>ERZ772960.1710-NODE-1710-length-17004-cov-10.169450_pt1 | contig 17004 bp, 17 predicted proteins | sample MGYA00580678_ERZ772960 | MGnify/ENA primary metagenome ERZ772960 (study PRJEB29015, sample SAMEA2737930) | human oral metagenome | biome: human oral; feature: human-associated habitat; material: dental | place: China | collected 2059 ... | reverse complement strand
TGGATTACCGTATTGCGAAAAGACCTTCACAGAACCGCACAACAAAGGCGTATGCGGGAGTCAGCTGGGACAAGAAGATCGAACACGAGAAATCTTCCATCCGCTGCAAGGTGGAGCATCCATTCCTCATTGTGAAGCGGCTGTTCCAAGCGGGCAGGACAAGGTATCGTGGCATCAAGAAGAATCTGCTCCGTTACTATCTGCTCTTTGCATCGGCGAACCTCGTCATGTGTCTGAGGGCAGGAAGGCAGAGGGAATTCTGCGTGACGATGGGATAAGTGTGCCCATTTTCCCAAATTTCCCGGTGAAACGGGCGATTCGGGGAAGAAAAAGGGGCAATTTATCAGTGATTCCTTAGATATTCGCCGTGGAATGAATACACTAGGGATGTAATTGAAAACAGTCATATTTTCTTAGCACCTATTAAATCGTTAAATGACAAGTTTGAATTTAGGATTGATAGTATACCTTTGGACAACGAATTAGAATGCACTAATGGTATTGATAGTATTAATTTTGAGGTAGATGAAGTTGATATAACATCTTCCTTTGTTCAACGTGGAAAAGAAGTCGATGAATCACTAGAAGAAGTTACTCGCTTTGAACGTGAATACACACGAATTTCCTGTTTTACAACTTTTAGTTTACAATCTAAGTGCAAAAGTACGGAATCACCCCGAAAAGCGAAATCGACTGTGGTATAATCATACAAGAGGCACGAAAGAGGCAGAAATGAATGTGTAGCAACGGGAATCAGAAGATGCTGAGCATCTGATTCTCGTTTGTTTTTCTCGCAACGGAAGTGCGCTTTGTAGACTCAACGCGAATAGAGAGGGGATGTTTCGGATATGAAGTATATTGAGGATTTTAATGGCCGATTGAGGTATCGAAAACGCAGGGATGCCTTTGTGGATACACAGCGCATCGTGCTGGAGGATGAGCGCCTGTCTGGCGCATGGGTGCGCTATGGTGAGAAGAATAAGGATGGACTCCAGGAATCTTGTTGGGGCAGAAGCTATCGGCAGGGACGGATCGTCGTGGTGCAGGATCCTCTTGTGAATGTTGCGCGTGCGCTGTCCGTTACCTATCCGAAGAAGTGGATCGTGGCAGTGAATCTCGGCTCGGTAGCAAGACCTGGAGGTCGTGTACATATTGGTGAGGCTGGTGTGGAGGAGTCTCTCTGTCTCTGCTCGGATCTCTATTCGACGCTGACAATGCCGGGAATATGGAAGAAATTTTATATGAAGCATCTCGCCGGAATATATCACAAAACAGAATATCCTGAGCTGATGGATGAATGGCTTTACTCCGGGAATGTCACGATTTTTAAAGAAATCCGCGATGGCGTTCCCTATCTTCTTCCAGAAAATGAGTGGGGTAACATTGATGTCATCACCAGTGCGCCGCCGGGAGCGCTCCGAGATGACTTGTGGATCGGATATGCTGGCAGTTCTGACATGGAGAGGACGATACTGTACTCTGTGTATGTGCTGCAAGGCAGAAATGTTTTTGAGGCGGCTATTCATGCAGGAGGTGAGTATGGAGATAAGATGCCGCATATTCTTGTCTTGCCTGCCTTTGGATGTGATCTGGTGCGGAAGGATCCGACGAATCTTGTTGCCGAGGCGTATGCAGAACTCTTGAAGAGCTATGCCGAATATTTCGATATGGTCGTGTTTGCCGCAGGCAGGAGAAGCGCTGTTTTCTGTGAGGTGTTTGAAAAGAAGGGGCTGACCTTGCAGACGTTGGAGGATATACAAGAGCCATGGCAGGATGAGCCAGAATTGGATGATGGCCGGAAGCTGGGGCCGAAGGAGGAGGCGCTTGTACGCAAAATATTAGAAATTAATGAAAAACGAGCTTCGGAGGAAACGCAAGGGGCGCAACAGGAGGTTCAGGAGCTGAAACAGGTGCTCTGTGCGGACACCTCGGAGCAGAAAGTGGAAGAGGCTGTTCTTAGGCAAATGGCAGAGTACTCCAATGTAGTTTCAGCAGAACCGAATAATAAATTTTGCGATGTGACAGACAGTATCTTGACAGTAGGCTGGAATGGCGAAACGTGGAAAGGAAGAAATGGCTGGTATACGGCAGGAGTCTTCACAGGTGGCAAATCTTTCGTGGAGGAATGCATTCGCCTGCCAAAAGATTTTAGCGACAGCACTCAGGAGTACCAGATGTTTTATATGGATACGCTTTCTCCATATGAAAAGGCGAAGGGAAAGACGGACGATGAGAAAGAGAAGCTTTTCTTTCCGATGCTTCCTCCGCAGAAAGTCTTAGAAAAGCGGGGATTTGTCTCAAAAATGACGTTGGGGGAAATCTCTGAGGATATGAGGGTGTTTGAAGACTATGTGCGATACCTTGCGGGTCAGGGAGTAGTGCTTTCGTCGTCGAACTGCTATCGGGGGGCGCTGCAGTATATGACGGACTGGCGGGGGAATGAGGTCGTCTGCGTGATGATTGCGCTAGATGGGCAAATGTCAAGTTATTCCAATGTAGTTTCAGCAGAACCGAATAATAAATTTTGCGATGTGACAGGTAGTATCCTGACAGCAGGCTGGAATGGCGAAGCGTGGAAGGGCAGAAACGGCTCGTATACGGCAGGAGTCTTCATGGATGGCAAATCTTTCGTGGAGGAATTGATTTGGCTACCACTAGATGGTAACCGCATCACTCAGGGGTACGAGATGTTCTATATGCACACGATTGATGTATATGAAAAGCCAAAGGGAAAGGATGATGAGAAAGCAACGCGTTTCGTGCCGATGATTCCGCCAAAGAAAGTCTTGAAAAAGCGGGCATTTGCATCGAAGATGACGTTGGGGGAAATCTCCGAGGACATGTGGAAGTTTGAACACTATGTGCGATACATCGCAGGCTGAGGCTTATTACTGTCGCCGTCGAATCGCTATCGGGGGGGCTACAGTATATGACGGACTGGAGGGGAAAAGAGGTCGTCTGTGTGATGGTTGCGCTGAGGGATAACGAAGAGCGCTATGCCTTCTCGGGTAGGGGGGACTCGTATTGACAGGCCGCACACGAAGAATCGATAGGTGAGAAAGGAGATGGGCGGTTTCTTTGCAGGAAATTTGTCGAGAAATCGAGAATCATACGTGTAATAGAATCTTTATGAGGAGGGGCTGTATGAAATGGCCGTATCAATGGAATTTTCCCTCAAATAATTTTGGGCCTATATTTGGAATTGCAGATTCCGGCGTTGAAACATTCAAAGGAACGCCGATCAAGTCGCTTGCCAGGGAGATCTGCCAGAACTCTCTGGATGCAAATGATCGAAGCGGGCGACCGTCGAGGGTCGTATTTCAAACGTTCGAGCTTGCGCCCACAGACATTCCAGATTTTGGTGGTCTCAAAGACGCGTTGATACGTGCTCGCTCATTTTGGAACGTGCAGAAGTCGGACCGAAAGGCGAAGAAGTTTTTTGACTCGGCTCTTGCCGTGGCAGAGGATACCAAGATTGCCTGTCTGCGTATCAGTGATTACAATACGACTGGTCTGACAGGTGCGCAGGAAGAATATAATTCTGCATGGTGCAACCTAACCAAGGCGACGGGTGCTTCTGATAAGAGCGGGTGTAATGGCGGCTCCTTCGGGATCGGTAAATATGCACCTTTTGCCTGCTCGGTGTTTCGGACGGTGTTCTACAGTACGTCGGATTGCGAGGGACATTTTGCCTATCAGGGAATTTCGCGACTCACATCGTTCAGGAATCAAAACGATGAGATCACGCAGGGGACGGGATTCTATGGAGGGGAGAGGAATTCTCCTGTATATGAGCAGATGTCATTGGATCCGAACGCTCGACGTGAAGCGGAGGATCACGGCACGGATATTTTCATCATCGGTTTTGATGGGGATAAACATTGGCGCGATCAGATGGTTGCTTCGATTCTGGACGGTTTTCTATATGCCGTCTACAATGGATCGCTTGTTGTAGATGTGGATAGCATCGAGATTCATAAGAATACGCTTGCCGACCTTGTTGTTTCGCACAAGGAGTATTTCCAGGAAAGGGCAGATGAATATTATCAGGCTCTGGTGGACGACACGTCGGCGCGTACCTTTGAAAAGGAATTTGCCGATGATCCGGAAACTTTCGGAAAGGTCACGCTTCGTATGATGATCGCGCCGGGGTTTCATCGCCGCGTTGCGATGGTGCGGCAAACGGGAATGAAGATCAAGGATAAAGGGCATATCAATGGCATTATCCCGTTTGCAGGCGTTCTCTTTATCGAGGGAGACGCGCTCAATTCTTATCTGAGAACCTTGGAGAATCCGCAACATATTGCATGGGAAGTGGAGCGCGCCGAGAACAAGAGTAAGGCAAAAAATCTCTTGAAGAAGCTCTTGACGTTTATACGAGAAAGCTTGGACCAGATGAGAAATGATGATGGCGAGGAAGCCTTAGATCCGCCAGTGGGAGAATATCTGTCGGCAACGCAGGAAGATGAGACCTCGAATGAGGAGCGTACAGAAGGAATTTCGGACGCCATCCATGAAATCAAGAGTCGTGTGGTTGAGATCAAGGCTTCGACAGCGGACGGGAGCGATGAGGAGAAGCAAGATACGCAGCAAGATGATGAGAAAGGGGAGACCGCTATTTCCGACATCCCGGGCGAAGGGGGGAGCGGCAATCAGGACTCTCATGGCGGCGGCGAGGGCGGCGGACATCATCCAGGCGCCGGTAGCGGAGATGTCCCGGTGGAGCATAGGAAGTCGCCGTCCTTGATTGCTGCCCATCAGGTTCGCAATCTTGTCCGTGACAGGAAGAGCGGATTGTACACCGTTCTGTTTACACCGGCGGCTTCTGCATCTGACGGGGTTCTTGAGGTGCTCATGTCGGCAGAAACTCAAAACTATCCGGCGCGCCTCCTCGCGGTAAGGTGTGCATCGCAGGCTGATCTTGTCTTGGCGGGAAACAAGATTCAAAATGTCGTTTTCACACAACAGCAGCCGTTGAGAATCGACATACAGATTGACTATCATGATTTCTGCTCGATGGAGGTGAAGGCATATGGAAATAAAATATAGGTTGTATCCCTATCCTGTCCTCGCCCCTTATTCGGATGATTACAGATCTGGCAGATTCGAGGTGGTGATCGATCCGCGTAAAGAGGGATATGACTTGCAGATTGATTTTGCTGCCGTGCTGACAAACGAGGAGCTGAAGCAGCTGATTCGCTCAGGAAAGGCGAAATACGTCTATCACATGGAATGCGCCCGGACGGGTTTTCGCAAAGTCTTTCAGACGGAGAAGGAGATGGCATCACATCGTATTTCTGACAAGCAGATCAATGGCATGTTGCAGATTTGCCCGTTTATCGTGGCGGTTGAGGATATCCATGGATATGCAAGCCCTGATTTTCATGAGGATTATCAAGGCGTTTCGTTTGAAATCGAGGCGGGGTGCATCCTTGCAACGGGGAAGATGACGACGCTTGACATCTCGAAAGATATAGATGAGCTGGCGCAGATGCCGTCCATCTTCAGCATCACGAAGAACGGTGACGCAGAATCCAGGCAGATGCTCGTTGACTATTCTGGCAGGAAGATCCTAATTAAGCTGCCCGTGGAAGATTATTATTGCTACAAGCAGTTGAGCAAGACGCCGCAGCTTCAGGCGATCTTGAATTCCATGACAATCATTCCGGCGCTCATCTATGTCCTTGGGGAACTCAAGCGGATGCCTGTGGAAGATCGGGGAGAAAATGCAGGAAGCTTGTGGTATAGGGTCTTGTCGAAGACGTTGCTGACGAAGTTCAGTTGTGACGTTGAGACGCAGGATTTCGAGGAGCAGGATCCAGTCTCTTTGGCGCAAAGTCTCATCAACAATCCTGCTGCAGAGGCTTTTCGGATGCTTGCCGGTGGAATCTCCGGAGGAGATGAAGAATGAAACTGCAATTCGTGAGTTACGATAATATCGATGTAATCAAGAGCAATCTCTCCGTATGGGCGCAAAGATTTCGAGAAGCATCATCTGATTGGCTGGCTGAGGAATTGGAGCATCCTCTTTTCACAGACAGCAAGTTTGTTGAGGTCGAGGATTTTCTTCTCGATATGTCTAAGGAGAAAGTTTTTCAGACCGATGCTGAGAATGTAAAACGAGTTTATGAGAAGTTCCGATTCCTTTCAGAATCACAGGCTTCGGATGAACGACTGTGGGCAGGCATTTGTCTGGGACCGTTTTGGAAATATGTGCAGTATCGGTGGAACATTGCTGCAAAATGCACGCCTCGTCACATCGAGCAACATTTCTTTTTCGGGTTCAGCATCCGGCGTTCCCTCACACGCAACGCCATATCACGGCTTTGGTGGATTGGGAAGCTAACCTATGATGAGAGGCGGAGCGACCCGTGGGAACTGACGAAGTTCGTATGTGAGAATGCTGACTACATTATGCACATATTGGAACGTAACACTTCGAATAACCCGCTTATCATACGCGGATTCCTGTCCGCTGTGATCGATGCTCGGCGCAAGGGGATGCAGATGGATACGAATATCGTCGGAGAACTTGCAAAATATCTTAATCTCCTGGGCGGCATTTATATTCTGGATTGTCTGCCTGAGCAGAAGATATACGACAAGATCTATGAAAAAGCGGAAGAATTGAACAACGCGTTGCAATCAAGGCGATAAAAAAAGAGGGCGGTCATCTTCCTGCGGGAAGAGATGCCCCTTTCTTATTCGTCAGCATTGCGATCCAGGATATCGATGAGACTCTGTGCAAGGGCTCTTGCCAAGAACGGGGGAACGGCATTGCCGACTTGCTGATATTGTGCATCCTTCGTTCCTTCGAAGATGAAGGAATCGGGAAAGGTTTGCAGGCGCGCCGCCTCCCTTATGGAGATAGCGCGATCAAGCACAGGGTGAATCCACATGGATTTCCTCACATTGACGACCGTTCCACATGGTTCATTGTAGCGAAGGCGCATGTAGATGGTGTTCTGCGTACGTTCAGCATTGCTGTATGTAGTCTTGAGGATCGGATCAAGATCGTGGAAGTTTTGCCCTTCCTTCAGAGCCTTGAATCTTGACAGGGCGGTATCTGTTGTTGCCGTTGACACATGGTTGTAGAGGAGCTTTCCCCGTAGCGTCCGCGTGAGTTCGGGGAGCCCGTCTTGTGACGGAAGCTCTATGGCATCGCTGTCGACGGACAAGGACGATGTGATTGACTCCAGATCACCGATGGCGTCGCGTACGGTTCGGCAGTTGTTCTCGTCACAGATTTTTTTCGGCAAGACATATCCTTCCGCGCATCTCTTCGACAAGCCGACGAGGATGAAGCGTTCTCGCTTTTGGGGTGCACCGTAATGCAAGGCGTTCAAGGTGTTCTCATATAAGGTATATCCGTATGGTGTACCCTCCAGAATAGTCTTGATATAGTCGCGTATCGAATATGTCCTTACAGAAGCGACGATCGCACCTTTCTCTTCGTGATAGTCGAAGATGTGGATGTTGTTGTCGGCAAGTTCTTTCATCCTTCGTAGCGCCCGTTGCATGAGAAGGGATGTCTCTATGCGTTGTATCATGTCCGCAAAGTCTGAGGGCTGTTCCATGTATGAAATGAGTGTTTCTGCCATAGAGGCGTCGTTTCTCCATGCTTGGGCAATGTGGTTCGAAGCGTGGAGATCTTTTAGTTGCGTGAGAAGTGATGCGCGGTGTTTTTCCAATGAGAGATCGAATTTTTCTTGGTTAGATCGGAAGCGGTGGAGCGTGTTTATCGTTTTGTAGAATGCTTCAGCCCAGATATAGCCAGGATGGCTACTAGAGTCTTTGATGAAGGCCAGCGCACCTTCAAAAGTGCCTTTCGCCGGAAGGATTTCGATCCGTTCGTCTTTGAGGTCCATTCCCATGATGCGATCATCGTCGAGGTCGCTTTCATCTACAATGAAGCGATGAGCCTCAGAGCGCAACATGGCGACGTTCTCCATGATAAAAGCCGTTGGCTGCAACTCACAGATGGCACGGACGTATTCCTTTACAAGACGGTTGTTCATGTTGATGATGCTTGTGTGCTGACGATTGGCATTGGAGAATCCTTGACAGGGAGGTCCTCCAATTACAATATCGATGGCACCGACCTCGTTCTGCAGCTCCGTATAATCAATCGTGCGGACATCTGAGTAGAGGTGTTTGATCTTGAAGTTTCGCTTATATGTCTTTCTTGCATGGGGAGCGAGTTCGGCTGCAGCTACGATAGAAATGCGACCGGTTTGCCGGAATCCAAGGCTCAGTCCGCCTGCACCGGCAAAGAGGTCGATAATATGATATGTTTTGATGAGAGTCACCCGTTTCTCGTATGCAGGGTCGTTATTTTATATGAACGATTCTGTTTGTTCATCGGATACATATTATGATACCTTGTTTATCCACTATCGTCAATCTGTCAGCAACTAGAACTTTTTTGTTGACAATGCTACTTTTTGAAGAAGATATGTGCTGCTTGCTTATGGAATCGCTGATAAAATGAAGTCCCTCAGATTGACGTAGATTTTTGTCCAAATAAGGAGACAAACCTAACGCTGCAAAGGCTATGTGGAGGATTTGTCGACACAGACAGGGCGAAAAAGATGTGCTAAGGTCGCGTGGCAGAGTTGATCAGCGTTGCACTATATCTCCAACAATGAAAATCGCCCCCTCTGCGAAGTGCGTGACTTTGCAGAGAGGGCGGTTTTTGAGGGATCCCCACAGGCGAGATGCTGCTCTATCTCGCCACAGTCTTTTCAAAGACCGTGCCATACTTGAAGATGCCGCATTCATCTTCTTCCAAGGGGACATTCTCTTTGTAAGGAGTATAACCTAGCGTTTTGAGTACAACGGCGTTCATACGCCCAATGGCTTGTCGGACTTTAGAATCTTCCAGAATCAGGTCGTGTTCATCCATGTGTACAAAGTAGTACTCCTCGACGATGGGGCCGCTTGCCAAGATTGCAGGCTTGCCTTTGTCGGACATCTCGACCATCTTGCGCTGCATCTCATCCGTGCAGATGATGTTCTCGTAAATGTGCTGCGCTGTTTTGCTGTCGGCAAGGAAGGCATTTAGAGATGTCGATGCGATGAAAACGTCGAAAGAGGGGGGAGTTGCCATGAAAATCATCCTTTCTCTACTTGTGTCTTCATGTTATATACGTTTCAATAGCTTGTCAGCCGCTTGAGCAGAGACAGCCACCAAAGTTTCTGCTAAATTCATTCCTGTGATTGTTTGCGCCTCTAAGATGATTATATCACAGACGATGTCGATTTTCGGGTTGATTACGGACTTTGCAGAAAAAATTAATGATTGTGTAATGATATTGGACGACTGAGGTGCTCGCGAACTTTTTGCACAAAATACCCATAAGGCTGGATATTGCGCGTGTGGTTTTGTTGTGGTCAAGCGTTTTTGTAACACGAGTATCCAATAAACTTATGTCGAATACCTCGCTTCGAATGGCGTACGATAGCCGTTATAAGAATGCGGTCGTACATGGTTGTATGTGGTATAAGCAAAATGCTCCACTGCGCGATAGAGAGATTCCTCATCTCGATACTCATGAAGATAAATTTCTTCGTTCTTCAGCGTATTGAAATAGCGCTCCATAGGGGCGTTATCATACGGGCATCCAGCCTTGCTCATGCTTTGCGTCAGATCGTGTTCCTCGCAAAAGTCGGTGAACGCCTTCGATGCGTACGGGCTGCCCGTTGCTTCTCTTTCGTTGACTGCTGAGTGCTTTGCCAAGCGTTCGGATTGCTAAATCGCTCGTCATACGACGATCCGTCAAGCTTGCAACAACGCTGCGATCATACAGATCAATAATCGTACAGTTGTATCGGACATCGCCTCCTTTGAGAAATAAATAGATCCTTTCTTTCGCTCACTGCACTAGACCTTATTGTCACACATTTAGTTTACCACAACAGTTACGGAGATTGCCAGGCGCGTGGAAGTCGGGGAGCGACAGATATACCGCATCCATTAGAGCGGCTTGCAAAGTGTGATCCTTCCTTCGTGAAGAGCAGGAAATGTCAGGTTGATGTCAGTATGACCGATGTGATATGCTGGACTCAGCAAGAATAGGATATGGAATCAGCCTTCTCGGAGAAGCAATTCTCCGCGAGGGCTTTTTTGATGCCACGAGGAGGTGCGCGATGCCGAGAAAGCCGAAGCGACCCTGCCGCATGACGGGCTGCCCGAACCTTACGGATCGAAAGAGCTGCTACTGCGAGACGCACGAGAAAACAATGCAGCCCGTCATTTGGCAGGGCATCCGCTCTGCGAAGAGTGCAAAGAGCGTGGGAGATATGTCCTTGCGACACTCGTGCATCACGTCAAGCCTCTCGCCGACGGCGGCACACATGATGAGCGCAATTTGATGTCGCTCTGCGTATCGTGCCATGAGCGGATTCATCAAAGAAAAAAAGCCGTCCTAAATGGACAGCTCATTCATCGAATATATCTGCATGAGTTCCGGTCTCGACGAGGGTCAAGGTTAGGATGTCATTTTCAACGAGGTAAACCAACAGCCAATCTGCCTGAATATGGCACTCGCGAAAGCCCGTCCAGTTCCCGTGGAGTTCGTGGTCATGGTATTTGGCATCGAGTTTGCGCCCTTGCCTTAACTCATCGACAACATCATCCAGTAGCTTGAGGTTCAAGCCACGTTTCTTGGCACGCTTGTAACTTTTCTTATAAGCGGTGGTGAACTTGATGTGATAGGTCATTCTTCCAATGCCCTCTTCAAGTCGTCCATGTTGTCATAGCTAGGGACGTTTGGATCGCGAGAGATTCTTCTTGCTTCTTCCATAGCGGTCAAGGTGCTTTGCTTATAACGGGGCATTTCGATAGAAAATGGAATGCCTCCACGAAGGACACACTGATGAAGAAACATATTAACGGCACCAGACATATCCAGACCAAGCCCGGAAAACAACGCACCAGCCTGTTCTTTTATGTTTCGGTCAATTCTTATTTGAGTAGGGACAGTTGACATAATGAGCACGCTCCTTTCTTTTAGAAACAGTATAGCTTGTTAGGTTTACGATGTAAAGCAAAACATATACTCGTGACTAGGGAGGGGGCGGTCAAATCTCTAAAACCGCGCCGTTACTGAACCGGGGAGGGGGCGCACGCACAAAAACGTCGGTTCAAACATGGTATTAAAGGAATGGGGGCGAGAAGATGGCGCGTGACGGTACAAATTGTGGTGGTAGGCGCATCCGGGCGGGAGATAAACCCGAGCCACTCGCAGATAAAATCGCGGGCGGGCGAACGGCGCACATCATGGAGTTCCCCATGACGGAACTGGACGGCACAGACCTTGTGGATGCCGCCGACCTCTACGGCGAGGAGATGCCAACGCCGAGCGAGTTCCTGTCGGCACGGCAGCGCAACGGCAAGCCGCTCGGCGCAGATGAGATTTTCCGTGAAACATGGCTGTGGCTGAAAGAGCGTGGCTGTGAGCGGCTTGTGAATCCTCGTCTCATCGAAAGCTACGCACAGGCATTTGCCCGCTTTATTCAGTGTGAGGAAGCAATGAGTCAATACGGGCTCATCGGCAAGCATCCGACCACAGGCGGCGCGATTGCAAGCCCCTTCGTCCAGATGGGACAGGCATTCCAGAAGCAGTCCAATCTGCTCTGGTATGAGATTTTCGACATCGTCAAGCAGAACTGTACGACTACATTTGTCGGCTCTCCGCAAGAGGACCGGATGGAGCGGCTGTTGCGATCGAGGAAGTAAGGAGGGAAGTCATTTGAACAAAACAACATCGGAGATGAAGCTCGTTCCAATCGGAAAGCTCGTGCCGTACGCCAACAACGCACGGACGCACTCACCCGAGCAGATCAACAAGCTGCGCGGCAGTCTGCGGGAGTTCGGATTCGTCAGTCCTGTCATTATCGACAAGGACTACGGCATTCTTGCAGGACACGGGCGCGTTATGGCTGCACGGGCGGAGGGCATGGAGAATGTGCCGTGCGTATTCGTCGACCATCTGACGGAAGCGCAAAAGAAAGCGTACATCCTCGCAGACAACCGTTTCGCACTTGACGCAGGATGGGATGAGGAGATGCTGCGCGTCGAGATGGAAGCCCTGCAAGGCATGGACTTTGACATCTCGCTCACAGGCTTCGATGAAGCGGAGATTGCCGACCTGCTCTCACTGGACGATGGTGAAGCGCAGGAAGATGACTTCGATGTGGACGCAGAACTGCAAAAGCCATGTGTCGCCAAAACAGGAGATGTATGGCATCTCGGCAAGCACCGTGTCATCTGCGGAGATTCCACACTGCCGGAGACGTATGAATGTCTGCTCGGCAGTGAGAAGGTAAATCTCGTATGTACGGACCCGCCGTATTTTGTGGCTCTGGAAAGTTCCTCCGGGAAGATCAAGAACGATGATCTGAATGACAAGGACGCTTACGACTTCCTGAAATCTGCCTTTACCGCCTTTCACTCGGCAATGGCGACGGACGCTTCCATCTACGTTTTCTACGCAACGGCAAAAGCCCGCATCTTTCATGACGCTTATGAGGATGCGGGCTTTAAAGTTGGCGCGGGACTCGTGTGGAAGAAAGACCGCCTCGTCCTCACACGGACGGACTGGAAGTACATCCACGAGCCGATCATCTGGGGATGGAGGAAGGATGGACGGCACAGATGGTATGGCGATCAGAAGCAGACCACTGTCTTTGCATTTGACCGTATCAAGGACTCGAAGAAGGACGGCTGCGGACATCCATCCTCGAAGCCCGTGCCGCTCATTGCGTACCTTGTTAAGCAGTGTACGCAGACGAATGGCATCGTTCTTGACGGCTTCCTCGGCTCGGCATCAACGCTCATCGCTTGCGACCAGTTGAACCGTATCTGCTACGGTGTGGAGCTTGAACCGAAATTCGTGGATGTCGCTGTTGAGCGGTACATCCAGAGCAAGGACGGAAATGCGGAAGATGTGTTTTTGGAACGTGATAGTGAGCGCATTCCGTATGCGGATGTGCCGAAACCAAAGGAGGAAGCATAATGCGTGTGTTTTTGAATCCGGGTTATGCCCAGGACGGGAATCCCGACCCCGGTGCGTGCGGGTACGGACTGAGAGAATGTGATGTGGCAAAGAATGTCGCTGATCTTGTTGTGGGCTACCTTACTGCCGCAGGTGTTGAGGTGGTCGGCAACTTGCAGTCTGACAGCCTCCATGAAGTCGTATTGGCCTCCAACCGTGTGGATGCCGATGTATTCATCTCCATCCACTGTAATGCGTGCAACGGTGTAGCACAGGGGACGGAGGCTTGGCATTACTACGGAAGCGGCGCAGGGGAGAAGCTGGCACAGTGCATCCAGAATCAGATTGTGGATGCGCTCGGAACAGTGGATCGCGGCGTGAAAGGCGCAAAGCCCGGTGTCAACGGACTGTATGTTCTGAGCAACACCGATGGGGTCGCCGTGCTCGTGGAACTTGCGTTTATTGACCATGCGAGCGATGCAGAGCTTCTGCGGTCGCAGCAGGATGAATTTGCCCGCGCCATTGCGCGTGGGGTAACGGACTATGAAGGAGCGTGTTGAAGATGAAACTGGAACACATTCAAAACGAGCTGAAGAACCATGTAGGGGACTTTGTGCGAACGGAGGCAAAGGAAGCGACCGTCCTCTGGATGCACGAGAAAGGGCTCCCGGCGGCGCGTGAAGTATCGGCGGCATATACGGCGGCACTTCGTGAGAGCGCCGAGAAGGAGACGGGATGGTGCAGGTTCCGCGACCGCATCTTCCTGCCGCTTCTCATTGACGGGGCGATCTGGATGACGGGCAAGATGCTCGAGCGCATGACTTCCCCTCATTCTGTGAAATGATGACGCTCGGCAGTTTGTTTGACGGGAGCGGGGGTTTCACACTCGGTGCTGTTCTTGCGGGGATAGAGCCGAAGTGGGCATCGGAGGTTGAGCCGTTCCCGATTCGCGTTACCACGAAGCGGCTCCCCTCCGTCAAACATCTTGGAGACATCCATCGGATTCGTGGCGATGAGATCGAGCCTGTGGACATTATCACGTTTGGCTCTCCTTGCACGAATCTCAGCATCGCGGGACGGAGGGAAGGGCTGCATGGAACAGAATCCGTTCTCTTTTTTGAGGCAATTCGTATTGTGCGGGAAATGAGGTGTGCAACACATGGGAACTATCCGAGATTCATCGTCTGGGAGAATGTCGCAGGAGCGTTCTCAAGTTCTGGGGGACGGGACTTCCAATCCGTCCTTACGGAGATTGTCCGCATCAAAGAGCCGGAAGCACCCGAGGTGCCTTTGCCTCAAAAGGGGGGATGGGCGTATGCCGACATTCTTCTGGGAGACGGATGGAGCATTGCTTACCGGCTCATGGACGCACAGGGCTGGGGAGTTCCACAGCGTCGGCGCAGAATCTACCTTGTCGCAGATTTTGGAGGATCAAGTGCCGGACAAATACTATTTGACACCGAAAACGTGCGCGGGGATCTTGCGCCGAGCTTCGCTGCGTGGCAAGGCACTGCCCGAGAGCTTGTGGATGGCACTGGAACGGCAAGCGAGAGGGTAAGTGCGGGTTTCTGTACGGAGCATTCCGCACAGAGCCGCAGCATCGGCTATGCGGAGGAGAAGTCTCCGACGCTGCGTGCCGAAACCGTTCCCGCCGTATTCGAGTCACACGGATCGGATGCGCGGTACAACGGTCCTCTGGAAATCTGTCCGACCGTGCTTCGCCATTACGGCACGGGCGGGAATAATCAGCCGCTTGTATTGAAGGACATACAGGCATACGGAATCTCGTCATTCCAATCCAATGCGATGAAATCCGACAATCCGCGCTCCGGCATCTATGAGACGGAGACGGCGCGGACGATTGACCAGAGCGGCGGGAATCCTGCGTGCTGTCAAGGCGGCGTTGCGGTCGTCTCCATCCAAGGCTCGATGATCGGACGCTCCGAAAAGAACGGCCCGCAGGGAAGCGGTATCGCAGAGAATGTGAGTTTTACGCTCAACACTGCCGACCGTCATGCGGTCTATGCCATGACAACGGGATGCCACTCTCATTTTGCAAAGGAGAAATGCCCGACGCTCATGGCGCGGGATTATAAAGACCCGACGGTCGTTAATCAGCCCGTCTATGCCGTACGTCGGCTGACACCGACCGAGTGCGGACGTTTGCAGGGCTTTCCCGATGGATGGTGCGCGGGACTTGGGACGGATGAACCGACCGAGGAAGATATGGTGTTCTGGCGCACGGTCTTTGAGACGCACCGAAAAATCACAGGCGGCAAGAAGCCCAAGACCGATGCCCAGATTCGGAGATGGCTGAGGAATCCGCACTCGGATGCGGCAGAGTACAAGATGTGGGGCAACGGTGTCGCACTTCCCTGTGTATTCTATGTCCTTACGGGAATCGAACATTTCGGGCATTCGGTGTATACAACAGAATCCGCTTGCTAATTCTTCCCACGTGAGTGATGAATGTAATGACCAAAGTTCATAAAGGAGGTAACCACCATGAAGGTCAATTACAACATCCAGAAGGAAGAGCGCAAGGCGATGGTCGGGATCGTCGGCAAGGCAGTCAGCGAAAAGCCCGTCTACTGCGGCGCACCGACATTTTCCTACAAGATCGGCGCATTCGAGATCACGAAGGACGGCAGCCTTTGCTTCGACGATGCCACCGATGAAGCGACACTTGCGCGTGTGCGCACAGCACTGCGCGAGGAGGGCTTCATGTCCGAGGACGAGGAGAACGCGGCTTCCTGCGCGGACACAGAGGCAGATGAGTCGATCCAGACGGAAACGGCAGAGAATGAACCCGCCGCAGTAGAAACGGCAGAGATCGAGCTGAGCCAGACGAAAACAGCTGCGGATGAGCCGACCGCAGTAGAAACGGAAGCAGACGAGCAGATTCAGATGGAAACGTCGGAAGAACCTGCTCCGACTGAGGAAGCGATGGCAGAAGCCGACGAGGACAGCCTTTCCATCAGCCTCCCGCGCAGCCTTTTCACGGAGACGGCACTGCAGAATCTCGATGCACTCCTTCGGAGCAAGGGACGGCTTATCCGACACGCCTTCGACATCCGGGAAGCGACCTACACGCTGACCGATGACCGCATCACCTTCGCATGGCTGCACCGCACGATCACCGATGAGACGGCAAAGGCATATGCCGAGTTCATCAGTAAACTCTGCCTGATGGCGCGGACGCAGAAGCGCGTCACGGCAAAGGAGAAGATTGTGGACAACGAGAGATACGCATTCCGCTGCTTCCTCCTGCGCCTCGGCATGATTGGGAGTGCCTATAAAGAGTCGCGCAAGATTCTCCTGCAGAACCTTACGGGTAGCAGTGCATTTAAAAGCGGACATCGGAAAGGAGATGAGCGTCATGCATTTTCCGAGTAGGGAGCAGATCGCCGCGCTTCGAGAGCGGTACCCACGCGGGACTCGGGTGGAACTCCTCGCAATGGACGATCCCCAAGCTCTGCCGATGGGAACGAGGGGCGAGGTCATGGGCGTTGACGATGCGGGACAGCTTCTCGTTCGGTGGGAGACAGGATCGTCACTCAGCCTGATCCCCGGTGTGGACTCCTTCCGCATCGCAGAGAAAGGCGGTCAATCATGAACAAGACGATTTTCTCGCAGATCATGGATATCCGCGATTCGGGGCGGGTGAATATGTTCGACATTCCCTCTGTTCAGAGGATGGCGTTTAAGATGGAATTCTACGAACTCATCTGCTTCATCGAGAGAGATCGCGCCGCATATATTCGCTTCATCCTCACGGGCGAAGAGTAAGTTTTACAGCTTCTTGCACAGCCTTTCGGGGCTGTGTTTCTCTCGAAAAATAAGTGCGATTTATCGAAAATAAGACTTGCTATATTCTGCGTTTAGAGGCATATATACACATGACGAAGGGAACAACCTACACACAGAAAGCGAGGAACACAAAATGAAAAGCGCAGAAGCAAGATGGCCGAAGACCACCACGATGGAGCACCTCGATGAGATGCGG
>ERZ772960.1705-NODE-1705-length-17052-cov-13.896276_pt1 | contig 17052 bp, 12 predicted proteins | sample MGYA00580678_ERZ772960 | MGnify/ENA primary metagenome ERZ772960 (study PRJEB29015, sample SAMEA2737930) | human oral metagenome | biome: human oral; feature: human-associated habitat; material: dental | place: China | collected 2059 ... | reverse complement strand
ACACGCGCAACGTGGAGAAGATGCGCCCGATCCACCCCGAGTACGCCGCCCACCTCCTCAATGAGACGGCCGCAACGGATGCAATTTTCACTGCGGATACGGGCATGTGCAACGTGTGGACCGCCCGCTACATTGATCCGCTCGGCACGCGCCGTCTCATCGGCTCCCTGCTGCACGGGTCGATGGCGAACGCCCTGCCGATGGCCCTGGGCGCTCAGGTCGCCTACCCGGATCGCCAGGTCGTGTCAGTGTCGGGCGACGGCGGTATCTCGATGCTGCTTGGCGAGCTCATCACCGCGAAGATGTACGACCTGCCGGTCAAGGTGGTCGTCTTCAACAATTCGACGCTGGGCATGGTGAAGCTGGAGATGCTGGTCAACGGCCTGCCTGACTTCCAGACAGATGTCCCTGATGCGAATTACGCGGAGATCGCCCGCGCAATTGGTTTCCACGCGGAGCGCGTCGAGGATGCTTCTCGCCTGGAGGACGCGTACCGCGAAGCGTTCGCCGCGCCCGGCCCCGCCCTCATCGAGGTCATCACAGATCCGAACGCGCTCTCGCTCCCGCCGGCCATCACGGGCGGCCAGGTCGTCGGCTTTGCGACCGCGATGAGCAAGATCGTTCTCAACCGCGGCATCGCCGAGGCCTTTTCGATGGCCACCTCGAACATGCGCAACATCCCGCGCCTGTAGGCCATTCACATCTCCGGGGACGAGGCCGGGGCTGGGTCAACGCACGACCTGGCCCCGGCCTCGTTCTGTCACAATCTAACCCCAGAATTAATAAACATACCTTTTCCAACAGAATGGCTTTTACCCTCTGAAATAGCGCTTAACAAGCTAGCAACTTGTAATACATTGCACAACAAGACCATTTGACACCTAATTTTGCGCGCGTTTCCCCTCTCATCTACGAAGCGTTCTATCGCTCACGCCACACAGGGGGAACCGCCATGCACACGCTCGCAGCAATGGCCAGCGCGACCGGTGCCATCGACCTCGACACTTTTCCCGCCTGGCTGAGGATCACCCACTTCATCAACTTCATCATGATGGGCTTCCTCATCCGCTCCGGCTGGGAGGTCCTCGCATCACACCCACGCCTGTACTGGAACAATCACTGCACGCCAGGATCCGAGTGGCTGAAGTTCACGAAGGATAAGGTGTCGACCGTTCCCGGCGAGTTCACGGCGCGCGACGACCAGCGCAACCTCCACCCGCTCATCTCCCTGCCCGGACGCGGACAGATCGGCCTGGGCCGCGCGTGGCACGCGCTCGTCACGGCCATCTGGCTCATTAACGGCTTCGTGTACGTCGCCCTCGTGTTCATCGTCCACCCGACGTACAACATCGCGCACATGATGCTGGGAGAAAACTACAACGACATCACGGCGGCTCGATTCGCTCAGGCTGTCACCATGCTGATCATCGGCATCGTCGTCGCCATCGCCCTGTGGATCGGAGCCTCCTACTGGTCCCTGTCGAACCTGCGCCGCACACCCAGCGCTGGATCTGGGGTGCGACGCAGCCGATTCGCGCGCTCACGATCGACCGCCTGAAGTCTCGTCAGGTCGCGAAGAAGACCTTCACCGAGGACGACATTTCCCCGTTCCACTGGGTCAACACGCGCCCGCCAACACAGGAGCAGTCCGAGGAGTACATCGCCCTGCGCGCGGACGACTTCAAGGACTTCCGCCTCGAAATCGGCGGCCTGGTCGAGGAGGAGAAGTCTTTCTCTATCGACGAGCTGAAGGCCCTGGGCAAGGTCACGAACATTACGATGCACACCTGCATGCAAGGGTGGATCGGCATCGCGAAGTGGGAGGGCATCCGCCTCAAGGATCTCCTCGAGCAGGTTACGCCCACGGAGGGCGCGCACTACCTGATGGCCACCTCCTTCGGACACGTCAGGCACACCTACGACGGGCGCCCAACCGAGCCCTACTACGAGTGCATCGACCCGTCGATGATCGACGACGACGAGTGCATCCTCGCCTGGGGCATGAACGATGAGCCTCTGCCCGAGGTCTACGGCGGCCCTCTACGCCTGCGCGCCGATTCCCAGCACGGCGACAAGATGGTTAAGTGGGTGCGCCGCCTGGAGTGGATCCACGACTACCACGAGGTGGGCGACGGACAGGGCGGCTCGCGAGAGGATTCGGGCCTGCAGCACGACGACGCTCGCGCCTGAGAATCTCTGCCTTCGAGCGATACCACGCCTCCCTCCTCGTCTCCACGCATGCGCGTGCGGGCGCGCGGTGGGAGGCGTGGTCTATGCGTACCTGCGGGCGATCGCCGCGGCCTCGGGCACGTAGGAGCGCCCGAAGACGGCGCAGTGGATCATAATGATGTGCATCTGGTGTAGGGCGACGCGCTCGCGCCAGCCGTCCTCCAGGGGCGAGGCCTCGTTGTAGGCGGCGAGGATGCGCTCGTAGTGCGGGCAGCCGAAGACCGCGAGGGCCGCGAGGTCCTCCTCGGCGTGGCCTCCCTGCGCGGCGGGGTCAATGAGGACGGCACCGCCCGGGGTCCACATGACGTTGCCGCTCCACAGGTCGCCGTGGGTGCGGGCGGCGCCGATGTTGTTGTGGTGGTTTTTCGCGTCTTCTACGAGGCGCGGCTGGCCATGGTCGAGCACGCTCGCTTCGAGGCGCTCACAGAGTTTTTCGATGAGCGTTCGTTCAGCGGCAGTGAAGATGCGGTTGTCGAGGTAGGGGGCGATGCGCTCACGCGCGTAGAAGGTGCCCCAGGATTCGCCTTGGGACGAGGCAGGGGCCGGGCTTGGGCCCTCGGGTAGCGGCAGGTGGGCCTCCCCCATCCAGCCATCCCCCTTGAATCCGGGCGGCGGCGCACCCAGGTGGCTGGCCCCGGCGGCGTGCGTGTGGGCAAGGGCGCGGCCAAAGTCTTCGGCGGCTCGCGGGGTTGGCGCGACAGAGACCAGGCGGGGCTCCTCGAGCCACGTCGCACCGTGATCGAGCACAGGCACGACAGGGGCGCCAGGGTCCGAGGCCTCGGCAAGCCACGCGAGGCCCGCAACCTCGTAGGCGATCCGCCCGCGGCGGCTATCCGCTTTCCTGATGGTGTCCATCGTGTGTGGCCTCCTGTTTGCGAGGAAGCTGCGGTACTCCCCCGTTTTTGGCGCATCAGCGCGCGACGGTTCAACGATATCAAGGGTAGTGCGGGGCATCGGTAACTACTCCGCTGTACAGCATCGCGACAGGTCAACCACCTGACAGCGCCTTGCTAGCGACTCAAGTTCCCTATGGATCGGGCAATGGCTTGACCGAGAAGATAGAAGGTGCGGTCTGTGCCATGCAGATTGTGGGGTTCTGGCCCATCCTCCGCTACAGGAAATAGACCCGAGCGGAACATCAAAATCTCGTATTGTTCCTGGTACTGCGGCGCTGCTGGATCATCAGAGCCATAGAACAACTCGATCGTTCCTTCTTTAGGCATCCCAGCTTCGGTCGTTCCATCTGTAAAATTGCCCTCGAGGCGCCAGTAAGTCCGAATCGAGCAGCCAGGAGGCAGAGTTCGTTCAGTCTCAAAAAGGATCTTGACGTGTTCAGCCACGTCATCGATCTTTTCCGGCCAGTTATCGAATTGGATATGCAAGTTTCTCGCAGCAGTCTTACCGACGTTCGTGATCCGAAGATCAAAGTGACGACGTCCAGCTAAACTCGGAACAATATCGGCATACACGTATGGACGCGTTTGTGCGATGCTATCCAATTTCATCTGCTCATTGGCTTCCGCAGCTGCGTCACTCGCTGCCTTCGAGGCGCGCATAGCTGATACAGCTGTGAACCCGGCCCACACCGCTGCAACTAGTAGCCCCAAAGTGAAAACGGCAGTCGCAAAGGACGACCATGCAGCGACAGACTCAGCCCAGGACACTGTGTTCATGGTTTTCAATGCTATACGTTCGATTAACTCCTCAAAGCCAATTGAAAGGTCCAATCGATGATTAATTTCCAAGATGTAGCATCACCAGGGCAACCAGACAGCCCTCGCAGCCCCACACAATTGCTGGTTACGTTGCACACTCCGGGCTAGGAACGGGGGCAAGATACAAAGAACCGTTGTCAGACGTAACCGGAGCTGGGCACCCTCTTGTGTGCACACTGTGGCCCAAAGACTCGCACGTTAACCCGATAACGTGCGCATGGGCAGCGCCACCCACGTGTATCTCCAAGGGTTAACGTGCGATATCACGGGTTAACACTCGCCCCATCAGGTTAGCGCAAAGAGCAGTCGCTTCACCTGCGAGCAACACACCCGTCAGAGACCGTTGCACCCAAAACGCCAACCGCTTCTCCCGCCACCGCCCAATGTCACCACTTTTCGGCGAGGTGGTCTGCGTTTTGGGCAGCAAGCCAGTCCGAGATGTAGCTCCGACACCACCAGTCGGGGGCATTTGCGCCATGCAGGGCTCCGACACGCCGATGACACGCCACCAGAGGGCTTCGCATGGCCCAAACCCCCCACACCCGCCGGTGCGCCGAGCACACGAGTACCAGAATTGGGCCTATGCGGATAGTTTGTCATGATGCGGATAGGTTATCGGCACGCGGATAGGTAAATAAGCTATCCGCATCTTCATAACCTATCCATATCGTAATAACCTATCCGCGTCCGCGGCCGGTTTCGTCGTTCTGGAGGGCGGGCAAGCACGGAACGGCTTGACCTCAGTGACGATGGAGGGTTTCGAGGCCTGGTTACGGCGCTGGCAGTGTTAGTGGTGCATTCAGCCACGTCAGCGCTTGCCCCCATCACAGTCGCATGCAATTCGATGGGGCGAGGCTTCGAGGAAGTCAGAAAACGTTAGAATTCCAACGTTGTGAATTCATGGTTTGACGGTGTCACGGGGGGAATTGCACGCGAAATTGGTCGTAAGCGCAGGAATGAGGGACCCGAGCGCCCAGGAGTGACTTAGGCGTGGCTGCGGTGCCCGTGGGCGATGGCGGGGCCTGGCCGGGCACCTCAGCGACACAGCACCAAAGCGCCGCCGGTGTGGAGGACGCCGGAGGGTGCAAGAGCGCCTGGCTGCGGTGCCCGTGGGCGGCGGCGGGGCCTGGCCGGGCTTCGAGACGACGCGCCGAGCGGAGCTCGCCGCGCGGGCGGCTCGCGGGCGGGCCGCCGCCCACGGGCACACCAAGCAGCCGGGCCCTCCGGCACCCGGAACACCAGGGACGCCAAGCAGCACAACAACAGGCACCGCACGAACGCGCCCAAGCAAACAAAAAACCGACATCCGTGATCGGATGTCGGCCTGTGGTGGAGCTAGGGGGATTCGAACCCCCGACCTTCTCATTGCGAACGAGACGCGCTACCAACTGCGCCATAGCCCCAAGGACTCGAACAGCTTAGCACCATGGCGATCAGCGACGCAAGCCGACCACGACCGCGTGCGGGACGCCACGGATAGGAAGAAGCGCAGCGATTCGCAGGTCTGTGCCACGCAGTGAGCCAACACTGCGGAACGCGCATGAGGCTCGATGAATGGGCAGCAGCAGTACAGCGTCCAGACGCTACGTATTACGAGGAACGTGCTCGCGTACGACGCACCGCACTGGGAACGCTCCAGACGGATAGATGACGATGCAGCTGTCAATCACGACGCCTCACACCCTTGTCGGTGACAACCATTTTTCAGCCCCCACATGCAACCCTTCCACCAGCCCACGCACGCAACCATTCCATCAGCCCCGAGCATGCAACCGCGCCGCGAGCCCGAAGGCCCGCGGCGCGGCATCACAACGATTCGGCTATTACTGGGCGCGTCGCGCGTCCAGGACGGCATCCAGGTCCAGGGCGACGGCCTGGTCGGCAACGACCTCGGCGGTGGAGCGGGCGCCCACCTGGGCAGTCTGGGCGATCGGGCGAGCCGGAACGGCCGCGCCGATGCGCGGGATGCCTCGCAGGTCGGTGTCAGCGTGGACGATGCGGCCACGCACACGCTCGCGCGAGGCGTAGGTCGGCGCGGGAACGGGGACGACGGTCCAGGCGCGTGCGGGAGTGTCGGCGACCTCGACGATCTCGCGGACGTCGACGTTGAAGACGAGGGAGGGAACGGATCCGGTCTGAGGCGCGGCATCGAACGCCACAGTTTCCTCCGCGGCTTCGTCGGATGAAGAAGCAGCGCGCTCGGCGGGGGCGGGGGCCGCAGCGGTGGGCCGACCGGCGCCACGCACGTCACCACGAAGCTTGGTGAGCAGTTCGAGCTCTCGCTCAGATGCCTGCTGGGAGCGGACAGCAGCGACGCGAGAGGCCCCGAGCGAGGCCACGAGTGCGACAGCCGGGATGGCAATCCAGGCCCAGGCGATGGAGGTCGCGGCGATCACGATGCCGAGGGCGACGGTTCCGAGCGCGCAGATGCCCGTGACGACCATACGGCGGCGTGCGGCGGCATTTTCGGCGGCGATACGTGCGGCGCGGCGGGCGCGCAGCTTGGCAATGTCGCGGACTGCCTTGTTGTTGCGTCGGTCGATGACGGGGCGACTACGTCCCGTGGTGCCCTGGTGCATGCTGCCTCCGCTCATGAGTGCGCGCTCAGCCAGGATGGTTCCGCTGGCGTGGTCGCACGTCTCTAATTCTGTCTCATTCGTGTGAATGATGCGCAGTTTCGGCGAAAAACGGTCGATTTCGCGAGACTGGACGATAGCTGTTCGGCGCGCGACGAGTGACGGTACGGTCGCAAAAAGCGCGACGAATACCGCGACGATGACGAGTCCACCGATCTCCACCCCCTCAACGTACGGGCGTTTGTGGCGCTGTGCTTTGTGCGATGGGCGTGTGTCGGGCTCTCAAACCTGTCGGTAAAAAGAGAAGTATCCTCAGGTGTCACACTTGTAACAGCAGCATCATTCGCACCACGTAGGCCAACACGGCGAACACGCTCACTACCAGCGCGTCAGCCCGCGCGCAGGCGAGCTCGTCAGTCTATCGCGCTCCGCCTCCACCGACGTCGCACGAGGCCCCCCTCGGGCAGGGACTCAGCGTCGATAAAGAACGCGATATGGTCCGCCCACTGCCCACCGATGTGCATATAGCGCGGGCGCAGCCCTTCCTCCACGAGGCCGAGGCCTCGGCACACACCCAAAGAGCGCTCATTCTCGGGACGCACGCACACTTCGACGCGGTGCAGGCCGAGCTCTCCGACGACGAGGTCAAGGACGAGCGCCGCGACCAAGGATCCCAGGCCTCGGCCCGACCATTCGGAAACGATCCAGTAGCCGAGCATGCCCGTCGACATCGCGCCCCAGTGCACGTTCGAGACCGAGAACTGGCCGACGAAGCGCCCGTCGATCTGCACACCGAAAATCAGCGCGTTGCCGTGGCGCTGATCGCGGTCGGCGCGACGCACGTACTGTGAGAACGTCGGGATGTGCTCGAGGGTATTCGGCGGCAAGGTCGCTTCCCACGGCCGCAACCAGTGTCCATCGGTGCGGCGCACGGTATCGAGCGCGCGATGCTCCTCGCCGCGCACGGGGCGCACGACGAGCTCCCGCGGCCGAGGATTCGACTCAGTGCCGCTGCGCAGGAATCCGCGACCGACCGGGTCGGCCACGCGCAGCGTGAGCATCTCAATGTCGCGCCCCCACACGCACGTGCGACGACGGAAGAAACACCTCATTCGAGGACCAGGCACTGCAGGCGGTCACCCGCGCGCACCGTCGTCACGTCCTCGGGGACGACCGCGAGAGCGTTGGAGTCCGCGAGCGCGGACAGCAGCAACGAGGCCGGGGTGCCCATGACAGCGGCGTTATAGCCGGAGCGGGGGGAGCCGGTCAGGCGCACGCGCACGAACTCGCGGCGGCCTCGCGGGGAGTACCAGGAGCGATCAATGGCGGCGCGCACGACGGGGCGATTGACGGCGGTCCAGCCCTGCATGTGGCGCAGCGCGGGGCGGACGAACACTTCAAAGCACACCTGCGCGGAGACCGGGTCGCCGGGCAGGCAGACGATGGGAGTGCCGGGCTGGCCGTCCTCGGTGCCGACCGTGCCCACGCCCATGATATGGACCGGCCAGGCGGCGACGTTATCAAAGCGGACTGTGCCGAGCACCCCGAGGACCTCGCGCACGGTGTCACCACTGCCGTAGGAAATGCCACCCGTCGTCAGGATCAGGTCCGCGCGCACCAGCTGATCCTCAATGGTCTCGCGCAGGCGAGCGCGCTCGTCGGGAACGGCGGCGACGCGGAAGGTCTGTGCGCCAGCGTCCGCGACGGCGGTCGACAGCGCGTGGCCGTTCGCGTCGAAGACGGTGCCGGGACGGGCCTCGCCGCCGGGCTCAACGATCTCGTCGCCGATCGAGATAATGACGACGCGCGGGCGCGGGTGGACCAGGACGCGGTCGCGGCCCACGCCTGCCAGGAGCGCCATCTGGCGGGCGCCAATGCGCGTTCCGGCGCGCAGGACCGTGTCACCCTGGGCAACGTCCTCCGCGCGGCGACGAATGTTTTCGCCATTGGCGGGGGCGGTACGCAGGGCGACCTGGGCGATGCCGTGGTCCGTGAACTCGAGGGAGACGACGGCCTCGGCACCCGAGGGCATGGGCGCGCCGGACGCGATGCGGATCGCGGTGCCGGGCACGAGGGCGACCGGGTCGACGGCGCCGGCGCGGATCTCCTCGGTGACGGGAAGCGTCACCGGCGACTCCAGGGTGGCTCCCTCACAGTCGCGGATGCGAACGGCGTATCCGTCGCACGCCGACAGGTCGGCGACCGGGAGGTTGAAGGGAGCCTCCACGTCCTCTGCGAGCACGCAGCTGACAGCGTCAGCGAGCTGAACGTCGAGCGGCGGTAGCGCGTGGGCAACGGCCATGCAGTCCTGGTAGAAGTCGGCAACGCTTCGCATAGTTGTTAGTCCTCGAGCTTGGAGCGCAGGAACTCCTTGAGTTCCGCTCCAAGCGCCGGGTCCTCAAGGGCGAGCGTGACGTTAGCTTCGAGGTAGCCGAGTTTGTCCCCGGTGTCGAAGCGTCGCTCGTCGATGACTACACCGTACAACCCTCCACCCTGTTCTTCGGGGAGGTCGATCATGCGCGCGTACCCATCTGTGAGCTGATACTCACCGCCGACGCCCGGTTCGATGTTCTCGAGGGCCGTGAACACGGCCGGGTCGAGCAGGTAGCGGCCGACGACCGCGTACTCCGACTTGACCGCTTCGAGCGGGGGCTTCTCGGTGACGTCGGTGATGCGCATGAGCTGGCCCTCCTCGAGGTCGACGCCCTCGGGAATCGGCAGGACCTCGACGGCGGTCGAGGCGTAGGCAGTGGCCTGCTCGGGCGTGACCTTCAGCAGGGCGACGACGGTGCCGCCCAGGGCGCCTCGCACTTGGATCATCTTACGCAGCAGCTGCGAGCCGGGCTCCATCAGGTCGTCGGGCAACAGGACGGCGCAGGGGGCATCGCCCACGTGCGACTTGGCCTGGAGGATCGCGTGGCCGAGGCCGAGGGGATGCCCCTGGCGCACGGAATGGACGCGCGCGTACTTCTTGTACTCGTTGACGTACTCGAGGGCCTTGTCCTTGCCGGCCTTCTCCAGGTCGGCCTCGAGACCGGGTTCGGCGTCGAAGTAGTCTTCGATTGACTGCTTGCCGGCGCGGGTGACGAACAGGATGTCTTCGATGCCGGCATCCGTGGCCTCGCGCACGATGTACTCGATCGAGGGGCGGTCGACGACGGGCAGCATTTCCTTGGGAACGGACTTCGTGATGGGCAGGAAGCGGGTTCCGCGACCGGCCGAGGGGACGACGGCGTGCACGACGGGCTGGTTTTTATCTGACATACTTCACAGCGTAACGAAGAAATGGGCCGAAAGGGAGACGATGGCCACAAAAACAACTCTCCGCGCGCAGATCCGAGACCGTCGCAGGGCTCGCCGAGCACTCTCCAGCCCCCAGATGGGCGCACGGTCGTCACATACTGACCAAGCTCCCCTACCGGTGCGTCACCGCGCCGAGGCCGAGGGGATCGCCTCCCAGGTACGTGCCCTGGCCTCGTCGATGGGCGGCGTCACGCTGCCCGCACTCTTCGTCCCCACGCCCCTCGAGCCCGACTTGTCTCTGACGCTCGGCTCCTTCGATCGCGCGCTCCTGCCCATCCTCATCGACGAGGCCGGCGCCCCCTACCGCTCTCCTCGCTGGGGCCTGTGGGAGGCGGGGCAGGCGTTGGTGACGCTCGGACAGCCTCCCGCCCAGCCGTGCAGCGAGGCAATGGGGGCGGAGTCGCTCCAAGAGGCAGATCTGATCGTCACTCCGGCGTTGGCTGCATCCGCGGACGGAGCACGCCTCGGGCAGGGCGGCGGCTGGTACGACCGTGCGCTCATCCACCGTTGCCCTGACGTCCCGGTTGTTGCGGTGATTTTCGACAACGAAGTGCTCGACACCGGAGAAATTCCCACGGAGGCGCACGACGTTCCGATCAATGCGATCATCACGCCGACACGCATGATTGCCGCTGACGTTCGATAGCGTCTTTTCCCTGCGTTTACTGTCTTTTACGACACGAACAATCGTTTGTCACACACCTTTCCTCGCTGACTTTTCCGCCTAAAAGCACAGGCCGCTGACCGAATTACAGAAAGTGCGACGAAGCTTACCCTCTATACACTGTCGTTAAGACGAAAGTCCCCCTAATGTTCTCCGTGGTAACAGCGCGCCCGCGCGGCGCCAGCCCCGGCGGCTCCGGCCCGCCACGCCGAATCTTTCGGCGATCCAGTCTTGTCGGCAAAGCCGACCCCCTTCACAACAGGAGATCCCATGCTTAAGGGCTTCAAGGAATTCATTTCTCGCGGCAACGTCATCGAGCTGGCCGTCGGTGTCATCATCGGTAACGCATTCAAGGACATCGTCGACTCCCTCGTCAAGAATGTCATCAACCCGCTGATCGGCATGATCTTCGGCAAGCCGGACTTCTCGAACATGCTCATCTTCGCGTTCAACGGTTCCGAGCTGAAGTTCGGTGTCCTGCTGACTGCCGTCATTAACTTCCTGCTCATCGCCTTCGCCCTGTACTTCTTCCTTGTTCTGCCGATGAACGCGCTGGCCAAGCGCACGAAGAAGGCCGAGGATGAGGCCCCCAAGGAGGCCTCCGACGAGGTCAAGCTCCTCACAGAGATCCGCGACGCCCTCGCCAAGGGCGACCGCGCCTGATTCTATCCTTTCCGCGAGACGAGGCGGGGCCGATGCAATCGCATCGGCCCCGGCTTTTTATATCACTACATGAGGGCACCGCTCCGGCCGCCCGACTCTCTCCCTCCCGCCCCCCACTGCGCTGCAGCACCCCATCACGCACACTTCCCCTCAAATCTCGCACATAATTCAACCCAGTCACTTTTGAGCACCCCAAGAAAACGTTGTCATTGCAACAACATTATTTCAATAGCTGAAATAGTCTGCGAGGAATTACGTACGAGATTAGTGGGAACGACGTGATTGAGCGAGGAGCCACTCCACAGGCCCCCGCACGAACAACTGGCGGGCTTCCCCGCCCGGATAACTGCACCTATCCGGATAGGTAACGAACATCCGGATAGCTTAATAACCTATCCGAATGCGCACAACCTATCCGGATGCGCACAACCTATCCGGATGCGCACAACCTATCCGGACACCCGCGCCTAGGCCAGCCCCTATGCCCGCGCCTGGGAGTGCGGCGGCACGTTCTCAAGAAGCCGCGCATCGTTGGCGCCGTCTCCACGGTCGGGGGCGTCAGCCATCGATCCGGGCCGCGTGTCTTCGGGGCGCACGCGGTCCTCCCACGAGGGCGGCAGGCCTTCGGCGATAAGGTGGCGGTCCACGTCGGACACGTAGCGGGCGACGCGGCGACGCTTACGCGGCGTCGCCTCACTCATCGGTGCTGTCCTCGGTCTGGGCATCCTCGGTGGCCGAGGCCTCGCCGGCCTCCTGCGCGGCCACAGGCTTCGTGCGGCGCACCACGTTGCCGAGGACCGCGTCGGACTGAAAGCCACGGCGCGTGACGCCCAGGGCCTCGCGCAGCTCTTCGGCGGTCTCCAGGTCGGTGCGCTCCACCCCGTCGGAACGCACCCAGGCGGCCATCTCGTCGAGCTGATCGTCGGAGTAGGCGGCCAGCGGGAGTCCCTTGGCGATCGCCGGCCGAGGCCCGCGGTTCTCCTCGGAGGCGCGCTCCTTGCGCTTGATGGCCAGCAGCATGCCGGTGGTGTCCTCGTCGGCCTTCTTGCGGCGCTTAGATTCCTCGTCGAGGCCGTCGTCCAGCATCGGCATGCGCGGGGCTGCGGGCTCCTCGGCGCCGCCCTCCGATTCCTCCGAACCCGACGTGGGCTCAGCCGAGGACGCCTGTTCCACGCGTTCTTCCGAGGCCTCGTCGTCGACGATGCGCTCCGGGACGGCGACGGCGGGCTCATCCTGGGTGGCATGCAGCTTCTCGAGGGCGTCGAGGACGCTATCCACGATCGCGGAGGCTTCCTTCTCGGGGTCGATGAACAGCGCCATCGACAGGGCGGTGTAGACGGCCCAGCCCTGGGCTTCGAGCCAGCGGGGACGGGCGCGGTCGCGCACGCGCTGGCTGGGCTCAGCCAAATACTCCTCGTCGTCGGTGAGGACGGCGAGCAGCAGACGTCCCGGGGAATCCGGGTGCCCGATGGCCAGGGGGATGCGCATGCCGCCGGGGATACCGACGTTGGCGACGACCTCGAGGCCACGGGAGTACAGGTGCTCGGCGAGATCGACGAGCAGACGGTCCGGCTCGCCGGCCAGGACCGGCCACGCGTCCATTCCTTCTCCGGCGTGTCCCTCCGCGATTTCGATGAGGTCCACGAGCATCCGCGAGCCCGCGTGTCCCAGGCGATCGCGGTCGATCTCCTCACTGTGAAGCGAGCAGACGAGCGTCAGGTCGCCGCGCACGGCGCGCAGAATCTCGGCCAGGGTGTCTGCGCCGCTCTCGGCGGACAGAACACCGAAGTCGTGGATGACGCGCCCGTGCGGCGTCTTCGCAAATCCCACGGACACGATGAGCGATTCGCGGGTGAGGCCCACGGCCTGCGAGGGGCCGACAACGACGAAGGGTTCGGGCGTTGCCGGATCAAAGAACGAGGCCAAGCCGGGTTCCTCGGCGCGCACCGTCTGCAGGGCGTCGCGGATGCGCCCGGCGTGGCGGTCGGATAGGGCGACGACGGCGAGGGAGCGTTCGGGCGATTCCACCGCGTGTTCGATGACGGCGTCGACGACGGCACGCACCTCGGCGGCTGTCGATTCGATGGCGTGCGCGCCGGGGGCGGGCATGCCCGTCGCCTCAACCCAGCGGGCGCTCACGGGGGCGTTCGAGGCCGTCCACGGCACGGGAATGCCGGCGTGCTCGTAGCCGTAGCGGGCCAGCAACAGGGCGACCTGGTCGTTGAGGCGTCGCGGTCCGGGTTCGACGTGCAGGATCGGCAGGACGCCGGCGAGTTCGCGGGTCGCGCCGTGCTCCGAGGCCGCCGCCAGATCGTCGATGACGACCAGCTGGTGGCCACGGGCAATAATCGGCGCAAGCTCGGCCAGGGGCAATCCGTCCGCACCGTCGAGCACGACGATGTCGACGGTGCGTCCCGTGGGCGCCAGGGCGGGCACCATCGAGGGAACCGTCATCAACACGGGTAGCAGGTGCCGCACGAGGGGGTAGGTGACCAGCAGATCCAGGTCGCTGGGTGTTTTCCCGTCGGCGAGGAGTTCGTGCAGCTCCTCGTACTGGCTCGGACGCGCCGCGAGGGCGTTCGTGCGGATCCTTCGCACGCCCGTGATGGCCTGCGGGATGAGCGAGGCCACCTGCTCTTCGTCCAGTTCACGCCCCTCGCGGGCCAGGTCCTCAAGCGCGCCAGGATCGACGCCGCCGAGCGCGGGCTGTGCGGCGAGCATGGCGCGCAGCAGCGAGGCCCACCACGCGAGGTCGAGTTCGGTGTCGATGGCACTGTCCTCGACGTGCCGGTCGGCGAGGTCCTGGGCCAGCTTGTCGAGGCCTCGGGCGGCGAGGCGCTCACGCATCGCTAGGCGGGCCGGGACCTCGCGCGCCGCCGAGGTGTCGCTTGCCCACCGTTCGATGAGAGTCGTCAGGCGCTGGAGGTGGGTACCCACCAGGTCCGGTTCTTCGGCGACGAACACGGGGGCGATGGCGTCAAGGTCGTCACGCACAGCATCGGTGAGGGCCGAGATCTCGCCGATCTTCGCGGGGAGGATCGGCCAGGAGTCCTCGCCGCACACCGCACACCATGCGTCGCGGCGTTCCTGGACGCGGATGAGAGCGCGGTGCAGGTCGGGCACGTGCACGCCGGGGCGCACGAGGTCCTGGGCCTGCTTGACGAGGCGGTTGCGCTCTGATCGGCTCATCGAAATGTCGTGGTCTTTGCGCCACTGTTTGGGGGCGGTCGCGATCACCATGTCGGCCGCGCTGCGTTCGAACACGCGGGGCTGGAACACATCGAGGACGTCCGCGATGCCGTCGAACATGGCGAGCTGGCGGTCCCACTGAGCCAGGGTGCCGGCGGGCTTGATGCCGGCCTCGCCCGCGACTGTGGCGATGTGGACGCGCAGTTCGGGGAGCGTCTGGGAGAGGCGGTCGACGCGCAGCAGCACGTCGGACGCCTGCTCGTCGGAGGTCAGGACCGCGTTGCCCCACGCGCAGGATGAGCCTGCCGAGAGGGCGCCTGATGCGAGGGCTTCGCGCAGGAGTGCGCGGGCGCTCTCGCCCTGGTCCACGGCGATCTTGTAGAGGGTTTCCTCGGATAGGCGTACGCGCGTGGTGGGCGCGTTCTCGCCGCTCGTCAGGTCGGTGAGGGCGCGCAGGGCATCGGCGGCGCAGACGCCAAAGCGGCCGTAGGGCTCGTGGAGGGCGATCGCGTAGGACGACAGGGCGGCGCGCACCTGACGCAGGCGTGCGCGCATGGCGTCGACACTCTCCTGGTCGACGACCGGAGCGGTGTCTTCCATGGCGCTCGATACGCGGGCCCCGAGGGTGCGGCGTGCATCCGAGTAGCCGTCGATGTTCGCGACGATGTCGGCCAACCCGAGGTCGGACAGTCGCGTATATGCGGCGATCGAGCGCGAGGTCGAGGTCGATACGTGCAGGACGGAGCGGCCGGTTGCCGCGGCGTCAGCGAGGATCGCTGCCACGAGCGAGGCGTCGTCACTGTGGGTTGGAATATCAACGAAAACACTGTGTCCCTCGGAGGCTGCCTCGACGGCGTCCTGCTGGACGGGGATGAGGTCACCGACGCCCTTTTCTGCCCACGGGTCACGGTCTGCGGGGTTTGGTTCGTGCGCCTGCGCGATCAGGTCGTTGCGAGCGTCTTGGTCACCTGCCAGCGCGCGGATCACCTGGGAGTCTTCGAGGGCCGTGACGTCCTCGGCCAGGCTGGCAGCGAGGGCGGTGGCGGGGTGGCAGAAGAGGCCGATGATGAGCTCATCGCGGATATCGAAGCGCGGCAGGGCACCGCACAGCTCGCGCAGGGCGTTCATCGCCTGTGAGGAGGAGAAACCGTGGGTTCCGCTGGCTGTGGCCAGTACGGTCTCGCCGTCTGCATCGACTCCGTGGGCGCGCAGTGCGTCGGCCAGTTCGGGGGCAAGGATCGCGCCTCGTCCCAAGGCGATAAGGACGTCGTCGTCGCGTCGCACGAGGCGCACCGGGCGCAGCAGGGCGGGGACGGTGATGGTGTCCATGCCACTGCCCCACGTGGCGGTGCCGATCCCCAGGTGGATGGGGCCGGTGCCGTGTGCGGACGCACGCTGCTCGGAGCGGGCAATCAGTGCGCGTGCCCGATCGAGGGCGCGACCGAGGGCGATGGGTTCGCGGATGAGCAGGCTCAGTCGGACGGGATGTTCCGTGTACAGCTGGGCGAGGCCTCCGGGGTGTGCGCCGGACAGGGACAGCGTCGGCAGCGATGCGCTGTCGGCGGCAATGTCACGGTCGAGGCGCGAACGCCACGCCTCGCGCGCAGTGCCGACGAGGGTGGTCGGGTGCGTCGAGGTGGACGAGGCTGAGGTGGCCTCGGGCTCGGGGGCGGAACGTCGCGAAAAGATACTAGGAACCACGTTTTAACCCTACGGCAGCACCGCCGTCTTATGTGACGCGGCGCGCCCGGAGGAGGTCGACAACGGAAATGGTCACAACGGCGCCGACGATGAGGATCATCCCAACGATGTCGATGCCCGTGTAGGAGCTTCCCATGACGAGGGCGGAAAAGGCGGTCGCGGCGATGGGCTCGAGGCTCCCGATGAGCGACGCCTTGACGGGGCCGATGCGACCCACACCCCACAGGTAGGCGGTGAAGGCGACGGCGGTGCCGAGGACGACGGTGATGAACATGGCGAGGATGACATCGGGCGTCCAGGTGATGGCGAATCGCCACACTCGACCGACCAGGCCGACGCACGCACCCGCGATCAGCAGGCCGTATGCCACGACGACGTCCGCACCGTAGGCCGCAATGAGCCGAGCGGGAAGCAGCGTGTATGTCGCGAGCGTGAGCGCAGCAACGGCTCCCCAGGCGAGGGCAGTGGGCGTAATGACGAAGGAGTTCAGCGACCCGTGCGTGCACAGCAGGAAGGTACCGCTCACGGCGAGGACGATGGCGATCACCTCGGAGGCACGCGGCCATCGCCTGTGGGTGAGACACACCCAGACGACGATGAGGATCAGGCCCAGGTACTGGAGGACGGTGCCGGTGCCCGCGTTCGACTCCCGGATCGCCCCCATGTAGGTGATCTGGCAGGCCGCGAGCCCAAAAATCGCGTAGATCACGAGGACTCGCCAGTTGCGAGGTGTGGACACCAATTCTCGGTGACGAGCGGATACCCCGCGCGAGCGCGCGAGAACGTAAACGAGGGCGAGGACACCCGAGATGAACATACGGAAGAAGCTGATAGCCGTCAGCTCGATACCGCGATGCTCCATGAGGTAGTCGGCGGAGACACCGGAGGCGCCCCAACACAGGGCAGCCACGACGGTCACGAGATACCCAAGAGCGTTGCGCATGGCGTCCTTCTACTGTGCCCCCGAGACGATTCGAACGTCCGACACCCGCTTTAGGAGAGCGGTGCTCTA
>ERZ772960.1704-NODE-1704-length-17060-cov-2.887386_pt1 | contig 17060 bp, 12 predicted proteins | sample MGYA00580678_ERZ772960 | MGnify/ENA primary metagenome ERZ772960 (study PRJEB29015, sample SAMEA2737930) | human oral metagenome | biome: human oral; feature: human-associated habitat; material: dental | place: China | collected 2059 ... | reverse complement strand
GTCCGAAGCTGATTCGTATGCGGATTCAAGGAGATAATTCTCTGTTTTATACAAATCCGGAAGGCGATACGTTATTCAAAAAATCTGCCGGCGGCGATATTGAAGTATTTAAGATAACCAAACGCTTTTCGGAAGCGGCAAAATTAAAAGTTGAAGAAGACGCAAACAATTCCATAATAGATTTTGAAGATTCTGATGACGACAATGAAATTGTAGAATCCGTTGAAACTTCAAAAAATAATGGTGATTCGGAGAGAGAAAACATTATAAACAAACAGGACAAAGCAATGTCTAATGAAGATAAAAATGAGACTTCCGTTTCAATATCTAATGAAGAACTCCTTGCCGCCCGCATGGCGGAAATTATGGAAAAAGACAAGAATTCCGGCGCGTCATTTTCAATCAGCGACATTCCGGAAGCTACGGAAGAGGAACTTAATGCAGAAATCCTTGCTTCGCCTAAAAAACCAAATACAAGCGATGACGATTCTTCTATTACGGAAGCTGCGGAAGAAAAAATCGAATCTCCAAATACCGATATTTCAGCGGATTCGGATATAGACAGCAAACTTGCAAACATTCTTACGCAGGATAAACAGTATTCATTGAACTTTTCAATCAGCGATATTCCGGAGGCTACGGAAGAAGAAATTGCAGCCGAAGTTCTTGCACCTGCCCACAAAGATAATTCTTCGGAAGAAAAAACTTTACAACAGGAAGATGATTCACCTGCTTCTTCGCATGAAGAAAATATTTCCGAAGAGGCTGAAGAAGATATTCCTGCGGAAAATGATGAAGATTCGGTATTTTCCAATCATGCTGCCGTTACGGAAGAGGAAGAGGCTGCACTTGCAACGGAGCCGGATGAATCGTCCGCAATCAACAGCAGACTTGCGGATATTCTTACACAGGACAAACAGTTTTCTTCCGGTTTTTCGATAAGCGATATTCCGGAAGCTACGGAAGAAGAGCTGGCGGCAGAAATTCTTTCACCCTCATCAAGAGGAGACTCGGAGGAGGATTCGGTACAGTTGGAAGCGGAAGAAAAGTCTCCGGATTCCCCTGCAATTGATTCTGCACATGAAGAAGTTATTAAAAAAGCGGCAGCGATTGTTGACGAACACGTAATAGAAACATCCGGCGGAGAATCAGAAGCGATCGTTGCCGTCGAACCGCCGCCGGTCATGCAGGTAAATCCCGTCATTGAGGAAAGCGAGCAGGCATTTGCCGATACTTTTGATGAAAAAAACGTTATGCAGAATCTTTTCTTCGAATCCGCAAAAGTCATGCAGAAAAATACGGGAATCGATGCGGATAAGAATCGAATTCTTTTCGTATTTGCGGACAACCTTTGCGACGGTACCGTAGGAAAAGTATTTTCTCCGCGTCTTGTAAGCTGTTGTGAACGGCTTTCGAAAATCCATAATTTTACAAGCGTATATTATTTTCACGGGATAAAGCTTGAAAACGAAAAATTCAGAAAACAATTTAAACAGCTTATGCGGAATAAAGATGCGGTGTATGCGGTCTCGGAGTCTTCTTTATCCGAATTAAGCGACGCTCAAAAGACTTTTTCCGAAAATGCGGGTATCAAAATTGACGGCGAAAGCATTGCCGCGCAAATAGAAAATGCGGCAAATCCGGATATCGAATGTCTCAAACTTCTTTTGCAGGATATTTTGAAATAGTCGTTTAAGAATACTGAAGTTTTTGCAATACAACTAAATACTCGCCTTGACTACACCGCTTTAAATATATTACTTTGTGTGCCGAAAAGATTTTAAAACGCTGCAGACAGTATTGAAAAATAAACCTGTTCTTAAACTTTAGTTTCCGAACAGGTCTAATATTATCTGTGTCGTTGAAATATTCCGGAGGCTTTGTATGAAAAGCGATAATGCAAAGAAAGGAAACGCCCGCGCTCCTCACCGTTCGCTGTTTTATGCGATGGGCTACACGGATGAAGAATTGGAACGACCTTTAATCGGTGTATGCTGCGCCAAAAACGAAATCATTCCGGGGCATATTGAACTTGACCGCATAAGCGATGCGGTAAAAGCCGGAATCCGCATGGCGGGCGGAACACCGATAGAATTTCCGGCAATCGGCGTATGCGACGGAATTGCAATGGGGCACGAAGGAATGAAATATTCCCTTGTAACTCGTGAACTTATTGCAGATTCAATAGAATGCGTTGCAAAAGCACATCAGTTTGATGCACTCGTGCTTATTCCGAACTGCGATAAAATAGTTCCCGGAATGCTTATGGCGGCAGCCCGTCTTAATCTTCCTACGGTGTTTGTATCCGGCGGCCCGATGATGCCCGGTCATCTTCCGTATACCGATAAAACAAATCCTTATTCAGGTAAAAATCTTTCTCTTTCCGATATGTTTGAAGCAGTCGGAACTTTAGCCGCCGGTAAAATATCCGAAACACAGCTTAAAGAATTGGAATATGCCGCCTGCCCCGGCTGCGGCTCCTGTTCCGGAATGTTTACTGCGAATTCAATGAATTGTCTTACGGAAGTTTTAGGTCTCGGTCTTCCGGGTAACGGAACAATACCTGCAATCAGCGGACGCAGAATCACGCTTGCCAAACACGCAGGAATGCAAGTTATGGAAATGCTTGAAAAAGGAATTACCGCAAGGCAGATGATGACTCTTGACGGTTTTAAGAACGCTCTTGCAGCGGACATGGCTTTAGGCTGTTCAAGCAATACTATTCTCCACGTTCCGGCAATTGCACATGAAGCCGGAATTTCGCTCGACCTGCACGTTATAAATGAAATCAGCAGCAATACACCGAATTTGTGCCATCTTGCTCCTGCCGGTCATACGTTTATGAACGAGCTTGACGATGCCGGCGGCGTACAGGCGGTTCTTGCAGAACTTGCAAAAAAGAATCTTATAAAAACAGATATTATGACCGTTACGGGAAAAACAATTGCGGAAAATATAAAATATGCAAAGAATCGTAATCCGGAAATTCTCCGCCCGATAGAAAATCCTTATTCTCCGACAGGCGGAATTGCAATACTTTTCGGAAATCTTGCGCCGGACGGAACGGTTGTAAAACGTTCTGCCTGTGCAAAAGAACTTATGAAACATTCAGGACCCGCAAGAGTATTCGATGATGAAAAGGACGCAATGGAAGCTGTTCAGAGCCGTAAGATAAAAGCGGGCGATGTGGTTGTAATTCGTTATGAAGGCCCTAAAGGCGGTCCCGGAATGCGGGAGATGCTGGCGGTTACGGCGGCTCTCGCAGGGCAAGGGCTTGATAAAGATGTCGCGCTCATCACTGACGGCAGATTCAGCGGAGCTACAAGAGGCGCATCGCTGGGACATTGTTCCCCGGAAGCCGCAGTAGGAGGCCCCATCGCGCTTGTAAAAGAAGGAGACATAATTACGTTGGATATAGATGCTTACAAAATCAACCTTGAAGTATCCGATGAAGAACTGGAAAAACGTAAAGCGGAATGGAAAGCTCCTCCGCCTAAAGTTTCGTCCGGCTATCTTGCCCGTTACGCAAGATTTGTTTCTTCTGCCGATAAGGGCGCAATCTTACAATAACGTAAAGATTTATGCGCATGGAAAAAGCGGGATTTTTATATTAAACTTGCCAAAATTATAAAAGGGAGATCACAAAATGAAGATGAACGGTTCACAAATTGTAATTGAATGCCTTATCGAACAGGGAGTTGATACGGTGTTCGGTTATCCCGGCGGAGCTATTTTGAATATTTACGACGAGCTTTATAAAAACAGTTCCCGTATAAAACATATTCTTACCGCTCATGAGCAAGGTGCTTCCCATGCTGCAGACGGATATGCGCGCGTAACAGGAAAAGTCGGAGTATGCATGGCAACGAGCGGACCGGGTGCAACAAATCTTGTTACGGGAATCGCTACAGCATACATGGATTCATCTCCGGTAGTTGCAATTACTTGTAACGTTCCGACATCTCTTTTGGGGAAAGACTCTTTTCAGGAAATCGACATCACCGGAGTAACCATGCCGATTACGAAACACAACTTTATGGTGCGCTCGATAGAAGAATTGGCGGACACCATAAGAGAAGCCTTTGCCATTGCATCATCGGGAAGACCCGGCCCCGTACTAATCGATATTCCGAAAGAAATAACCGCTGCAACGTGCGAATACGAACCTCTCGGCGGCGAAGAAAAAGAACTTATCGCGCGGAACAGAATAAATCTTAAACGTGTAACCGCTTCTCCGATTCCGTCCGACGATGAAATAAAAACTTGCGCAGACCTTATAAATTCCGCGCAAAGACCCGTTATCTATGCGGGAGGCGGAGTTGTTATAAGCCGTGCGTATAAAGAATTGTTCGACTTTGCGGAAAAAGGCGGTATTCCCGTTACGGAAAGTTTAATGGCACGCGATTCGTTTCCGTCGAATCACCCTCTTTGCACTCAGTTGATCGGTATGCACGGGACAAAAGCAAGCAATATGGCTGTAACCGAAAGCGACCTTGTAATTGCGCTCGGTGCTCGTTTTAGCGACAGAGTTGTTTCGGATACCGCGTATTTTGCTTCAAAAAGCAGAATTCTTCATATAGATATAGACCCTGCCGAAATAAATAAAAATATTCCGGCATCTCTTTCGATAGTCGGAAATGTAAAAGAAGTCCTTACGCGGCTCACACCGCTTATTCATGCGGAAGAACATAAAGATTGGCTCAAAAAGATTGAAGAATGGAAAAAAGAAGTTCCGCGCAGTTATTTAAAAGAGCCTGCGAATTCGATAAATCCGAAATTCCTATGTGAGCATATACATGAAATTGCGGGCGATGACGCAATAATTACAACGGAAGTCGGTCAGCACCAGATGTGGACTGCACAATTTTATCCGTTCTCAAAACCCCGCACATTTATTACAAGCGGAGGTCTCGGCACGATGGGATTCGGGACGGGAGCTGCCATAGGTGCGCAATTTGCTCTTCCGAATGCGCGGATTGTACATATTGCAGGCGACGGCTCTTTCAGAATGAACTGTAATGAACTTGCAACTATTGCGCATTACAAACTTCCGATTGTAATTGTCATTGTAAATAACGGTGCGCTCGGAAACGTCAGAATGTGGCAGCGGCTTTTCTACGGCAAACGATTCAGTCAAACAACGCTGGATTTCGGCCCGGATTGGATTAAACTTGCAGATGCTTACGGAATTAAAGGTTATCACGCTTCCAATGCAAAAGAATTTGCGAAAGTTTTTGACGAAGCGTTCAAGTCCCGAAAAGCAGCCGTAATCGATGCAAAAGTCGATATGGATGAGATGGTTCTCCCGATGGTACCGGGCGGAAAACCCATCTTCAACCAAATTATGAATCTGAGCGAAGAAATTATGAATTAGGTCGAATGTTAAATGCCGAGTCTTTCCGAAGCTCGACATTTAAGCGATTAAAATCTTCCTGCCGGGTGAGTTTATGCCGGCAGGCTGTCTTTGTTATCCTAATTATTGAGAATTCGGCTCTATTAGGATTTATTTTCAACTTTATTCTATTTTTTCTGTTATAATTCTACAAAAGGGAATCATATTATCCTGCCGACAAAAAACGTGTGTTTTTCATATATAAAGTAAATAAAAATATCGAGGTGTTTATGCAAGAATCCGGCGAAGACTATTTGGAATCAATTCTAATGCTGAAAAATGCAAACGGTTTTGTCCGCGCAATCGATATTGCGCACAAGCAAAATGTTTCAAAACCCAGCGTAAGCCGCGCAATGGGAATTTTGCGTGAGCAAGGCTATATTACGATAGAAGAAGGTCAGCACATCGTACTTACGCAAAAAGGAATGGAAAAAGCCAGCATCATATATTCGCGTCATAAATTGCTCACGGACTTTTTTATGAATATTGCGGGAATATCCGAAGAACAAGCGGAAGCAAACGCTTGCCGGGTAGAGCACGTAATCGATTCCGATGTGGTAAAAGGAATTAAAAAATGGATGGAAACTTATAATGAAGAAAAACAATCCGATACTTAGCATCGAAAATCGATTTTTTGCCGGCTGTTTTATAATTTTTAATTTGTTGATTTCACTCTCATCGTGTGCGAACGCCGAAGCCCTAGAGGATTTTAAACCTTCCGAAGACATAATTACATTGTCTCCCGTCGATGCGCACATTCCCGACGATTTTATGCGCGGCTTTGATGCGTCCACCGTAATCCGGCTTGAAGAAAAAGGTGCGGCTTTTCGCGGAACGGACGGAAATGAGCGCGATATATTTTCACTGCTAAAAGAAAACGGAGTAAACTGGATTCGTCTTAGAATATGGAACAATCCCGATGAATCGACTCCCGGCGCAAACAATCTTACACGCACGGTAAAAGCTGCAAAACTAATAAAGCGGAGCGGATTAAAACTTTTGTTGGATTTTCATTACAGCGATACTTGGGCTGATACGGGAAAGCAAAAAATCCCTGCGGCTTGGTCAAACTTGCAATCCGTTGACGATATAAAAAATTCTCTTACGGATTTTACGAAATCGACTTTGGAAGCATTAAAATCCGCCGGAGCCGCGCCGGATGCTGTTCAAATCGGTAATGAAATCGATCAGGGACTTTTTATTTCCGGTGTAAATAATACCGCATTGCAGGGCGATATTGCGGCGCATCGTACAAATCTTGCAACGTATCTGAATGCAGCTTCCGCCGCAGTGCACGAAAAATGTCCGAAAGCAAAAATTATGATTCATTTGGCGCGCGGAGGCGACTCGGATTTTGTAAAATGGTGGTTCAATCATTTTGCAGGCAGTGCGCCGTCCGTATCCCAAGTGGATTTTGACATAATCGGACTTTCATATTATCCGTTTTATGCATCGCATAAATCCATAAACAACTTGAAAAAAACGCTTTCGGAATGCCGGACACTATACGGAAAGCCCGTCGTAGTTACGGAGACTTCGTTTGCATGGACGGTACAAGGCAAAGATTCTACAAACAATGAATTTTGGTACGGCGCAGAGGCTGCCGCATACGATGCATTTAAAGATTCCGCACAAATAAAAAAACTTGATATTTATGAACTGAACGATAAATCTCTTATAGGGCAGCCGTTCTACGGAAAAAAAGCAATACGGGCGAGTATTAAAAACCAAGCGGAACTTGTCCGCGCTTTAATTGAAGTTTCGGCGCAAGCCGGTGCTTCCGGTTTATTCTATTGGGGCGGAGACTGGATTTCGGTACCGGAACACGGAAGCACTTGGGAGAATCAAACGTTTTTTGATTTTGACGGAAAAATTCTTCCAAGCGCAGCCGTATTTAACGTAGCCGGAAAATAAATCGAAAAACGAAATATTATCCGTATGAGCGGCGCGATATAAAAGTCTCCGCACGAATAAAAACATTTTTTACCGGCATTGAAAAATTCACTTTGTTTCATGATAATACGCGCATGGAAAACCGTAATATTTTTGAAAACTTATCTTGTCTGGATCACCGCTATTCCATTTCGGAAAAAGAGGTGTTTGAAAAACTGTCCGCCTATATTTCGGAAGATGCTGCCGTGCGTTCTTGTGCAAAAGCGGAAGCAGCTCTTATAAAAGCGCATTTAAGCGAGCGCGAAAAACTTGACTCAAAAACCGCCGCTCATATCGACGAAATTGCAAATAATATCAATCCTGAAGAAGTCTATGCGGAAGAAGAAAAAACTCAACATAATATCCGTGCACTTGTAAATGTCTTAAAAACAAAATTTACAGCGGAAATAAAACCGCTTGTGCATTTGGGTGCAACGAGCGTAGACATTCTTGATACGGCTCTTTCAATGCGTATGCGGGACGTAACTAAAAACGCAGTCTTACCGGAATTAAAAGCACTTGAAAAGGAATTGTGCGCCATTGTCATACGCGAAGCTGAAACTCCGCAGGTCGGACGTACTCATGGTCAGCACGCAGTTCCGATTACATTCGGATGGTCTATTGCGGAATTTGTAAGCAGACTTGGAAAATCTATTCTGCATATAGAAGAGCTTTCAAATCAACTCAAAGGCAAACTTGCGGGGCCTGTTGGCGCATACAACGGACCAAGTATGATTGTAAAAAATCCGGAAGAATTGGAAAAACGCTATCTTGAATTTCTTGGACTTGAACCCAGCGAATATTCAAATCAGCTTGTTGAACCTGAATATTTGCTTAGGCTTTTACTTGAATTCAACGTTGCATTCGGCATAATTGCGAATCTTGCAGATGATTTACGGAATTTGCAGCGTTCGGAAATAGGAGAAGTGTTTGAATATTTTACGGCGACGCAGGTAGGCTCAAGCACAATGCCGCAAAAGCGAAACCCGTGGAACAGCGAACACGTAAAATCTTTATGGAAAGCGATGAGCCCGAGAGTTTTAACTTTTTATATGGATCAAATTTCCGAGCACCAACGGGATTTAACGAATTCCGCAAGTCAGCGTTTTATTGCCGACTATACAGCGGGCTTTACGATGGCGATTTGCCGCATGAAAAAAGTTATATCCGGATTGCAGGCCGATAGAGAAAACATGATGAAAAATCTTGATTCCGCAGGCGGAAAGGTAAAAGGCGGCGTGCTTGCGGAACCGGCGTATATTCTTCTTGCAGAATCAGGAGTAAGCGATGCGCACGAAGTTATCCGCAAACTGACGCTTAAAGCGGAACAAAGCGGAAAAACTTTTTACGAGGTTTTAAGCGAAGACAAAGACGTTTTTGCCCGCATTACCGCACAGCTTGAAAAGCTCGGAGTGCAAGACGCTGCTTCGTTCTTCAAAAATCCTGCCAGCTACTCGGGGCTTGCGGCGGAAAAATCAAAGCGTATCGCAAAAAAATACGCCGCTATCATGGAAAAATAGCAAAAAATCCGGCGCATGATAAAATATTTACAAAATTACGTTTTATCGCCGCCGGATTTTATATAATAGGATTGTGCAATTTACAGTCTTCGATTTTCCCGGATTCCGTATACGCGTACGCATTATGATTGTGTATGCTTTCGTAGTTTTCAGCTTCAACGCAAAACCATTTAAACGGATATCCGGGTGGAAAAGATTTTAACGCAACGGCGGTTTCGCGGACAATATCTTCCACAAAACACGGATTATCGTAAGCGTGTTCGGTAACATATTTTTCATCGGGACGCTTTAAAATAGAATAAACTCCTCCCGACGCACAATTTTCCGCAACGGCTATAAGTTCTTCAATCCAAAAGAATTCCGAATAAAGTGCTTTTATTTTTATTCTCCCTCTCTGATTGTGCGCTCCGTAAGAGCTGATTGCTTTTGAACAAGGACAAAGCGTAGTAACCGGCACTTCCGCGCAAATAAAAAAACGCCCGGACTCCTTAGAAATCTCGCCTTCAAAAGCGCACCGGTAATTCATAATACTTTTTGTGCCGCTTACCGGAGAGCGTTTTTCCGAAAAGAACGGAAACCGGATCTCTCCGTACGCTTTTTCCGCATTAAGACTTATTCTTATCTCTTTCAACATATCGGGAAAACGTTTCATAGACATATCACCGCAATAAGAATGGAAAACCTCAACAAAGCGGCTCATGTGAGTCCCTTTTCTGTTATGCGGAAGACTTACAAATAAATCTGCGGAAGCGACAGTCCTCTGTGTCCCTTTGAGCTTATCCGAAACCGCAATGGGATATTCGAGATTTTTTATACCGACTTTTTCAAGCGGAACGGCACGCAAATCTTCTTCGTTTTGAATATCCGGCATTTTATCCGGCAGAATATCGGTCATTTGGCAGACTGCGCCGCAAACGTCTCCGCAGCTTCAAGCGTATTTACCATCAGCATGGCGATGGTCATAGGACCGACTCCTCCCGGAACCGGCGTTATAAAAGAAGCTTTTTCTTTTACGTTTTCAAAATCTACATCGCCTACAAGCCTGAAACCCGATTTTTTCGAAGCGTCGGCAATGCGATTTACGCCTACATCTATTACGGCAGCCCCATCTTTGACCATATCTGCCGTTACGATTTTTGCCCGCCCCGCAGCCGCAATCAAAATATCCGCCGTACGCGTAATATCGGAAATATTTTTTGTCCCGGAATGACAAATCGTTACGGTTGCATTTACATCTTTACGCGCAAGAAGAATTGCAACCGGTTTCCCCACGATATTGGAACGTCCGATTACAACAGCGTGTTTTCCGTCGGTTTCAATATTCATCCTTTTTAGAAGAACGATAATTCCGTGCGGCGTACACGGCAAAAAAGTTTTCTTTCCGATTACAAGATTTCCGACATTTACCGGATGGAATCCGTCAACATCTTTTGCAGGATCGATTGCAAGAATGACTTTTTCTTCATCAATATGACGAGGAAGAGGCAACTGAACAAGAATTCCGTGTACGCTTTTATCCGCATTCAAATCCCGTATAAGCGAAATAAGTTCTTGCTCCGTAGTATTTTCGGGAAGACGCACGGAACGGTCTTTCATTCCCGCTTCGGCAAGTGCTTTTTGTTTTCCCGCAACGTAAGAAACGCTTGCAGGATCGCCGCCGACTAAAATTACCGCAAGACACGGAGTAATTCCCTTTGATTTGAACGCATCGGTTTTTATTTTTACTTCTTCACGAATCGTTCCGGCAATTTGTTTTCCGTCTATGATTTGAGCTGACATATTTCTGTTACCTTCTTTTTGGAATATTATTTTAATTGCTAAAACACACTAAAAAATGTATAGTCAAGTTAAAATATTCAAAGAAGCGCAGTACAATTCACATAAAAAATTGAAACGGCGGCATCTTGAGGCATGAATATACTTTGTTTTTTATTTAAATTCTATAAATTTTATTCTTGTTGAGGAAATATGAAAAAAAAATTATCAGCGGCGTTCTTCATTTTGATTTTCCTGCCGGTCTTTACTTTTGCGGAAAAATTACAGGATAACGGAACTCCCCAAGACATCGGCGAATACGAATACAAAGCAAACGGTGCCGGAGACCAATACCTGAAAATCGCGCTTATGCCGAACTTTCCGTTGAATTTCGGAGAACAGCTTTACATAGGCGGTGCCGCACAATTGGGGTATTACCGTTTTTTAAATAGCTGGCTTGCGGTGGGCGGAGAACTTATGGCGGGATACAACCCTACGCTCGGAAGCAACGTATTTACATTCGTTCCGGTTACATTCGGGGCGGTGCTGCAACCGTCGGTATGGAGATTTGAATTTCCGTTTACGTTTACGGCAGGATTTGCATTTGAGACCTGCCAAAACAAAAAATATTTTCCGGGTTTTGCATTAAAAGCGGAAACCGCCGCCTTTTACAGATTTTCGGAAGGATGGTCGTTCGGACTCGGTTCGGATTTCCTCTATTTGCCGGAATGGTACACAACTACAGAAAATGCAAAATCCGACTACGGACTCTTCCTCACCGCTTTTCTTGCAGTGAGATACCATTTCTAGGATAGGTTAAAATGCTGAACATGAAAAAAAATATTACAGCTGCGGCACTCTTTGCCGTATTCGTATTTACGGGCTGCTATGATGCAGTATTCCAAAGCATAAGAAATGAAATTCCGCTTGAAGAAGGAACCGTAAAGGGCTTTATAAATTCGGTAGTGCGCTTTAACTCCGGCGGCACGGAATATCTTTTTCTGCAAAACGGAAGAATAAGTTTTAAACCGGCAAATGCATCCTCACACGGAGAATGGAGCGAAGTCCCGAATCAACCTGCAGGAATTTCTTTCGATTTTTATTCGTCCTCGTTTAGCGGAACGCACTTTTTCGGACTTGCCGCCGACACACAATACGTTTACGCACTCGGATACGAGCCGGGACTTGACGACATAAGCGGACGAAATCTTCCTAAGACCGTAAAACTTTATTGCTGCAAAACGTTGAACGGGCAATGGGAAGAAGTAACAAGCGTAAATCAAAAAATCGCGGAATATATAACTCATTTAAGTTCCTCGTATTATATGACCGACGCAAGCATTCATTTGTTTTGTACGAATTCTCCGAATCCCGCTCATAGAGAAGCATTTATACGTATCGGGGGCGGCGGGGCATCCTCTGCAAAATGCAACACGGAATACGGAACGGACGGAAACGGCGGCATTATAAAGCTCAACGGAACAACCGGCGGAACTCAGATTGCAAAAGGCACAGAGGGCGCAGGTCTTTCAACTCTTTCCGCCGTATATTACGACTCAAAAGTGCATTTTTTGAATTATATTGCCGCCGGAACGGATGAAACATCTACGGCTCCTGCAAAATACGTCTATTACGCTTCTTCCGAAACTTTATACTCTTTTCCGGTTTCCTCTCCGGGAACGGTTACATCTGCAGAACTTTCAACTTCAAAAGATATTATTTCTATGGCAGTAACAAACGATTCCGTTTTATTGGGAACGAACGGCAACGGTATCTTCCGCGTAACGCACGATTCTACGGGAAAACCCGCTTCTTCAAAGTCATCCTTTACGACAAATGCACAAAGCGTAATGTATTCGCCTTATATCGTAAGAATGCTGTTTTGCGTAAGCCCTGATAAAAATGAAACGGAAACGGATCTTTACGCTTCTCTGCAATTTCGGTACACGGCGCAGAGTGCAAGTGCGGACTACGGAAATGTTGGACTTTGGTCTTATTATAAAAACCGCGGAAACTGGAATAAAGAATAATGATTCGTCTTGTCGCATTTTTAGGGAATCACGGCGCAAAATACGAAAAAACAAAGCATAATGCGGCATGGCTTTTCGCCGATTCTTTAAATTTATTTTCTTCCGTAAATTGGTCTTATAAATTTGAAGGCAACTACTGTACGATTGAAACTTCCAGGCTTGCCGACTTTTTCTGCAAATCAGGGATTTTAAAAACGGCGGACGGCAATGCAGTAACGGTTTCAAACAAAGCCGCCGATAAAATCTATTTTTTAAAGCCCGAAACTTATATGAACAATTCGGGGCAAAGCATAATTGCGCTTGCAAACTATTATAAAATCAAACCCGAAGAAACGCTTATCGTTCACGACGAGCTGGAGCTTTCTGCAGGAACTTTCGGCTTAAAATGGTCGGGCGGCTTAGGCGGACATAACGGGCTGCGCTCGGCAAAAGCCGCATTCGGCACTGCGGATTTTTGGCGGTTGCGCTTCGGAATAGGCAGACCTTCCGAAGAAATCGACATAGCGGATTATGTGCTTTCGCCTTTTACACAGGAAAATAAGACTTTACTTGAAAACGCATTCGGTAAAGCCGCCCTTCTATTTGCAAAATTGCTGCTTTATCCGGAACCCGCAAAACTCTTACCCGAATGGAAAAAAGTAACCGCGTAAAATCCCCTAACGGATATGATTTAATATCTGTAGGGGAAAGTTTTATTTCCCTGCCGATAGCATACGAAAAATGGATTTGAGAGCCGTATTTATCAACAATCTAAAGAGATATCGCAAAGAAAATAAACTTTCACAGATGGCATTGGCTGAAAAGTGCGGGACGTCCGCAAGTTATATCGGGGAGATTGAAATCGGAAAGAAATTTCCTTCCGTGGAGATGGTTCAAAAATTTGCAGATGCATTGAATATAAAACCGTATAAGTTATTTATGGAAGAAAATGATATTTACGTTGCGAATCTTTCGCCGCAAGAACGGCAAAGACTTGTAGAGAAATTGCAGGAATCAGTAGAAGAAATAATTTCGGACGGTGGAGATTTCGTTTAATTTGCAAGTATATTTTATGGCTCCCCGTACTAACAGTATATTTTTCTCTGCGGCAAAATTGCCCTTCCGGAATAAAATAAATAAGCGAGAACAAAACTTATTTCAAAAAATCGGCTGATGTGGTATAAATTCGCCGATACGCGGACGATGGTGAATCCGTTTTGCGCCGGACTTACAGCCCGCGAGAGCGGGTGCGTACAATAATTTCCTTAGCTCCGCACAGGCACTCTATGTGGAGCGGCTGAATATGCGGTTTACCGATAGGAAATTTCGGTAATCCGTACACGACGGGAAATCCGTTTTGCGCCGGACTTACAGCCCGCGAGAGCGGGCTTGTACAATAATTTCCTTGCTCCGCCGGCGCACTATGACGAAAGGCTGAATATGCGGTTTACCGATAGAAAATTTCGGCAATACGTACACGACGGGAAATCCGTTTTGCGCCGGATTGTAGGGGCGTGCTTGCACGTTCTGAAAACCGCAGGTTTGAAGAATGAGGCGTAAGCCGGAACCCCGAAAAGCCGTTTACGAAATACGGTTGCGCACTGATTCTTTATATGGAAGGACAAAGCACATGAAAAATACAAATGATATTGCGGACACACAAGCGGACAGCTTGCAAATCGATAAAAATACGGCGGCATACAAGCGGCTTTTGGAAACGATACGAATTCTTAGGGCGGAAGGCGGATGTCCGTGGGACAGAGAGCAGACTCCGCTTTCCATGCGTCAAGATTTGATTGAAGAATGTTTTGAGGCGGCGGATGCTATTTCCGAGCAGGATGATGTTCATGCAAAAGAAGAGCTGGGCGATGTGATTTTGAATGCGTCGATGATTGCTTATATGTTTGAGCAGAGCGGAAAATTCTCTATTGAAGAATGTATTAACGAGCTTACGGATAAACTTATTCGCCGTCATCCTCATGTTTTTAAGGAAAGTGAGGGGCAGGCTGCCGTTACGCAAAAAGTAAAAAATGCGGAAGAAGTTTTGAATCAATGGGACAGAATAAAAGAAAATATCGAAGGCAGAAAAAGCAATCATTCCGTGCTTGATGAAGTACCGGAAGGATTTCCGCCTCTTTTGCGCGCATATAAAATGCAGAAAAAAGCGGCAAAGAAAGGTTTTGACTGGAAAGAAATTGAACCCGTTTACGATAAAATTTTAGAGGAACTTTCTGAAGTAAAGGAAGCCGCTAAAATTGCCGCAGAGTGCAGCTGTGATACAAAGGCGTTTACGGTAGGTTCCGATGCCCGTAAAAATGAAGCGCAGCTCCGCGTGGAAGAAGAAATCGGCGATTTGCTTTTTGCCGTCGTAAATTATGCGCGGCATTTGGGTGTTGACCCGGAAATTGCGCTTAGCCGCACAAACAAAAAATTCTATCGGCGTTTTTCGTTCGTTGAACAAGAGATGAACAAAACCGGCATTCCTATGGACGGAAATCATTTGGAAGATGAAGATAATCTCTGGAATAAAGCCAAAGAGAAAGGTCTTTAGCTTTAGCCGCGCTATAAAATGTCGCGTTTTTCTATTTTGAATCAATTATGTATATAATTCACCTAAAAATTTAAAATGTGTAGATAAATTGGGATTTAGGAAGAGCGGCGGACGGAAAACTGCGGTAAACAAATTCTAATGGTTCTTAGAGGTGTCCCCTAAGCAGGGCAGGGAAAGGAAAGAGAGTTTAAGGCTTGACTTATAAAAATATTTGTTTGACTTTATAAAAGTCAAAATTAAGGCTAAATAAATTATTCGGACAAAATTATGAACAAAGAGAAAACGGTTTATATTTTCGGGCATAAAAATCCCGACACTGATTGCGGAGTTTCTGCGGCGGCGTATGCGCGCTTAAAACAGCTTCAGGGACACAAAAATTATATTGCCGCGCGGGCAGGACATTTTGCGCCGCAGACGGAATACGTTTTTAAAAAATTCAATGTGCCTTATCCCAAATATATTCCCGATTTGATTCCGAAAGTGCAGTATTACATGAGCGGCGAGTGTGAAACGGTTTTCAGCGGAAAAAGTCTTTGGCAGGCGTTAACCAAAGTTGAAGCAAGCAAAGAGCGCGCGCTTCCGGTTGTTGATAAGAGCGGAAAATATGTTGCGATGCTTCACTACAGCAATTTTGCGCAAAATCTGCTTACGGTCATGAATCCCGAACACAAAACCTCCGTTTCTACAAGCATAAATCTGATTATACGCACATTAAGTGCGCAGCCTATAATTTTGCAGAATGAAGATGAAATATTTAAAGCGAGTATTTTAATCGGAGAAGCAAGCGAAGAAACATTTAAGAATATGCTTGATGAGCATTCAAGTGAAAATGAAATCGTAATTACGAGCGATAGAGAAGCGATTCATAAGATTTGTATTGAAGGGCATATAAAACTTTTGATAATAACTTCAGGTTTTGTTTTAAAGAAAGAGCTTCGCGAGCAGGCGGCGGCGAACGGTGTTTCGGTAATAATAAGTCCCCACTCAACTTCTTCTACGGCTATGCTTATCGCTTATTCAACGCCTGTGTCGCTTATGTCGGATAAAGAAATTCCTGCCGTCCACACTACTGACACGGTATCGAAAATCCGTCCTATGCTTAAGTCGTCCCCATGCCGCTGTCTCCCTGTTGTTGACGGAAACAATAAAGTGCTTGGAATAATTTCCGAACACGACCTTTTGCACGAGCCGAATATCGAAGTCATTCTTGTTGATCACAATGAACCCGCACAAACCGTAGACGGAGCCGAGCACTATAAAATTCAAGAAGTTATTGACCATCACAGACTCGGAACGTTCAGTACGAATTATCCGATTACTTTTATCAATAAACCTGTAGGAGCGACTGCAACTTTGATTACCCGCCTCTATCAGGAAGCTCGCATTCCTATTCCGCATGAAATAGCCGGTATTCTTTTGTGTGCAATTCTCTCCGATACGCTGATTCTGCAATCGACCACCACAACAGATACAGACCGTGATGCTGCGGCTTATCTTTCCGATATAACCGACTTGGATATTCAAAAAACCGGTGCGGAAATTCTTACGGCAGGCAGCAGAATCGAAGGACGCGCCGTAACGGAAGTAATTCATCAGGATATGAAAGAATATAAAGAAGAAAAAGCTCAAGAACAAACTACTGCCGAAAAAGAAGAAACAAAGAATACTCAAGAAACAAATAATATTAAACAAGCAGAAAACACAGAGCAACAAGAAAACGAAATAGAAAATAAAGAAGAAAACATTATGTTATCTAATTCAAGCAAATACGCCATCAATGCAGTGATATATCTTGCCGCTAACTCATCAGAAAGCAAGCGTATAGGGGTAAAAGAAGTAGCCGATGCGCTACATATACCTCTCCCTTTTTTAGCAAAAATACTTCAAGCCTTAGTGCGCAA
>ERZ772960.1697-NODE-1697-length-17147-cov-14.044173_pt1 | contig 17147 bp, 17 predicted proteins | sample MGYA00580678_ERZ772960 | MGnify/ENA primary metagenome ERZ772960 (study PRJEB29015, sample SAMEA2737930) | human oral metagenome | biome: human oral; feature: human-associated habitat; material: dental | place: China | collected 2059 ... | reverse complement strand
TTCTTTCAGCTGAAAAAAATTCCACTGGCTTTTGATTATTTAAATTATTCTCCATATTAATCCTTTCTTTTTATTTTTATACTTCTAAAATTTCTTTAAACAGTCTAATTATATCTTTTGAATACATATAATTTCTATTTTCATTCGTTTTCAATTTTAGTATGCAATTCTCTTTTGGTATTGAAAACTCTATATTTTTAAATAATTTTTAATTTTATTCTTCAAAATAATTTTTTTGCAGTCCATAGGTCGATATTTTTCGGTTCACCAAATAAGCAAATACAACAATAATCACAAAATATGGCAAATTGCTAAATCCAAACACTTCTCCACCAATAAAAATTGGCGCTAGTAAAGTATTTGTCGCACTTCCAAATACACTTATATATCCCGCTGCTGCGACAAATTCAATTGGTAAACCAAAAAAAATAGCTATCACGGCTCCCAATGAGGCTCCAATTGAAAACAGCGGTGTCACTTCTCCCCCCTGAAATCCTGCAGATAATGTTAATGTCGTCAATATCAATTTAATTATCCAGTCATACATATAAACTTGTTTCCCCAAAAAACTATTTTCAATTAAATTCGTTCCAAGCCCAGTATATCGACCTTCATGCAACATCAAAAATACTATACTTAACAAAATTCCAATAACAAAAATTCTGTAATAAGAATTTTTAATCTTTTCTGACAAATATTTCTTCAAAAAATTTTGTAAATAAACAAATAAATTTCCAACAATTCCAAAAATTATCCCTAAAATTGCAAATTTTACAAATGTCAAAGGCGTTACTGCAAAATTTGTATTCACGGAATGATTAAATTTTTCAAGTCCAAGAAAAGCGGAAGTCCAACTTGCAACAAATGAAGAAACAATTGCCGGAAGTAAAGCATATAGCTGCAAATTCCCTAATGTCAAGACTTCTAAAGCGAAGAATAGAGCTGCTATCGGAGTTTGGAATAATCCTCCAAAACCTGCTGCCATTCCTATCACTAAAAAAATTTTAGATTTATTTGGAAAACCAAAATATTTTTTAAATTTATGAGAAATTGTTGCTCCCAACTGCACAGCAACCCCTTCACGCCCAGCACTTCCGCCAAACAAATGTGTAATCCAAGTTGCAATTGACACAATTGGAACCAGTTTCAACGGAATTTCATTCTCAATTCCATGTCCCACTTCAAAAATCAGCCCCATTCCCTTTTTTGCCCTACCAGCAAATTTTTTGTAAATAAAAACTATCAAAAGTCCAGCCAAAGCTAAAAAAGGAACAAAATAATACAAATACTCTTTTCTAATATTTCCTATTAAAAGCAATCCTCTCCCAAAAATTGTATCAATTATTCCTACAATAAAACCAATAATAATCCCAGCGACTATCAATCTTAAATACAGAAAATATGAATACTGATAGCTTTCTTTTATATTTTTTAACATATAATTTTCCTTTCTAAAATTTATTGACATAAAATTTAATGACTCTTAATACTAAACCCAATTAAATTTTATCATATTTTTTTTGAACATAATAGTTTTATTTTAATTTTGAAATAAAAAAAAGCTGCTTAACACAATTGATAAAATCGTATAAACAGCTTTTTTATTTTTATTTTTGGCTATTCTTCAATTGAACCGTGTCCAGTACTTTTTAGAGTACAGTTTTTATCTTTTCCATTTTCTGTATAAATAGCTTCTTTTTCTTTTATTTGAACAGAAACATTTCCGTTGGAATATTTTTCTCCACTGCCAGATACGGTAGAATCTAAGTTATATATAGTTCCATAACCATCAGCTAATTTTACTTTATCTGTTGAAAGATTTTCAACTGTTATATCTTGATAACTGTCACAACTGAATTTTCTCAACAAATTAATTTTTTGATTTGAACTTCCATTATTTGAATTTTCATTACTTGTCAAATTACAGCTTTCATCATTTCCGTTTGATGTAAATACAGCATCATTTCCTTTTATTTGAATAGAAATTCCATTACCCTTGTATTCTTCTCCACTAGCAGATCTTGTTAATTTCAAATTATAAACTTTTCCAGTATCATCTGTTAATCTAACTTTATTTGTAGAAAGATTTTCAACTGTCACGTTTCTACTGCTGCAGCTAAACTTTCTTGTCAAATTTTTAGAAGTTGCTGCAGTTTTTTTTCTTGATGATCTTGATATAGCTGAATATCCGATAGAAGCGATAGCCATCACTCCAATTAAAGTTGCTAAAATCATTTTTTTTGTTGATTTCATAATATTTCCTCGCTTTTCTTCAATTTTATTTTTTGAAATTTTTTTTAAATTTTTAAATATCTTACCTCCAAATTTCAGTATGAGTATACTCTACTTTACTTTGTTTACAATATTTAATTAATTATAATTTTAATAGTTTTTCAATATAAAAATCATATAATTTTTAAAATTTATGCTTTTCAAAAAATTTTTTTTTAATCTTATTTATTCTGATCTTGTGAGCATTCCAACACACTCAATATGTGCCGTCTGAGGAAACATATCCACCGCAGTAATTTTCTCCAATTTATACCCTTTTTCAATCAAAAATTTACTATCTCTAGCAAAAGTCGCTGGATTACAAGAAATATAAACGATTTTTTCAATTTTATTTTTTACAACGCTTCTAAGTGCTTTTTCATCAATTCCTCTTCTAGGCGGGTCAAAAATTATTCCACTAATTTTTTCTTTTTTCAAAATTTCAGGTAAAATTTTTTCAACTTTCCCATTTAGTAAACTCACATGCTTCAATCCATTTTCTTCAATAGTCATATTTCCCGCAACAACCGAACTTTCAACACTTTCAATACCGATAACTTTTTTAACGTTTTTAGAAAGTATCATCGCAATCGTCCCAGTCCCAGAAAATGCATCAACCACAGTTCCTTTTTTATTTTCTCCAAAATATTCAATCGCTTTGTCGTACAATTTTATCGCCTGTCTTTTATTAATTTGGAAAAATGAATCTGGATAAATCTTAAATTTTATTCCTTCAATTTCCTCTTCCAAATAACTTTCACCAAAAATATGTCTACTTTCATCACCTAAAATCACATTATTCTGCTCTTTTTTCACTGAAATATAAACCGATTTCACTTCTTCATTCTCTTCGTACAATTTCTCCAAAACTTTAACCAAATTCTTATATTGGGAAGTTTTATTCACAACAACAACAATCATAACATCGTTTTTTTCGTTATTTCTAACCATTATATGCTTCAAAAATCCGCTATTATTGACTTCATTGTAAACTTTAAATTCATTTTTCGTTCCATTAAAACTGTTTATTTCTTTCAAAAATTTATTTATTATTTTATCAGCAATTTCTGAACGTAACAGATTCTCCTTTGCTGTAAACACATCATGAGATTTTCTCGAATAAAATCCTGTCATAATTTTTCCATCTTTTTTATAAATTGGCTCTGCTGTCTTGTTCCGATAATTTTTTTTATGTTCACTCGCAATTATATCTTCCAAAACAACTTCTTTAAAATTTATCCCGCCAATCTTTGTCAAAACCTCTTTCAGCATCTCATTTTTATGCTCCAGCTGCTTCTCGTATTTAAGCATTCCAAAATTACATCCGTCAAAATCTTCAAAACTTACTTTTGACAAATCTGCGATTCTATCTTTTGAAGGCTCAATTATCCGTGTAATAAGTCCTCTCCCATAACTTTTTTTCAAAGAAATAATCTCGATTTCAAGCTTATCACAAGGTACACTCATTGGAACAAAAAATGTAAATCCATCAACCCTGCCAATTCCTTCGCCGCCAAATACAATTTTCTCAATTTCAATTTCCAATTTTTGACCAATTTTAAAATTTTTTCCCATTTCTTAATTTTTTTCTCCTAATTTTATAAATTATTTTTGTAATTCTAAAATAATTTTTTTTATATTTTCTATTACTTTTTCAAATATTCCAAAATATTTTTTAATTGTAGTCCAATCCCATATTTTATTGCTTCTTCATCTACATTAAATTTTGGATGATGTAAATCATAAATCATATTTTTAGTTTCATTTCTTGTTCCCAATCTAAAAAAACATCCAGGAATTTCATTCAAGAAATAACTCACATCTTCCACATCCATTCTTGCCTCTTTTATTCTTTCAAGTGAATTTTCTCCAAATAAATCAACAATATTTCCAGCAACAAAATCTGTCATTTCCTCATTATTTATCACAGGTGCATAACCAAGTCTTATACTAACTTCCACCTTTCCACCAAGGCTTTCTACAAAAATTGGCAAATCCCTCTCAATATTTTCTTTTATAAAAAGTCTAGTCTCATTAGAAAGTGTTCTAATTGTCCCTAACATTTCCACTTTATCACAGACAATATTATTTGTTTCTCCACCTTTAAATGATCCAATCGTAATAACTGCACCTTCTCTAGGATCAATTCTTCTGCTCACAATTGACTGAAAAAACTCCAAAACTTTCGCTCCAATCAATATCGCATCAACCCCTTTATGTGGTAACGCCGCATGAGCTGAAACTCCATGAATAGCAGCTTTCAATTGTGCCGAACAAGCATGAGCCTTTCCAACTTTCACTCCAATTTTCCCAGTCGGAATCTCTGGTGCCATATGAAGTGCAAAAAACGCATCAATTTTTCTTCCAGCACCTTTACTGTTTTTTTCTTTGTCCTCAAAATCACTATTTCCAAAAGCTTTTTTTTCAAATTTTAAAGCGCCATTTTTTATCATTCTATCAGCACCACCATTAGTTTCCTCCGCAGGTTGAAAGAAAAATCTCACAGTTCCATTCCACTTATCTTTATTTTTTGCCAAAACTTTTGCAACTCCCAGTTGAATAGTTATGTGAGTATCGTGCCCACAAGCGTGCATTTTCCCAAGATTCTTCGACTTATACTCCACATCATTTTCCTCAAAAATCGGCAATGCATCAATATCTGCCCTAGTTGCAACAGTATGATTTTTACCATTTTTCTCATCATCATTATAAATTGTCGCAACCACACCCGTATTTATAATCTCAAAAAATTCAATATTATTTTTTGCCAAAAATTCCTTAATTAATTTACTTGTTTCAAATTCTTCGTCCCCCAATTCAGGATTCATATGTATAGTTCTTCTAATTTTTATCATTTCGTCATAAATTTTATCAACATTTTCTTTTATAAATTTATTTAATTCTTGTGAATTCATAGTTATCACTTCTTTCTCTTTTTATTTTCTATATTATATTTGAAAAATCGAATAAAATCAATGTTTATTTGATTAATGGCTAAATAAACTTTTTTCAAAAAACTGTAATATTAAAATCAAACTTAAAAGCTATGGCTATTTACTCAAAACCTAAATTTATACAATATCATTAGTTTAATTTTAAATTAGTTTGAATATATATTTAAGAAAATAAAAAAATTATAAAAAGCACCAAGAAATTTTTTCCTCAGTGCTTTAATTTTTTATTTAATCTTTAAATTTAATAGTAGTCTGTAAACTATAATATTTTTAATTTAAAAATTTATTAAATTTACTCAATTTATCCAATTTTCTCTTTTACAAAAGCTCCTACTTTCACAATTAACATTATAACAATCAAAGCCACTATTATAGCTGGTCCTGATGGAATATTGAAAATATATGAGAATAATAATCCAAACAATATTCCTAAAAATGAGAATAATATTGACAAATATATTATTACACTGTATTTTCTTGCGATAATTGCCGCTGTTGCTTGTGGTATTGTTAAAATTGAGATTATTAAAATAATTCCAATTGTTTTTATATTTATAATAATCGCTGATGAAATTATTATAATCATAAAGTAATTTACAAACTTGACTGGTACGCCGTATAATTTATAAAAATTTTCATCAAAACTTGAATAAACTATTGCTTTGTAGAAAATTACGAAAAATATGATTGTAATAATGTCTAAAATTAGCAGCGAAACTATATTCATGCTATTTGACAGCAAAATATTTCCAAAAAGATAAGTTGACATATCTGCTTGATAGCCTGGTGTCATAAAGGAAAATATAATTCCAATCGCCATTCCAAACGACATCATTATTCCGATTCCTAAATCGCCATTTACACCAAAAAAGTCTTTTAGTATAAGTATCAATACTCCTGATAATATAGAAAATATTAATCCAAAAATCAATGGATCATTTAGTGGCAATTTGAAAAAATATATTAAATACACTCCTATTCCGATTCCACCATATGAAGCGTGACTGATACTCGACGATATGAACACCATTTTTTTATTTACAATATAGGTTCCTATTATCCCACAGCAGATGCTTGATAAAATACCCACAATAAGAGCATTTCTCATGAAAGCATAGTTAAAAATTTCTAAAAATTCCATTTTTCTCCCATTCTTTATGTATTTCCTTTTTTATAAAAATATTAGTATCTTTTTTATGACTCGTTACTTTTACTGTATTCTTACTGTTTTTGAAAAATCTATATTTTTAATAATCGTTAGCTAAAAATCTATATTTTATGATTATGAATGTGCCTGTGAGCAAATTCACTCTTGAAAAATTCATTTTTATCTTCAAAAATACGAATTTCTTCTTCCACAATAAAAATCGAATCGACATAACAGCATAATTTATCCAGTTCATGTGAAATTACAACAATCGTAGAATCCGATAATTGCTTTATTTTCTCATATAACTCAAACTCAAATTTTTTATCCAAAAAAGATTCAGGCTCATCCAAAAATAAAATTTCTGGCGATGATATTAAAGCTCTCGCAATCAAGGCTCTCTGTAACTGACCTCCAGAAACTTCGCTAATCAACTTATCTTTCAATTTTTCGATTTCAAATTCGACAAGCAAGTCATTTGTCCTTTTTCTATCTTCTGCACTAAATTTTTTAAATAAATTCGACTTTTTTGTAAGCCCAGAAATCACTAAATCAAAAATATTAATAGGAAAAGAAGTATCAAACTCTCTAATTTGTGGCAAATATCCAATTTTATTCTTGTCAACATAGTAATCTATTTCTCCAGACTTTTTCTTCAAAAAGCCAAGCATCAATTTTACCAAAGTTGACTTTCCGCCACCATTTCTCCCAATTATTGCAACATTTTTCCCTTTATAAATATCCAGCGAAACATCGCTCAAAATAGCATCTTTTCCATAATTAAAATTCAAATTTTTTACTGATATTAACTTTTTGTTATTTTGCTTATTATTCTGCATCTTTTCCCCTTAATTTTGTAACTCTGTTTATTAATTACACAAAAACAATTATTGTAAACTATCCACAAATTTTCTCAAATTTTCAAAAACATTTTCTTCATCTGTATTAAATGTTACAATTTTTGCATTTGGAATTTCTTTTGCAATAATGTCAATACTTTGTTTTGGAAATTGAGGTTGCACTAAAATAGTTGAAATTCCATGTTCTTTTGCTTCACTTATTATCTCTTGGATTTGCTTAGCCGATGGTTCTTTACCTTCAGATTCAATCGCTTCTTCTTCAATTCCAGTCCCTTTCAAGAAATATTCCAAAGCTGGATGATAAATCATAAATTCTTTTTTTGTTTTTTTAGACATTTTTTCTGAAATTTCTTTTTTAAATCCATCCAATTCTTTTATAAAATCATTATAATTTTTTTCAAATTTGTCTTTTTGATTTGGATAAGTTTCAACCAATTTATTTTTTATATTTTCTGCAACTTTCGGCATCATTTCTAGTGAAAACCAAACATGCGGATCAAACTTCCCATTATGTTCATGCTCGTCGTGATGATGTCCACCGTGTTCGTCGTTATCGTGATCTTCCAAAAACAAATGCGGATCAATTCCATTTAAAACATTTAAAACTTTATTTTTATCATTAATCGTACTCGTAATTTTTTCCTCAAAATTTAAAGCATCATATGTAAAAAATAATTTAGATTTTTCAAGTTTTATCAAGTCATCTGTTTTTGGCTCAAACAATTCGTGATTCATATTTGGCTGAATTACAGAAATCACATTATACTCGTTTCCTGCTATTCTTTGAACCACCCATTTTAATGGCGGAACACTCGCAACTAAAGTTTCTTTATTTTGATTTTTTGAAAAATTAGCATTTTTTAAGTTTTCTTTTCCATTTTCAGTTTTATTCCCACACGAAACAACAATTAAACTAAGTACTAAAGCAACAAAAATTTTCTTCATTTTTTTCTCCTTTCAAAATTTCATTCTATTTATAAATAAAATTTTACTACAAAACTTTTATAAAGTCAAATATTTATTTTAAAAAAATTTGACTAACAAATTTCAATATGATAAAATACTAGTAATTTTTTTCACTATCAATACGAAATACTCAAAAGAATTAAAATATACAAAAACTAAAAATAAAGTATTTATGTGAATAAAATAAAAATAAATCTATAAATTTAGTAAAGGAGATGTATGAGAAATTTTTTAAAATTAATTTTGTTGAGTTTAGTAATTTCGCAATTTGGATTGGCAAATCAAGATTCATTAAAAAAACTTAGTTTTCAAAGTGAATGGAGAAACCGTTATACAGATAGAACTGGAGATGAAGCAAATAACTTAGGGAATAAAGGATTTAAAGGCTCAAATAGAAACAGAAGCCGTTTTAGAAACACAACTTCGGGGACGATGAAATTATCCGATGAATTTGATATGGACGGAAACTTTAGAATTTTGAGAAACCAAGATATAATTTATGGAAAACCTAGTACAAGAACTTCGGAACATGAACTTTGGGAAACAGAGTTTTCACTTACAAAAAATTTAAAATTAGGAAATCTTGACACAAAATGGAACTTAGGCTGGGAAAATAAGACAAATAGAGCAAGAGCCGAAAAAACAAGTGGAAGCTATAAAACTACAGGAGCTTCAAATGAAATCTATTTTGGACCTTCCTTCGACCTTAAATTATTTGGTCAAAAAATAGGAACTAGTTTACAATTGGCATATTTTGACATAAAAGATAATAAAACAGGCGATTATTATTTAACTGGAAGTAAATTGGCAAGAGGAAAAGGGGAAGGCTGGGGAATAAACCTTAATTTAAACAACTCGAATGACATTTTAAAAGGAAAATACGGAACTTTAAGCTACAGCATTAATTTACTAAATAAATTGAGAGATATAAGAGGAAAAATAGCTGCAACAAACGAAGAAGCAAAATCAAGCGTCTATTTAGACTATGTAACAAATTTAGTATACACAACCCCTTCATTTGCTGGATTTACAGCATTTGTCTCACCTGGAAACGAATATGAAAAACATACGGCAAAAACAGGATTTGACAACACATTTACAATTTGGACAGGTATTGGATATAAAAAATCGATTGAAACAAATGTTGGAACAATTACTCTTAATCCATCTGTAAAATATAGTGCACTTGAAAGATATACATACAAAACTAAAAACAATAAAAAAACAATTGAAAGAAATGAGTTGAGAACTGGAATAACAGTAAGCTTGACAGCAAAATAAATGTGTAAAAATATGTAAACCTCTAAATAATATACGGTAAAAACTATATAATATTTGGAGATTTTTGTTATAGCTAAAAAGAAAATTAAGAAAGACTATTTCATTAGACTTGACATCATGCATAGTCCAAAAGCTCCACTATTTATAACAGACTGGGAATTTCTTTCATCTATTCCGCCTATTGCAAATATAGGAATGTTTAATACAGATGATAGATTTTCAACAAATTTTAGTCCCCTTGGCTTTAAGCCTTTTTTACAATCTGTTTTGAATATATGTCCTGCAACCACATAGTTTGCTCCCAAACTTTCTACTTCTTTAGCTTCCTCAAGACTATGTATAGATACTCCTATTTTTTTATATTTTTTTATAAGTCCTGTTTTAATATTTTCTTCTAAAGACTTAAAAACATTATAACTTAAATGAATACCTTCAATATTATATTTTCCGTATAAGTTTAAGTCATAATTTTGATGTAAGATTAAATTTATCTTATATTTTTGACAAATAGGATAAATTTTTTTCACTAAGTTTAGATATTTATTTTTATCTAAATCTTTTTCTCTTATAGTAAGTGCAGTGATCTCAAAATTTTTTAAAATTATTTTTTTCTCATAAGCAGAAAAAATTTTTTCTATTTGTTTTTCAAGATTGCCATTAGCACATAATTTTCTGTTACTAATAATATTTAATTTTATTTTATCCATAACAATCAATTAATCCTTTAAATAAATATAGTCGTTCATCACAGGTTGTAAATTTTCACTTTTTATCTTTTCAAATATTTGGGCTACTGTTCTTCTATCTGCTATTTCAAACTGCTCGTCACCTTTTTTATTTGAACATTCACTATGAGCACCTATTCCTGTATCCACTCCTGCCGAAATTTTTGTTGCGGCTATTTTTATTATATTATCCCTAAAATTAGGCTTTTCCCTTGTAGATATTGTTATATTTGCAAAGGGTAAAAATAGTCTATATGCACATACAATTTGAAACAGGTCTTTTTCACTGATAAATTTTTGTTCTATTTTTAGATTATTGATAATAGGTCTTAATCTTGGACAAGAAATAGAAATTTCTGCATGAGGATATTTTTTTTGTAAGAGATAAGCATGATAACCTGTTGAAAAAGCATCTTTTCTAAAATCATCCAGCCCTAGCAATGCTCCAAAAGCAACACCTCTCATCCCCCCCATTAAAGCCCTTTCCTGTGAATTAAATCTATATGAAAAAACTTTTTTATGTCCTTCTAAATGTAATTTTTGGTATTTTTCTTCGTTGTATGTTTCTTGAAAGATTGTTACATAGTCTGCTCCACAAGAATTTAGGTACTTATAGTCTTTCACATTTACAGGATATATTTCGATTCCTACATTATTAAAATATTTTCTTGCTAATTTACAAGCCTTTCCAATATATTCAATATTGGAATATTTTTCACTTTCTCCTGTAAGTATAAGTATTTCTTCCAAACCTGTTTTTGCTATTTCCTTTAATTCAGCTTCTATCTGTTCAAAATTTAATCTAGCCCTTTTTATCTTATTATGCGAGTTAAAACCGCAGTAAACACAATAATTATCGCAATAGTTTGAGATATATAGGGGTGTAAACATATAGACAGAATTTCCAAAATATCTTTTTCTGCATTCTTTTGCTTTTTGTGCCATTTCTTCAAGATAATTTATAGCTTTTGGAGATAGCAGTGCTTGAAAATCTCTTGTGGATAAATAATCTTTATTTAAGGCTTTTTTTATCTCTTCATCTGAAAAAGAATTGTAGTCATAATCATTTATTTTATTTATTACTTTATTCAAAATCTCTGAGTTAATGTTTTCTAGTTTCATTAGTCCACCTCATTTAAAAATCCTGTAAGCGGTGAAGAGGCACAGCCTCCGTTTTCCAAAACTCTTCCTACTTTTGCAAGATAAGCATCTCTTCCAGCTTGTATTGCATACTTAAAGGCTTTTGCCATTCTTGGAATATCATTTGCAGTTGCTATTGCAGTATTTGCCATAATTGCGGTTACTCCCATTTCCATTGCTTCACAAGCTTGAGAAGGTTTCCCTATCCCTGCATCAACTATTATTGGTAAATCTATCTCATCTATTAAAATCTGTATAAATTCCTTTGTTATCAGTCCTCTATTAGAGCCTATTGGTGCTGCAAGAGGCATTATACAACTTGCTCCTGCATCTCTTAAAGCTCTTGCAACATTCAAATCAGGATACATATATGGCATTACAATAAAGCCTTCTTTTGACAATATTTCAGTTGCTTTTATAGTTTCATAGTTATCCGGCAAAAGATATTTGCTATCTTTTATAACTTCAATTTTAATAAAATCTCCTTGAGTGCATTCTCTTGCAAGTCTTGCTATTTTTACTGCTTCTTTTGCATTTCTTGCACCAGAAGTATTAGGAAGCAAGGTTATGTTTTTAGGAATATAATCTAAGATATTTTCCTGAACTCCACTAACAGCTCTTCTCATCGCAACAGTTACCATTTCTGCCTGTGCATAATTAATGGCACTATTTATTAATTCATTTGAATATTTTCCTGAACCAAGGATAAATCTTGAATTAAATTCTTTATTTCCAAGTTTAAAACTATCTTTCATTTTTCTTCTCCTAATATTAATCTTAAAGCCATATTGGCTTGGTGTGCAGCACAGATCATAACTCTAGTTGACATAATGCCCGAATATTCTTCATAATCCGAATAATTATCCCCAATCAAATAAAAATTATCTCTAACTCTTCTTGTAATAATTTCATTTGATGAGCTTAAACCAGCCATTCCAGATGCGGATATAACTATTTTATTTTTATTTGTCAGTAATTTTTCTATTGCCATAGCTTTTGTTTCAGCTCTATCAAAGGCTTCTACAATAATTTTTATATCTTTAACTATAGAAGATATATTTTCTTTATCCACTTTTGTATCCAGAATATCAACTTTTACAAAAGGATTAATTTCCTTTATAATATTTTTTATAGCTTTAGTTTTTTTCATTCCTATATGAGATACTCTATATTGCTGTCTGTTCAAATTACTTGCTTCAACAACATCAAAATCTACTAATTTTAAATATCCTATCCCTGCTCTTGCAAGTAAAGCCGCCACATTTGAACCCAATCCTCCCAAGCCTAAAATACAGATTTTTGTCTTTTTTAATTTTTCAAGTGTACCTTTCACATTTCTTTTAAGCAAATCTTCTTCTTTTAAATCCATATATTAACCTCCACCAACAAAACATACGATTTCTATCTTATCTGTATTTTTTATATTAATTTTTTCAAAATCTTCCTTTTTTATTATATTTCCGTTGAAATCAACAACAATTCTATCTGTTCTATATTTATTTTTTGTTAAATAATCTAGCAAGTTAATATTGTTAATTTCTTCATATTTTCCGTTAATTTTTGCCATTTTACACTCCTATTTTAAAATATTTACATCTTCACCTGACATTATTTTTTTCATAGTTCTCATAGAACACATTTTTCCGCACATAGTACAAGTATCTTCATTTTCAGGAGTAGACTCTTTTCTATATCTTCTGGCTTTTTCTTCATCTATTGCTTCTGCAAACATTCCTTCCCAATCTACATCTGCTCTATATTTTGCCATTCTATTATCCCAGTCAATAGCCTTTGGAACTTTTTTACTAATATCGGCGGCATGGGCTGCAATACGAGAGGCTATTATTCCTTCTTTCATATCATCTAAGTTTGGCAATCTTAAATGCTCTGCTGGTGTCACATAACATAGAAAATCAACTCCAGCTGCAGCTGCTATTGCCCCACCAATTGCTGAAGTGATATGATCATAGCCTGGTGCAATATCTGTTACTAATGGTCCTAGTACATAAAAAGGTGCATTGTGGCAAAGCTTCTTTTCTAACTTCACATTTGCTTCTATTTCATCTATTGCCATATGTCCTGGTCCTTCAATTATTATTTGTACATTTCTTTTCCAAGCTCTTTTTGTCAATTCTCCTAATGTTATAAGTTCTTTTATTTGACAGGCATCCGTTGCATCATTTAAGCAACCTGGTCTTAGTGCATCTCCTAAACTTATTGTCATATCATATTCTTCACAAATATCTAAAAGTTTATCAAAGTTTTCATAAAAAGGATTTTCAGCATTGTGAAGTTCCATCCAGACATACATAAGCGAACCTCCTCTTGAAACGATATTAGTTATTCTTTCATTCCTTTTGAAAAGTTCTACTGCTTCTCTATTTAACCCTGCATGAATAGTAACAAAGTCCACTCCATCTTCTGCATGTTTTCTTACCACATCTAAAAATTCTTCTGCCTTTATATCCTTTAATTCCTTATCATAAAAGCCAATCGCATCGTAAACAGGAACTGTTCCAATCATTGCAGTAGACATAGCGATTAATTTTTTTCTAAATTTTTCTGTTTTACCAAACGAGCTTAAATCCATTATTGCGTCTGCTTTCATATCTATGGCAACTTTTGCTTTTTCCAATTCTCTATTTATATTAGGACAATCCTTTGATATTCCTAAATTTACATTTATTTTTGTAGATAAACCTGTTCCAACTCCTTTTGCTAAAAGAGAGCTATGATTTTTATTTGCAGGAATAGCAATTTCACCTTTTGCCACTCTTTTCATCAAAATTTTTTCATCCATAGATTCGCTTTCTGCAATAATTTTCATCTCCTTTGTTAAAATACCTTTTTTAGCAGCTTCCATCTGTGTTTTATACATAATAATATCATCTCCTTGTATTAAATAAAATTTTCTAACATAATATTTACTGTTTTTTTACAATCTTTTTCTGATAATATCCCTGAAACTGCACATATTCCCTGCAGTCCAATATTTTTTAACATACATACATTATTAATATTTATTCCTCCTATTGCAAAAACTGGTATTTTTGCACTATTTACTATCTTTTTTAAATCTTCCATTTCTAATTTTTTTGCATTGCCTTTTGTATTTGTTCCAAAAATAGCTCCGCTTCCAATGTAATCTGCTCCTGATAATTCTGCTTTTTTAGCTTCTTTTGCATTTCTTGCTGTTGCTCCAATTAAAAAATTATTTTTTAAAATCTTTCTTGCCTTTTCTATTGGCATATCAGTTTGTCCTAAATGAACTCCATCTGCCTCAACAGCCTGTGCTATGTCCAATCTGTCATTTATAATGAATAATGCTCCATAATTTTTGCAGATTTTTTTTACTTTTAATGCCTTTTCATAAAAGTCTTTTGTAGAGCTGTTTTTTTCTCTTAATTGAACTATTTTTACTCCACCTTTGATACTTTCTTCTATACATTTATAAAAATCTTTTCCAAGACAGGCTTTTTCATCGGTTACTAAATAAATTCTACAATCTTTTAAGTCCATATACTCCCCTTAATAAAGTTTTTCTATATCAATATTTTTATATATTTCACCCATTTGATTTATCGTCCCACCTATTTCTCCAAAATCTACTGAATTTCTTATTGAACATAAAACAAAATTCTTAGCTTTCTTAACTGAGTCCAGCATAGAATAGTCCTTAGCTAAATTAGAAGCAATAGCTGAAGATAAACTGCAACCAGTCCCATGAGTATTGTTATTAAAAATTTTTTCTCCTTTTAAAACATATACTTTTTCTTTATTTATAAGAATATCCACTGCACTATTTGAAAGATGTCCCCCTTTAACAAGAACCCATTTTTTAGTAAAATCTGCAATTATCTTTCCATAAGTTTTCATTTTTTCTATGCTATTTATGTCCTCAATATTTTTATTTTTTAAAATTATTTTTACTATTTCTTTTGTTTCATCTAAATTAGGTGTAATTATATCCGCCAGTTTAAATAATTTATTTACTAAAAAGTCTTTTGTTTCATCTTTTATTAAAGAATTTCCGCTTGTCGCAATCATCACAGGATCAAGAACTATATTTTCTGCTTTATATTTCAATAAAGATTCATATATTATTTTCCCGTTTTCTCTAGTATTTATCATTCCAATTTTTATGGCAGAAACTTTTATAGTATCTAATATTGCTTTTATCTGACTTTTTAACATCTCTATTGAGACATTTTCTATCATCTTTACTTTCTGCGGGTTCTGTGCAGTTAAACTTGTAATAACCGTCATTCCATAAACTTCATTTGCAACAAAAGTTTTCAAGTCAGCTTGTATTCCCGCTCCTGCACTGCAATCTGAACCTGCTATTGACAATACATTTTTCATATTTTCCTCCAAATACAAAAAAAGTATATACCTAATTTGTATATACTTTGTAATCTAAAATAAACTTTCTTACTTCCTACGTTGGCATTATCCAAATCAGGTCAAAAGGTCAAGGCTCACATCCTTTTCTCAGTCAATTTATTAACTCCCTTGTAACTAGTTTTTTATTATTTAATTTATTTTTCTTATGCTTATTATACTAACATATATTTTAATTTTATTCAATAATTTTTATAGAAAATAGATATCATTTTAACAAATAAAAAAAGAGAGAGAAGCACTAGCTTCCCTCTTAGTAATTTTGCTTGGCAAATCCATACTCTCCCAGACCGCTTCCAGCCAAGTACCATCAGCGTATATGGGCTTAACTTCTAGGTTCGGAATGTAACTAGGTGTACCCCCATAGCTATACTCACCAAGCATATGTATTTTATCACATAATATCTTTATGTGCAAGTCTGAACACTTGAAACTATATAGTAGATTTTAGATTAAAACTTTGATAATTAGTATTGGTCAGCTAAATACATTGCTGTACTTACACCTCCAACCTATCAACCTCCTTGTCTCAAAGGTATCTTAAAGAATACTTATCTTGAAGTTAGTTTCTCGCTTAGATGCTTTCAGCGATTATCTATTCCAAACGTGACTACCCAGCTGTGCCACTGGCGTGACAACTGGTACATCAGAGGTTTGTCCATCCCGGTCCTCTCGTACTAAGGACAGGTCTTCTCAATATTCTAACGCCTACAGTGGATAGGGACCGAACTGTCTCACGACGTTCTGAACCCAGCTCACGTACCGCTTTAATGGGCGAACAGCCCAACCCTTGGGACCTTCTCCAGCCCCAGGATGCGATGAGCCGACATCGAGGTGCCAAACCCTACCGTCGATATGGACTCTCGGGTAGGATCAGCCTGTTATCCCCAGGGTAGCTTTTATCCGTTGAGCGACGACCCTTCCATTCGGAATCGCCGGATCACTATGTCCTGCTTTCGCATCTGCTCGACCCGTCAGTCTTGCAGTCAAGCTCTCTTATGCCATTGCACTCTATGGTTGATTTCCATCCAACCTGAGAGAACCTTTGAACGCCTCCGTTACTCTTTCGGAGGCGACCGCCCCAGTCAAACTGCCCACCTAGCACTGTCTCCGTGGCGACAAACCACAGATTAGAATTTCAGCATTGAATGGTTGGTATTCCACCGATGACTCCGATACAGCTAGCGCCATACCATCATAGTCTCCCAACTATCCTATACATGCAATGCCAAAACCCAATACCAAGCTACAGTAAAGCTCCATGGGGTCTTTCCGTCCTACTGTAGGTAACCGGTATCTTCACCGGTAATACAATTTCACCAGGCCTCCCGTCAAGACAGCGCTCAAATCATTACACCATTCGTGCAGGTCGGAACTTACCCGACAAGGAATTTCGCTACCT
>ERZ772960.1696-NODE-1696-length-17152-cov-9.840557_pt1 | contig 17152 bp, 13 predicted proteins | sample MGYA00580678_ERZ772960 | MGnify/ENA primary metagenome ERZ772960 (study PRJEB29015, sample SAMEA2737930) | human oral metagenome | biome: human oral; feature: human-associated habitat; material: dental | place: China | collected 2059 ... | reverse complement strand
CTCCCGACAGGTGATGCGATAATACATAGTTTCCGGTGATGATACGCCGCTTTACTTCGCGGCCGAACCCTGCAGAACGGGTAGCGCAGTATAGTTCGTCGTAACCCTTTCCCGGATCCTCGCGTAAGCCGTAGCGGATTCCGTCAAAGCGGGCAAGATTGCTTGAAGCTTCGGAAAGGGCTATTACGTAATACGTTGCGATTGCAGATTCAAGAACCGGTACGGAAACGGAGTCAACTTGAATACCTTTTGACGCAAACCAACTGCGGCATTTTTCAAATATTGCCGCAACATCCGCATCCAAGCCTTTCGCTTGCGTAAATTCAACCGGTAATGCAATGCGGAGTTTTTTTAACTCGCTGTCGGTGTAGGGTTGCAAGTGTGCGCAGGCGGAAAAATCATATTGAACGCTCGTTTCATCATGCGGGTCGGCACCTGCTGCAACGGAAAGTCCCAAACCGACATCGTCCACACAGCGGGCTAAAAGTCCTACTTGGTCGAGTGAAGAACCGAAAGCGACAACACCGTACCGACTGACAGCGCCGTAGGTAGGTTTTAATCCATAGAGTCCGCAATAAGAAGCAGGGAGCCGTACGGAACCGCCCGTTTCCGTACCGAGCGCAAACGGAACTTGAAAGCCGGAAACCACCGCTGCGGAACCGCCTGAACTGCCGCCGGGTGTCAGTGTACGATCCACAGGATTGCGCGACGGCCCGTATACCGAGTATTCGGTGGAAGATCCCATCGCGAACTCATCCATGTTTGTTCTGCCAATCGGTATTGCACCCGCTTCCGTTAATCGGGTAATAACCGTCGCATTATACGGAGCTTTGTAACCTTCCAATATTTTACTGCAACAGGTACAGAGCTTTCCGCGTATTGAAATATTGTCTTTCACTGCAAAGGGAAGTCCTAAAAGAGGTTTGTCAGTAGTCTTGCCTTCTTTCCGCAGCGCATCGGCTTTTTCCGCTTGCACTTCCGCATCGTCAAAAAATTCGATAAATCCGTGCAACGGCGTCGGTTGCTTTTCATCCGCTTGATACGCCGCTTTTAATGCGCGCACGATATCAACGGAAGTTATCGTGCCCGCTTCCAAGTACGTTTTTAACTCGGTTAAACGTGCCGTACAAATATCTTTCATCATCACACCCCGCTCCCGAGGACTTTAGGTACGCGGAAATAGCCGTCCATATACTCGCTCGACATTTTCTTTAAATCGGACTGCGGTATGCCCGCTGCAATAGTGTCGCTGCGGAGTAGGCCTTCCGAAATCATTGCCGTATTGTCCGCTTCGGCGGGCACATCATACTTTTTAAGTATATCGAAATATTCAACAATTTGACTGACCTGTCCGGCAATAGACTCCGTATCGCTGTCCTCCGGAGACAGGCGCGAAAGGTAGAGTAAGTTGTCGAACACCTCCGATGTAATTTTACTGTTTTGAACCATCATTTTTCCTTAATTCGTAAATATCTAAGAGGAACCCCGAAAAGCTGAGATTTTTAAAGATCCTCATTATTTTTAAGAAGCACCGAAAACGTGATTAGATTTCCGGAATAGTATCTTCGTCGGCCTGTACCTCGATATTCTCGGTAGATAGACGATTGAGTCGGGCGATAATCGCCCGCGTTTGTTCTTGCGATTCTGCAGTTTTTGCAAAGATACGTATTAAATTGGTGATATTGTCAACCATCGAATCGATTTCCGCATTAACTTTTTCGGTGGCCTTCGTTAAGCGACCGAGGCTGGAAACCGTATTTTCCCGCGTTTCAATTATTCGGCTGTTTTCGTTCTTCAAAGCCGTCATTTCTTCCAATACTTCCTTCAACGTTTGTTCCATGCGGGCAGTATGGGCATCCGTATGACCGATAAAGGTTGAAATTTCCGCAAGCATGTGCTCGAAACCGGTTACTTTATCGCTGATATCGGCAAAACTCTGGGCTAAAACATCCGCAGAGGAAGCGGCTTCATCGATGGAAGCGGTAATCTGCTTAATAATCTTTCCGGTTGAATCCGATTCGGAAGAAGACCGTTCGGCCAAATTCCTGATTTCTTCGGCAACAACGGCAAAACCTTTTCCCGCCTCACCGGCATGGGCAGCTTCGATAGCAGCATTCATTGCAAGCATATCCGTCTGTTCCGCAACCTGTGTTATCAACTGATTGGTTTCAAGCAAAACTGCAGAGCGGGCGGTAATATCGGATATCGTCTTGGTCATCTTTGAGAAATTGGTCTTTCCGACTTCGTTCGCTTTGAAGATATTCATAAAGTTATCTTGAATAACCTTGAATTTTTCCGTCAGTAATTTTGTGTTTTGGATTAAGTCCGTAAGCTTATCCATTGCATCCTTCGACTTTTCACTTTGCTGCGTAATCTGCGTATCCAAGCTATCGAGGAAGGTATTTAAATGATGAGTGTTATTATCCGAATCGATCAAACTGGTTTTCTGAGATGCTATTTCTTCAAGTACCAGCTGAATATAACTTGAAATCTTATCAAAATAAGACTGAGCGCTGCGCATATTTGATGTCAGTACGGTATCTTCATTCGTCAAATCTTCAATAACCTTTTTAATTTCGGCAATAAACATATTCAATTGATCCGAAGAATCGATCACCTTATCCCGCATAAAATCGCTTTTCCGTTTTTCAAAGTTGAATACTCGTGCAAACGATGCTGCCTGTATCAAGAGGAAACAGAGGAAGCCGAAGGGAATCGTATCCGGCGCACGGATAATTTCCATCACTGTAAGGATATCTATCACGGAGGTAATCATCAACACGACAAAACCGGCTGCAATAAACAAGGCTTCTTTTTCTTTTTTGTATATCAACCGAATGACCAGATAAAGAAGATACCCCGCTTCCACAAGGCATATAATTTGATGCGCAGTAAGGAACAATCCGAAGAACGCGCCCTTTGTAACGAGCGTCAGAATTCCGTACAACAGACCTTCGGAAACCCAAATAATAACAATAGCTTTATGAATATATTTTTTATAAAGCTCATAAAAGTATAAGATAACGGGAATTGAAACGGTGGCAAAGCTGAAATACTCCATACGGAGCGATGCCATCCACGAAAAACCGAATAAATCGCATCCGAGCATCGTTCCGGTCGATAGTATCCGGATTATGACGAGAAGTACAAGAATGGCAAAATAAAGAATACTGATTTCCTTAGGCCTGAAAATAAACAGAATTAAATGATACAAACCGAGCGCTAAAGCAAAGCTGAGAATCATTGCCTCGACGATTTTATTTCGGAATATTGACCATTCCAGAAGAGCGGTCTTATTCAGTATGACAGGCTGATATAATCCTTGCTTTGTATGATTGACACTTTTCATCCGTATCAGCAAATCTACTTGTGTTTCTCCTTGAGGTAATGCAAAGCATGACGGCTGCACATCCGTAAAACCTCTGCCGGAAGCATTGTATCCTTCAAGTTTTACTCCATTTGCAAATACGGTCAGCGAAGGAAATCGATTTTGCAAACTAATTGATAGAGAAGGCGCATTTTTAGGCAGCAACAGTCTTACCGCATACGTTGCATATCCGTCTATAGGATAAGCCTTTCCTTGCATTGCTGTTTTGTTTGCCCAAGAAGCCGGTACTGGAATGTAAGCGGACGGATCTTTCCAATTGTCTAGAAATTCGTTCCAAAAAAAACCGTAATTACCGTTAAGCATCACTTTTCCCTTGGTATCGAAGTTCCAGTTTCTTAAATCGATAACACCGCCCTGTACCGTCGGTGCGGTTTCCGCATAAGCTGCAAAACCTGTTCCTAAAAAAATAAAAGCCGCTAATACGGCCGATAAAAAAAACTTTTTATGATAGGCAGCCCCTTGAAACAGTGCACCGACATGACTTACCACAGTAGAAGCGGGATAGACCACTGCGGGATGTTTCGGATTGGGACGAAAAATTAATTCTTTCATGCTACTCTCCATTGCATGCCGTTATCATAAGGGCATAAAACAACAAACCGATATCTATCGGCTATTTTGAATGTATTTAGTATAGAGTAAAAATATGAATTATGCTAGCACCCTGCTTTTGAAAATATGCATACCGTCTACGGCGTTGCATTACCAAAAGTGTACATCCTTGTACACTTTTGGCAGCGAGGGGATGTCTCAAAAGTTGGTTACTTTTTCGACATCCCCGCGAGTTTAAAATTAAGTCTTTATACAGTAATGACTTAATTTTAAACATCGCATCTAAATCTAAGGAAACTGTCCAAAAACTGAAGTTTTTGGACAGCCTCATCGATTCTGATATAACCAGCGGCATCCGTGCCGCTACTGAAAATCCTCGACGTGCAAAAAGCACGCCTTCGGTTGTTTTTTACACGCGCCTTGTAGTTTCAGAACGGACACGGATGTCCGTCTTTATAGCAGTAGCGAGATTTGTGTTATGCACAAATCTCGTCGTTGAGAAGCGTACAAGGATGTACGCTTCTCAACAGGCTATTTTCAAAAGCGCTGGAATTACGGGGCATATACGGCGTTGCAGCGTTATTTTTTATCGATGGGGTAAAAATGAATGAGTATAAAGCCTAATAGACACACGGCAGCGGCAATCGGCCCTGCAATAAGTCTGATGGCAAATATCGTGTCGGAGGACTGGAGTATATCGGCGCGGTAACCGGCAGCGCTGAGAATTAAACCTGAAACACCGGTTGAAATCGCCTGCCCGAGTTTACTGGCAAATGTCCACACTCCATAGTAACAGCCTTCGTTGTGTACCGTATCTTGCTGCCACGCAATCGCATCAGGCAGCATCGCCCACGGAGTGGCAAAGGCAAAGCCGACGCCGACTCCCGCGCATACAAACAAGAGCGCAAGACCGGTTAACCCGATACGGTGTCCTATAAAAAAGATAATCATTGTAGAAAGGAACAATACGGCAAGTCCTGTTTGGTACGAAACATTTTTTCCCAGCACATTTGAGCATTTTGCTGCAATAGGAATTGAAACGATTGCCGTTATCAGCAATAAGCCCATAATCATGCTTGAAAACGCTTCCGCTTGATAAATGTATTTAAGATAATATACAACCATGCCTTGCAAAAAATTAAGCGCAGTAATATGCAGCACAAAAACAGCCAGTAACACCGTGTACGCGGAATTTTTAAACACCGCGCGATAGGCGGAAAAGAATGCGTCCGCTTTTTTCTTACCGGTTTTAGGCGGTACAGCAGACTCTTTTACCGAAAAAAAAGTGATAAGTGTTGTTATTATGATAATACCGCCGATAGCGGCTCCTGCCGCCGAGAAGCCTGCAGCTTTGGACGGAAACATATTTACAATCGGCATCACGATGACGGCGCCCATTATCGTACCTATTCCGGCGCATAAAAAACGGTATGCGTTTAACGATGTTTGTTCATTATAATCCGAGGTTAATTCGGGAGTTAAAGCAGAATACGGAATATTCACAAGGGTCATTGCCGTATTTACCAAACAAAGCATCAACAATGCCCACCAAAACAGCGCTGTTTGACCGGTAAACGAAGGCTTGGTAAAAAACAGCCAAAGCGAAAGACCGAACGGCAGCGCTCCGAATAAGAGATACGGACGGCGCCTGCCGAATCGGGAACGAGTGTTGTCGGAAAGAAAGCCGACAATAGGGTCGGTAACTGCATCCCATATCTTTGCCGCCATAATAGCGATACCGGCAAGGGCAGGCGCCAAATATACCGTGTCGGTAAGGTAGGTCAATGTCCAAAATCCCATAGCCGTAAAAAATAAATTTCCGCCGATGTCGGCAATGCCAAACCCGATTTTTTTTCGCACCGGCAGTTGCGTTTCGGTTAATTTCACTTCCGTAATCGGAACTTCTACACTATCGGCAATGTTTTTTTCATTCATAGTTTTTTACTCATAGACGGTAATAATCTGGGGAAGCGCCCGCTCTTTAAAAATACGGTTTATCCCAAATGCGATAGTCGCCCCCACTGTAAGCCCTACAGCAATACCGGCAAGCGCAAGCCCTTCACTGTGAGTCCGTAAAAATATTACGGTAAAAGCGGCGGCGGCGAGAAGAAGCGGGATACCGACTGCATACAGCCCCTGAAAGCGGGCAGCCTTATCGGAAATAAATACACCGACCTTATTTCCGATCCACAAATCTTTTCCCGAAACATTCAGCGCATTAACGATATTTCCCTGTACCACAAGCAACCCTTCCGTATCGCCTTTTCCGCATGCGTGACAGCCCCCGCCGCATCCGCATACCGAACAACCGTCGCGAGTGTCGGTAGATTTAATCGAACAGAGTTCCGCTTCGGGAGTATCGTATTGAACGGTTGCAATTTGCATACCGTTCCGTTTTGTTATCGGCATACGTATCACTCTTCCTGTTTTTTCCATAAAAACCCTCCAACCTCAGTTGAATCAGACATCCGTGAAAAGCTTATCAAGTTTTTTTCAGATTTATGATACATGAGATACCGCAGCAGTAGGCATTTCGATACGAACGCGACTGATCGACAGGGCGCCGCCCGCCCCGTCCAGTTCAATATCCACCCCCTGTACACAGACCCGCTGCCATGTTTCCTGCGGATATTCAAAAAGACCGGTACGGTATTCCCGTATCTTGCCGGACGGGGCATGTCCGCCGACGGAGTCAAAGCTGCCGGTTCGTCCCGCATCAGTGATATAGGCGGTTTTCCGGCCATGCGGTTCACCGCTTCTTTCTGCAGCCGCCGTCTGTGCATCAATATACGCATCCGAGGCTGCCCGCTGCATATCGGTATGAGCAGCAGAACCGGCAACGGATACATCGTATTCGGCGGACATCAGCCGCTCGTCAGCTGTAGCGGCGCCCGTACCCGACCCAATCAATGCGGAAACTCTCCCTGCAAGGAAAAATGCCATGGTTTGCTTTTCGGCGGTAGCGGTCGAAGAAAAATCCGCCACGATAAAAGGTGTTTCTCTTTTTATTTTCGAGAGCACCGCCTGCATCAACGTAAACGGATTATCCGCTAAAAGCCGATGGCGTCCTACTCTCCCCAAAAGCGAAATAACCGCAACTTTTTCTCCGTTTCGGGTTGTAAAATAGCGGTAACCGGCTCCCGGACTTTGCTCAGGCAGGTTGCAAGGACGTAGTACAAAGGGCATTTGTCGAAGATTTTCGACCAAATCCTTCTTTTGAAAGATACAATCCCCTCCTGTGATGCAATTAATCCCCATTTTCCTCAGATAACCGGCATGCTGCTTACCCAATCCGCCTGCACCCGTTGCCGTATCGGCGTTTGCAATGATAAAATCAGGCTGATAGCGGCTCTTAATCTCTGCAATATTTTTTTTAATCGCCCACACGCCTGCTTTACCGGTAATTTCGGCGATATAAAAGACCCTCACTGCCCGTCCCGTTTTTGTACCATTGTGTTCGGATTTTTTAACGCAAGCCTATCGATTATTTTAGAGCATTTTCTTGCAAGCTTCTTGTTTCCCAACATTGTATAGGTATCGCGCAAATTGAAAAGCGTATCCTCGGAATCGGGAGCAAGTGTCAAAGCAGATTCAAAGGCGCGGCGGGCTTGTTCATATTTTTCTTCATTAAATAGGAGTGTACCGTAGTTATTCCAAATGCGACCGTTTTCCGTTTCCAGCTCAAGCGCTTTCGTATATGCAAGCCGAGAAGCTTCCATCTCGCCGGTTTCATGAAGAACAACTCCCAACGTATCCCAGATGTCGGCATCGAAGGGATTACAGCGTGCTGCCTCATAGAGCGCATAGCGGGAGTTATCTTTATCATCCAACGCATAGTAGCTGAGCCCGAGGTTAAACCACATCAAACTGCTGTACGGTTCAAGCTGCAGGCCGCGCCGGAGGCATGCGATTGCTTCGGTATGACACCCTTCAGCGGCAAGCATCACGGCACTGTCGTTAAAAAAATCAGCTGTCTCTTGCATACTGAAAATATATACTATTTTGCAAAAAACCGCAATCAACATACCCCTGATTGGAGTCTTGACAGCCTAAAAATTCGGCGGTATGCTTTTATTCATATTTTATATTATTATATAGAAGATAATAGGAGAAGGGAGGTTTTATGAAGTATTCATTACCGAAATCTGAAAAACTACCGTTACTACGGCACAGTATTGCGCACATAATGGCAGAAGCTGTTATGAATTTATTCCCCGGAACAAAGGTAGCCATTGGACCTGCCGTTGAACACGGGTTTTATTATGATTTTGACCTTCCGACATCAATTACACAGGATGATCTTGCCCGCATTGAAAAAGAAATGCGCCGTCTTTTATCAACTCCGCAGAACTTTGTAAAAGAAGTTATCGACCGCCAAGAAGCGCTTGAGCTTTTTAAAGACCAGCCGTACAAATGCGAGCTTATCAATGATTTACCGCAAGATGCGGAAATCTCGATTTACCGGTCGGGTAATTTTGTCGATTTATGCAGAGGGCCGCATGTTGCCAATTCAAAAGAAATTAATGCCCAAAGTTTTAAGCTGCAAAAAATTGCGGGCGCCTATTGGCGCGGCGATGAAAAACGTCCGATGCTGACCCGTATCTATGGTACGGCATGGGAAACGCCCAATGATCTTAAAACGTATCTGACGATGCAGGCGGAAGCGGAGAAAAACGATCACCGCAAAATAGGACGAGAACTCGATTTATTCCATATCGAAGAAGACAATCCCGGCGAAGTATTCTGGCACCCGAACGGCTGGACGCTCTATTTAACCGTACAGCAGCATGTACGCCAGAAGATTAAAGAGGACGGCTATGTCGAAGTAAATACCCCCTTTGTTATGCCGCAGAGTCTCTGGCTTCGGTCGGGACACTGGGAAAAATACAAGGAAAATATGTTTATTACCGAAAGTGAAAAACGGGTGTTTGCGCTTAAACCGATGAACTGTCCGGGGCATGTCGAAATCTTTAAACAGGGAATAAAGAGCTACCGCGATTTGCCGCTGCGTATTGCGGAGTTCGGCTCCTGTACGCGAAATGAACCTTCCGGTTCGCTGCACGGTATTATGCGGGTGCGCGGCTTTGTGCAGGACGATGCGCATATTTTCTGTACGGAAGATCAGATTTCCTCCGAAGTGTGCAAGTTCTGTAACCTGCTCAAGTCGCTCTATCGGGATTTCGGCTTTGACGATAAAGCCATACTCGTCAAGTTTTCCACGCGGCCTGAAAAACGGGTCGGCGATGATGCAACCTGGGATAGGGCGGAGAATGCGCTTGCGGAAGCGTGTAAAGCCGCCGGTCTTGAGTACGAGATCGCCCCCGGAGAAGGAGCTTTTTACGGGCCGAAACTGGAGTTTACGCTTGTCGATGCGCTCGGTCGTGAATGGCAATGCGGCACCATACAGGCGGACTATCAACTGCCCTCTAAGGAACGGTTGAATGCCGAGTATATCGGAGAGGATAACCAAAAGCATCAGCCCGTTATGCTGCACCGCGCGGCGCTCGGTTCACTGGAGCGGTTTATCGGTATTTTGATTGAACAATTCGGCGGAGCGCTGCCCCCGTGGCTCTCTCCGGTGCAGGCAATGGTTATTCCCGTCGCTCCCGTATTCAACGAATATGCCGAAAGTATCGCCGCCTCTCTTTCAAAAGCCGGCTTCCGCGTAAAGGCTGATATTGATACCGACCGTATGAATGCAAAGATACGGAAGTATCAGGAACAAAAAATTCCGTATCAGCTTGTTGTCGGCGAAAAAGAAAAGCAGAACAACAGTGTTACCGTCCGGCTTTTGAAAGGAGCGCAAAAAACAATGTCCGTCGACGAATTTACCGCTTTCTTAAAACTCAAAACCGACACCGTTGCAACAAGCGCGGAATTTTAACGAAGAGCTATGGTGATGAAGCATCTTTAAAAGCTATACCTGAGTTTTTTTTCAGATGCCCTAGAGATGTTCGACCTGTTTGACAACGAAGTTATCGAACAGGTCTAGTATGTATAAATGACAACGGCCGGTAGTTCAACAAGAATTACCGGCCGTTTTGTTATAGGCTCGTGATTGTACGGCGCGTTAAAACCGGCGCCATCGCATCATAAACTACTCAGCGCGGCACGGCATATCGCGGGTTGCGACAATGTCGATGCCCGTATGCAGTACATCGGGAATAATGACTGCTCCTGTCTTCACCGGCGCCGTTACCCTGATTTTGTTGATCTCTTCCATCACCTGAAAAATCATGCCTTTCGGAATAGGCGCCGCTGTTTTAACGGGAAGCGCCGCTAAAAAGCCGTTTTCAATGCGCACCGTCGAGCTGATATTTCTTCGAGGATCTTTCATTTCCTGCAAGCCGTATTCAAGCCCTCGCTTACAGCTATATCCTTCTATTGTATAGGCTGTATAGGCGCCGTCTTTTTCAATTGCCCGGAGTCTACAGCCCATAGGACAGGAAACACAGGTAAATTCTTTCATGCCGGTTTCGTTTATGTATCGAGGCAGGCGATTCCCGGTAAGGTTTTCCCTTCCAAAAATTCGAGTGAGGCGCCGCCGCCGGTGGACACATGGCTCATCTTATCGGCAAGATGGAACTTGTTGACGGCCGCAACGGAATCCCCGCCACCGACTACCGTTACTGCGCCTTTTCCGGTCGCTTCGGCCACAAGGCGGGCAACCGCTTCCGTTCCGTGGGCAAAAGCTTCAAACTCAAAGACGCCGACCGGCCCATTCCACACGATGGACTTTGCGCTTAAAATCTCTGCCTTGTACAATTCGATGGTTTTAGGTCCGACATCCATTCCCATAAGCGAATCGGGAATATCACAGCCGTTTACGCTTTCCGGTTTTGCATCGGCGGCGAAAGAGGCGGCACAAATATGGTCTACCGGCAGGATTATTTTAACGCCCTTTGCCTTTGCATCGGTCAAAAGCTTCTTTGCCGTGTCGATAAAATCATCTTCCACCAAGGACTTTCCGATTGAATGGCCTTGCGCTTTAAGGAAGGTATATGCCATGCCGCCGCCGATAATCAGCGCAGCGGCATTTTTCAAAAGACTGTCCAATACGGCAATTTTTGAAGAAACTTTTGCGCCGCCGATGATGGCAACCATCGGTTTGGGCGGATTTTTTACCATCGGTTCAATATATTTAACTTCTTTTTCCATTAAAAAACCGGCGACTTTTACCTTCATAAATTTTGCGATGGTTGCCGTAGATGCGTGAGCGCGGTGCGCGGTACCGAAGGCGTCATTGACGTATACATCGCCGTAGGAAGCAAGCTCTTTGGCAAGTGTTTCCTGTTCTGCAGTATCCTTCGAGGTTTCTTCGGGATGGAAGCGCGTATTCTCCAGCATCAAGATACCGCCTTCGGGAAGTGCATCGACTACCGCCTTTTGTCCCTTGCAGGAATCGGCAAGCCGAACGGGCATACCTAACAGTTTTTCCAAATAGGCAGCTACCGGCTTCATCTTATGCTTACCGGCAATGTAGGCCTCTTTATCAAACGGTTTACCGTCCTTAGCCGCTTTTTCGGCAGCTTTCTTTGAATCTTTGGCAGGATCGCCAAGGTGGCTCACCAACACCAGCGAGCGCGGCTTTTGCTCTAAAATATATTTGATAGTCGGTAATGCTGCAACGATTCGCGTATCGTCCTGCACAACACCGTCCTTCATCGGAACATTAAAATCGACCCGCATGATAACACGCTTGCCGTGAAGATCTACATCTCTTACCGTTTTAACCATTGTATTCCTCCGTTATGTGAGGGGCAGTGTTCATACACTTGTCGCGCTCGAAGTATATATTTCGAAACGCCGCATGCCCTCTATTAGTTTTATATCCGATAAAAATATACTCTATTGTATAAAAAAATGCAACAATTGCCTGTCTGCTGGAAAAAATGTGCGAAGTTTTAAACACAACTCCTCACAGAAGGAAGGCTCCCACTTAAAACCGTATAAAAGATTTTTTTATAATGCCGATGATGATGATATGGAATCTACGAAAAATTTTTCTGAAGAGTTAGCGCACCACATAGCCATACAGCGAGAAGAGTTTAACAAACATTTACTTCCACAGCTGCAGCAAAATTATGCAGCGCTCGGCAGCGTAGTAAAAATTCTACGCAGTAATTTACTGAAAAAAGGTTTGGTCTACGATGATCCGTATAAATATGACAGCCGCATGACCGAAATAAAAGTCCCCAGCAATGAGGGTTTTGCCGATAGCGAACGAGCTGCCATCGTAGGCTCACGATTAGCGCAATACCAAACAATGCTCGATTTTTTAACTAACTCATATCAGTTTAACTGTTCGTTTCTGACCCCCCAGCGTATTGCATCCATGCTTGCACTGAATAAAACTTTTCAGTGGTCGGCGCTTAATGAAAACTCAACGCTTGCAAATACCCGTGCAATAGCTGAAATTTGTAAATCGCTCCACTCCGTCTCCGATACGCTGACCGGCGGACTGTTAAGAGATTCGCTCGGGCATCTTTCAAAGCTCGACACCGACATTAATAAAACGCTCCGCCAACTTGCCCGCTTACACCGCGAAGAATACAAACTCACAGTTAGAAAAAAATTACCGACTGATTTAACGGTTACGCAAGAGGATATAACAAGTCCGATCAAATTATTAAAAACACTTAAAAAAACACTGAGCGCAAATGATGAAAAATTGCCGTTCTATCATGAACTTGTGATGGAAGTTATTAAAGAAGATTACGGTCCCGATTCGGCGCATTTGCAACAGGAAGTATTGCGTCATTTAAACATAAGGGAAAAAGAAAATGTAAAAACCAATAAACAAGAAAATATGCGGCCGGTACTCTTAACGGGATTGCGTATTCTCGGCACCACCGGCAATCACTTTGAAGCATGTCTCACTAAACTAACGGCTAACCAAGAAATAATATATAAATCTCGTATGACTATTTTTACCAAGTTGTTGGAAGCACTGCGGCGTGCTTTCAATATGGAAGAAAAAAAACATGAAATTACCATATCGATTAAAGACCCTATCAGCAATTTGCAAAAAAAAGAAATACTCGTACTGGAAGATTTTATCGATAACTTGACAAAGACAATTCGCATTTTCAAAGTTCTTTCGTCCGGCACTTCAGACCTACAACAGCGACTAACCGGTATGAGCAATGAGCAATTGCTTGAAATGTTAAACAAATACATTGTTATATGTAACGGATATTTAAAAACTCTCGGCGGATTGGACGATTATTATAAATCCACTGATGTTATATTGCGTTCCAAAATGAAAGGGATAAAAATAGAATTGACAACAATCCGCAATGCAGTGATAAAAGCAAATCAATGCAGAGCGGAATACAATGCGAGCGTCGAAGAGTATTCAAATATGAAAGAACTTGGATTGATTCATGGATAAAAAAACTATAGCGCTGTTTCTTGCTTTATGTATAGTTCCATTTGCTGCATGTGCAGAAAACGAAACCTATCCTCAAAACGAGTTTATTGTTTCGGTTACCACAGGCATTCCAAATTTGCATCCTCATGCCGCATATAATGCAAATGAGGCGCAAATTTTAACCGGCTTGTATGAGGGACTGTGTACCTACGATCCTTATACGTTGCAGCCGGTCGCCGGATTAGCAAAAGATTGGAAAATCAGCGCAGACGGTTTAACGTGGACGTTTACATTGCGGGATAACCTCTCATTTGAAAACGGCGACCCTATTACCGCTCAAGTATTCTGCGATTCATTTATCAATTTGTTAAATCCTCAACTTAATTTACCTTATGCCTCACTTTTGGACTGCGTTAAGGGTGTAAAGGAATACCGAAATGGAAAGGCCACCGACACATCGCATATAGGTTTGTATGCGGAATCGGATACATCATTAAAAATTTCGCTCGTATATCCGGCGGAACAGCTGGCCAATATACTGTGCCATCACGCATTTTCCGCAGTACATCCTTCACAACTTAAAGCGATAACTCGTTATGCAGGAAAGAGTTCATTTACAAGTCCTTCCGCAGCTTTTACACCGATTGCAAACGGCCCCTTTAAAATAGAAAGTTTTACCGGCGACAAAATCCGCCTTGTAAAAAATCCTTCTTATTGGGATACGGAATCGGTACGGCTGCCGGCAATCAGTCTTTTATTGGATAACGATGCCGATAAAATGACGGAAGCGTTTAATCAGGGAACTATTCATTGGCTTTGCGGATCAGTCAATTTAAATAAAGTAGCGGCGGCATATACCATCCACATTACGCCGATGTTTGCGACTGAATACTTCTATTTTAAAACAAATGCGTCACCATGTAATAATCAAATAATCAGGGATGCACTGCTCGCTGCCATACCTTACACGGAATTGCGTAAGGATTATTTAATACCGGCTAAGACACTGGTATTTCCTCTCACGGGATATCCCGCTGTACCCGGTGTCGATAAACAGGATATGGCAAAAGCTGAAAAACTGTTGAAAAAAGTTCCGCAATCGGGAACAACGCAACCGGTAAAAATTCTCTTACCTGAGACAGCGATCTATGTCGAACAAGCAGCATTACTGAAAACCGCATGGGAAAAAATAGGAATTTCAACCGAAATTACAACGGTACCTTTTGAAGAATACTATGATCGGTTAAAAACGGATGATTATCATTTAGCCGTTATTTCGTGGATTGGCGATTTTGCAGATCCGCTCTCGTTTTTGGAGTTATTTCGCACCGATTCAACTTTAAATGATTCAGGTTGGCATAATACCGATTATGAAAATTTTATCAAGAAAGCATCGGCAGAACAAAACCGTAAAACAAGATTCGACTATCTTGCAAAAGCGGAACAGTTGCTCTTGGATTCGTCGGTTCTTATTCCGCTTTCTCATGTTCCTGCAATCAATGTAATCGATTTAAGCGACATCAAAGGCTGGTATGTCAATGCGGTTAATATTCATCCGTTTAAGTTTATCCGATTTGCTCAGCCCGATCCGTTGCCCGGAGTTGCGTTATATACCAATTGAGCAAAAGGAGTGCGCTCTCGTTATTCAAGGACAAACGAATCATCGATTGAGCAAATCTTGGTGCCGGTTAAAGAAGTTCTGTATTGCAGTCAGAATTATTGTACGGATTTTTTCTTTATTTTGATTAAACACGTCCTTATCGCTAAATAATTCATGCATTACCAGCATACCGTGAAAAATTTTAAGCAGAAAATATTCTTGATGTCGGATGATATTCATAATTTCTAATTCTTGTTGGGGCGGGTAGTGTAACGTCTTTATAAATAGTTCAAAAGACTGTTTTTCCAATTGAAAATACAGCGCTTCATAATCGCGGTCATAAGGAATTTCCGCTAAAAACATCAAGTAGAGTTTTTTTTCGGGTACTTCATCAAAGAGCTTCGCCATACAAGCGTCTGTTATGACCTCGGCAATCGATTCGGTACCTGCCGATTCCTGCACAATCTTTTCGGTTCGTTCATACCGGAAATAGATTCCGTTCTGCATAATGTCAAAAAGGATCGCTTTTGTCGTTTTATAATATTGATATACGCCGCCCTTGGAAAGTGTTGTGTTCTTTACAACATCTTCCATTGTTGTATAGCGGAAGCCTTTCTCTAAAAATACTTTTTTTGCAGCTTCTTGTATCTCCGCCTTTCGGACAGATTTAGACTGCCGTTTAAACTTAGCCATAGAATATATACATCAGATAGACTTACTGCCCGTAGGATTGAAGAGTTTTCACATAAACGAGCAGCACATGCCTATGTTAAAGTCCGAGTTGATCGGCGATACCGCACATAGCGGTAAGAGCTAATTCCGCAAATTCCGGAAACGGTATCCCGATATTTTCTATCGACATCATTGCGCCTCTATCGGCGCCGGCTGCAAATCCGGTTGTTTTCATTTTCTTGACGATGGATTTAACCTTAACGCTCGTAATTTTTTTATCGGGATACACGAGTGTAACGGCAGTGATAAAGCCGGTAATCGGATCGGCTGCAAAGAGCGCTTTTTCAAACAATGTTTGCGGTGCGGCGCCCGTATCGGGATTGTGGGCGATAATGGCGCTGTACATTTCTTCGCAGCCGAAATTGTGTTCCTTTAATAGCTCAACCGTAACGGGGCCGTGCCGTTCCGAATGTTCCTGCCAGTTGGAAACGTCCATATCCAAATCGTGGAGCAGCCCTGTAATTCCCCACAGTTCTTCATCCGCCGGATCAAGCCGCTTTGCAAGGGCACGCATAACGGCTTCGACAGCGAACGAATGCGCTATGATATGCTTGGTCGTAACATATCGATTGAGTAAGCCTATTGCCGTATCTCTATCAATGTTCATAGCTTTCTCCTGATAAAAAAATTTTGCATTCCCGCAAGCGGCTTCTCTAAGGCCCATGGTAAATGCATCAGGCCGTTTTTTTAACAACCCCGCGGAAAATAATTTTAATGCGGTTGCCTTCCTCTAAGACCTTATTTTGCGGGAACACAAACATTCGAATACCTTATAGCGTTAAGAATGCGCCCGGGCCGAGCGGCAGACCGGTTACATACCAAATAATCATCAAACCGAGCCACGAAAGCAGGAACGCGATTGAATACGGCAACATTATCGATATCAATGTTCCAAGACCGGAATCCTCATCATACTTTTTCATAAATACGACAATCATCGCAAAATAGCTCATCAGCGGAGTGATGATATTGGTGCTGGAATCTCCGATACGGTATGCAACCTGCGTTAAAGCCGGTGAAAGGCCGAGATTTACCATCATCGGTACGAAGATCGGAGCCATAATCCCCCATTTTGCAGAGGCGGAACCGATAAAGAGGTTCAAGAAAGCGGAAATAATTACAAATGCCATAATAAGCGGTAAGCCGGTAAATCCGATGCTCTTTAAGAAGTTGGCGCCGTTTACTGAAAGGATGGTTCCGAGGTTCGTTTTACCGAAGTAGCTGACAAACTGTGCTGCAAAGAATGCCAGTACGAGGTAGCCGGCCATTGAACTCATTCCGTGTGTCATTCCTTTTACGAGGTCTCCGGAGTTTTTAATTTTTCCCAATGTTTTACCGTATACTAAACCGGGTACCAAGAAAAGGATTAAAATAACGGGGAGTAGACCGCCGTGCATAAAGTTGCTGAGAGAACTTACGCCTGTTTTGGGATTTACTTCGCTTAAAATGGCAAGGGACGGAAGGCCGGGTAAGCCGAACATGCCGATTGCAAGTATGACCACCATAA
>ERZ772960.1695-NODE-1695-length-17152-cov-12.167398_pt1 | contig 17152 bp, 15 predicted proteins | sample MGYA00580678_ERZ772960 | MGnify/ENA primary metagenome ERZ772960 (study PRJEB29015, sample SAMEA2737930) | human oral metagenome | biome: human oral; feature: human-associated habitat; material: dental | place: China | collected 2059 ... | reverse complement strand
CGAAATCATCTCCTATTGAAAATAAAAAAGCGTTTATGGCATTACTGGAGGAATAATATGATTAAGGAAGCTGTTATTTTAGCAGGCGGCTTGGGTTCCCGCTTAAAAGATAAGACAAAAACAATGCCGAAAGGCTTTTTGGAAATAGGGGGGACAGCAATTGTAGAGCAATCGGTACAAAAACTGCTTGCTCATGGAATAGAAAAAATTATTATCGGTACGGGGCATTGCAACGAATATTATGATCGCCTCGCCAAAAAATATCCGGCTATCGTTACGGTAAAAAACGAACGCTATGCAGAAACCGGCAGTATGGGAACGCTTGAATGCTGTGTACCTTTGGTTACCGGTTCTTTTTTACTGCTGGAATCCGATTTGATTTATGATTCGATCGGATTATTTACTCTGATAAATGATGAGCGGAAAAATCTTATTTTAGCGAGCGGCGCTACGCATTCCGGTGATGAGGTGTATCTCCAAGCTGATGCGGATATGCACCTGACGGGGCTGTCTAAAAATAAAAGCGACCTGCAAAATGTGTCGGGTGAACTGGTCGGTATTACCAAATTGACGAAAGAAGTGTTAAATAACATGTGTGCATACGCACAGGATCATCATAATGATTTACCTAAGATGGAATACGAGCATGCGCTTTTGAACGTCGCGCAGAACGAATCCATCGCCGTAAAAAAAATCGAGTATTATGTATGGCGGGAAATTGATGATGAAGATCATTTGGCGATGGCAGTAAATGATATTTATCCTCATATTGTAGAAAATGAAAGCCTGCGCAATGTCCGCCGCGAGGTGCTTCTGAATCCCGGTCCTGCAACAACTACCGATAGCGTTAAATATGCTCAAGTTGCAGCAGATATTTGTCCGCGGGAAAAAGAGTTTGGGGCTTTAATGCAGTGGCTGTGCGATGAAATGAAGCTGTTTGCTCTTTCTCCTCAGACTAATCCCGATGAGTATGAAACCGTTATGTTCGGATGCTCCGGTACCGGTGCCGATGAGGTTATGGTTTCTTCCTGTGTGCCCGATACCGGTAAGCTTTTAGTCATTGATAACGGCTCGTATGGGGCGCGGATGGCAAAAATCGCGCAAGTATATAAAATCCCTATGGATGTATATAAAAGTTCAACGTATGAATCCATCGACTTGGAAAAACTTGAAGCTGTATTTGCATCGAAAAAGTATACTCATCTTGCATGTGTCTACCATGAAACGACAACCGGCTTGCTCAATCCCTTGCATATTATCTGCCCTATGGCAAAAAAATACGGTATGGTTACGATTGTCGATGCCGTAAGCGCTTATTGCGGAATGCCGATGGATTTAAAAACGCTGGGCATAGATTTTATGGCATCGACCAGTAACAAAAATATTCAAGGTATGGCGGGGGTAGGCTTTGTTATCTGCAATAAAGCCGAACTTGAAAAAACAAAAGACTATCCCATGCGCAATTATTATTTAAATTTATATGATCAATATGCGCATTTTTCAAAGACCCATCAAACGCGGTTTACGCCACCGGTACAAACGATGTATGCGTTGCGGCAGGCTATTATAGAGACAAAACAAGAAACGGTTCAAAAACGCTATGAACGCTATACCGAATGTTGGCGTATATTATTGGCGGCAATTAAAAAACTGGGACTCGAAATGCTGGTAAAGGAGGATCATCAAAGTCATTTCATTACGGCCATTTTGGAACCGAAAACACCCCAATACAGTTTTGATGCTCTGCATGACTTTGCTGCTGAACACAGCTTTACCATTTATCCGGGTAAGCTGGGTAATATCGATACATTCCGTATCGCAAATATCGGCGATATTCAGCCTGAAGAAATGCGTCGGTTTACTGTCAAACTTGAAGAATATATGCATGGGATTGGGGTAGGGAATTAAGCGATCAAGGCGTTTTATAAACTAAACAATAGGGCGCTTATTCAGTATACGGTACTCTTTAGAGCTTGCTGGTTATATGCCATTATAAATGACGTATATATGCCGGCGGTATTGGCATATATATGTCGATGTCATTGACATATTGTGTCTATTGTTGATATATTATTCTTAGGATGTTACAGGCAGAATTAAGGAAAATATATCTTACACAGTTGGAAAAACTACAGCACACTGATGACGGAACGTATCGGGATGCTTTAGCGGATATCCCTGCGATAAAAACGTATGCTCTTGTCGTATGCGGTGTGCGGCGGTGCGGAAAGAGCACGCTGTTACAGCAGTTTGTAAAAAAGCTGAATAAGCCGTTCTTTTATCTGAATTTTGATGATTTGCGGCTATTGGAGTTTTCCGTTTCCGATTATGCGGTGCTGGATGCAGTCATCGACGAATCCGGAAGCCGTCTGATTTTTTTTGATGAAATACAAGCTGCAGCGCATTGGGAGCTGTATGTGCGGCAAAAGCTGGATCAAGGCTTTCAAGTTGTATTAACAGGATCCAATGCCTCTCTTTTAAGCCGTGAACTCGGAACAAAACTGACCGGACGGCACATTGTCAAAGAGCTGTTTCCGTTTTCTTATTCCGAGTACCTGCGTTTTGCAAATACTCAAAAAGGCATTCAGTCGTTTGAAAGCTATTTTCAAACAGGCGGTTTTCCCGAATATCTCAAACTGAATAATTCCGATGTTGTTATGCAGCTTCAAAAGGACATCTTATATCGGGATATAGCAGTGCGCTACAATGTCAGTGATGATAAATCGCTGCAGCGGCTCTATGTGTATCTCGCTTCCAATGCCGCATCACTGATTTCTCCCAGTAAGTTGAAAACAGTCGCCGGAGTAAAGTCTCATACGACTATTCTTGATTATTTTTCATATTTTGAGAATGCGTATTTGTTGAGCTTAGTACCGAAGTTCGCATGGTCGCAAAAAGCGCAGAGCCTTGCCCCGAAAAAAGTTTATTTTACCGATATCGGATTGATACGGACAGCAGGGCTTACGTTTAGCGAAAATGCAGGCCATATTTTAGAAAATTTTGTATTTAACGAACTCCGTCGAAAATACGGGGCTTTTGACGATAAACAAATCTTCTATTATAGTGACGATACCTGCGAGTGTGATTTTGTCGTTAATCCGCTTTTTGCGCCGCAGTGCATTCAGGTATGTTTAGAGCTGAACCTTGAAAACACCGAACGGGAACTAAACGGGCTATTGGCAGCTATGGATTTCTTTAAGGTACGGGAAGGATTTATCCTTACGAAAGACTCTCATGATCTTTTTGTGAAAGAAGATAAAAAGATAACTATAATGCCTGCATGGGATTATTTCGGATGATGAAACTGATTGATGCTAAGCTAATAAAGTTTCTGATTGTCGGTGTGATTAATACTGCTGTCGGTGCCGGTGTTATGTTTTTATTATATAATCTGGCGCATTGCTCCTACTGGATTTCGTCCGCTTGTAATTATATTGCCGGCGGGGTTGTAAGTTTCTTTTTAAATAAATATTTTACTTTTAAAAATACTCAAAAATCGCTTAAGCAGATAGGGTTATTTGCTTTCAATCTTGCTATTTGTTATATAGCTGCGTATGTTTTAGCAAGGTGGATGATATATAGGATGTTTGCGAATCAATCTGAAAATATAAAAGATAATGTCGCACTCTTTTTAGGTATGTGTCTTTATACCGGACTAAACTATATCGGGCAAAGATTAGTAGTGTTTAGGGAAGTACGGCGTGATAACTAATATGCAGAAAATTTATGGGGGGGCAAATGTCTAGTCCGATATTGTCGCTTGTTGTCCCCTGTTATAATGAAGAAGAAGTGCTTCCTATGGCAGCTGATATCCTTAAACGGAAATTGACTTCTCTTATTTTACAAGAGAAAATTTCAACTAAGAGTTTTATCTGTTTTGTTGATGACGGGTCTTCTGATAATACGTGGGCTATTATAAGCGACTTACACGAGGGCGATAATATTTTTACCGGTATAAAACTTTCAAGAAATAGGGGACATCAAAATGCGGTACTTGCGGGATTGATGACTGCAAAAGAAAGTGCTGATGCGGTTATTTCGCTTGATGCTGATTTACAAGATGATATTAATGCGATTGATGAAATGATTGAAAAGTATTCGGAAGGATATCAAATTGTCTTTGGTGTCCGATCTTCGAGAGCAAAAGATTCATTTTTTAAAAGATTTACAGCTGAAAGTTTTTATACATTATTACGATTCTTTTCCGATGATCCGAAATCTATTATTTTTAATCATGCAGACTATCGTTTAATGAGTAAGACCGCTCTTGATGCTTTGCATGAATACGGAGAGGTAAATCTCTTTTTAAGAGGCATAGTTCCGGCAATAGGATATAAACAGGGCATCGTATATTATGAAAGAAAAGAACGGATGGCCGGTGAAAGCAAATATCCGCTGGCCAAAATGCTTGCACTTGCTTTTCAAGGAATAACGTCTTTTTCAGTTAAGCCGATGCGGATTATTTTTGTAGGCGGTGTTTTTATTTTTCTGATAAGCATTGGTATGCTGGTTTATTTTTTGTTTAGATATTTTACCGGGCATACTGTTAGAGGATGGGCAACGTTGGCTATTTCTATCTGGGGAATCGGCGGTATTTTGCAGATGTCAATCGGTATTGTAGGTGAGTATATTGGAAAAATATATTTGGAAACGAAGCGAAGACCCAAGTATTTTATCGAGACTATTTTGCATTGAGGTTTGTCTTTTTAAGTGAGGAGTGCAGCAGGTTATGAAAATCTTGAAAGAGAATCGACTTATAGATCGGGATACTGTATTGTTTTTTTGCGGAGTGGGTGCTTTCCTTAAGTGATGATTTGGTTATGAAACTGTCTTATGAAAGATTTGTTTTGAAAGAATTGAAGCAAAGGAATATGCATGGTGTATCTTTAAGTTGGTAGGAGAAGATAAATTTAAAGTGAATAAAATAGTCAGTTTTATTTTATGGGGAATTGCGGTAGTATGCTGTTTTGCTTTTTTTATGCCTGTACAGGAGTTTATAATAACTATTGCTGAATCCTATATAGGGCGGTTACTGTCGCATGAAGTATGGAGATATAAACTCACCGTTTTAAATAGTATTTTTGTGTCTTCCCTTGTGCTTTCCGGAATACTATTATATTTTGTGAAAATTCCTTTTTTCAAAAAAACTCAAAGCTCTGTATTGGATGTATCTTCGGGAGTAAGTTTATTAACCGGAAAGAAGTTTCTTGCTGCGTTTGTTTTATTATATTTTCTTTTGGTTGGCGTTAGATGTTTCTGGATCTCACAGAAAAAGAGTTTTCATATTGATGAGCCTCTTTCTATTTCGATTGCTAATCGAAATGAGTATGGTTTTTGGGGGAAAAATTACGAGCAAAAAGAATATACGGGTAAAGAGTTAAAAATAATCTCTTTATGGGATGACTCTTCTTTTGTCGATGCTCTAAAAGATATATATCATCTTCATAATAATAATCGAGATTCTCCGCACACTAATTTTTATTACACCTGTCTCCGTCTTGCATTTATTGGAGTAAAAACAGGAGATATACACTATATTTTTTGGCGGGGATGCCTTCTCAATGTACTATTCTTTTCAATTTCTTATTTTTTCATGTATGTGCTGCTGACAAAATTAACTAAAAATAAAATCAGTATACTATGCTGTTTATTTATTGCCTTTTGTAATCCTGCTGCAATTTCGCTTTCATTGTTTTTGCGGCCGTATGAGCTTCAGCAAACTCTGCTAATTATTTTTGCGTTACTGTTTTTGTGTTCTTTTGATAGAATAAAAGCAGACGTTCCGTTTGAAACAAAAACTAATTTTTTCATGGGAAGTTTCATCGTAGCGCTCACGATGCTGTCGGGCTATTTTTCTATATTTTTAATCGGTTTTTTTGGTTTTATAATCGTATCGTTTGCATGCTTCAAGAAACGGTGTAATACCGTTATTTACTATATTGGTATGTTTATAAGCTCTCTTATTTTTGCAAAATTATTGTATTTCGGATTTGGTGAAGGCGTGTTGGAATATCGAGGGCAAGAGGCTTTGTCGAATATACAAACCGGTTTATTTGTAAATTTCAGTCAAACTATGAAACATCTACTAGTTATTTTTCATAAAAATAATTTTTTTCTTTTTCTTATTCTCAGTTGTTTTATAGTAGCGCTTTTTGTTTTAATTATTAAGAATATTGCATCAAAAAGACTATCGAATATACTGCTCTTAACTTTTGCTGCTGTGTTTTCTTATATTGTAACTTTGTTTTTTGCACCTATCGATATGAAGCTTCTGCGCTATGTTGCGCCTCTGCTTCCATTATGCTCTGTTCTATTTATAGCGGATACTAAGCGTAAATATGAAACAGCAGTTCTTTTTGCAGTCTGTTGTTTGTCTGTTTTATCAATTTTGCCCATTTCTATGAACTCCGATTCGTTTGAGCATATTGATGATAGTAATATAGATTCTATTCTTTCTGTGAAAGAGCCTGATATTCCTGTTGTTATAAAGGGTGACACAACGCTATGGCAGCTTGCAAGTTTTATTCCATACATACCTGATGATCAAATATGCTATATAGGGGAGACAGATATATTGGGTATAGATAGTAATTTGTTTTGGTATTGTATACAAGAAGGTAGTATTGCTGATCATTACAATGATTGCTGTACTTTAATTCAAAAAAATGATATTGCTAACTACCTTACAGAATATTTATTTCAAAAAAATTGACAAAAAAGGGTATAAGTAATGAAATCTCTTAAAAATATATCTTTTACAATCCGCGGATGCGTATTGCATTTTCTTTGTGTTTTTATCTGGCTTTATTTTTTAAACGCAATTTTTCCTACGCAAAGTGATGACCTTGGTTCAGGAATCGGCGGGTTATCCGCAGCAATCGGTTCGTATAATAATTGGAATGGACGGTTGGGAGAGTTGCTTCGTGTAGCTTTCGGTTCTTATTTTGCAACAACTGTCTGGTATGCACCGATAAATGCATTTATCGGTGCAACGGTAATTTTATTGCTGTTTATCATAGTATTTGCAAGAGCGCCCAAGCTTACGTTAAAAGACTGTTCGGTTTTTTTAATATTGATTGCTTTTTTATTGGTGGATTACGGGTTTTGCTTCGGTTCTTTTTTTTATTGGGCGGCAGGAAGTTTTAATCATTTATTGGCGTGGTTCTTTATTCTGCTATGGAGTTTGCCGTATCGATTTTATTGGCAAAACATCTTTGCTCATAATAGCCGTCAAGATGAACGATGGGGACTTAAAGCTGTTTTTTTATTGGTCGTCGGCCTTTGTGCAGGGTGGTCAACCGAATTCGGAATAGTATTTGTTTTTTTACAAATTTGTTTTGTTTTGTATGCATATATCATCCGGAAACAATCTTTACCGCTTTGGTATTTTATCGGTATTATTTCTGTAATGTCCGGCTGGCTTTTGGTATACCTCAGTCCCGGTGTGGTAAGCCGAATTCAAGCGATTGTCTCCGGCGGCGGCGAATACCGTTCTCTTTCGGAGATTGTTCGTATGCCGCCTCTCGTTTTGATAAAAACAATTATCCATACCTATGATAAGCCATTCAGAGCTCACCCTATTTATTATGAAAATTACATATTATTGTCATTGTTTTTACTGCTTTCCGCATTCCTTTCCGATCTGAATGCAAAGAAAAAGATAATTACACTGTCAGTTATCATATCGCTTGGAGTTGTGGTTTTTCTGGTGTCAAAATTACTATTTTTGCTTTGTAGTATGTTTATTGCTTGTGTGTATGCCTATGAATTCCGAAAAAGGAACGATAGGCTTTTCCGTTTATTTGTGATAATTGCCTGTGTCTTTTTTGCGGAATTTGTTTTTATCGGCTCAACTATTCAAGCCAATATTCCCCGCAGGGCGTCATTTCACTATGCCGTTTTAAACTTTATTTTAATTGCAATAATTATGGATTACTGTTTTGATATGTTCGCCGGTAAGCCTAAAGTTAGATTGGCTGCATGTATATGTTGCACAATTTTTACCTTTTGTATCGTGTCGTTGGCCGGGGCGGAATGTTATCGGATGCGTTTAAAATGGAATGCTATGGAAAAAAGCATCGAAGAACAAAAATCTGCCGGTATCAAGCATATTGTCGTTGATAAAGAAACTTTTGTATCAAAATGGCGGAATTATTCCGATTGGTCTAATCCCGATGACAAGGAAATCGATGATTGGCCTAATAGTGCTTATGCAAAAGTATATGGGGTGGAGACTTTTACAGCAAAATAAGGTTGTAATCAAACATCTTTCGCACTGAATGCTGTAAATAATGAAAGTATAAACAGAGGAGTTGCAAACGTTTGTTAAACATAACTGATAAAGATTGGGATTTAATTATTGAACCGAAACGTAAATTGCTTGATCTACCGATACGGGAAGTTATCAGGTATCGTGACCTTATTGTTCTTTTTATAAAGCGCGATTTTGTAACGCAGTATAAACAAACAATTCTCGGCCCTCTTTGGTTTGTTATTAGCCCGTTGATTTCTACCGTAATGTATATCTTCGTATTCGGGAATTTGGCAAGGTTAGGTACCGACGGCGTGCCACAGATTTTGTTCTATTATGCCGGCACGATGCTGTGGGCTTTTTTTTCAAGCTGTTTTACCGATGCGTCCAATATTTTTGTTACAAATAAAGACCTGTTTGGAAAGGTTTATTTTCCGCGGCTTACGGTTCCCATTAGTAATGTATTCGGAAATTTGACAAAGGTGGCGGTACAATTTGTTTTTCTACTGATATTTTTTATCTACTATCTTGTAACGGCAGATGTATTAAAGCCTTCATTCGCCGTATTAGCCTTTCCGCTTTTATTAGTTTGGATTGCCGCACTCGGTACCGGAATGGGTATGATTATTTCCTCGTTGACGACAAAATATCGCGACTTGCGGATTTTAGTAACATTTTCATTAAACCTTGCAATGTATGCTACTCCTGTCGTGTATCCTATTTCGCAAATTCCTAAAAGATTCAGTTGGGTTTTATATGCAAATCCGGTTAGTGTTCCGGTAGAACTTTTTAGAGTGTGGTTTTACGGAGCGGGAACCGTGACGGTTGGTGTTGCGTGTATCAGTATTGCCGAAACAATTTTGCTTTTGTTTTTGGGGCTTATTATGTTTAATCAAAACGAGCGGAATTTTATCGACGTGGTGTAGAAAGTATTATTACAGGTAGCGATTGGTATAATCTGTCAGGATATAAGACAAAAGAAGAATAAAAATTAGGTATTTGGGATGAGATATGAGTAATACGGTTATCAAAATAGAACATCTTTCAAAAATGTATAAACTCGGCGTAATAAATAATGGAACGCTGTTTCAAGATATTCAAAGCTGGTTGGCATTAAAACAAGGAAAGGAAGACCCTCATTCAAAAATCGGCAACAGCAAATATCTTAAGGGTGATAGTGATTTTTGGGCATTAAAAGATGTAACTTTTGATATTAAACAAGGTGATAGGGTCGGTATAATCGGTAAGAATGGAGCCGGTAAGTCTACATTGCTTAAAGTGCTGTCAAGAATTACCACACCAACGGAAGGCGCCGTAAAAATACGCGGTAAGATTTCCAGTTTATTGGAAGTAGGTACCGGTTTCCATGGCGAACTGACAGGGCGGGAAAATATTTATCTTAACGGTGCAATTCTCGGTATGAAGAAACGGGTGATTGACCGTAAACTTGATGAAATTATAGACTTTTCCGGAATTGAAAGGCACATCGATACACCGGTAAAACGCTACTCAAGCGGTATGTATGTCCGTCTTGCCTTTGCTGTTGCCGCTCATTTGGATAGTGATATCCTCATTGCCGATGAGGTGCTGGCCGTAGGGGATGCCGACTTTCAAAAAAAAGCTTTAGGCAAGATGAACGAGTTAAGTACGGGACAAGACAGAACGATCCTGTTTGTAAGCCATAATATGGCGGCAGTAAAGAGTTTGTGTAATAAAGGCGTAATTCTTGAAAAAGGAAGAATTAAATTTCAAAGTGATAACATTGACGAGGCTGTGGATTATTATTTAGGAAAACACAAAACAGATGCCGTTAATTTATGTTGGAATAATGATGGTACTATTGAGAGTCCTTATTTTACGCCGCAAAGTATTAAAATTATAGATAATAGCGCAAATGTAGTGCGAGATACTTTAGATTATGATTTATCATATAAAATTATTCTTCAGGCAGATATACAAGAAATCCATCCGAATATCGATTTTTGGATTTTAGTATATCGAGATAATAATCCTCTTTTTGCTTTAAAAGGTTCGAATGATAATTTGCATATCGGAGAGAATAGTTTTGAGTTTTTAATTTATCCGAAAATGCTGCCTCCGGGAAAGTATGATATAAGTTTGAGCGCATCTATTAAAAATATTTCATGGATTGTTGATCCTGATGAACATCGTGCTGCTATTTATTTTTCTGTTATGTCAAAAACTGATGATAATTGGAAAGGAAAACAAATAAAATGAAAACAGTCATTCTTGCGGGCGGATTAGGTACCCGGCTTTCAGAAGAAACAGACTTAAAACCTAAACCGATGGTTGAAATCGGGGGTAAACCTATCCTTTGGCATATCATGAAAATATATTCTTACTATGGATATAATGATTTTATTATTTGTTGCGGTTATAAATCTTATTATATAAAAGATTATTTTTATCATTATTATATGCATTCAAGTGATATAACCGTGGATTTAATTTCCAACCAAATTACTTATCACAATTCAGATTCCGAACCATGGAAAATTACACTTGTTGATACCGGTCTTAATACCATGACGGGAGGAAGAATTAAACGTGTTCAAAAATATATCGGTAATGAGTCGTTTATGCTTACGTATGGTGATGGGGTTGGGAACATCAACATACCGGTATTGATAGATTTTCACAAAAAAAGTAAAAAAATAGTAACGCTAACGGCCGTATTACCGGACGGAAAATTTGGTGCTTTAAATTTGAATAAAGCTGACGATATTACTGAATTTACTGAAAAACCGGCTGGGGATGGAAGCTGGATAAATGGCGGATTCTTTGTGTGTCAACCGGAGATATTTGATTATATTCAAAACGGGGACAATACAATCTTTGAACGGGAACCTTTAGAAAACCTTGCAAAAGATAATCAGCTGAAAGCATATAGACATACCGGTTTCTGGAAGCCGATGGATACTTTAAAGCAAAAGCTGGAATTGAATGCACTCTGGAATTCCGATAATCCTCCATGGAAGGTTTGGAAGTAGAGATGCTTGGTTTTTATAAAAATAAACGTATTTTTATTACCGGCCATACAGGGTTTAAAGGTAGTTGGCTTACACGTATCTTACTTGCAGCCGGTTCTAATATTACAGGTTATGCTTTATCTCCTGCAAATACTTCACTTTTTACATTGACTTATATGGAAAAAGGCATTCATTCTATTATCGGTGATGTCCGTGATATAAACAATTTGATAAGTGCAGTGGGAAAGGCGCAGCCTGACATTGTTTTTCATCTTGCCGCTCAGCCTTTAGTACGCCTTTCATATAAGGAACCTGTTGAAACTTATAGTATAAATGTTATGGGAACTGTTAATATATTAGAAGCGGTTAGACAGTGTCCTACAGTTAAATCTTTTGTGAATGTTACTACCGATAAGGTATATGAAAATAAGGAATGGTATTGGGGGTATCGTGAAAATGAAAATCTTTGTGGCTTTGATCCATATTCAAACAGTAAAAGTTGCAGTGAATTGGTGACTTACAGCTATCGGAATTCGTTTTTTGCCGAATCGGGAAACACTGCAATCAGTACCGCTCGCAGTGGCAATGTAATAGGCGGCGGCGATTATGCCGAAGACCGTATTATTCCGGACTGCATACGTGCCGTTAAAAAAAATCAACCGATAGTGCTTCGAAACCCTAACTCTACTCGTCCCTATCAACACGTACTTGAATGTTTAAACGGCTATCTCCTTTTGGCAAAAGTACAATATGAAGACAAAACTATACAAGGCGCTTATAATTTCGGTCCTGATGAGGAAAGCTGCATTACAACAGGCGGTTTAACCGATCTCTTTTGTAAAGCATGGGGTAACGGTATACGATGGAAAAGTAAGGATGATAACGGGCCGCACGAAGCAAATTTTTTAAAACTGGATAATACAAAATCAAAAACAGTGTTACACTGGAAGCCTCGATGGGATATACGGACGGCTGTTGAAAAAGTTGTAGAATGGGAAAAGAGCGTTACAACAGGGATTTCTGCCGGAGAAATAACGGATAAGCAAATAAAAGACTATTTTACAGATGAATATAATACAAGAAAGAAAAACAGTGGACTTTAAATTTTCAATCGGGAAAGGCCTGTTGTATAATAAAAGAAAGAACGCTTTCTTTTTTGGAAACAAGCAATTCGATAATTGGCTGCCTAGCACTTTTAATTTTAAAACTTTACATGGAGAAATAGTTTCAATGAATTTAAATATAAATAAATTATTAATATCACGACCTGCCGGTAAGGATGCTTTTCTTACTGCAAGAGCGTATGTTTTTAATTCCCTAAAGGCCGATGAAACGATAAACTTGGATTTTATCGATGTAAAGGTTCTTACCCCTTCATGGATTGACGAGTTTATTTTCGGTATACGATCAAATTTTAAAAATAAAATAACATACTTTAATACGACTAATGAATCAGTTCCCGCTTCATTGAAAACTGTATTGAATTGAGGATATGCTATGTTTAAAGATGCTGGAAAAGAACAAGCGGCTCGGAATATTTTTACCGCTGTAAAAGAATATTGCAAACAATATATGATTAAGCCGGAATACCAAGACGGCGACCGAATCCCTTACGCAAGCCGTGTGTTTGACGAACTTGAAGTAATCAACCTCGTAGACAGTGCTTTGGAATTTTGGCTTACGGCGGGAAGATACACCGATGAGTTTGAAAAAAACTTTGCACGGTATTTAAACGTACCGTATTGCTCGTTGGTTAATTCGGGATCAAGCGCAAATCTTATAGCTTTTATGGTACTGACTTCTCCGCTTTTAAAAGAGCGTGCCGTAAAACGCGGAGATGAAGTTATTACCGTTGCCTGCGGTTTTCCTACGACGGTTGCTCCCATATTGCAATACGGAGCCGTGCCGGTTTTTGTCGATGTAACGATTCCGCAATACAATATCGATGTAACAAAACTCGAAGCGGCGCTATCAGATAAAACAAAAGCCGTTATGATTGCACATACGCTCGGTAATCCGTTCGATTTAAAAAACGTAAAAAAATTCTGTACCGAACACAACCTTTGGCTTATCGAAGACAATTGTGATGCGCTCGGTTCGGAATATACAATAGATGGTGTAACAAAGCTGACCGGAACATGGGGCGATATAGGCACGTCAAGTTTCTACCCGCCGCACCACATGACGATGGGCGAGGGGGGCGCCGTCTATACGTCCAATCCGTTATTGCACAAAATTATCCGGTCGCTGCGTGACTGGGGACGCGACTGCGTGTGTCCTTCCGGTAAGGACAATATGTGCGGCAAGCGGTTTTCGCAACAGCATGGTGAGCTTCCGTTCGGCTATGATCATAAATATGTATATAGCCACTTCGGCTATAATCTGAAAGCTACCGATATGCAGGCGGCAGTCGGCTGCGCTCAGCTTGAAAAATTTCCGTTGTTTGTCGAAAAGCGCCGCCGGAACTGGCAGTATTTATATGACGGTCTTAAAGATGTAAAAAACGAACTGATTTTACCGGAAGCTGCTGAAAATTCAAATCCAAGTTGGTTCGGTTTTATGATAACGTGTAAAACGAATGAAGAGCGGAATAGAATTGTTGAAAAATTAGAAACCGGGAAAATACAAACACGCGCATTGTTTGCAGGAAACCTTATTAGGCATCCGTGTTTTGATGGTATACGCAATACCGATGAATATCGAGTTGTAGGTTTGCTTGAAAATACGGATAAGATTATGAACAACAGTTTTTGGATCGGCGTATATCCGGGCATGACAAAAGAGATGCTGGATAAGATGATTAAAGAAATAAAAGATACTATGAAAAAGGATATAATACTATGTTGACAAATTCGATTATCTTAGTTACCGGCGGAACAGGTTCTTTTGGTAATACCTTTATTCCTATGACCCTAAAAAAATATAATCCCAAAAAAATAATTGTTTATTCCAGGGATGAAATGAAACAGTGGGAAATGGCAAAAAAATTTCAAAACGATTCGCGTGTTCGTTTTTTTATCGGTGACGTGCGCGATAAAGACAGATTGTATCGTGCGCTTGACGGCGTTGATTATGTTGTTCATGCTGCTGCAACCAAGATAGTTCCTACAGCGGAATATAATCCGTTTGAATGCATTAAAACGAATGTGAACGGCGCGATGAATCTTATAGATGCGTGCATCGATAAAGGCATTAAACGGTGTGTTGCCTTGAGTACCGATAAAGCAAGTCAACCCGTCAATTTGTATGGCGCAACAAAGTTATGCAGCGACAAAGTTTTTATTGCGGGGAATTCCTATACGGGGGGGCGGACTCGTTTTGCCGTAGTTCGTTACGGTAATGTAATGGGGTCGCGTGGTTCCGTTATTCCCTTTTTTCTTGATATGGCAAAAACCGGTAAGTTGACTATAACGGATAAACGAATGACACGTTTTATGATTTCGCTTGAACAGGGGGTTGAACTTGTTTGGCACGCCTTCGGTGATATGGAAGGCGGTGAAATTTATGTTAAAAAAATTCCTTCAATGAATATTTGCGATATTGCAAGCGCAGTAGATGAAAAGGCGGAACAAATCGAAATTGGCATTCGTCCGGGAGAAAAGTTGCATGAGCAAATGATAGGCATTGAAGATGCTCATTTTACTTATGAGTATCCAGAACATTTTAAGATCACTCCGCAAATTTGTGAGTGGGGACAAGTTGAAAAAATGATTAAGGGCGGGAAGCGGGTTCCCGAAGGATTCAGTTATACATCAGATCAAAATACGCAATGGATGACTATTTTGCAGCTTCGAAAATGGATACAAGATAACAAAGATAAAGTAGGGAGTATTTAATGATTCAATACGGACATCAACATATTGACGATGAAGATATACAAGCCGTCGTTAATGTTTTAAAATCAGACTTTTTAACTCAGGGGCCTGCAGTCAGCCGCTTTGAAAATAAAATATGTGAAATAACGGGTGCTCGTTATTGTGTTGCAGTTTCCAATGCAACAGCAGGATTGCATATTGCTGTGCAAGTTCTAAATTTACCGGAAAATTCTGAGGGAATAACAACGCCGAATACTTTTTTAGCTTCGGCAAACTGTTTGTTGTATAATAACATTAAACCGATTTTTGCGGATATTAATCCAGATACTTACAATATTGAACCCAATGAGATTGGAAAAAAAATAACGCCGAACACTAAAGTAATTATACCGGTACATTTTGCAGGTTTGTCATGCGATATGGAACGAATTAAAAAAGTAGCGGACGGCCATAATATCAGAGTTATTGAAGACGCTGCTCATGCAATCGGCTCCTGTTATGCGGATGGAAGTCCGGTCGGAAACTGTAAATATTCCGATATGACCGTGTTTTCTTTTCATCCGGTCAAAACAATTACGACAGGTGAAGGCGGTGCCATTACCACAAATGATGAAAGCTTATATAAACGTCTTTTACAATTACGCAGTCATGGTGTGACAAAAGATACCGAATTGCTTACACAAAATCCGGGACCGTGGTATTATGAAATGCATTCCCTCGGTTTTAATTACCGCATGACGGATATGCAGGCGGCTTTAGGTTATTCACAGCTTTTAAAACTTGAGCACTTTAGAGAGCGGCGGCAGCATATCGTAAATCAATATAACAAAGCTTTTGCCGATATACCTTGCATAAAAATTCCGTATAATAACACAAAACGTGTTTCATGTTTTCACTTATATGTTTTGCAAATCGATTTTGAACGGCTGGGAAAATCGCGAAAAGACGTTATGAAAGAATTGGAAAACAAAGGAATAGGGACGCAAGTGCACTATATTCCCGTTCATACGCAGCCTTATTATAAAAAACAGTATAGTTATAAACATGGAGATTACCCCATTGCAGAAAAATATTATGAACGAGCTTTATCGATTCCCTTATATCCTGCAATGGCGGATAACGATGTACAAAAAGTAATCGATACTATTAAAGGGAGTTTATAAAGAATTATGTCTCGTTTAGCAATAATTCCTGCCCGTGGTGGGAGTAAACGTATTCCGCGTAAAAATATTAAAGAATTTTGCGGGAAACCGATTCTTACATATTCTATCGATGCGGCATTGAAAACAAAATTATTTGATGAAATAATGGTTTCGACAGATGATGAAGAAATAGCAAAAATAGCGCAAGACTACGGAGCAAGTATTCCGTTTATGAGAAGTAACAAAGCGTCGGATGATTTTGCGATAATTAAGGATGTTCTAACTGAAGTATTAAGAACATATAGGGAACAAGGAAGAATATTTAATCAAATCTGTTGTATTCTGCCGACAGCGCCGCTTATAGATGCGAGCGACATAATCGCTGCTCATAAAATACTGGAACGAGAAAGATGCGTATCTGTAATTCCTGTAGTAAAATATTCATACAATATCTTTCGTTCTCTTAAAATTGAAAATGGAAAACTGCAAATGATTTGGCCTGATAATTTTTCAAAACGTTCTCAGGATTTACCTGATGCATATCATGATGCCGGTCTTTTTTATTGGTATACAAAAAAATATTTTACAGAAATGATTCCCGGTTTTGGTGAGTCTGCGTATCCATATATTATTGATGAAATAAGAGTCCAAGATATAGATACCATAGATGATTGGAATACGGCAGAGTTAAAATATACCGTTATGCAAAAATATAAATATTAAAATATATTATATTGATAAAAATTGGCGTTCTTTGTTACAGAAATATTCCATGATTGAAATATATAAAGAGAAAAAAACTCAATGACATATCATCATATCGGTATTGCCGTTTTCAGCATCGAAGAAACGGCTCCATTTTATATTATGCAAGGATATTCGAAATCTCAAACCGTTTATGATCCCATTCAAAATGTAAATATTTGTTTTCTTTTTTACTTGGATAACGGGGGG
>ERZ772960.1693-NODE-1693-length-17174-cov-2.960044_pt1 | contig 17174 bp, 16 predicted proteins | sample MGYA00580678_ERZ772960 | MGnify/ENA primary metagenome ERZ772960 (study PRJEB29015, sample SAMEA2737930) | human oral metagenome | biome: human oral; feature: human-associated habitat; material: dental | place: China | collected 2059 ... | reverse complement strand
GTAATCCCGCCGACTACTCGGCAGACAATATACCGCTGAAACCCAAGCACTTTTTCCCTGTCAGCGTGAAGGGACTCAAAGACGGCGATTTTGCGATGGTGATGGGATTCCCCGGCTCTACCGACAGATTCCTAACGTCTTTCGGGCTTAAAGAGGCTATGATGATCAACGATTTGATTTACAATATTCGCAGTGTGAAAATAAATGTTTTGCGTAAAAAAATGGCAGAGTCGCAAAAGACCCGCATTCAGTACGCCTCTAAGTATGCTTCGTGTTCGAACTATTGGAAATATTCGTTGCAGCAAAACAAGGCTCTGAAAAAACTTAATACTATGCAGCAAAAACTCGATATAGAGGACAATTACAGCAAATGGGCTGCCCGTAGTAACAATGCGAAATACGGCAATGCCCTTAACTTGTTGAAAGAAGGCTATGCCGACCGCAGCGACGCACGTAGGGCTCAGCTGTACATATCCGAATGCGTGTTTAGAGGACCGGAACTGTTTTCGTTTGCTTACAGTGTTTACTCGAATATCGAGGGAATAGCCGCCATCAAAGACGAAGCCGAACGCAAAAAGGCAATGGAAAAACTAACGAAGTATATCAACGGTTTTTACAAAGACTTCGACCCCGCTGTCGAACAGATGCTTATAGCACAAATGTTCGACTATGCATACAAGAATATGGACAAAAAATACCGTCCTTCGTTTTTCGATGATGTGCAGGCAAAGAAGTTCAAAGGAAATGCAGAGAAATATGCAGCGTTTTTGATGAATAAATCCATTTTTGTATCCAAAGCCAAGGTGGAAGAGCTGCTGAAGTCTTCGAATCTCGATATCGTCAAGAAAGACCCCGCTTTGCTCGTTGCCAACAGCGCCATTGCCAAGGCGAGGGAGATAGGAAAAGCCACCAAGGAGGCAAATACCAATATAGAGCGTGGCAATCGTTATTTCGTCGATGGTATTCTTCAAATCAACAAAAACAAGCCGATCGCTCCCGATGCTAATTCTACTATCCGTATAACTTACGGTAATATAAGAGGTTATGAGCCAAGAGACGGAGTTGAGTACGAGTATTACACTACTCTGAAAGGCGTTATACAGAAAGAAGACTCTACCAGCAGCGAGTTTATCGTTCCCAAGAAGCTCAAAGACCTGTTCTATGCTAGAGATTTTGGTATCTATGCCGATAAAAACGGCAATTTGCCTACCTGCTTCATATCCAACAACGACATCACAGGCGGCAATTCGGGTTCGCCTGTCCTCGACGCCGAGGGCAATCTTATAGGGCTTGCCTTCGACGGCAATTCTGAGGCTATGAGCGGCGACATCGACTTCGAAGAAAACCTCCAACGCTGTATCAACCTCGACGTGCGTTATATGCTCTTCATTATCGACAAATTTGCAGGAGCCCGTAATCTTATCGACGAAATGAAGATAGTACGATAAAGGACTTTGGGCGTTTGATTGTTTGATAAATATAATAGGGGCGATAATTATTCGTCCCTATTTTGTGTTATTTCTGTCCGATAAAATGTTTAATTAAACAACAGAACTAAACTTCTACCAAGAAATCAACCCTGTTGTTTTTATTGGACAACAATGAAATAAATATTCCCTTTGAAGCCTCATTATCGTACATTACATTAAAAAAACAGTCTATTTATATCGTAAAAAAATAGTAACTTTGCACAAACTTTTGTTTGTAGTACGGTGATAATTATTTAATTACAATTGATATGAGAAGATATAGTATTAGAGCTATCGTAGCTGCTTTATTTTTAATTTTTACACTTGGACTTAATGCCCAGAGCCAACAAGTGCTTATGACAATAGGTAACCACCAAATAAGTGCAGATAATTTTGTCTATTTATTTCTAAAAAACGATACTAAAAAAGTCGATAAGCACGATATAGAAAAGTATCTGACACTATTCAAGAATTTTAAATTGAAAGTTATTGAAGCTCAATCATTAGGGTACGATACGACTGCATCGTTCAAAATGGAGTATAATTCATATCGTAATCAAGTGGCTGCTAACTATTTGATGGATCGAAATATGGAGCAAAAACTTATAGATGAAGCTTATCGTCATCTCAAAGAAGATGTCGAATTGAGCCATATTTTACTTCGTTTCCCTCCCAATGCCACTCCATCAGATACTTTGGCTACATATAAAAAAGCTCTGTCTATAATCAAACGTCTCAAAAAAGAGAACTTTTCACAAGTAGCTTTGTCTGTATCCGACGATAGTAGTGTGAAAGAGAATAAGGGCAATATCGGTTGGTTTACGGGACAGATGGTAGCTTATCCGTTGGAAGAGGCAATGTATTCGTCACCAATAGGTAAGGTGTCGATGCCTATACGTACCGATTACGGATATCATATCATAAAAGTTACAGGTCGTCGTCCTGCTGTGGGTAAGGTTCAGGTCGCTCATATATTCAAAAAATATCCCGAAAATGCTACCGATGCTCAGAAAGAATCGGTGCATAAGTCGATATTGTTTATCGAAGAATTGCTCAAAGAGGGCGAGAAATTCGAAGAGCTTGCCAGTACCAATTCCGACGACCATTCGTCTGCATCTCAGGGAGGTGTATTACCTTATTTTGGTGTCGGACGTATGGTTGGCGAGTTTGAACGTGCGGCTTTTGCTCTGAGAAACAAAGGTGATATATCTGCTCCTATCGAAACACAGTATGGTTGGCATATATTGAAACTTATTGATAAAAAGCCTGTTGAGAGCTTTGAGGTGCTGAAGCCCGAGATTTTGCGATCTTTTGCTCGCGATGGTAGGTCGCAAGTGTGTCGGAATGCATTTGTAGATAAACTTAAAAAGGACTACAATTACAAACGTAATGATGCTAATTTTCAGGAGCTTATAGAATATGCTAAGAAACATACTCATCCTGATTCGAACTATTTGTCGGGTGCCGATAAATTTCGCAAGCCGCTATTTACAATAAAAGACCACAATGTAACACAAGATAACTATATAAAATACATATATTTATCGTCGAAGAGTAACGAGGATAATACAGTAAATCAGACGTATGGCTTATACGATAAGTTTGTCAACGAAGAAATATTACGATTCGAAGATAGCCAATTGGAACAGAAGTATCCCGAATTTAAGCAACTTCTGCAAGAATATCACGATGGTATATTGTTATTTAATATATCTAACGATGTGATATGGTCGAAATCATCCAACGATACTATTGGGCTTGAGCGTTATTTTGCCCAGAATGCTCAAAAGTATAAGTGGGATATTCCTCGTTATAAAGGTAGAATCTTCTATTGTAAAGATAAAAAGATAAGTAAAGACCTGCAGAAGAGGGCGTTGAAGATGTCTGATACTGATATTGTCGCTTATATTGCTAAAATTAATAAAGACAGTATGATCGTCGATACCGAGCAAGGAATGTGGGTTAAAGGCGATAATAAAGTCGTAGATAATCTTGGATTTAAAGATAAAAATGCAGTATTTACGCCTACCTCGAAATATCCTTATGTATTCGTTGTGGGTAAGGTGATGAACGCTCCTGCAAGCTACCACGATGTGAGGGCTGCCGTCGTTTCCGATTATCAAGACTATCTGGAGTCTGAATGGGTCAAAGCTCTCGAAAAGAAATATCCCGTAGTAATCAATCGGACGGTATTGAAAGCTCTCGAAGAACGACTCATAAAATAGAGTTCGTCCGATACAAAATCTTGATATTTTCGATATGTAATTCATATACATCTGTATGAAATATTTATATATCTGTTTGCTATCGATATTGGTGGTACTGTCTTTGCAGAGTTGTAAGAGAGGAATGTCACCTAATGATTACAACGAACTTCTGGTGAACCTCCACGAAAGCTCGTGGCAATATTTTCAGGATAAGTCGAGCGAATTGTATGATAATGAAATACACGGAGATACCTCAAAAAATATAATCGATAGTATAGGGTTTATTTTCGATACCATTATTGAGACATTGGATAGTATTAAATATCCGAGAGAGGCACACCGATTCCATCAAGCTACGATAAAACTTTTTGAATATATGAGAGATAGCGTGATACCTCTTTATACTGTTACGCTCGATTACAAACCGGAGAGTTACGAGTGGTACAAGGCTTGGAACGATATCGATTCTATTTTCAGAGGTAGAGTGTCGCAGCTTGAAAATAGCCTTATCGAGGAGCAGATTAAATTTGCCGAAAAAGTGAGTGTAAATTATTAATAATATTGATTATATATAATCAGCATAATGTTATATATATAGTATCTATATGAAAATATTCGAATTGAAGCGTATGGCTGATTATTGTGGCTTTGTGTCTCTGATACAGCATGTTGAGGTGCGGTCGGCTGCAGGTAGAAAACTATTGCAAAATACCGAATTTTGTGTTGATCCTTCGATAATATCGCTTGAACTTACTAATACACAAAGAGTAATATCGTTGCTTGGCCATGATGCGAATAAAAAGAGTATCAATACCTTATATCAGCTTTTCTCTGACACTAAAGATATAGAAAATACTTTACTTGGGTTATGTAATAGCAAGATAATGAACGACATAGAGCTGTTCGAGATAAAGCAATTCGCTTTTAATGCAAAAAAAATATTGGAGATTATTCTCCAAATGCTCGATAATAAGCTCTTCGACTGCAAGTATGAGATAGACTTCGCTATATCCGATTTCGACGAGGTAATAAAAATTCTCGATCCGGAGAATACTTGTGTACCAACGTTTTATATCTATAGTGCATATAGTAAAACGCTACAGAGTCTACGTGAACAAGAACGACAGAACAAGAACGAACACGAACTATCTGTAATACAGGTAAGAATATTTGAGATAGAGCAGCAAATACGCGAAGAACTGAGCCGTCGTCTGAAACCGTATTCTGCAAAGTTCTTAAACGCCTTAAAAACAGTGGCTTATATCGACCTTCTCTTTGCCAAAGCCGAGTTTGCATTGGAATTCGATATGTGTAAGCCCGAAATATCCACAGATACAACTGATTATAAGGCAATATTCAATCCTGAGGTGAAGCAGAGTCTCGAAAAGAGCGGGCGGCGCTATCAGTGTATCGATATTGTTTTCGGACATTTCCCGACCCTGATAACAGGGATAAATATGGGGGGGAAGACGCTTATGCTCAAGACTTTGGCGATAAGCCAATTGCTGTTTCAATATGGATTTTATGTTCCTGCTACAGACGCAAATATAGCTATAGTCGACGATGTAATGTACAGTTTTACCGACGAGCAAGACCAGGTACAAGGGCTATCGTCGTTTGCCTCAGAGATGAAGCGTATCGACGAAATAATATCGACTATCGACACCAATCCGCGAGTACTCGTACTCATCGACGAACTTGCACGTACTACCAATCCTAAAGAAGGGGCTGCAATAGTATCGGCTATGCTTGATATATTGCAAGAAAGAGAGGTAAGCTCTTTTATCACAACACACTACGATATAGAAACCTCGTGTAGAAGACTTCGTGTAAAAGGACTGAAAGACGAGGTTATGGTAGGCAATAACCTGAATATTACGTATATACAAAAAGCTATTGATTATAATTTAATCGATGATGTATCGCAAGGTACTCCTAATGAGGCTATTAGAATCGCAGAGATACTTGGTATAAATAAAAGATTAATAGAAAGAGCTAAGTCGCTGATTTAAAGGCTTGTATTACAGAGCCTAAGCAACGATGAATTTAGCTACCGTATTGATAAGTACCAAAAATATAATTTTAAGGGAGGTAGTAGCTGTAGGTAGTTTATTGTAAGTTACGGCGTTGTTATTTTCTGCAGTTTTAACTGTTATGATACCAATATTTATTCTTAACTTTGCTCGAAGGTTAAGAATAATTTTTATAATAATAGTATATTTGTGACTATATCGATGCGGTTGGTTGTTACTCGTAGTCGGTATTTCTCGTTTAGAGAAGTACCGATAGCTGGTCGTGTAGCGGTGATAATCATATTGTTGTGTGTGTGCTGTACGTCTTTTGCTCAAGATAACTCGCCTGTGATAAATGCTATAATTGAAGAAATTACAGAATATATGGCAGAAAATGAAGAGTCTGAGAATATCGATATAGACCAGATATATGATGATTTACAGTATTTGTACGAACATAAAATAAATCTCAATACAGCTACTCGCGATCAACTCGAACGTTTGCCGTTTCTTTCAAAGGTACAGATAGAGAATATTCTTGCATACGTATATATAACTCACGGTATGAGAAGTATCTACGAAATACAATTGATAGATGGTATAGATTATTTTATTCAAAGACTACTATTACACTTTGTTTTTGTGGGAGATATGCGGGATGAAAGTATGGAGTGGAATACGAAGGAAATTTTTGGGTGTATACGGCACAAAATATTTTCTCGTATAGATGCCGATTTAGAGCAGCGGCGTGGATATGCTGAAAATAAATATTTAGGGTCGCCTCTGTACGAACAGTTTCGATATGCGTTCGGTGCAGGAAAGAATCGTATACAAGCGGGTATAGTTGCCGAAAAAGATAAGGGAGAGCAGTTTTGGGGTAGTTATCGAAAAGGGTTCGACTCATATTCGGCTTATATGCAAGTCGATAAGCTTTGGAAGTTTAGTCGTATAGTGATAGGCGATTTTCGTGCTACTTTCGGACAAGGATTGATCATGAACGGTGCTTTCTCTGCCGGCAAGTCGAGTAATGTGCTCAAAGTGAATCCCTCGCAGAGTGGGCTTAGCCGTAAGTATTCTGCCGATGAATATAATTTTTTCAGAGGAATAGGAGCTACCGCTCAGTTCGATAGGCTCTCATTTACAGCCCTCTATTCATTTCGTTACTATGATGCTTCGGTAGATACTCTCGGCAATACGTTTTCGTCGCTCTATACGAGTGGGATATTCCGTACGTCGAAAGATTGGAGCAAACGAGATAATCTCAGTATGCGGGTGTTTGCCCTAAACACAAACTACCGTTTCGACCGTGCCAAGATAGGTGTTACTCTCTACGCCAATCGGTTGTCGATGAGTATGTTGCCCGAAGATAAGCCGTATAAAACGTATTCGTTTCGAGGTGATAGGCAGGCTGCTGCTTCGGTAGATTATTATTGGTCGTTGGGTAGATTTGTCTTTTGGGGAGAGACGGCTCTTACCGACCGCTTGGCAGTGGCGACAATAAACGGATTGAGTATGATGCCAACATCTAATCTTAATATAGTACTTTTACATAGATATTATGCTCGTAGTTACGAACTATTTTTCGCTAAATCGTTTGGAAAATCATCTAACGTATCGAATGAAGACGGCGTATATCTTGGATTCGAAATAAATCCAGTAAAGAAATGGAAATTATCTGCTTATGCAGATATGTTTAAATTCCCTTATATGAAATATCAGGTATCGGCACCCTCGAAAGGATTCGATGCTTTTGCACAAGTCGATTTCCTGCCTACACGTTATTTGAATATGTATTTGCGTTACCGTTTGGGCGATAAGGAGCAAGATTTTGTCGATAGGTCGCTGCCCACAAGGCAGATATTGAACTACGAAAAACAATCTTTACGCTATAATCTCGAATATAAATGCAAAAATATCGTCTTTCGAAGTAAGGTAGAGACAAATACAGCTAAATCGCCTATGGAGTCTTATACTTATGGATTCGGTTTCGTACAGGATATAGCTTATAATACTCTGTGGCACAACTTGTCTGTAACTCTGCATTATGTGTTTTTCGATGCTCCAAACTATGCTAATCGTTTGTATTTCTACGAACCCGATATATTGTATTCGATGTCGACGCCAATACTATATGGTATAGGCAATCGTTATGCTATTAATTTTAAAATGAGTGTAGTACGTAATCTTTTTATATATCTGCACTTTTCGCAAACTATATACACCGATAAGAGAACTAAGATATCTTCGGGACTCGAAGAAATCAAAGGCAACATAATGAGTAAGTTGAAAGTGGCTCTAAAGTGGAAGTTTTAATGTGTTTATACACATGCATATAGCTGTTTTGTGCTGTGAAGTTTAAAATGTCGGGTTTCGTTATTGAGAGACCGATTGTTGCTGATTTTTTTCGCGAGATACCGATTGTTTGTTATGGTAAAAACTAAAATAATTATTACTTTTGCACTTGACGAATAAAAAAATAGATGATATATGAAAAAACTATTGATTTTGCCTATCTTATGCATATTGTTTGTATCGTGTGAGCATACCGTTTATGTGGATAGAATAATAGAAAAGCCTGTACCTAAGATAATTAAGGATTTGGAGGTGCCTACCGGCTCGTGGCAATATACTAATAAAGCCAATAACAATTACTATTTCGCTGAGATAGATATGCCTGAAATAACTAAAAATGTGTGTGATAATGCATTGATAGTTACATATATGGAGGTGCATAACTCCGACAATACTTCTTCGCTGATTCCTCTTCCAAGCGTACGTCACAAGGAGGCATTGGAAGGAGGGAATGTAGTAAGATACACGGAAACAATAGATTGTGAATACTCTATAGGGAGGGTAATGTTCTTTGTTACTTATTCCGATTTCAAACCGGTCAATCCCGACCCGGGTACAATTCACTTTTTGATGAAGATAATGTTGTAATATATTAATTAATAGTGTGTTATGAGTAAAAAAGAAAAGAACAAATCAGAAGTATCGAGCCACAATATTATAGCTCTTGGTACCAAACTCGAAGGAACTATATCGCTGGAATCTGATATCCGTATAGAAGGTGAGATAAATGGTAATATCAATGCATCAAGTAAAGTGATAGTGGGGCAGACCGGTGTAGTAACAGGTAATATCGTTTGCGACAACATAGATATTATGGGTACTGTGGTAGGCGATATATTTGCCGATAGTCTGCTATCGCTGAAATCTACTGCTAATGTGAGAGGTAACCTCAATACATCGGTACTTGCAATAGAGCCCAATGCCATATTCGAGGGTAATTGCAAGACGATCAATAAAACCCAGCAACCATCGTAACAGACAAACTATTATGGATGTAAGAATCGAGCATTCGTGGAAAGAGGTTTTGCAAGCGGAGTTCGATAAACCATATTTCAAGCTCCTGACAGACTTTGTCCGCCGGGAGTATAGTACTTGTGTAGTATACCCTCCTGCTTCGCTCATATTCAATGCTTTCGATTCGTGTTCGTTTTCTGATACCAAAGTAGTGATATTGGGGCAAGACCCATACCACGGAGCAGGACAGGCTTGTGGCTTGTGTTTCTCTGTAAACGACGGAATACCGCTACCACCTTCATTAATAAATATATACCGAGAGATATCCGACGACTTAGGCATACAACCCTTTCAGAGCGGCAATCTGGTTCGCTGGAGCCGTCAGGGAGTATTACTGCTCAATGCCACACTTACAGTAAAGGCAGGCTTGGCAGGCTCTCACCAAAATAGAGGTTGGGAGCAATTTACAGATGCCGTAATAGAGGCTATATCCGAGAGAAAGAGAGATGTAGTATTCTTGTTGTGGGGTAATTATGCGAAACAAAAGGGAGCACAGATAGACCGTAGCAAACATTTGGTCTTAGAGTCGGGACACCCTTCGCCTATGAGTGCCAATAAAGGTTATTGGTTTGGCAATAAGCATTTCAGCAAAACCAATCGTTGGCTTACCGATAAGGGACTCAAGCCTATTGATTGGCATTGAAGTTTTCTATGGAAAATCCGTTTTCGTCTAAGACGGCATAAGAAAATTCCTCGTAGAAATCGCCTAATATTACTATGTGGCTTCCTGAGGGTATTTGCAGATTCAATACGATATGTCGGTGTCCGAAAATAAAATAATCGATGTGAGTATCGGTATAGTTTTTGGCAAAAGTTACTAAGGGCTCGTCGTTTTCTCCTTTATACTCTATGTATGAATGTTTCTTGCGGTTGTTATTGCTCATCCGACGAGCTATCGCGATACCTATATCGGGGTGTATGGCAGCGAAACATCTTTGCATCACTTTGCTATGAAATAGTCTGCGTGAGATACGAAATATGCGACTCTCGTCGTTGATGCCGTCGCCGTGTGTGATGAAAAATTTAAGCCCCATCAATTCAAATATCTGAGGTGTTTTGTACACTTGCAGTCCTATCTCTTGTTCTAAATATCCGAAAGTCCATAGGTCGTGGTTGCCGATGAAGAAATGTATTTTTATTCCGCTATCTGTGAGTTCTGCCAACTTCCCCAGCAGACGACAATAACCTTTTGGTACACACCTGCTATACTCGAACCAGAAGTCGAAAATATCGCCTACCAAGAATATTTCGGTAGCATCGTGTCTGACGGTATCGAGCCAAGATACAAGTCTTTGTTCGTGCTCTCTGCTGTCGGCTACTATCCGAGTACCGATATGTGCGTCTGACAAAAAATAATACTTGGGCATATATGAGTGGTTTATTCTTACTCGCCGACAAAGGTAGTAAAAAAAATAATACTCAAATAGCGAAAAAACTGTTATATATCGGCGTTGTTGCCTATAATCAGAGGAGTACGCCGAGTAGCCTTTTTAGTATATATTATAGAGAGTTGGCAGCGAAGTATGCGTCAATACAACTGCGTGTAAATAAGTTGTTTGTGCGTGTTTGTGTGATTCAAGTGATTCAAAATTTATACCTAACTTTGCTCGGAAATTTCATAAAAAACACAAAAGTAACTAATCTTGAACCTTATATAGAAATATGAAATCGCTATTAAATTTGTTTGTTTTGAGTTTGATTATTGTATTAGTCTCTTGTGGTACAGGTAGTTCTTCTAGTAAAAACGAAATCGACGATACTATAAAAATGTACCAAACAAATTCTGATACTTCCATAAAAATAGAAATAGAGCAAATTCGAATTAATAAGGATACCTTAATTATGTATACTTTGGACACGTTTGTAACGTATCCATTTGGAATTTATAAAAGTATATCAGAGATTAATACTTCATTGAAAGGAGAGAAAAAAATCATATCTCGAGAATCAGGACTAACTACAATAGATTCAGTCGTATACGATAATAATTTAATTGTTTTTATTAAGGCAAATGATCCATCTGATTTATATTACAATTACGTGGAAATAGTATATGCAAAACTGCAAAATAATCAGATTCCTTTGAAAAAAAATATTAGAATTGGAATGTCACAACAAGAATTTTTTGGTGAGTTTAATTATGTTGTATCAGAAACAGAATTTCCCAATATTCGTATAATATTATTAGAGAGAATGTTGGCAGGAATGTGGCAGTATTACTATTTCGACCAAAACAAAAGATTAGATTCTATTATAATGAAAACGGATTATGTATTCAGTGATTGATAATTGTTTTGGTGTTAAAATAATGTGTAAAAAAATGATTTTTGGCTAACTAACATTGAATTTTTAATTTATAAATATATAGAGGTATGAAATATCGTTTTTTCTGCGTTTTGGGTGGTATTATTCTGCTAACTGCTTGTGGAAGTAGAGGTAGTAATAAAAAATGTAGCAAAGACACTGTGCTACAAAATGATTATGATGCTAACATATCGCACGAAAAAGACTCCCAAGAGAGTTTTGTAGAAACTGCAGAAATATATCATTTGATTGGTATTGACGATGTTACAAAAGTATCAGACACTCTTATTCTGTGGACTATGGATGAATTTATAAATACTCCTTTAGGTAAATATAAGACGTCGTCTGATATTCGTAAGGCATTTGGTAATAATGTAACGACTGTTTTAAAATGTAATGTGTTTACGCTTGATTCTGTTTATTATAAGAACCACTTGATTGTATTTGCAAAATTTAGTGATTACGACGATAAATATTACGATTACTCGGAATATTTCAGTATAAAGTATCTGAAAATCACCGATGGTAGCCTGAAACTAACTAATGGTATATCTTTAAAGATGTCTAAAAAAGAATTGCTTAGTAAGTTCAACTATAAACCATCGGAAAGTGATTTGAAAAAATATAATGTTGTTAAGTTGTCAAGATCTCTTGCAGGTCCTGAACAGAATTATTATTTCAACTCGGAAAATATATTAGATTCAATTGTTATTTTAGACAAATATCGTTACAATACCTGTGAATAGAGATAGCAATTGTTCCATATTTAATCGTAAATATATAAATTATTAACACAACTCTTACTTGTAGATAAAAATATCATGTATATCTATTATTTGAATATGAAATTTCTATTAAATTTGTCCATTTTGAGTTTGACTATTGTGTTAGTTTCTTGTGGTACAAGTAGTTCTTCGAGTAAAAAATATCTCAATGCTAACGATACTACACCATCATCTTATGGTATAGTAAAAGATACTATTACGCCAAAGATTTCTGTGGAGGAGATCGTTTTCAATGAAGATACTATGATTATCTTGACTATTGACCCATTTATAGATTTCCCATTAGGAAAGTATGAAACAATATCCGATGTTAATAAGGTGTTTCATGGAAAGAGTAGAATCGTCTCTCGAGGTAAAGGGCTATTTACGTTAGACTCTGTTTATTGTGAAAATAATCTGATAGTATTTGCGAAGACAAATGATGGTGAAGACGATATAGAATCTAAATATGTGGGTGTGATGTATGCTAAGATAGTAAACGCCAAAATATCCCTAAATAGAAATATTAGCATAGGTATATGTCAAGAGGATTTTTTATGTAAGTTTGATTATAAATTGTCGGACAAATATAAGAAATGTGTGGAGAAGTCTTTGATTATTAAGGTAGAAAGAATAGTGGGGCTTACATCACAATTTTACTATTTCAATAAAAACAGAACCTTAGATTCCATAGTTATTGTCTCACCATATCGTTATGATCTATACGAATGACGAGGAAAATAGAAATGAATGTCATTTCTCGTGGATGGAAGACAAACGCCTTCTCGAAGAGCTGTTTTTAGAGATTAATGGCATAAGATAGTTCGTTTAGATGCAACTGCAAGAATCAAATTTATACCTCATTTTGCTCGGAAATTTCAGACAATACCGCTAAAATTATTTTGAATCATGAAACGAAATCTCTTTATAAATCTGTTATTTGTATTTGTGTTTCTGTTTTTTTGTGCTTGTAATGTTACTATGTACAAACACAAGAGAATCTATTTCTTGTGCGAAAAAAATATTATTTTAGATATAACTATCCCTAAATATGCCTGTTATAAAATTTATCATGACTTAGATTGTGCTAAATCTATCTGTTTTTATTACCCGGATTCAATGCTAATTTATTTTGTTGGTGGGGTTAATAGTTTGAATGCAAATAATATAAAGTGTATTGGTGATAGTATTTATAAATTCAGATGTGAGTATGGAGAGCTTTTTAAAAAAATAAACTTGCAGAAAGGGGATATGTTGTATTCTCCAGAGTTACCTGATACTTTTGAGTTGTCTGGCATTAATAAAAAAGGGTTATACTGGAAGGATATTTATTTTAATGGTATTAGTGTTGGGTATGATAATGTGCCATTGAACCAAAAGGAACTATTTGATAATTGTCTAAAAGGTATAAAGATTAAGGGAAGACATACTAATCGTATAAAGTAAAATTGATTATATGATAAAGTGCCCTAAAATGCAGACTCACTACTATACCGATAGAATAAGTTTATGATTATCTGTATATATGCTTTCAAATAATATGTCATAAGACATTAGTTTATATGTGGTTGCAGAATTCAAAATTTATACCTAATTTTGCTCAGAAAATTGAGAGAAATACAAACTCAACTAATCTTGAACCTATGGTAAGTTATAAAAAAATGATTTTATTGATGATAACAATATCGTTGTTCTCTTGTTCTGTTTGGAAAAAGAATCTCAACGCCATAGGCAATTATGAAACAGCGATTGACAATGCCATATCTGATTTTATCAATACAAGCCCCTTATATAACAGGTACGATGTTTTTTCAATCTTTTGCAGTACAGATACGGCATTTATTAGGGTTTCAATACAAGGTCGTAACCCAGACGAACCGCTTTGTGTTTTAGATACTCCCTGTTACTACAATAGATATTATGAACATGACCATAAAAAACTTTTTGTTTGGGCAGACGAAAGATGTACTGATAATCAGGGGTTTATTAAAAAAATAGATGAGTATAATATGATAGGAAACGTGCTAATAGTATTTGTAGATTATAATAAAAACAGTGTAATGTACTATTTTTGCCCGCAAAATCTAAAACAATATCGTAAAGTAAGAGGCGAGAACGCAAGGAGAATAAAGAAAGTGAAGGCAACTTTCAATTGCAAATAATAAATTTCCATACGTTATTTTGCATAACACAAAAAAACTGTATGGAAATGGCTCAAAATAGTCCGTGTTTATCAGGCTTTTGAACTAAATAAAAGATTCAAGATGGTTTAAGCGACGTTGTCCGATTTTTCGGAACCAAGTTATTAAAAATCCCGACAAATACGGAATCGACTTGTCGGGATTACCTTTTTTGTAACCTGATTAAAATCGGAGATTTTTATAACACCACAATAGGTTTTATCAGGTCTTTAGGTTTGTTTCTCATAAGCATAAGAGCTTTTTCTATGTCGTCGAAAGAGTGGAACTTATGAGTAAGCATCGGGCTTACATCGAGCCTACCATACTGCATGAGACGTGCCAGAAACTCCATATTCTTACGTCCTCCGGGCATTAAGCCGCCTACGATACGTTTGTGTCCCATTCCTAGCCCCCAACTTACGCGAGGTATCTTGATATAATCGCCTTTGCCGAGATAATTTACGTTAGAGACGATGCCGCCCGGTTTCACCATATCGACAGCTTGTCCGAACGTATCGTTGTCGCCGCCTGCAATTATGACTTTATCTACAGGCTTGCCGCCCATAGCGTCTTTTATTTGAGCCACAATATCGCCGTCGTGATAATTGATGATATCGGTAGCACCATAGAATTTAGCTACATCCTGACATATAGGACGAGAGCCAACGGCAAATAGGCGTGAAGCTCCGCGTAATACCGCTCCAGCAACAGCCATCAGCCCTACAGGACCGATACCGATTACTACCACGATATCGCCATGTTCCACTTCGGCAAGGTTAGCTCCGTGGAAACCTGTCGGTACCATATCCGACAGCATTACAGCGTTTTCTATGCTTATCTCTTTCGGCAGATGAGCCAAATTGCCATCGGCTTCGTTGACGTGGAAAAACTCGGCAAAGACACCGTCTTTGATGTTCGAGAACTTCCAGCCGTTGAGCATACCGTGAGAATGCATCGAAAATCCCGACTGCGACTCTACCGCCATCCAATCGGGTGTAATAGCGGGCACTATCACCTTATCGCCCTGTTTGAAATCTTTTACCAAGTTACCCACCTCTACTACTTCGGCAGAGGCTTCGTGCCCTAGTATAAGATTTTGCCTGTCGCCCAATGCGTGTTCCCATACCGTATGTACGTCTGACGTACAAGGAGAGATAGCCAGCGGGCGACAAATAGCATCGTACGGACCACAAGTAGGTCTATCTTTTTCGATAAGACCTACTTTATCCAATCCTAACATTGCAAATGCTTTCATATTGGTTGATTTTTGAGGGTAATACAAATTATTATTTCTTGTTGCAGCACTCTTTTTTGCCGCCGTCTTTGGAACACTCTTTCTTTCCACCATCCTTGCAGCAGGCTTTTTCTTTGGAACACTCTTTCTTTTCGGCGTTGGCACATTCATCACCTTTCGCCTTTGTCATGAGTTCGTAGACTTTGTCGAAAAAAGCCTTCTTTTCGGCGATAGTCATTTTTTCGAACTTAGCCCATTCGGCATCTACTTCTGTCATAACTTTCTTCATAGAGGCACTCATTTCCGATTCGGCAGCAGCTTTTTTCTTGGCGAAACATTCTGCACGTTTAGCCAGTAGAGCCTCTTGCTCTTCTACCGTAAGTGAGTCGAATTTAGCCCACTTTTCGAGAATAGCGTCTTTGTCGGCACACTCTTTTTGGCACTCTTGCTTCATATCGGCAGAGTCTTGACATTCGCCTTCGCTTTGAGTGTTTTTACCGCCACAAGACCACATGGCTATAGCAGCCACGAAACTTAAAAATACAATTGATTTTCTCATAAGATTTTTTTAATTTTAAATTGGTTGATTATTATTTTGATTATGTGATTGGCAAAGATAGTTTATTTTTTTATCAATAAGCCACCGTCCGTATAAAAATCAAGAAAATATATCCGAAAATTTTCTCTTTCCTCTGGCGTAATATTGCCATAACAGTGATTTATTAGATACGATATTAGGTTGTAACGCCGAAGAACCTACGATATTTTTTTCTCTATCGGCATCGAACGAATCTTTGATTTTTGCAAAGTCTCTCCGTGCTCTCGGTATGCTTGCGGCATTTTTTATTTTACCCGAAACAAGTAGGTGTATTGCAGCCAAATAATCGAGCCACCAACGAACGAATAAGACTTTTTTGAGTCTGTCGGCAGGCATATTTTTGTATATCAGAGTCAGATTGTTGCGGAAGTTTAGGTATGTCTTCAGAGGGCTATCGTTGCCGAGTACTCCGCTACCGACGTGATATACGACAGACTTTGGTAGGCACATTATTCGTTTGCCTCGCAGGTGCAGCCTCCAACATAGGTCGATTTCTTCTTGATAAGCAAAAAATCTACCATCGAATCCACCTACCTTACGAAAATCTTTTGCCCGTATCACAAGGCAAGCTCCCGAAGCCCACATTACATCTATCGGTTCGTCGTATTGTCCTTCGTCTTTCTCTAAGCAATCGAATATGCGCCCGCGACAAAACGGATATCCGTAGTAATCTATAAATCCACCGCACGCTCCTGCGTATTCGAACATATCGGGCTTGTTGTAACTCAGCACTTTGGGTTGTAGTGCAGAAACGTCGTTATTACGGTCGAGGTATTCCTCAAGGTATTGCAACCAATTGGGTGTAACTTTTATATCTGAGTTTAATATGACAAAATATTCGTGGTCGAGACGCTGCAAAGCAAGGTTGTAACCCTGTGCGTAGCCATGGTTTTTGTCGAATGTAATCAGCGTCACCCCAGGGAACGACTTTTTGATAAACTCCACAGAGTCGTCGGACGACGCATTGTCGGCAACTACTATTTCCGCTTTGCCCGATAGCTCTACAACGTTGGGCAGAAACTGCTCCAGAAAGTGTTTCC
>ERZ772960.1691-NODE-1691-length-17202-cov-5.215781_pt1 | contig 17202 bp, 13 predicted proteins | sample MGYA00580678_ERZ772960 | MGnify/ENA primary metagenome ERZ772960 (study PRJEB29015, sample SAMEA2737930) | human oral metagenome | biome: human oral; feature: human-associated habitat; material: dental | place: China | collected 2059 ... | reverse complement strand
ACTAAAAACTTTTTCGGAAATTGATTCGAAGTCCGCGAAAGCGGACACGTAGAATAAGTTCTTTGCAGAACGAGCCGAAGGCTCTTATTTCCTGCAAAAGTTTTTATGGAGGATTTTATGAAAAAGTTGGCAGGGGTACTCGTATTGTTTGCGCTGGTCTTCGTCGGATGTAAAAAAGCCGATAAAAATGCATCTGCAAGCGACGTCAGCGGCAAAATCGTCATCTATACGTCGATGTACGAAGACGTCATCGATGCGGTAAGCAAAAAACTCAAAGCGCAATTCCCGAATCTCGAAGCGGAATTCTTTTACGGCGGCACCGGAAAAATCCAAGCTAAAATCGCTGCGGAAAAAGACAGCGGCAAACTCGGCTGCGATATGATGATGGTCGCCGAACCCGCCTATTCGCTCGAATTGAAAGAAAACGGTATGCTGCACAATTATATGTCGCCGGAAGCGGCTTCCCTTTCGTTCGAATACGACAAAGAGGGAGCGTGGTATCCGGTACGCATCTGCACGATGGTTCTCGCCTACAATCCCGAAAAATATTCCACAAAAGAAATACCGACGACGCTCAAAGACTTCGCGCTCGATCCGCGTCTTACCGGCTACAGTTCCATGTCGAACCCGCTCACGTCGGGCACCGCTATGGCTTCGATCGTCGGTCTCCTCGACGCGTACGGCGAAGAATATTTTGTCGGTCTCGGAAAGCAGCGCGTAGCAATCGAATCCGGCTCCGTCGCGCTCACCAAGCTCGAAACCGGCGAATGCAAAGAGATTATGATACTCGAAGAATCCGTATTGAAAAAACGGCAGGAAGAAGGTTCGAAGCTCGCGGTCATCTACCCCGAAGACGGAGTATTGTGCATTCCGTCGACGGTTATGACGGTCAACGAAAAATGGTGCGCGAACAACAACATCAAAGCGTGCGAAGCGGTAACCGACTGGCTGCTCGGCAAAGACGGACAGCAGTGCATGGTGGACGGCTGGATGCATTCGGTCAGAGGCGACGTCGATTACGTTCCCTACGATTCCATTCCGAACAGCGAAGTGTACGCAAAGACGATCCCGATCGATTGGGAAAAATGTTACAAAGAACGCGATTCGATCCGCACGGCATTCGAAGAGCACGTCACGATTAAAAAATAAACAATCACCGATTCCGGACTGCGCACGAGGCGGCACGCTTTGTGCGCGCTCTTATTTGTATAGGAAAACAAATTGGAAAGTCAAAAAAAACTGTATTTCGATTACAAATGGGTGATCATCTTTTTGATTGTCGGATTTTTGATCGTCTTTCAAGTGCTGCCGCTCGTCTACCTGCTCGTCCGCTCCATGTTTATCAACGGGCGTTTTTCGCTCGAAGGCTTTAAAAACATCTACTCATACGCACTCAACTGGACCTGCTTAAAGACGACGCTCGTTGCGGCAACGCTCACGATGCTCTTCGGCGTACTGCTTTCGTTTCCGCTCGCGTGGCTTGTCGGACGCACGAATCTCTACGGCAAAAAAATATTCCGCACCGTCTTTGTCATGACCTATATGGTGCCGCCCTACGTCGGAGCGATGGCGTGGCTCAGGCTTTTGAACCCGACCGTCGGTACGATGAACGTCGCCCTCGCAAAAATTTTTCACCTGTCGCAAAATCCGTTCAACATCTACACGGTCGGCGGCATGGTATGGGTGTTGACGACGTTTTATTATCCTTATGCATTTATCACGATTTCGCGCGCTATGGAAAAAATGGATCCCTCGCTCGAAGAAGCGTCCCGCATATCGGGAGCCTCTCCGCTGAAAACGCTTTTTACCGTCACGATTCCGCTCGCGCTTCCGAGCCTCATCGCCGCAGCTTTGCTCGTATTCGTCGCGGCCGCTTCGTGTTACGGCATTCCGTCGATCATCGGAGCGCCGGGGCAGATATACACGGTGACGACGCGCATCATCGACTACGTGCAGATCGGAAACGACGAAGGACTCACGCATGCGACCTGCCTCGCCGTCTTTCTCATGGCGGTCGCATTGATAATTTTGTACGTGTCGAATTTCATCGTCGGAAAAAAAGAGTATATCACCGTGTCGGGAAAATCGACGCATCCGTCCATCGTCGATTTGGGAAGATGGAGAATACCCGTTACGATCCTCGTCACACTCTTTGCAATCCTCGTCGTCGTCATTCCGTTTTGGACGGTCATTTCGACGTCGGTTACGATGAACATGGGCAAAGACGTATTCGCCGAAAACAATATCACGTGGCGTTATTGGAAAATCATCTTTTCGCGCAAATCGATTTTAAACTCGTTTAAAAACAGCATCACCTACGCTTTCCTCGCAGCGACTTTCGGCATGATCGTCAGCGTCGTTATGGCGTGGCTTTTAAAACGCACGGAAGCTAAGGGACGCGAAATCCCGGACTTTTTAATAACCGTCGGAAGCGGCACGCCGAGCGTCGTCATCGCCCTTGCGCTCATCATGACGATGACCGGAAAATTCCGCATCAACATCTACAATACGATAGGCATCATGGTTATCGCGTACATGATCAAATACATGATGATGGGGATGCGCACCGTCGTATCGGCTTTTACGCAGATAAGCCCGTCGCTCGAAAGCGCCGCTCAAATCGCGGGCGCGGGCTGGATGCAGCGCTTAAAAGACGTCGTACTGCCGCTTATAAGTCCTTCGGTCGTCGCCGGCTGGTTTCTCATCTTTATGCCCTGCTTTTACGAGCTGACGATGTCGACGCTTTTGTATTCGAACAGTACGAAAACGCTCGGCGTGGAATTGTTTACGTATCAAACCTTCCACAGTCAGCAGACGGCATCCGCACTCGCAACGGCGATCCTCGCGATCGTCATCGTCATGAATACGGCGCTGAATAAATTGACAAAGGGCAAATTTTCGATTTAGCTTCGAGCGCGCAAAATGCAGGTCGGCCGCAGGCGCCGCGAAATTTTTATTTATTAATTTAGAACAGGTAGGAGAAATTATGTCAACGGTGAGTATTAAAAACGTAACGAAAGTATACGACGATGAAACGGTCATCGATACGTTCAACGCGGAAATAAAAGACGGAGAGTTTATAACGCTGCTCGGCCCTTCCGGCTGCGGAAAAACGACGCTTTTGCGTATGATAGCGGGTTTCAGAAAACCTTCGACCGGTTCGATTGCGATCGACGGAAAAATCGTGTCGGACGATACGACTTTCGTGCCTCCGGAAAGGCGCGGCATCGGCATGGTCTTTCAAACCTACGCGGTATGGCCGCATATGAACGTATTCGACAACGTCGCCTATCCGCTGAAAATTCAAAAGCTGAAAAAAGACGAAATCAAAAAGCGCGTCGGTGCGATCCTCGAAATCGTGCATTTGAGTCAATACGAAAAACGCATGCCGTCCCAGCTTTCAGGCGGTCAGCAGCAACGCGTAGCGCTCGGAAGAGCCCTCGTCGCCGAACCGAAACTGCTCCTTCTCGACGAACCGCTTTCAAACCTCGACGCAAAACTGCGGGAAAGCATGCGCTTCGAAATCAAAGATATTCAAAAAAAGCTCGGCATCACCGTCGTCTACGTCACGCACGATCAAGTCGAAGCGATGACGATGAGCGACCGCGTGTTTTTAATAAACAACGGCGTCGTACAGCAAGTCGGTTCTCCGCTCGAAATCTACCGCAATCCCGTCAATCAATTCGTCGCAAACTTTGTCGGAAAAGCGAACTTTCTCAAAGGGACGGCGGACGGCGGACGCATTTCGATTACGGGAACGAATCAAAGCGTGCCGTATTCGGGAAAGCTTTCGGGAAAGGTCGTGCTTACGCTGCGACCCGAAAACGTAAAGATCGTTCCGTCCGGGGGAGAGCTCACCGGCACGATTCAAAACATGTACTATCTCGGCAACGAAAACGACTGCCGCGTCGACTTGGGCGGCGTTTCGCTTCGCATCATCGCGGATCCGCACAGCTTCGACTCGCTTTCGGCAGGTCAAAAGATCGATATGAAAATTCAGGATGAATTGGTATACGCCGACGACGGCAAAGACGATCAATATAAAATTTTAACGTGATACGGAAACGGGGGCCGCATCGAAGCGCTTTGCGGCTTCCGCTTCGTTTCCGTTCGGAACTCGTTTTATTAAACCCTCCGCACGAATAAAAAATCTGCAAAAAAATTACACAAAAAAATTACCCTTTTTTCTCATATCGTGCTATAATCTATATGTGTACGTCGATAAAACGCAACACGGAGATGCTGTGAAAATTTCGTACAATGAATTTCATGTAAGTAAAAAAGTCAGAGACCTCTGCCGATTTAACGAAACGCTGTTCGCGTCTGCAGGCAATGTCATCTTTTCCGATATGTATCAAGTGCGCACCTTTGTCGAAAAACTGAATGCGTTCTTCGATAAACGAGGCGAACACGAAAAACGCGTGTCGGCGGGCGAACTCAACGCGATGGGGCTCATCGATGAAATATTTCACTACGTATGCATGATTTACCGGAGGGATGCGGACGCAGAATCGTTCAGTGCCGTCCTTGCAAAGCTCGACGATGAATTCGGCTCGAGCAGGATAGACGACCTCCTCTTGTCGTTTATCGACGAGTTTCCGCCGGCAGCCGTCCGTCACGGTACGGTAAGCGCCGAAAACTATCTTTCCGAGACCGCATTCGATAAGGGCACGAAGCGAAAGCGGACAAACCGTGAACAGACGTTCGAAGAACTCATACTTCTGCACCTCGCAAATGAAAACCCCGCATTTAAAAAATTTACGATTTTGTTCGACGACGCAAAGCTCGCCCGTAATCCGTTATACGCAAAATCATGGGAAATTATTAAAACTCATTTCGCTTTACTTCCGCCGTTCGGTCCGTTCGGCCACGACCTCATTTCCATGCTGAAAGAGCCTGTCGTCTACAGCCCCGACAGCCTCAAAGGCCAGCTCGATTACATCCGCCTGTACTGGGCGGCGATGCTCGGAGATATCATCAAGCGTCTGCTCGCCGGCATCGATACGATACGGGAAGAGGAAAAAGCGGCGTGGCACGGCGGAGGTGAAATCGAAACGGTGCCGTACAGCTACGAAAACCTCTCAAAAGAATACGAGCGCTTCAGCGCGGACAGCGCATGGATGCCGTGCGTCGTGCTCATCGCAAAGACGGTGCTCGTGTGGCTCGATCAGCTTTCAAAAAAATATTCCCGTGCGATCACCCGCCTCGACGAAATCCCCGACGAAGAGCTCGATACGCTTCGGGACGAAGGCTTTACGGGGCTCTGGCTTATCGGCTTGTGGGAGCGAAGCTACGCGAGCAAGCGCATCAAGCAGATTAACGGAAATCCGGAAGCGGCTGCAAGCGCATACAGCCTCTACGATTATGAAATCGCGCGCGATATCGGCGGCTGGGACGCGCTCGTAAATCTGCGCACAAGGCTATGGCAGCGCGGCATCCGTCTTGCATCCGACATGGTGCCGAATCACACCGGCATGGATTCGAAATGGGTCATCGAAAAGCCCGACCTCTTCGTCCAGAGGAGGGATTGCCCCTTCCCGCAGTACACGTTCAACGGCGAGAATCTTTCGCGCGACGGGCGGGTCGGCATCTACCTCGAAGATCATTATTATACCAAAACCGACTGCGCCGTCATCTTTAAGCGGGTCGATAACCATACCGGAGACGTGCGCTATATCTACCACGGAAACGACGGTACCGGCATGCCGTGGAACGATACGGCGCAAATCGATTTTCTGAACCCCGTCGCACGTGAAGCAGTGATGCGGGAGATCGTCGACGTCGCGAAAAATTTTCCGATCATCAGATTCGATGCGGCGATGGTGCTTGCGAAAAAACACATCAGGCGGTTGTGGTATCCCGCGCCGGGACACGGAGGTGATATCGCGACGCGGAGTGAAAGCGCTCTTTCGACGGAAGAATTCAATCGTGCGATTCCCAACGAATTTTGGCGGGAAGTCGTCGACAGGATCGCAGCCGAAGTTCCGGACACGCTGCTGCTTGCCGAAGCATTTTGGATGATGGAAGGATACTTCGTCCGCACACTCGGTATGCACCGCGTCTACAACAGCGCGTTCATGAATATGCTCAAAAAAGAAGAAAATCAAAAATACCGCGATACGGTAAAAAATACGCTGCGCTTCGATCCGCAAGTGCTCAAGCGCTTTGTCAACTTCCTCAACAATCCCGACGAAGAGACCGCCGTCGCTCAGTTCGGCAAGGGCGATAAATATTTCGGCGTGTGTACGCTCATGGTTACGATGCCCGGCCTTCCGATGTTCGGTCACGGCCAGATCGAAGGCTTCGAAGAAAAGTACGGCATGGAATATACGCGCGCATATCGAAATGAAATTCCCGACGAAGGCTTCGTTGCACGTCACCGGCGCGATATTTTCCCGCTCATGAAAAAACGCCGCCTTTTTGCGGACGTCGAAAACTTTTTATTCTACGATCTGTGGAACGGAGGCAGCGTTGACGAAAACGTGTTCGCGTATTCGAACTGCGCAGACGGAGTATGTACGCTCGTCGTCTACAACAACAAATATGAACGTACTGCAGGCTGGATCAAAGAATCGGTGCCGTATGCGCTGAAAACGGGAAGCGGCGAAAACGACAAGCGGCTTGTAACGCGGACGATAGCGGAAGGATTATGCCTCAGCGGAGAACGCGATACCTACTGCATCTTCCGCGAACAGCGATCGGGACTGTATTATATACGTGAAAGCTCCGACATCCGCGAGCGCGGACTGTTCGTGTCGCTGAACGGATTTGAAGCACAGGTCTATACGGATATCAGCCAAATTACGGATACCGATACGCACAAATACCGCACGTTGTGCCAAACCCTCGCAGGCCGCGGCACGGAAAATTTGGACACGCTTTGGGAAGAGATCGAATACTGGGAACTGTACAAAGCGCTCGAAACTTTCGCAATTTTATTAATTTCAAAAACGGAAGAGATCTTGCATCCTGCGGACGGAACGCAGTTAAAGAAAAAAGCCCTTACGGATAAAATGCAAGCGCTTACGGATGAAGTCAAAGAAAGCGCGCTCGCATTTTACACTACGGCACAGCGGTTTGCGGACGGATGCGGATATAAAATCGCTCCGCCTGAAAAACAGTTTCGGCAATTTAATAAAATGTTTTCAGCCGTCATATCGTCCGCTGCGGATGTCGTTCTCCGAAATCCGTCCGCAGAAGAAAACGAAAAATTATTAAAAGAAAAAACCTCTCCCGAAAATAATAAAAAATTATCAAAAATAAAAGATACCGATGATATCATCTCCTGTTTTATGGTATCCGAAAAATCGCTTCCGATATTATTAATCTGTCTTGCATCGGTCGAAGAGCTCGCCGCGTGCGGATGTGCAAAAAGGTTTAATTTCGCACGAAAATTTGCCGAATATATAAGACGAACGGGATGTGCAAATGCGCCCGATCGGCATCAGCTGATGCGCGTCTTCGCTCTTGCACCTCTTGCTGCAAAAACAGTATTATTAAATGATTTGAAGAAGGCATCCTACGAGCTTGCCGCGCTTTTCGTACAAAGCGAAGACGCGGCGCTGCTCTCGGGAAATAATTTCTTCAACGGCATACAGTGGTTTAACAAAGAATTGTCGGACAGCAGCTTGACATACTTTGCCGCAGAAGCGACTCTGTATGCACCGGAAGAGAAGAAAAACTTTGTGCGCGCATTGTATTTTCTTCTCAATGATGCTAAAATAAAGGCATCGTTTAAGAGCGAATTATTTATTAATCAATTCGCGCCGAACAAAGGTTCTAAAGCTTTACCTCCCGTCGGGAAGAGAGAAGCTGCAAAGATAACGACTGCCGGACTATCCGGCAAAAAGCACAAGGAGCTGACTATGGCGATGACCACAGTAAAAAAGCCGGCTGTAAAAAAACCGGCCGCAAAAAAGACAACAGCAAAAAAAACTGTTGCTAAAAAGACAACGGCGAAAAAACCGGCCGCGGCAAAAAAAACCGCAGCGAAAAAGCCGGCAGCAAAAAAGACTGCAGCTAAAAAGACAACGGCGAAAAAAACCGTTGCTAAAAAGACAACGGCGAAAAAGCCGGTCGCAAAAAAATAATCGCAAATAATTAATTCTTTGCGATAAAAAAGCGGTGCTCACGCACCGCTTTTTTATTACCATACATAGTATTTTACGACAGGCACAACAATACGTCGTCTGCCTGTTTTTGAAAATAATCGCGGATGCGGGCGCGGGCATCGTCGGTGTCTTTTGCGTTTTGCATCCGCGTTTGAAAATAATGCGCAAACGAAAAACCGCGGCAGTAATACGCGAAAAAACGCTGCATGCGCATTTTCCAAAATTCTTTCGGCTGATATTTTTCGAGCATATCGATAAAATCGAGGGCGAGCTTTTCGCGGTCGATCACCGCATCGAAGCTTTCGTGCTTCAGATCGGCGGCAAGTTCGGCAAAGAGCCACGGTTTTTCGATCGCTCCCCGTGCGATCATAATGCCCGAAGCGTGAGGAGAAGCGCACAGGGCTTCGTGCATCGACCGCACATCGTGCACGCCGCCGTTTAAAACGACGGAAATACCGTCACCCGCATATCTCAGGGCAAGGCGTTCGACGTATTCCCGTCTGAGAGGAGATCGGTATTTTTCTTTACTCGTGCGCGGATGCAATGCAAAAAGCGTTACGCCTTCGGATGCGAGCATATCGCATAGCGAAAAAAATCGCTCGTCGGTAAAATGTTCGTCGCCGAGGCGGAGTTTCACCGAAAGCCTCTTTCCCGAAGGCGAAAGCGCCTCTTTTACGCTTCGCACCATAGCGCGAGTTTCGGAAGCATCTTTCGAAAGCCACGCCGCACCCGCGCCGCTTTTGACGATATCGGGAGCCGAGCATCCCATATTGATATCGATTCCGATTCCCGGAAGCTCGGCGAGCATGGAAGCGGCTTCCGCAAGGTGTTCGGCTTTCCGTCCGGTGATCTGCCACACCGTTTTTTCAGGCGCAGGATCGGGAATGACATAGTATTTTTCAAAAGGGCCGCCGTTGACAAAGGTAGCCGCGTTTATCATTTCGGAATAATATTCGTCGCAGCCGCCGAAACGGTCGACGAGAGTGCGGAACGCCGCGTGCGTAACCGTCGCGACGGGCGCGCAGATCAATTTCATAGCGCTACTATATCACGTATTAAAAATCGGTAAAAGCTCGCTGCAATCGGCGCGGAAAACTTCGCGCTCAGCGCCCGTTGCAAGTGCCGCGGACAATGCGGGCGCTTTTGCAAAAGGGGCTCCCGTGCTACAATGCGCTATGTACGAAATCGAACTGAAAGCGCATGTCGAAGACCGCCGTGCAGTCGCCCGCACACTCGATTCTTTTGCCGAATATACAGGCGCGCTCACAAAACGCGATACCTATTACCGGCTGCCCCTCGCTTGCGTGCCGGCCGATACGGAGAGGTCACCCTCGAAGCGCACTGACGCAAAAGTGCGTTCGGAAAACGCGGAGAAAAAAACGCATATCGGCTGCCGCATACGGAAAACGGTGTACGAAGAAACGGGCGAAACGAAAATCACGTTTACGTACAAGCGAAAAGAATTGCGCAAAGATGCGGACGGTATCGCAATTGAAGTGAACGACGAAAAAGAATGTACGCTCTCCGAAACGGATGCGATCGAATCGTTTATCAAAGACGCGGGCGGCAGTATTTCGCACGTAAAAGAAAAAATTATTAAAGAGTGGTATGCCGAAACGGAAGCGGGAGCGGCGCACATCGAACTGTGTACCGTGCCGCCGCTCGGAGACTTTCTCGAAATCGAAGTGCTCGCAAAAGACGATACGCAGACCGAAAGCGCAAAACGCGCGATCCTGTCGATTTTCAAAAACTGCGGTATCGATGAAAGCGCGATCGAAAGCCGCTATTACAGCGATATGATAGACGAAGCGAATGAGCGGAAAACTACGGACGTCGGCACTCGCAAGCCGCAAGCGGTAAGTGCAAGCGGCGGACAAAAATCGCGTGCAGCCGGCGCGCCTCCCGATAAATCGCAAGCGGCAAACGATGACAAATCGCAGACGGTCGCACACGTCGGTTGAAGAAAAGCGCATTATCGTTTATTATCGAGCGGAGGCCGGAATTATGTTCGACAGAAAAAAATATAAATCGTTTGCGCGTATTCAATTAAAAAATCGGAGGACGGTGCCCGTTTTCATGACGCTCATCACGGCGCTCGTCGTACTGCTTTTATCGCTTCCTTTAATTAAACTGTGGCTTGCAATGTATAGCGAACTTTTGAATGCCGCAGCCGCGCAATCAAGCCGCTATGTGCTCCAAAAGATCATAAGCAACTATCAAAAAGAGATCGAACGCATCGCATTTTTACCGTGGCTCGTGTTTTTTACAATAGCGGTCTGTGCGATCGCGCAATTCTGCGTGTATTTGAAAATGTCGAGAACCCCAAATCCCGTATCGTTCGGAGATTTTTTTGCGGGCTTTGCGCACTGGTTCCGCGCGATCCGAGCGGCGCTGTGGTGCTGGCTTTGGACGTATTTATGGATGCTCCTCTTCGTTATCCCCGGTATCGTCAAAGCAATAGCCTATTCGCAAACCTTTTTTATCGTTGCGGAATTCCCTCACGTGCCGGTAGTGCAGGCGCTCGACATCAGCAAAAAAATCACTCGAGGGCATAAAGCAGACCTATTCGTTTTGTATTTGAGTTTTTTGGGATGGTATCTGCTTTGCGTTTTGACACTCGGTATCGCCTCTCTGTGGGTTGTACCGTATCAAACGATGACATGCGTAAACGCGTATCACGCGCTTATGAAAAGCGCGCTCGAATCGGGCGTCGTCACGACCGAAGATATCGGAGACGTTAACGGAGAACACTATGGCAAACAATAAAAAACGCGGCGGTACCGCCGTATTCATCGTCATTTTGCTCATTGCGGCGGGCATCGGCATCTACACGATAGCGACGGACAGTTCGCGATACGACGGAAGCGCGGGATTTTTTAACAATTTCATCGTGCGGAAAAATTATATCGCATCACTGTATATCGAAGGTGTCATCGAACCGGAAAACAAAACGTACAATCACGAGTGGCTCATCGATACGATTCATTCGCTTAAAGACGACGAAAAAAACAAAGCGATTTTGCTGACCGTCGATTCTCCCGGAGGCGGCGTTTACGAATCGGACGAAGTGTATCTCGCGCTCCGCGATTACACCGAACACACCGGACGACCGGTCTATGCGTACATGACGACTCTTGCAGCTTCCGGCGGTTATTATATTTCGTGCGCGGCCGAGACGATATACGCGAACCGCAACACGCTCACCGGTTCGATCGGCGTCATCGCAAGCCAGTCGGTCGATATGACCGAGCTGCTCAAAAAGCTCGGCGTCAAAGTGGAAACTATCACTGCGGGAAAAAACAAAAACATGCTCAACATCAATTCTCCGCTCACCGACGAACAGCGGGCCATCATGCAGTCTATCGCGGACGAAGCGTATGAGCAGTTTACCGCCATCGTCGCAAAAAGCCGCGGTATGAAAATCGGCGAAGTGAAAAAACTTGCCGACGGACGCATCTATACCGCGTCTCAAGCGAAAAAAAACGGACTCGTCGATGAAATCGGAACGTGGGAAGATGCACTCTCGTCTCTTCGAAAAGAGATCGGAGACAACGAAAGCGTCGTAACGACGTATCGTTACGAAAAAAAGGATTCGCTTTTGGAAATGCTTTCGGAAGCGGCGAGCAAAGCCGGAAAAACCGACGCGCTCATTCCCGATGCGATAAGGCGCGAACTCATGCTCGGCATTTCATATCCGGCGTATATTTACCGAAAGTAAAAATTATTAAAGTTGAATGCGGCAAGGATTGGAGGGTTGAACACAGAGCAACCTCACCGGAAAAACCATATTCTCTAAAAAATAGCATGTAAAGTAAAAAAATCGGCTGCACTCCCGGCAGCAGCCCTGCCGTCCGCCGCGGCTGACCGTAATAAGAATCGGACTACGCAATCTCTTTTTACAAAGAGATTGCTTGCCATCGGTCAGAGCGGCTCGGCGGCAGTTCCGCTGCCTCGCGTTCCGCCTTTTTTGTATAGACACACGCTTCTTTTTATATATACATTTCCGATGAGGTTCCCCGGTACAGTGAAGCCTTTTATCAATCTTTGAATACGCGGTCGACCGCGTCGGCGAGCAATTCGAGTTTCAGCGGTTTTCGGAAAAAATTTTCGATGCCGAGATCGACGATGCACTTTTCGTCTTCTTTATCTTCGAGCGCGGTTACGACGATGACGGCGGGCTTTCCGTATGAATTGTCGGCGTTAATTTTGCGGCAGAGTTCGAAGCCGTCAACGCCCGGAAGATCGAGATCCAAAACGACGCAGCGCGGTTTTTTCGAAAAAAGCTGCACACCCGCTTCGAAACCGTCGAACGCTTGCATTATCTCAAGCTCCGGAAAACGCTCGTGAAGAAATCGTGCAACGAGCGTATTGAATGTTTTATCGTCGTCGATGACGAGCAGCGTCGAAGAATCGTATGCCGCCCGATTCGTACACGCACTCAAAAGTTTCATCGGAATGTGCATATTGCGTTCGCTCATAAAATCCGCAAGGTCGTCGGGATATACGCGATACTGACCGCCGGGCGTTTTAAAGGCTTTGAGATAGCCGCTGTTTATCCAGTTTATCGCAGTTTGATTTACGACGCCGCAGATATTCGCGACTTCAAGAGCGGAATATATCACCGGTTTTTCAATTTTTTTCGCCATAGACTCTGATCCGTATTTCGATGCAGTTTGCAGTATAGCGCATCGCGGGGGAAAGAGCAATCGGTCGAAATCGCCACGAATATCGCCCGCGTTACCATCGGTTGTATTGCACGCGATCGGGAGCGGCGGTAACGGATCGATATTGCCGAAACCGTGTTGCCGAAACCGCGACGATACAGGGCGTAGGGTATGCACAAAAGCGCACGTGTGGTATAATCGATGTATGCAAATCATTCCCGTTGCGAGCGGAAAGGGCGGCGTCGGCAAAAGCCTTTTGTCGGCGAACCTTTCGATTGCGCTCGGTCAGGCCGGCAAAAAAACAGTGCTTGCGGATTTGGATTTAGGCGCGTCGAATCTGCATCTCGCGATCGGTCAGCACGTGGATCCGGCGGCAAGTCTCGGAGCATGGCTCACCGACAAAGGCGAATTCGAAGACATCATCGTACCGACCGATTATGAAAACGTAAGCTTTATCGCGGGCGACAGTCAAATCCCCGGACTCACCTCTCTCAAGCCTTTTCAAAAGACGAAGCTCGTGCGCAGTTTTCAAAGCATCGATGCCGATTACCTCATCCTCGACTTGGGAGCGGGAACGCACCAGATCATCCTCGATATGTTTTTGCTTTCCGCACAGGGCATCATCGTAACCGCCCCGACGGTCACCGCGACGCTCAACGGCTATCTCTTTCTCAAAAACGCCGTTTTCCGCCTCATGTATACGACGTTTAAAAAAGGGACTGCCGGATACGACAGGCTCGAAGCGCTGCGCAAAGATTCGACGTCGCTCCAGCGGCTCTATATCCCGAAACTGATCGAAAGCCTCGACAAAGCCGACCCTGAAAACACCGCGCTCTTTTTGTCGCGCATGAAATCGTTTCGTCCGCGCCTCATCATGAATCTCATCGACGATCCGAAAGATGCGGACAAAGCGCAGCGCATACGCCGTTCGTGCAATCAATATCTCGGACTCGATATCGAATACTTGGGTATCATGTACCGCGATTCGCTGCAGGAAAAAGCGCTCGAAGCGCAGCTGCCGATCATCGTATATAAACCGCAGGCGGTACTTTCGCAGGCGATCTACCGCATCGCAGAAAAAGTGCTCGCATCGGAAGCGCACAGTTTCGACGACGCTTATGCAGCCGATACGGACGGAGGTGCGACATTCCAAATGGCGGAAGAAGAAGCGAACGAAGATTACGACTACAAACTGTCGGTCATCGACGACTTGGTCGGAAGCGGTACGCTCACGGTCGGAGAACTCGCCGAAACGATTAAAACGCAGCAGTTCGAACTGACGCAGCTGAAAAAAGAAAATATATTGTTAAAATCGAAATTGGTGCAGGCTGCAGCCCAAGGCTTTAAGGTATAAGCGATGTTTTTACCCTTGTATTGCAATTATCCGTCGTGGATCCATCCCGAAATTTTTCCGGGCGTCCCCGTGCTCGGCCTTTTGCGCTGGTACGGTCTCATGTACATATTCGCATTCGGTACGGCGTTTTTCGTGCTGAAAAAAGAGATGCGGGAAGGCGCGCTCGACGACAAAAATTACAAAGCGACCGAAGACGACATATTCGGTTTTATCGCTACGGGAATCGTGTTTTTGCTCATCGGCGCGCGCATCTTTTCAACCCTCGTCTACGATACGAGCGGCATGTACCGCGAGCGGCCGTGGCTCATCTTTTGGCCATTCGATACGGTAACGCACAAATTCACAGGCCTTGCGGGCATGTCGTATCACGGAGGCCTTATCGGAGGTCTTATCGGTACGATCGTGTGGTGCAGGCGGCACAAAAAAAACACGCTCCAATGGATGGACGCGATAGCAGCCGCGATCCCAGCGGGCTACACGTTCGGCAGGCTCGGCAATTTTTTAAACGGAGAGCTCTACGGAAGGATCACGACAATGCCGTGGGGAATCGTCTTTCCGCAAGCGGAAAAATTTTCGGCGAGCTTAAAATGGGTACAGGATTTTACGGCAAAGATCGGCATGGAAATTACGGAAGCCACCGTAAACCTTCCGCGCCATCCGAGCCAATTGTACGAAGCGTTTTTTGAAGGCATCGTGTTGTTCGGCATACTGCAGCTTATCAGAAAACGTAAAAGGTGGGACGGCATGATTTCGGCCGCATACGTTTTCGCTTACGGCGCATTCCGCTTCGTCATCGAATATTTCCGGGAGCCGGACGCAGATTTGGGTTTCCGCATCGGAAAGGACACGGCATCTCCCGTCTATATGAACGCTTCGCTCCTCAATTTTTCAACGGGGCAAATCCTCTGCTTTTTGATGATGGTCTCAAGTATCGTCTTCGCCGTAGTTTCTTATTGTTACGCGAAAAAAAATCGGAAAGGATAAGATACCGTAAACGATAAGCTTCGCTTGCGAAACTTGCACCGGCAATAAGACGGGATGTTTGTTTTCAAACGGCTTTCCTCATAATTTCGAAGCACTGCGTTTACCGATATTATTTTACCGCACCGAACACCAAATTCGGCAGCCACAAACTTATCTCGGGTACAAAGACTAAAAGAGCGACAACCGCCATAACCGATACAAAAAACGGAAGAGCGGCCTTTGTAGTCTCTTCCGGTGAACATCCCAATATTGACGACGTCGTGTAAAGCGCAGTTCCGACCGGCGGCGTATTGATGCCCGAAGTCGTCACCGTCATCATGATAACGCCGAAATGAACGGGATCGATTCCGAGCGACTTTACCACGGGAAGCAAAATCGGCGTCATAAGCAGCGTGATAACCGTCGTTTCCATAAACATACCCATGACGAGGAGCAGCGCAATGATGATAAGCAGCATGAGAGTCGGATTTTTCGTTATGCCGAGTAAGCCGGTCGCCATCGCCTGAGGAATGCTGTCGTAGACGATACCGTAACCGAAAATGCCGCTCAACGCTAAAATCAGCGTAACGATCGCGATATCTTTCGTGCTGTCTTTAAGCGTTCGGATCAAGACTTTAAGCGACATTTCTTTATAGATAACCGTACCGACGAAGATTGCATAAACGGCGGCAAAAGCACCCGACTCCGACGGCGTCATAATGCCGAAACGGATAAAAACGATGAGGATAATCGGAAAAAGAAGCGCCCATATACCGTCTTTCAAAGCGACCATCACTTCGCGAAACGAAGCGGGCTTTTGTCTGTCCGGCAGATAATTCCGTTTATGAGCCGAAATCGAAGTTGCCGTCATCAAAAAGATCATCATAAGGAGACCGGGAATCATACCGGCGGCAAAGAGGCGGCCGATTGAAACTTCACCGATCGAACCGTAAATGATAAAACCCATGGACGGAGGAATCGTACAGACAATCATCGACGACCACGCGTTTATCGCAGCCGACCAGCCTCTGTCGTATCCTCTGCGTATCATCTCGGGACCCAAAACGCGCGATTCCATAGCGGCATCGGCATTGGCGGAACCAGAAACGCCGCCCATGAGCGTCGAGAGTACACAGGACACTTGAGCGATATTGCCGTACATGTGTCCCGTAAGTACGTCGGCGAGTTTTATGAGCCGCTTTGTTATGCCGGTATTGTTCATTAAGTTTCCGGCAAATATAAAAAGCGGAATCGCAAGCATCGTAAACGACTGTGTCGTCGACAGCGCCTTTTGCACGACGATCGTATACGGAAGTCCCGGCGTTATTAAAAAAAACAAGAGCCCCGAAATACCGATCGAAAACGCAACCGGCATTCCCAACAAAAGCAAAACCAAAAACGCTATAACAACGATTCCCATACCGCTCATAGGGCAGCCCTCTCTTTTGCACTCCACGCGGATGCGGGTGTCGTTATGATCTCATGAATCTTTATGCAGGATGAAATCGCCATAAAAAAACAGCCGACCGGAACGCACAGTGTACACCAGCTGTAGCTTATGGGCAGCACTTGAAAAAGACGCTTGGTATTTTCCGCAGAAAGTTTAATTCCGAAAAAAGTGAGGAAAAGACAAAAGGCGATGATCATGCAGAAAAATAAAAGCGAAAGCGCCTTTTGTATTTTTACCGGCAGCTTGTCGGTCAGAATTTCGACCCCGATCAATTTCGTATTTCTGACGGCGATATCTCCGCCCAAAAATACTTCCCATGCAAAAAGCAAAAGCGAAAAATCGACCGCCCAGTTCAGCGGATGATGCAATGTTCTCGCTACCGCTGATAAAAAAACCAAAACGGTAATCGCAATGAGAAAAAGATTGGTGAGAAACTCTTCCGCTTCGGTGAATTTTTTATAACACAATGCGATATATTTCATCGGATATGTTCCTATAAATGCGGCATTGCAGAAAATGTCGATTTTCGAAAATGCCGCAGCTGTGCGCGCGAGCGCACACGTTGATGCGCGAGTTTTCAAAAGAGAACTCGAAGTTAAAAGCGCCGCGCCATTTCAGCGGCGCTTTTAAACGTTCGATTTTGAAACGCATTTTTTATAA
>ERZ772960.1689-NODE-1689-length-17219-cov-17.096073_pt1 | contig 17219 bp, 10 predicted proteins | sample MGYA00580678_ERZ772960 | MGnify/ENA primary metagenome ERZ772960 (study PRJEB29015, sample SAMEA2737930) | human oral metagenome | biome: human oral; feature: human-associated habitat; material: dental | place: China | collected 2059 ... | reverse complement strand
ACAGCGACTGCGATGTTGCCATTCAAGGATATACCGATGCATCGGGCAACGACAATATTAACATTCCGCTTTCAGAGCGTCGTGCCAAAGCCGTTTCAAGCTATTTGCGTTCGCAAGGTGTGTCTTCTGGACAGATTCGCACAGTAGAAGGTCTGGGAAGTTCTAACCCTATAGAAAACAAACGCGTTAGTCAGGCTAACCGAAGGGTAGAGGTTTACTTGTATGCATCTAAAGAAATGATTAATAAAGCCAATAATGGCACCTTGTAAAAAGATGCCTTATTTTTGATTAAACTTAACTACCGCTAAGACGTGTTCCGTAAATGGAGCACGTCTTTTTGTATATATAACATTCTAATAACCACACATTTACAACCTGAATATACCACAAACTCCCACAAAACACGTAGCAAACAATCCATTAGGCGTAGGAGACCGATTCATTGTGCCCGTATCCTCGCATTATCAAATATGCGTTTCCCTCCACCATTTTGTGGGTGTATACGTATATGCAAATACCAAAAAATTGTGCTTACACGTACACTTGTAACTCGCTATGGCACAACAACATACACAAAATGCCTACTTTCGCATTGCAAAAACCATACTTTTGCAATGTAAAAACCCCCTTTTTGCACGCCAAAAACCATACTTTTGCAACGCAAAAACCACCTTTTTGGTTGATGCCTATATTGCTCTTATAAAACACGAAACATTCGGCTATAAAACATTCCTACCAAAACTACAAAACACTGCTCACAATATGGCTACACACACTACACATTACGGCATATACACAACAACCGTTTGGCACAACTTTATTGTACCCTCCCATTGCACACAACCACAAAACGCATAATGAATTGCACCACTATTATGCACACTTTTTGTAGCATCTATTATATTTCTACCCTACTTTCTTTGACATTAAAATTATTTATAGTATCTTTGCCGAACCTAAATACCGATTCATATAAGTCGAATTTAAACAATGTAGCCCTATATATAATAACGTGTAAATTCTATTACGGAACAACAAAAAGAGAGAACGCAAACGGTGCAAAAGGCACCACAGCAAAACATATCCGTAGGAAAAACGGTTTATAAAGGCTAACAGAACGCTCATAAAGTCTATACATTAATTTCAAACAATAAGCAAAAATGAGAAAAATCTACTTACTGATGTTTGCCCTAATGCTGTGTTTTAGCATGGCAAATGCGCAAGTTATCGAGGGCACGGTACTAAAATCGTGGGACGGAGCCAGTGGTTCTATTGAGATTCCTGCCAATATTACCGAGATAGCAGATAACTGTTTCTACTCGCCAGCCGAGGAAGATCCAGACACTTGGGAGGTTATTGGCGAAGAAAAGAGTAACACCAACATTACAAACATTAAGCTAAACAATGTAAAAAAAATAGGCAAGAATGCCTTTAAAGGGTGTTCTAACATTGAAAGTATAGATGCACCCAATGTAGAAATAGTGGGCGACGAAGCCTTTGCACGGTGCGAAAAACTTGCAACATTGGCTCTTCCAAACATTAAAAATGTGGGAGTAGATGCCTTTCAAGGCTGCGAACAACTAAAAGAAATAGCGTTAGGAAAAAGCCTTACTACCATTTCGGGTAGCTCGTTTAAGAACTGTAAGTCGCTAACAACCATATCTATAGACAATGGCGGAGGCTATAAAGCTTTGCAAAATGCCATTATCAGTCCAAACAAAACATTGGTTTATATTGCCGGACAAGCCAAAGAAATAAAGCTAACTGCCGACGAATGTACTGCCATTGGCGACTATGCAATGTACAACAACACAAATATTGCAAAAATAAACCTACCCGGCGTTAAAACCATAGGTAAGGCTTGTTTTACGGGTTGCAGTGCTTTGGCAGAACTGTTAGTACCCAATTTAGTAAGCGTAGACACCAATAGCTACATTACATGGAGTGGTGTGGCATCGCTAAATGTGGTAGATATTCACCTAAGCAACAACTTTGTGTCGTTCGGAGCTACCGAATTTGCTGATAAAAGCTCCACAACCATTTACGTAGCTAACGAAAACGTAAAGGAAAAACTACAGCAAAAGTTTAAGAAATGCCAAATAGTAATAGGCGAACCACAGTCTACCGAGAAGTTTAAAGTAAACTATAGCATCACAAATATAGAGATTGATGGTAAGAAAATAGGCGAAATTGAAGCGTGGACAAATGGTGCACGCAACTTTGAAACAGGTACAGACATACCCAAAGGCAATAGCGTTTCGGTAATGGTAACACCATACGGCGGCTACAAAATAGACAAATGGGAAGTGAATGGCAAGTTGGCTGCACCCGAAAATCTACGTCCCTCATCGTCAATAAATGGCGAAATATGGTCGGTTAATCACATTTCAGAAGCATTAAACATAGTAGTTACACTTACAAAAGAGGCAGAAGGAGACATTATTTTCTTTAAAAGTAAAGAGCCAAACTTTGGAAGTGTTACCTGCACAGTGGTAGAAACAGGACAGAAAATAAATAGTGCCGAAAAGGTAAAGAAGGGTACCAAGCTCCGTTTCGAGGCATTTCCAAACGAAGGATACCACGTTACACAGTGGTATAAGCTTGGCAAAGAAACCGTAACAGATGCTGAAGGACATACAAAAACCGTTGAAAAGTATCTTCCTATCCCCGGTTTCGACAACGCTACAGTATACGAATGCAACGCAGAAGATGCCTTAGACATACTCGTAGACTTCGATCGCGAACAAGGAAAGCATATTGTTAGCTTCAAATCGCTTAACAATGAAACTGGCGAGCTCACAGCTTCGGTAGACGGAACTGCCATTTCTACAGGAGCAGTAGTGGCACATGGCGCAACAGTAGTGTTCACAGCGCACCCAAAAGAGGGCTATGTTGTAGACAGTTGGCTACTTAACGAAAGCGAAATAAAGGGCGAAAAGGGACTTACCTACACCATTCCCGACCTGAAAGAAGACGTTACTGTGTGGCTGGTTTGTAGCAAACAAACAGAAGAAACCGAACATAAAGCCGAAATAAAAGACGGTCATCTCATCTCGTGGAAGCCAAAAGGCAAGGCTATAACCCCAGAAGGAGTAGAGTATATAGATAACAACGCATTGCAAGCTGCCACAGAACTCGAATCGTTTCATATAACAAAAGACGTTAAAAGCATAGGCGAACTGGTGTTTTTGTTCTGTACTCAGCTCACCGAAATCACGGTAGACCCTGCCAACAACTACTTTACATCGGTAGACGGAGTATTGTATAGCAAAGACAAAACACGCTTAATGGCTTATCCTCCGGGCCGTTCGGGTGCGTCATACGAGATTATTCAGAGTGCAACAAGCATAAAACCAGGTGCGTTTGCATTGGTTCCAGGGCTTCTTGGCGTAACTGTGGCTAAGGGAAACACGGCTCTACGTGCCAGCAAAGGCGCACTCTACACGCGCAATATGCTAACTTTGCTCTATCAACCTACCATTCCACAAACTGCACCGGGTACAGATAAGCTCGCACTAAACGAGGGATTGGAAACCATTGCCCGCTATGCTTTGGCATACAACCATACTGTTACAGAGATAACACTACCTGGTTCGCTTAAAACTATCGAGGCTAATGCACTCTCAAACAATCCTAACTTGAATAGAATAAAGTGGGAAGAGGGTGTTGAACCTGAACTTGAAACCATTGGAGATTCGGCTTTTTACCACAACGGACAGTTGGCAATGCTACAGCATATCCCATCTTTAAAAACACTGGGAGCAGGTGCTTTCATTAAAAATGCTAACCTTGTGGAGGTTCATATACCTGCAAACTGCACCATAGGAGATAGAGCTTTCTTTGAATGTTTGGCACTTCAGAACGTCTATTCGTATAGTATGACACCGCCAGCTGTAGCCGACGATGCTTTCAAATCTATATATTATCTTGACGATGCTGTGCTACACGTAGACCAAAATGCGGTAGAAGCCTACAAAAAAGCCGATGGCTGGCGACACTTTAAGCACTTTGCCACCGATATTGTTACTGCAATTAGCTCTACAAAGATTGCTACAAACAGTGCCGTTCGGGTAATAGCACAAAGCAATGGCTACACCATCGAGGGGCTGAATGCTCAACAACGCTACACGCTTTGCACTGTTTCAGGTGTGCAAATAGCTACTGGCGTAGCCAACGAAGGTAGTTTGTTTATACCTGTTAAGCGCAATCAGGTGTACATTCTACACATTTCGGGCGATAAAACCTACAAACTGTTCTAACAAAAGTATTCAGTTTAGCACATAAAACACAAGAGAGAAGCAAACATCATGGGGTTGCTTCTCTCTTTTTTCTATCTGTCTTGATGTACAAAATATTACGAATTGCAACGCCATTTGGTGGGTATTCGTGGGTACGGGCACGATAAATCGGCCCCTACGCCTACGGGGTGGATGTGGCAAAACGTGGGTGAACGTGGCAATACATAACAAAATGGGTAATGCAAAATATATCAACGAACACATTATGTGTGGGTTATTTATTGCGCATATATATATCAACGAACATTCCGCAATATCCATTTATTGCGCAAATGTATGGCAGCGAACACACCGCAAGGCGTAGGGGCCGATTCATCGCGCCCGTTTTTCAACCGAACCAAATGGTTTTGATGTGTCGAAATGATGCGAATTGCAACGCCAACAATGCGAATATGCAACGCCATTTTGTGGAATTTCGTGGGTACGGGCACGATAAATCGGACCCTACGCCTACGGGGTGGACGTGGCAAAACGTGGGTGAACGTGGCAATACATAACAAAATGGGTAATGCAAAATATATCAACGAACACATTATGTGTGGGTTATTTATTGCGCATATATATATCAACGAACATTCCGCAATATTCATTTATTACGCAAATGTATGGCAGCGAACATTCCGCAAGGCGTAGGGGCCGATTCATCGCGCCCGTTTTTCAATCCGAACCAAATGGTTTTGATGTGCCGATATGATGCGAATTGCAATGCCATTTCGGGGTATTTCGTGGGTACGGGCACGATAAATCGGCCCCTACAGCTGCGAACGGGCTGCCAATAACATTGCGAACGATTTACGAAATACGTAATTTTCGTATTGCGCTTATTCTATGTTTGTTCCACGAACGTTGGTTATTGGCAATGCAAAAACCATACTTTTGCAATGTAAAAACCCCCTTTTTGCACGCCAAAAACCATACTTTTGCGTGGTAAAAAGGGGGTTTTTGTTTTTCGTTATAATGGTAGACGCTTTTGCAGATGCTGGAAAACGGTTTTACTTTGCAGGGGTTGTGGGTTGCGTCATTGTAACTTCTATGCAATTGTTCTGGTTTAGCAGATTGCGAAGAGTGGTACGAATGTCGCCGCAAGTCATATTTTCTACAATGTAACGGAAGTCTGTATCTACGTCTATTCCATTGTATAGGTCGGTGTAGAGCACATATTCCCAATAGTTATTCATACGCAACACTTGGTTATACACCTTTAGTTCGTATGCTTTTACCTTATCGAGGTCTTGCTGCGATGGTCCTTCGGTAGCCATTTTTTCCAATTCTTTGTATACAATAGGTATTAGGTCGTTATATTTTTGTGGGTCTGTTTGGAATGCAATTCGTAGCAAAGCCTCATCGTTGGGGTGGTGTTGCAAGTTGCCCGATGCCTGTACGCTATACGTTCCTCCCTTATCTTCGCGCACCTTTTCGGTATAAACAATGCGCAACAGTTGTCCTATGGCGTCCATTAGTAATTCGTTTCGGTTGTTGTATTCCATTTTTCCTTTTATCACAATGGTAGTAATGGCAGTAGGAGTAGTTTGTTTTTTATGGAAAATGTATGTTTTTTTGCCATCAACAAGCTTTGGTTCATACGTACCAATGGTTTCTTTTGTGTTGTTAGATGGCAGTGTTGCAATGTATTGACATAGCAATGGTCTCAGTTTGTTTATGTTTATGTTTCCCGTAAGAATAAGTTTGAAGTTGGCAGCATTAGCAAACAGTTCTTTATAAATGTGCATAATGCGGTTGTAGTTCACCCTTTTCAGTTGTTCTTTGTTCATCGATTCCATTCTGTTGGTAGCGTATGCCACTTTGTGTAGAGTGTCGTTGTATGCCAACATTGGGTTTACGTGTGCGTTAGTAAGGAATTCTTGTTGTTGTTCCATTAGGTTTTTAAACGCCTGTGGATCTTTTCTGGGCTGTGTAAAGTATAGGTATACCAGTTCGAGAAGCGTTTTTGTGTCTTTCACATTCGATGTTCCTGCCATGCCTCGAGTATCGTTATCAATGAAAGGAGTTACGGTTGCAGTTTTCCCAGCCAGCATTTTTTCTAAGGTAAGGTCGTTGTATTGTGCCACCCCTCCTATGGTAGCTCCAGCCATAAGATAGGTTAAGTTTGGCATTTCGCTATCTGGATATATGTTTTTTCCTCCTAAACTAAATAGCTTTAGGTTCACTTCGTCGGGTTCAAAGTTGGTTGGTCGCACATAAACTTTCAGTCCGTTAGATAGTGTAAATTCGGTATATCCATATTTGTAGGTACGTTCGGATTTTATGCTACCAGGTTTTGGCAGTTTTGTTATAAGCCTTTCTGTTAGTGTGTTTTGTGTTTTATATGGTGTGTAGTGTTGTTTTTGAGCTTTTAAAATAGCATTTTCTATGCTGCTGTTAGTAGGCATTTTAAAGGTATTTTTGTCTGGTCCGAACATTGTTACTACCTGATTTTGGTTTGTAATAATAGTTTTTGCCAGTGCGTTTACATCGTCTATGGTAACCGTTTTGTCGAGTTTTCTCACCATTTCGAGTTCTTTTTCAGGTTCTATAATGGGTGTTTCTTCGAGGAAGTTCTGCACACATTGTTCCACAAATTCGCCATTTCGCCTGTTAGAACGGTCGTTATAGTCGTTCTCTGCATACGATAGCATTTCGGCTTTTCCCCTTTTCAGTTCATCTATAGTTATGCCGTTGGCACGTGCACGTTCCACTTCTCCCACCAGAAGTTGTATTGCTTCGAGCGCTTTTCCCTCTTTTAGTACGCCCGAAAGCTCGAAAGCGTCTTTTGTAGATGCCAGAAAGAAGTTGCCACTTCGTACCGATGCCGATATAAAAGGTGCGTTTTTTGTTCTGCTCAACTCTTCTAATCGGTCGTTAATAGCCATTCTCAGAATGTTAGTTTTGTAGTCGTCGGCATAGTTTTGTATGGTGTTTCGTTCTTGTTTTGGTGTTACATCGCGTTTCATGTATAGTGTAAAATTCACGGTAGGTTGTTCTTTGTCGGTAGCCGTGTATAGTATCATCTTCTCGTTGTTACCTATTGGGTAGTAAATACGGTGTGCGGCATTTTGTGGAAGTGGTATTTTAGCAAACAGTTTTTTTATTTTTTCTTCTATTTTATCCTCGTTTATGTCTCCCACAACTATAATAGCTTGCAAGTCTGGACGGTACCATTTGCTGTAATAGTTGCGTAAATCGTTGTAAGGAAATGTTCTAACAATGTCTATATTGCCTATTGGCATACAGTCAGAATACTTTGTTCCGGCATAAATAACGGGCATAGCTTGTTCTGAAAGTCGTTGCATAGCCATACCAGATCGGCGTGTTCGCCATTCTTCTTCTATCACTCCCCGTTCTTTGTCTATCTCTTTATCGGTTAAAAGTAGTTCGTGGCTCCAGTCGTTTAGTATTAATAGGCACGAATCAATTACGCCTTCGCGTGTTACAGGTGCCGCCGATATGTTGTAAACAGTTTGGTCTACGCTGGTATAAGCATTAAGATTGGCACCAAACTTAATGCCTACGCTTTCGCACCAAGCCACTATTCCGGGTTGCAAAGTGTTGCCTGGGAAGTGTTTTGTGCCGTTAAATGCCATGTGTTCTAGGAAGTGTGCCAGTCCGCGTTGGCGTTTTTCCTCGAGAATAGAGCCAACTTTCTGTGCAATATAGAAGTCTGCTACGCCTTTAGTTTGTGCATTATGTCGTATATAATAGGTCATTCCGTTCGGCAAAATGCCCTTTCTTATGGTGTTATCGTTATCTATTTTTCCTTGTTGTGCATATATATTGCATGCAAAGAAAAGTGCTACAATGGTTAGAAAGTGTTTCATTTTGTTTTGCATATTTTGCTTTTTATGTTTTGTTTATATTGTTATTGTGGTTTGTTTTGCCAGCTTTTATGTTGTTTAAGGCAGCTTTGAGCACGATGGAACAGCGTTTGGCGTGAAGTCGTTGGTAGAGTTATTGGTATCAATCCACCCATTTTCGTTTCTTTTTCTTACCACAGCTTTATTGTAACGAACCTCATCAAAGTCTACATTTCCACAGTAAGTGAAGCCCTTATCTAGCCTTGCCGATATTATATTCCACTCGTATACGGTGGGAACGGCAAGGTTTACGGCATCTATTATCCACGCATTTGGCATGAAATATTCGTTTTCGTTCATTGGCACCACTATGTCTCCTTGTTTAAAAATGTAGCCAAATTTGTATCTATATTGCTTTGTATATGTGCTTTGGTCTACCATTGGGCGAGCCAATGCGTAGCTTTTTACTCCACGAGTGTGCATTACAAACGTTCCATTAAAGTTAGCATACCAGTTTAAAAGGTTGGGAACTTTGGGGTTATCTTGGTCTCCTTCGGGGTGCGAAGACTTGTCGTAGATTTCAAAATCTGCCTTTCTCAGGTCGAAAGAGTTAGGGTTTATGGGGCGGTGGTCTATGGCGGTGAGCGCTATAAGTAGTTCTTTTCCGGGCAGAACCGGTACATCGTGTCCGGTGCCGGGTATGACATAGATGGCAGAAATGGTCATTGCTTCGTTTCTAATATCGGGTTGATAGTCGTGTTTATCGTCGCTTGTGAAGAACGATTCTATAAAAGCTATGCCGTCAGCATACATTGTTGTGTTGCTATTATTGCCTATTTTGATGTACTGATCGTCGGTATACATAAACCCATCGGGGGTTGTTGTGCCGGTAAAGAATATTTCTGATATTACAAATCCCTCTTGTGCAGAATACACATTTAGGGCTATTTGGGTTGTTTTTTGGGGTTCGGCTGCGCTAATGGCTATGTTTTGGCATTCGGCTTTTACCTTTGCGGCTATATTTTGGTTGTTTAATTTATAGTTTATAGTGCCTTTTACGGCTATGTTATAGTTGCCTTCGGGTACTGAAACTGTGGTTTCGAACTCCTTTCCAGTGGGTTTAAAGTTGGTAGCGGTATATTGTTTGCCAGTTTCTACATTGGTTAGCACGGCTGTTGTTTGGGTTAGTGTTGCGCCATTTATATTGAGTGGTATGGTGAGCGCAAGGCTATGGTTTGCTATTTGGGGTTCTATGCCGTTGTCGTTATAGTTTGTGCACGATGCGAAAGCTATGCAAAGCATTGCAAATAGTGCTAATATTGGGGTTTGCTTTTGGCTGTTTTTGTTTATATTCATTGTTATATTGCGTTGTTATAATTGGTTTTTTGTTAGAAAGTTACCCCCATTACAACATTTGTTTCTACCTGATGTAGCAAGGCAGAATGGCTATAAGCGAAGGCTGTTTTTAGGAAAACGCCTACCCCTTTCCACTGTTTGGGCTGATGATAGACGGTGCATTGTGTTGCCAAAGTCCAGAGATGCGCTGTTTTGGTGGCATATATGTTGTTTACAAGTTGTGTTATTTGCTTATCCATAATTGCATACGGCATAACAATTCGTTTAGAATTGTTGTGGAAATAGGCAGCATTTGTGTTCCATTCTATTTGCCATTGTGCTGTGTTTTGGTGTTTTTGTTGTGTTTTGTTGCACCATAACCACTGCCAACCGAGCCGTCCGTAGGTTTTTGCAAATGCCATTTCGCGTCGCAAATCTATGTATTTCGAATAGTCATTTAGCCACCCTAACTGTGCGTTAAGCATTATTTTCGATTGGTTGCCTGTGCTTAATGCTCCGCCCAAATGGTAGTCGGCTTTGTTGTTTTGGTACATTGAGAGTGTTATAAGCGACTTATATTCGGTGCTCGACGAGCTTCCTGCTATGTGTTCTTTACCTCGTCGGTGTTCCATACGGTATCCTGCGAAGAGTGCCCACCGCCATTTTCCTTCGTGTTTCCAGCCTGCTTGTGCTGCCATAGTGGTAACTTCGAGTTTGCTAATGGGTAGTGCGTTAAGTTCAGTAAGTATGTTGTTGTAAGGCATATATGTTCCTTCGACTGACAAATATGCGCCACTGGTGTTTAATGGAGTTAGCTGTAGGTCGGCAATGGTGCCTGTTCCTTTATAGTACGACGAGCGTATTGCACCTGCAAAGCGCACATAGTTGGTTCCAAGTCCCGTCATGTGGTATTCTGTAACTACGCCCAAAGGGTTGTAAAAGTCTACATTGTTGGTTTGTTTATAGGTGTGCATACCCACTCCTGCCCCTACATTGTAGTTTCCATAAGCACGAGCCAGCCCTACACGTAGGGTCAAATCGGTTGCTATTCCTCGTGGTCTGGGGTCGATGGTTCGGTATTCGTGTTCGGCTCTAAAGTTTATTTTTGCTCCAAAGGTCCATTGTTTCAGCTTCACGGCATAGCCTCCGTAAAAGGCATATTGCTCGTTTTGCAGGTCTCCTCCAATGGTATCTGCCATTACGTATGGGTATAGTTGTTCGTAGTCGGAGGTGGAATTGAAACGTATATTGCGTATTTTTCCTGTTTTGTAAGATGCTCCTCCCCATACGGTAGTGGTAGCATTGAGATGCAAATAAGAGCTTACGGTTGCATTGCCCAGTGTGTGTGCGTTGCCCAATTGTGGTTGTTGTGGAATGTTGGCATGTTTATAGTTCAGGTTCAGATACATTTCCGATAGCGATGTGGTGTACACGTTGTGCATAAAAGCTGGGTTGTGCAGGGCGTTGTCTAACACTTTTGTCCACTGGTTTTGGTGTTCGGCAATTGCTATAGTGTCTTTTTCGTGTGCTCTTATGGGCGAAAACAGCAAACAACAACAAAGGGTTATAAATAGGTATCTTCTCATTTCGTATTTACATAAGTAGGTGGTTGAATTTCAAAAGTATGGTTTTTGCATTGCAAAAAGGTGGTTTTTGGCGTGCAAAAAGTATGTTTTTGTATTGCAAAAAGGGGGTTTTTGTTTTTGCAGGAATTATATAGTTTATACATACCAATAGTTTATTGTTTTTACATAAATAGTATATTGGTGCGTATTTGTGTGGGGTGAGCAACAATTTCTATATAGTTTTCCGATGCTCTATAGTATTTTACGCCTTCTGTTCCGTCTGCCATTCGGTATCGTATGGTACCTTCGGCGTCCATCATATATGCTCCTCGCAACACGTTAATGGTGGCAGTGTTTTCTTGAAATGTGGAAACGGTGTAGCTTCTGCCATTCGATAGGTTTTTAAGCACCACAGTTCCTTGCATTTCTATGGGTGTTATAGTGTCGGGAACTTGCAGTGTTACCATTGCTTGCGTATAGTAGTCGTCGTCTTTTTGTGTACACCTTATTGCCAGTAAGGGTAGCATAAGCACAACCATAATGTAGAATAAGCATTTCATTGTAGTGTTTGTTTTTATGTGTTTGTATAGGCACACGGTGTGCGTTTCCGTATTTTGCTATAGTTTTACGTTCATTTCCAGTCCGAAATATGGTGTTACATATCGCCTTATAACAAAGTTGTTGCGTTTGTAATCGGGGTGTATGTCCCACAGTTTGTTTACAAATAGTGCCACCATAAGCTTGTTGTTGAAGAGTTTTTTGGTAGCCTTCAGGTTCAAATCCATACTAAATGGAACGGTTTGTCGGGTAAACATTCCATCGGTATAGGTTCTAACGAGATATTGTAAGTAGGTATCGTGTGTGTCGGTTTCGGTGTATGGGTGTATGTTTCCGTTGGTATCCATATATTTCAACGGCATATTTTCTTTCCGCATAGACTGTTCTGCGGTGAGCCAAACACATTGTGCCGATAGCGAGAAGCCCAATTTGAGTTTTGGAATGGTGGTATCGAAGGTGAAATTAGTATTTACCATCTCTCTTATAAAGCCATCGTCGTCTTTGTATATGCCCACTATTTCGAGTGGTTCTCCACCCACCATCTTAGCAGGTTTGTACATTATGGGTTGCGAATTGTGGTATTCGGTGCGAAACCAAGCCCCTGTTATGGTGAGCCTAGTATTGATAACAGGGAAGCGAACTGTGGATAGCACCCACTCTAAACCTTGTTTATAGGTTCTACTACCATTAGAAGCGTGGTCGTAAGCCCGCATTACGCGCTTTGTTTGGTAGGGCAATGTGCTAATATCGGGACGGTTTGTAAGTGCATCGGGGTCTATTCCAGAGGCATCAAACTCCTTATAAGCGTATGGAGCATATACTTCCATAGTGCGAAAACCCGATTTCATGTCTTCCACAAAATAGGTTAGTGTGAGCCTGTTTCCACCCCACTCCACATCTGTTTTGGCTTCCCACTTTAGGTTTCGTGCCGCTTTCAGTGCCGTGTTAGTAGGGTCTACCACGTAAGTTTGTAGGTACATACGCCTGTATTGTGGGGTTTCGTGATAGTAGTTCAGCTCTACTATGTCCATATAGGTGGGTTCTGGATAGAGCAAATCTATGGTTGGAAACATACTTTGCCAGCCTATTCCGCTCGAAAGGCTCACTGTTATGGGGCGTTGGCACAGGTTAAACGATGGAAAAGTCCACCCTGCATTCAGTCGTGGGTCTATATTCACCTTATTATATATGGCAAAACGTTTACTTATACCCAGCATTGTTTCGGCGCGCACGCCCATTTCTATGTCTAATTTGTGGTTTCCTATGCCTTTACTAAGGGTTTCTTCTATGTAAGCAGCCAATGTTTGCGAGGCTGGAATGTCGGCATATCGGCGCGGACGATACGATGCTCCGGTGTAAACGGGGTGCAAACGGTCGAACATTTGACCCTCTCCAAGGTTGCGATCCATCTGGTAATCGGTTCCCACAAGCATAGTGTTAGAGAGTTCTTTTATGGGTAGTGTAAAGTTGGCATTAGCTTTTAGATACACGCTAATGGGTTTTCCGTCTACCGTATGTGTGGCGGTATATTTGTAAGGAGATATTAACACGGCATCGCTTTCGCCGTTTGTCATAGTTGTTGCTGCGGGTGTGTCGCCGTCTAACTGTACAAGTTTGGTGCGTTCTAAGCGGTTTCGTTCGTACGAAAACGATGCCGACAGCTCGCCATTGGTAAAAAAAGTTTGATTGTTTTTGCTATTTATGGCAAACACAAAACTGGTTGCATAGCGGTTGTAGGTAGACTTATACTTGTCTATTCCCCCATGGTTGAACTCTGGATCTACCTTATCGTTGTCGAACGAACCACCATAATCTACATTCAACGAGGCGTTATAGCGCATTGTTTCTGTGTTCCATTGTTTGTTAAGACGTGCCGAAAGGGTGATGCGTTGGTAGGTTTCGAGCAGGTTTCGTGGCTCTGCTTTGTTGTCAAGATAGTCGGCACTGAGGTTGAGCGATAGTTTTTTAGATTGCCACTCAAAGGCTTTTGCCAAATAAAACAGCTTCGAATCCATATCGGCTTTGAACCTTGCGGAGAGGAAATTGCCACCTTTTGTTCGCTTAACCTTTACTAAACCGCTGGTAAGATCGCCATATTGCACCGACGGAATGCCTCGCACAATGGTTACTTCTTGTATATCGTCGGTAGAAATAGTACGCATATCTACTCCTGCATTTGTGTAGTTTCGTTTGCCAGATGTGCGGTCTACTGCTCCCGAAAGGTATTGCATGTTTCCATTTACACTAACAGGTGCACCGTCAATAATAAAGCGTGTGCCCAGAGAAGAGGTGTTATACTGGTTGCTTGCTATGGGCACTTCGCGCAGATTTATGGTGTTTGGCACATTAAGATGTGGGTCGTGTGCTCGGCCTCCTGGTAAAAGTTCCAGCAAATCGGTAAAGCTTGAGGGCTGCAAATGCTCCATTGCTTGCTTGCTAATGGTGGAAACGCTCGACAAGCCACGCCCTTCTTGTGCGGTTACAACCACTTCTTGCAAACTGTTTACGTCTAAATTTAGATGGTAAACTGCCCCTTGTTTGGGCACCACTTGTAGGGGTTTGTAGCCTATATAGGATATTTTTACCTGCTGATTGAAGCTTGTTGATAGTAGGAAACAACCGTTTTGGTCGGTTACGGCTACTATTTTTTTTGTGTTAAGTGCCATAACTGTTGCGCCTATAATGGGTTGCTGTGTGCCTGCTTCTAACACTTTGCAACGCATTTGGGCTTGTATCTGGCTACAAAATAGGCTTACAAGGAGTGTAAATAAGAGTTTTTTCACCTTATATTAAATATTTTTTTGTTGCTATTTACAATGTTTGTAGGGTTTAATTGTAGGGAGCACGGTTTGTTGCCTGTACATTTTTTATATGCCAATGCACCACATTCGCAATTCTACAATAGCAGAATTGTGTTTCGCAAATGGTTGTTATGCATTTAAAAGTACCAAAGTTTCCATGCAAAAAGCGCACGGAAACTCTGGGTTTTTACTGTATACGAAAGTGTTGTTACCTGACTACTATTTTCTTACCTCCATGTATATAGATGCCCTTTTGTACGGGTTGAGCTATGCGTCGGCCGTTTAAGTCGTACCAAGCGTCGTTATTTTTGCTATTCATAGTGGCGTTGCTGATGCCAGTAGCATCGTCGCCGTCAAACTCTTTCCACGTAAATAGGTCCATAGAACCTGTTGCTTGCTTTGGTGTCCACCCACGTTCTTTCACCGCTGTGGCTTGTTTTACGGTTAAAGAATTGTGTTCTTTGTCGTAAAGTTTGTTGTAAACGCAGAACTCTCTCTCGTTTCCTTCGGTTTCTTTTACCAGAGATGCTATAAGTTTATCCATTGATTCGCCAGCCAACTTGTTGCCCCAGCACGACAAGAACTCTATTCTTGGATTGTGTGAAACGTCTAATTTGGTAAGACTATTCTGGCTACATTCTAACCTTTCGAGGTTCGGATTCTCAGAAACATCTAAGTTTTCAATGCCGTTTCCATTAACCCATAGTTCCTCAAGAACTAGAAGTTTTGTTACGTCAATGGTTCTTAGGTTTTGGTTTTCGCCTACATTAAGAGTTCTAATGTTAGGACTATTGCTCAAATTAAGTGCCGTAATTTGTGTTCCTTGCAACGATATTGCTGTAAGGTTTTGGGTGTTTTCTAAATTAACAGTGGTGAGGTCTTTGCAATAGCTTGCCCAAACCACACTTAAGTTTGTTGCTTTAGAAAGATCGATACTGGTAATTGGATTTTCGTTTACCCGTAGTTCGCGCAGTTCGTTAGCCTTACTTAGGTCTACAGAAGTTACACCTTGTGCTGGCATAGAGAGGTAGTCTGCATCGCCATGAATGGTTATTTCGGGTGCATCTACCGTGAAAAACACTTTCATTCCTGCCACGCTTATGTTGCTTGCACCGTCTATAGAGAAGTTATCGCCTATGTTAGGGGCTTTGTCTTTTGCGTCTCCGTCTTCGTCTAAACCGTCGAAAATAAGCATTTCTATCGTCATTTTCTGTCCTATTGGTGTGTTGGTTTTAAATTTAATTACACCATTTCCCACCGCAGCCATAGCATTGGTGAACGAAAAAAGTAGTCCGCACACGAACAACAGAAAGTAGTTTTTTCTCATAATAACTATCATTTAGAATTTGTTTTATAATATTTTTCTTTTGCAAATGCAAAGTTAGTAAGATGTAAAAAGGTGGGCAATACCCAAAAATAGGTAAATATTATATTACCAAATAGCACCAACGCAACGCCATTTTGTGGGTGTTCGTGGATGCGGTACAATGAATTGCAATACCAACGATGGGAATATACAACGCCGTTTTGTGGGTGTGCGGGGGCGTGGTATGATGTATTGCAAAACGAAAAACACTCTCTTAAAAAACAAAAACCATACTTTTGCAATGCAAAAACCTACTTTTTGCACGCCAAAAACCATACTTTTGCAACGCAAAAAGGGGGTTTTTGAAAACTCCTTTCTATAGTGCTGTGTTTCAGTATGATAGGCTGTGTTAGACTAAAGGGCGGTAAGCACACACCAAAAGCTATTTTTGGAATGTGTAAAACAAGTGGTAAGCTGCTTTTTAAACACCTATCTGTCTATGCCATTACGCGACAACACTCCTTTGGTGGTGTAGTAATGCTTCACCTCTTGCATATCTGTTACAAGGTCGGCATAGGCAATTAGTTGTTTCGGAGCATAACGACCAGTAAGCACAACTTCGGTTTTTGGGTCTCTGTTTTCTAATGCTTGCATAAGTTCGTCTATGCTAATAAGTTCCATGTGTAGTGCTATTGTTATTTCATCGAATATCACTACGTCCCATTCTCCCGAACTAAGAAGTTCTGCACACCGTGCTAATCCGTCTTGAGCGTGCTGTTTATCTACAGCCGAAGGGGCGCGCGTAAGTAGGCAACCATTACCAAATTGCTCTATAGAAAGGTTGTCTATGAAATTGGCAATACGTGTTTCGTTGTATTGTATCGACTTCATAAATTGTCCAATAAACACTTTTTTGCCTGCCATACATGCACGTATGGCTAGTCCAAAGGCTGCTGTGGTCTTCCCTTTTCCGTTGCCCGTGTACACCTGAACCTGTCCCCGAGCTGCTGTTCTCTTTACATTCATATAGCCAATAAGTAGATATGTGGTGTGGAAATTTAGGTTTTCGTACCCTATTTTGTCCGATAGTTAATTATTGTTACACCATTTTTAGTCTCTCTAATCTATCATGTTTGTCTAAGTTTTTAGCCCTCCGAAGCATAGAGAATAACTGTATTTCAATGAGTCTGCCACAATATAGACATTTAAAACAATGCCCATTTGTTGTTGTTATTTAGTTTTGGCAAGACCATTTACTGCTACAAAAATAGGAAAATAAATAGAAAATATAGCATAATAAGGGTTATAATTAGAATAATGTTAGATATTTTCACATAATGAAAGTATAGATATTAAAAGCAAAACAAAACATTTTTGCGGTGCAAAGGCACATCTACAGCATTTTGGCACACCATTTGTATTGATACAAGCAGATAGAAATTAACAAATAAAAATATAGATTATGCAAAAAGGAAAAATAGGTGTAACAACAGAGAATATATTCCCTGTTATTAAGAAATTCCTCTATTCAGACCACGATATCTTCCTTCGCGAGTTGGTATCTA
>ERZ772960.1684-NODE-1684-length-17272-cov-4.071334_pt1 | contig 17272 bp, 22 predicted proteins | sample MGYA00580678_ERZ772960 | MGnify/ENA primary metagenome ERZ772960 (study PRJEB29015, sample SAMEA2737930) | human oral metagenome | biome: human oral; feature: human-associated habitat; material: dental | place: China | collected 2059 ... | reverse complement strand
GATTGAGCACTTGCCGAGGAATTGATAGGGGAAACCCCGGAGCATTCTGCTCCGGGGTTTTCTTATGCCTGGACTGGGCCGGCGCGCCATAGTGAGAGGTGTGTGAGGATTATGTCTCCGTTCTGCGGCTGTATGGCGGCTTGGTAGTTGGTGATGCTGCCTGCGCTCATGTATCCGCCTGGGATCTCGAACAGTACTGAGTCGTATACATTCCGGTCCACCATGACGGTTTTTTGTATTGTGGCGACTGTGGTGAGGCCTGATCTGAGGAACAGGCGTACCCAGAACTTGCATGTGGGCACGTCATCCGCGTAGTAGCGGATTCCGACTAGGTATTTGGGGTATATGAGTTCGTTGACTATCTCTGACTTGATGGTCTGGCCGTTGAGTACCTTCCAGGGTGCGGTGAACTGTTGCTCGTTGAGTAGTAGTCTGCTGCGGTTGTCTCCCCAGTATCCTTTTGAGGATCCTGAGATCAGGAGCATGGTGGCCGGTGTGCCGGGGTCGCCTTTCTCGCCGCGGTCGCCTTTGGGTCCTGTGTCGCCTTTGGGTCCGCGTTCGCCTTGGATGCCTTTTTCTCCGCGTTCTCCGCGCTGGCCGGGTGCGCCGGGTTCTCCCTTGTCGCCCTTGCGGCCGGGGATGCCGGGCTCGCCCTGGTCTCCCTTGGCTCCTGGGGGCCCCTCAGGGCCTTGTAGGCCGATTCCGGTGAGGCCGCGGGGGCCTCTACCGCCTCGGGGTCCTTCGGGCCCCTGGCGGCCTTCTGGGCCTCTTTCACCGCGGGGCCCTGGCGGCCCTTCGGGCCCTCGTGTGCGGCCTGCTTCGACGGCGGCGTAGACGCGGCTGGCGGTGTCGCGGATGGAGGCGACCTGTCGTTCGATCTCGGTGAGGTGGGCGGGGCTGACGGGGTAGGAGGAGATGAGGTCGGTGATGCGGTTTTCACCTTCGTGGATGAGGCAGTGCATGTCGACGATGGGGACGCGCATCATGCCTGCCATGCGGGCGAGGACGATGTGGTAGGTCCAGGGAGGTGGCGGGTTGGTGAGGTCGTTGGGGCAGTGGATTGGTACGGAGAATGTGCCGCGTACTTTTTCGGTGCGCGGTTGGACGATGACGCCGTCGTCGGCGATGACGACGCGTGGGTCGGGGGTGATGGTGAGTGTGCCGACGGCATCCATTCCTGATGAGTCGGTGACACGTCCTGTGATGAATGCCGTCGGCATTTGTTTTCCTTTGTGTTAGTCGATGTTCTTGCCGTCGATTGACTTTAGAGTCTTAATGATCTCCGCGTTCTGGTTGCCCAGGAACTTGATCTGCTTGCTGATGTAGTCGACAGTCTTCTGCGTCGCAATGGCAGAATTCCGTGTGTCCGCGATCAGCAGATAGAGGTCGCCTGCGAAGTTGCGACCGGCCTGGCCGCGGCGAAGGTTGTCGCGGATCTCCCGCAAAAGATCAGTATTCTCACTCATATCCATATCCTCAATCTCGGGCGTGGACGGCGCCACGCCATTTATATTTCCTGTGTACCTGATTACCCGGTACCACACTCCGCCGCGCGCGGAGTACGGCACCCACCGCACCTCGCCACCAGTGGAGTCGCCCCGGTAGCCGTCGATGGACCCGTCCTCAGCAATGGACGCCTCGCAGATGCCGCCGCGTCCGATCATGCACACGTGCCCGTCGGCAAGCAGGATGTCGCCGTCGACGGGCTCGTAGTCCCAGTCCCACGCCCAGTCCTCGAACCTACCGTCCTGACGGGCCTGATAAAGGAGGTTGCCGGTCCACACGTCACGCGTGAAGGCATTGATGCCCGCCCATTCGAAGATCGCGCAGATCATCTCCGAGCAGTCTACATTCACATTGTGTGAGTGGTCATTAGGGCCGGACAACTCGTAAATGGTGAGTCGGTCGGGCTGAGAGTAGCCGATGCAGTCATTCTGAGTAATCGAGTAGGCGATATCGCCCAGCACTGAATTACTCATACGGGTCACTCCGGAACGTTGGCGTCGGCCACGGCGAGTACTGCGATGGCAAGGCTCGTCAGCACCGGGATGGCTTCCTGCGCGATGATGCCGTAGAAGGCGGCCACAGCAAGGCCGGCGATGGTGACGCGGTAAAGGTACCTGCGGGCAGCCGGCTTGAAAATGTCCTTCATCATTATTTCCTCTCTACATTCTTCTTTACGTCAGAAATATCTGACTCGATTTTCTCCAGTCGCTCCATGACCCCCGGGCGCCGGGGGACTCCGGGCCGGGCCTCGGTGCCGCGCCAGTCGGCGAGCATCTCACCGAGTCGGTGCGTCTGTCGACCCACCCATGCGATAATTCCGAGGAGGGCTGTGATTACTCCGAGCCATGTCACGACGATTTCAGGATTGATATGTATGATCATAGGAACAATTCTTGAAAAGCGTTTCTTGACGCTGCACTATCGAAAAAACACCGCCCTCTCCGGTACTGTGCACGAAGCCATCGTACCATGTAGTCACTCGTTACGAGCCCCACTTCACCGGGCCGGACGTCGTCGGTGATCGTATAGAGAATCTCGTCTGCGCGCGGCCTGCGCCGCTGAATAAAAACAGCGTGGATTGCCTCCCACACGGAGAATGAGCCTGCGTCGCACCTGATCGTGTACTTGTATTTCGCCTCACCGGTCTTACGGCACACGAGACGGTCGTCATTGTCTCTGAACTCGTTGTTGACGGCGTACTCTGCGTAGCGCGGGTCGTGCTTGATAATGAATTTCCCGAAACGTGTGTCGGCGACTTCTTTGGCGAATTTGTCAGAGTCCGCGAAGTGTGCGCAGATGAATCCATCGCCGAACCTTTGTATTTCATGTTTTCCGGGCATAATGCGCCACTGTGCGAAATACGGGTTCATGATGGATATGCTGTTGCTCATCATAAAGACACGTGTTTTGTCCTGACTCCGATCTACGGTTGAGTAGAAGTCAAGGAATTTTGTGACCTCATCAGGCAGGTAGCGTGTCATTCCGGTCTCAATGATAAATTCGTCGAAAAGAATTGTTGTGACGTCCGGGAATGGCACGGACTTGACGTTTCCGGCGGTGCTCAGAGCGAGGAAGTAGCCGATTTCCCGCCATTTCCTGTCACCAACTACGCGGCACACCGCGGTGCGCCCCTGTAGCTTGAACTCATGCCCCGGGAATTCTTGGTGAATGTCGTCAAAAAAGGTCGAGATCTGTTTCAACTCGGTATTGTAGCGGCGTAGGTATATGAATTTCTCGTGCTTGTTCACAGCGTTTTTCAGGGCAAACTTCTTGGCGCCATAGGTTTTACCGAGACCGCGTGCGCCCATCACCATATTGATGACAGCGTTATATGACAGCACCTTGTCATACGAGTACCACGAAAAAGTCTTGCGCTCGCGAGCCATCAGATATACCTCCTCAACTGCCAGTCGCACCCCGAGAACATAGACAAGGACCCGTAATTCGGCTCACTGTGGCCGTCCGGTCCGCGTGCGCCGATCGACTCCCAACCACCATCGCCGCCGGTGCAGTACTCAATATGGCCGCCACCCGAGTACCACAGGCAGACGACAAGGTCACCTTCTTTCACCTGGTCCGCGGCATTAAAGGACCCCGACCCTTCGGCGACGACCCAACCGCTGCTCTGGTTCCCGAAGATCTCGGACGTCCCGCCCGGCCCGATATCGATGTCACAGCAGGTCTTGTACAGCCACCAACAGAATCCACTGCAATCCGTCACCCCGGTCTCGTCCGGGTGCAGGCGTGCCTCATACCACTGGTGGTAGGTGAATTTCCCGAGCGAGTCGATCGCCTTGGCGGTCATGGCTTTAATGCCCTCAGCAGTAGCACCACCACCGCCACCACCACCGCCACCACCGCCGCCGCCCGGCTTTTTCTGCGGCGTCTTCTGTGACTCTGTCGACGCACGATAATAGCCGTCACCGCTAATATAGGCACGGCCCACACTTCCGTCGGCCATGTATATTGAGAGGGATCCGTCGCCCGACTGCTTAATGTATTTGATGCTTTTGGAGGCCTGCCCGTCTTTCAGCCCGCGGTGCTTGTTGAAAGTATTCTTGTTGCCGCTCCCGTTTTCTCCCGGAGATAACTCAACGCCATTTGTCTTCAGGTTGGAGATCATGTCGTAGGCAATCTCGTACCTTTGTCCAACCGCCCACCATTCTCCTTCATATTTAATAGCATCTGACATCGAGTCAAGGGTAGCGGGATGACCGGCACCGGCGACAAGACGACCCAGAATGGGCGCGTAATTACCCCATCGGTGCATGACAACAATAAGCATCATGCACGCCTCGGTCTCGGTCTCCGGGTCAAGGCCAAGTTCCTGGCAGCGGGGGATGTACTCGTTCTCCAGGTCGTCCTGCATCTGGCGATTCTGGATACGGTGACCCTCATCCGAGTCGAGGGCTGAGGAGAGAGCACTACGGTCAGCGCCTGAAAGGTACTGATATTTCCTGGAGGAAATCGTCCAGGAGTCCCTCCCCTCAGCCATCCACCCATCTACAGTGGACCCGAAGGAAGTGCCTGCGGAGAATTTGGAGAGGAGATCATAGGCACGCCCCTGAGTCCACTGGCCAATACCGAGGGAGAGTGTGTCCGGCGCTGAGATGATGCCGTAGTCGTTGCTCGCCTCCACTGTAGCCAGCGTGGCGATAATGCATTTCTTGTGCTCATCATCAAAAGCCATTACACCCTCCCTCGAAGTCTGTTGGCGATCAGTGGATAACCATGTTGGTCGCCGCGTAGTTCACCAGCACGCTCTTATTCTTCGGCGTGCCGATGAGCAGTGCCACGGAATACCTGCCTGCACCCTCATTCGCCTGGAACATCGCGGAGATCTCGGAATTCACCTTGGCGCCATCGTAATAGCCGGCGATACCGGACGTGCCGACCCAGTCCTTAGCGCCCGAGGGCTTAGTGAAATACAAGTAGAACTGGGCATTACCGGACACGGTGGTGTGATTGATGTGGCAGTTCACATTAATGACATCATTCGCGTTGAGGTCAACCGACTTGGACATCACCTCATAGGTGTAACCCGGGTTGACGTCGGACGTGGACGTGAAGTTCTTGTCCTCAGAGCCCGCGCGCTTCTCAATAAAACGAGTACGCGTTGTGTTGGCGAGGTCGCCCGCGGTCTTCGCCTCAGCAATACCGGACGAAAGATTCGCGGTCGTCGTATTCGCCTGGGACGCCGCGGAAAGGGCCGCCTCAGAATTCTGCCTCGACTGGTTCGCCACACTCATCGCATTATTCGCGTTGCTGAGCGCGGAAGCCGCCGAGTTGGACGCCGCGGTAGCCTGAGAAATAGCGGAGTCCGCCGTCGTCTTGGCCTCCGCTGACGCCTTGAGCGCCTTGTCCGCCTTGCCGGACGCGGTGGCGACGACGGCGAGCGCGCTCTTGGCGCTCTCCTTCGCCTCAGCCGTGTTGTCCGCAGCTTCGTTGGAGGCGGTGAGTGCGCTGGTCGCGTCGCGGGAGGCGGCCTTGGAGGTGACGATCGCCTCGCCGAGGTGCTCGTCAATGGCGTTCATGGCACCGTTCAGGTCGCCAACGATATTGAAGTGATCGGAATTCAGGTAAATAGGAAGGTTGAAGTTCTTCGTGTGATTAGTAGCGGGCATTTTTTCTCCTAATTGTTAGCCGCAGACACAGTTCTGAATATCGGCGATAGACGCGGACGAGATCTCATCCAGCGACTTGGTGGCGAGAGACGCGGAACCCCTGAAAGTGGACTCGTACACATCCATCACAACATTAACAACGTGCTTCCTCTGACCGGTGACCGGCGAGAACATCATCTCCCGCGACCAGTAATCGAGGAAAATCTTCCCCTGAGTCTGCATCTCCAAAATATCGAGCGGCAGGGAGTCAATATCCTCCACCGTCAGACCGGCCCGAGAGAAGTCAGCGGCAAGCAAGCCATTGACCAAGACGCGATTATCGAAATCGAATAGCATCGCCTCCAGACTGCGACGGGTGCCGGTAAGCCAGTCGAAAACCTCAACATAGTCGTGCTGAAGATGCCGGTCGACATACTCCCGCATGCTCTCCTTGAAAAGCGCGAGATCGTCGTTAATATCCGCAACGTACTTGCGGAACTGCTCGATCATCTGCTCCGGCAGGTCGCCATACTGGCCAACCTGGTCCCGCACATTTTCAAGCAACTTGGAAATGCGCTCGTTATAGTCGGCCGCATATGACTCCAGTGAGGAATTCAGAGCATTTCTGAGTCCCTCGTTGACCCATTTACGCAGTTCCTCGATCACCTGTAGGTAGGTGAAACCGTCGCGGTACGTGAAAGGTACCGTCGTGGTGAGCGCGTAGTCGTGCGGAACTAGCGAGTACTCGGGCGGGTCGAATTTATGGCGCTCAGTAAACTCGGGAATAGACGGCGTAGGTGTCGAGGGACTTGCGCCCGGTGATGCTGTCATTACTGCTCCTAATCCCCATAAACATTTCCTGCAACTCGCTGATGACCATAAGATCAATATTCAAAAACGTTTGCCTCCACGCCGCGATAAGCGCTGCCGTATGGCCAGTATACCCCCAAGAATGCGAGTCCTGCGACGACGTCGACTCATTCTTGGACGCGCTCTTCGACGTCGACGACGAATCGCCCGCCACGTCATTGACCCCGCTCGACGTCGACGTCACATCGGTCGCCGCGGTGGCGTAGTCCTTGTTCCCGGCCAACCTCACCTGCGGCATCTGAGACTGCACCGTGCGGGACGACCCGTCGGACGTGGATTTCGTCGTGCTCTTCTGCCCGGTTTTCTGGTCACTGTCACTCGTACCGGATGAGGCCGATTTCTGGCCCGTCTGGCTGTGGGTGTCCATGGTGGACAAGGGGTCGATCTCTATGAGTTCGCTGCTGTACAGTTTATTGTAGTACGGCATGATCTCATGCATTTTTGTGCTCATCTGCCGTATCCACATGTCGACCGATTCCAGGCCTATCTCATTATAGAAATAGTGATCGATGATGCGTTCATTGAGGTAGTCGCGGTACGCCTCATCAAAAATCGGATAGTCGTTCAAACCGATTCCAGTCACTCCGTTGCGAGCGATCACCTCACGGAGTTCCATAGTAAAGTCAGCCATTACTGTCACCTCCATCAGGATTCATCGCGGTCATGTCCGTCGACCCCAGCGACTCACCGAAAAGCGGCGCTCCCGGGTCGGAGTCGTCGTCAAGATTCCAGTCGACTGACACGTCGAGGCCGTACATCTTATTGATCTGGTCGGCGGCGGCCCGGCGCGCGTTGAGGGAGACGGCGCGCATCGCCAGCACCTGACCGGATGAGCCGGAGGCTTCCTCAACGACCATTCGCTCTCTTTTCTCAGAGTTAACATTCATGATGCCGAGCATTGTCATGCACTCATTCCACGTTCGAGTGAGTGCCTCAGAGACGTACCGCAGCGTCTCGGGCGAGATGCCCGTGTTGAATGCGGCGATCTTCTGCGCGAGGTTCTCGGTGCTCATCATCTCAGTGCCGAAGACCGCGGGCTGGCCCTCGATAATCTGCTGAAACATATTGTTAAACGTTTTGTACTCGTTGTTGTTCACGGCGAAGACAAACGGGTGCCGAGCGTGCAGCATGTCGATCTCGAACGTGCGCGCAATTGTCGTCAGACGCTCCGCGTACACCTCAATCACATCCTGGTCCGGAATACGCATGTAATTCGACCAGATGGGGACGCAGTCATTCCCGGCGAGCCGCTTGGAATACACTAGATTGCCGTACACAGTGAATTCCGTCGGGTTGTTGTACATATTAAGTTCGCCCATGCCCGTGGCACGCAGCGCCAGGTACCGGCCGAACTCCTGGTCGAAATAGAACACGCAGAGGCCGTCCAGCAGAAGCGTCTGCTCAAGATACCGCAAATCAACCGTGTCAGGCATCCCCTGCCAGTTAAAGCGGTTCATACACATCTCAGAGATGACGCGGCGGTACATTCGCCGAATCACCATCTCCCGGTCCTGCGCCGGGTTCTTCAGTACGCGTCCGCCCTCCTGGAAGGGGCGGTATATAAATTTTTCTACTGGATCATTCATGATGCATCACCCAAAGTACCTGCCATAGATAGGGTCATTGTCGCCGAAATCAGTGTCACCAATGTAATTAGGGTCGGCCCACACGGTCACGCCCTTCTCAAAGATCCCGCGGATCGACTGGCGGAACCCTTCGGGGCACGACGGACCGTAAATATACGTCTCCTTCATCTGCCAGTACGTGAATTTCTTCATCACCATAAGCGACTCCGGAGGCGTCATGGAAACATTCATCGCGTAACCGTAGCGGAGCCAGAACTCACCGATCCGCATCATCGCGCCCTGATCAATTACTTTCTGCCGCGCCGCGATCTTCCAGCCGTCGGTGACGAGATTGAAGACGTCGCCGCCCATCTGGCCACTCGTCGTCGGCTGTAGCATCTGAGCGTCCTGCGTCTTGGCATTGATCCCGGCGATCGCGTTGGCGTAGTCCCCGTTCGCAGCGAACTTGGCCATCTGCAAATTAGAGTCAGCAAAATATGAGGCGTATGAGTTGTTCATCGCGGTCATGGCGGAGCGGTTCTCATTCACCATGCGCTGATTCTCCAGGGTGGAGCCGTACTGCATGCCCATGTCGAACCCACCCATGAGCGCGCTTGCGGCGGCGCCGCCCAGATTGCCGGAGAGCGCCTGTCCCGCGGCGCCCGCAAACGTGTGGACGCCGCCGCTAATCAACGCGTTTTGGGCGTTGTAATTTGTTCGTTGATCCTCAAAACTATTTTGCATGTTGGTCGCGTCACTCGCCTGCTGACGAGAGGCAGCCGCCTGGGCGTACGCCGTCGACGCACCGCGGAGCGCCTTCTGCTGGGACCATTCCGCGGACCGGTGCTGATACGCGATGCTGTTCTTGTTGGACGCCAGGTAATTCAGGTAGGAATTATTCGTCAGGGCAAATGTCGGAAAATCCGTGAAACCTGTCATCATGTCGAAGTGCTCTGAGTACAGATTCGAGGTGCCATCACCAATTCCGCCGTCGTTGTAGGAGTTCACGGTGAACATGATCCGCGGCGACGGCGGCACGATATGCGTCCACTGCGTCACCTCGAGGTCATCCGCATTCACGCTCTCAGGCCTGACAATCACAGGCGTCCCCGTGAATGTGGTTAGTTCGAACATCATGTACGGATACGTGAAGAACTTTCGCAGCCTCCGGTAGCGCTTAGGGATAATATCGCCGCGCCTGAAAGACTTGGCCAGCGTGATCTTATGGTTATTGTCGATGCCTTTTTCGCCGAATCCCTTGGTGATCGGGTAGATGGACGCGCCCATTCGCGTCACGCGGTGCCCCTTCTCTTTCGGATCGGGGGACGACGTCTGAGCGGTAGTAATCGGACCACCCTCAAGCGACTCAAAATTAATCGTTCCCTTAGGCACCGCGGTAATGCTGATAATGCCCTGAGACACCCACGGCACATATGCCAGGGATTTTGCGAGAATGTCGAAGTTGCCTGCGGTCATCGCATAGATGGAGCAACCATTCGGCAGCCCCTCGGCGTGCGACCCCGACGCCGTATGCATCTGCGGAGAGTCCTCAGTGCCGAAAGGCAGTTCCAAGTCGACTGTGGAGGCAATAATGACGTCGAAATTGGCAGCGTCAACGGTGCCCTCGTGCCACACGGACGCGATAATTTCCTGCGATATGCTGCCAATAACGTACTCACCGCCCATATCAAGGCCCTCCGGACACGTGAGATACTTGCGGCCGTAGTTCTCCCACGCCTCAGTGGCAGCAATCCCGACGTGCCCGCGCTCCACATAGCAGCGCCCGAAAGCGACGTCGTCACAATAGGTCTGCCACACATCAAGTTGGACGGTAATCTCCGTGGTATTCGGTGCGACATAATTGACGGACGTGATGAAATAGTAGAAGTAATGGTCGTCGCCCGCTACTCCGCGCCTATTGTGAGCGTACAGATAATTGTACTGGTTGGCCTGAGAGAAGGGCACGTCAATACGAATCGGTGCGCCTTGCGCGCAATATGTTAGGCCATCGACCGTAAAAGAATGTCGCTTGCGCGTCAAATAATTCATGCGGTCCGCATGGCTACTGAAACGCACAATATCCCGATACGTAGAGTCCCACCGCACGCGTGTGAGTCCCACCTGAGTGCCCGGCGTCCACACGGCGTAATCAAAATCAAGCCCGAAATCACCCGGACGGCTGTCGCCCTCAATCCTCGGCATCGTCCTCTCCTCTCATCAGTGCCGAGCCGGCCATCTCGTCACTCCGACGAGATGGCCGGCTCGTCTCTCACGCACGCGGCCAGGAAACAGCCGCCTTGTCCTTGTCCACCGGCACCGTAGTGGTGACCGGCGTCTTGGTCAGGCGCTTGCCCGTCGCAGGGTCGATGTAGCCGAGAGTGACGGCCACCTGAATCGACGCAGCAGTCTCGTCCGCACCGATAGTGAGAATGCCGGAATTGTCGCACTTCGTGTGCCCTGACTTCGCGTTAAGCACATTGAAGAAAAGGCCGAACTCGACGTCGTCGACATTCTTACCCGCGATCTTTGTCTGGACAATGTACTTCTTGCCAGGGAGCGCCTTCGCCGTGTCAGACACAGCCTTCCCCGCAGTATCAGTCACAGACGGCACCGTCAGCACCACCTCAGAAGGCTTAATTGTCACGACATTGTCAGCCGCGCCAGTCCAGAAGAGCACCGCAGGCACAAAAAGCGACGCAGAAATGACTTCCCAGTGGTGAAGGAAGTAATTCGTGTAAAGACCCGCAGGGTTGATCTGCGACTGATTCTCAAGCAGGTTATCCGCAATAACGAAGAAGTCCTTCGTGGTGAGCAGCGCCTGGGCCCCGTTAATACCGAAATTCTCCTTCGGAATCTCAACAAAACGGCCCTTCATCTGAGCGTACTCAACATTAAACGCAGCCGCCCAGGCCTCAACACCGATATTCGCCTTCACCTCAGGAGTGGTAATAACAACCAGATCCTCCGGACGGGCAAAAGTCTCCATCCGCGCAGCATTATACTGACGCGAAATAAAAGACATATTACCGGAATAGGCCTGCACCATCTTAATAAGCGCCTTAGCGTCCGCCTCAGACGCACTGAGCGACTGGAGATCAGCACAGTGCTCATGCCAGAAACCACCATTCGCATGATACTCCGCGAAAAGCGAGCAGATAGTCAGGAACTCATCCCACTGATCCGACGTCGTCGGCACCGCAAGAATCTGAGAGATATAGGTCTCAAGGCCCGACTCATCCAGGAAAGCACGCCGCAGAGAATCCCGGTTCACAGTGATCTTGTACATATTCTGACGATTCACCGTGTGGAACTGAGACGCTACATTCGGCCTCTTCTGAGCGAAAAGCGCCTCCTCCATGTAATCACGGTCCGCAGAGTACTCATACGCGTTAATGAGGCCGGTCTGCACCTCCTCAATCGTGTCACCATTAGTCAGCATGCCGCGCTTGAAAGCGGCGAGCGGATTCTTCCACGAGATATCACGCGTGTAATAGGTGCCGATCCTGTTGACCAGGGCGTCCGTGAACTCGTTCCAGTGCTGCGGGAAGCGGGTCAGCGCCTCAAGAGTCTGAGCGAGATTACCCTTAGTAGTGTCCGGAATCCGGTTCTTATAGTCGAGGGACGCATTCTTCTTAATGCGAGCAAGCATCTCATAATTATCGAAATCACGGATCTTGCCCATATTCTTCTGAGGCATCTCAATTACTCCTTATCGTCCTCGCGCTTATCGAAAAAGGCATCGATACCGCCGTCGTCACCATCATCCTCGTCGCCCCCAGACGACTCGGAATCGCCCTCGCCCTTCTCAGGCGCGGCGGTACTCTGCACCTGGGTGAGTAAATCGTAATTAGCGGCCTTCATCTTGTCCAGCTGGTCGGAGAGCACATTATTGGACTCTGTGAGTTCATTGATCTTCGCCTGAGCAGAGGAAAAATTCTCCGAGAGTCCGTTGTACTGCGACCGAATATCGTCATAGATCGTGGGTGGCACAACAGCGTCGCCCGGGTCCTGCAAAAGCCCCACAAGGGCCTCAAAATCCATTTATCTCTCCCTTTATAAAGCGGTAGGGTGGATATCGCCTCGCGATTCCACCCTACCATTTTTTCACCGGATTGTCCGCCGCGGCGACAGCCGCTGATCGGACGAAAAATGCGGCCGCCCGGCATCACCCGTAATCATTACGGCCGTCATTCTGTCACTCTGCGTCGGAGTCCGGAGTCTCGGGGTGCTCGACACACCACTGATCGTAGCCGTGCGCCTCAGCCCACTCCTTGATCGCGCGGCGTGCGATTCCCGCGCGTGTGGACTTGTGCTCCCACTTCACGTCCTCAAGAAACGCGCTCAGACGCTCAGGAATACGTGCAGTAACATTCTCGAAGCCATCAATCTTCTTAGCCATAATTAATTCTCCAATGCCTTGAAATTAAATGTTGTCTCAGTCAAGACGACTCCTCCGGGCGTTCGCCTCGGCACTAGTTTACCGTACCAAGTGCAGTCATGCAACATATCTTCTGGAAAAATACTCGCCCCTACATGCCGCGGCAAGCCCGCGATATGGGTGTCCGGCCTCCCCTCTACCACCTCAGAGTACTGTTTTGCACGCACAAAAATCGCACGCTCAAAATCGCACTCATGCTTCCACGCACCCAGACGAGTGGGATGCACGTCGACGTCGACAAGCGGCTCCAGGCCGAGCACATGGAGAGAGTCGGTATCAGCATACAGAAACCGATCGTAGTTCTTCTGCGCCGTGCGCACCGTGTAATCACGCGCCCACGACGTCACAAAAATACCTAGAGGCGTATAAGCGGGTTCGCACTGCTCAAAATCGCCCAGCACCAAGGAAACGTGGCCGTTCTCCAGTACGGGCCGCTTGCCCGTGACATTGGTATTCTTGGCGAACTTTCCGTACAAAGAGTTCAGGAACAACTTAGCAATTGCACGACGACCGCCGACAGAATTCTGTTTCACCTCCATCCACTTATCAATATATGACGACAGCATGCCGGTACGAGACTGATACGAAAAACCGCCCCGCCACTCCACGCCCCAAATATCGTAGTGATCATTCCACAGCGCCCAGTCCACCGACGACACAGCAACAGTCGTTGGCTCCAAAATATCCTCAAGATACTCTGTACTGCTAAAAATGACATTCCGCTTAATCTGAATGCAAGGAATATGGTCCTTTTTCAGGCGAGCCTGAAAAGTCACCGTCGCCGTCCACAGCCCCTCATCCGGGGGCGCCGCAGCAAAAGCCTCCGGCTGACCGTACGGAAGCGGACGCTCATGCATCACATACGGATACAACGAATTCACGTCATAAACACTACCCTCACCAACAACTTTTCCCGCCATACGCCTGTCCGCATAAGTAAAGCCACCCTTATATGCGCCCCTGATGTCGTCATCCATATCTGCCGACAGCGCCGGAAAATAGACACGAAACCGGTTCTCGCCGCCAATCAGCCCCTTGTACTCGGCCATCGCGTCCGACCCCACCGTCAGCCTCGTCATCCCCTCAGCCAGCGTCTCACGCAGCGCCCGAGCCACAATCACCACGTCCCGACGGATATAGTCCCACTCCTCCGCCGTAGGCGAGTAGCCAACCGGACGAACCGCGCCGTAGTCGATCTCCCCCTTCCCCTCGTCCTGATGGAAAGCACGCGCGACGTCGGCGACCTTCATGGGCAGCTTCTTGTACGAGTCCCGGAACTCGGTGACGCACCCCGCCAAGTTGACTGTGATGGAGTATATCTTCCCGAGCCTGTCGATAAGTGTCGTGAACTGGTTCTCACGGGGACTCTTCTTCACCCATACGATGCCATGCTTGAGCAGGTAGTCCATAATAAAGATGCCGTCGAAACCCAGGTTATGGAAATAAGTGATAGACGGATGAGCGCGGCAGTACCCAATAAAGCCCTCAATGTCTGTACCAACCACATAGTCCGACTCATTACCCACATTCACGTTTCCCCACGCCCACACCCTGCAATCCGCAGGGTCAGTCGTCGTCTCAAAATCAGCGACCCTTATTACGCTGGTTCCGCGCCCGCGTCCGCAAACCCTTCCGGTACGCCTTCCGCCGCTTCTCCTTCCGTCGCTTCTCTGCGAGCTCCGGCGTCGGCTTGAATTCGACATTCGCGGCTTCCTCATACATCTGCATCAGACTATCTTTATGCTCATCCACCGAATTGATTATCGTTTCCTCAAACTGAAGATCAGCCTGAGAACCGGGGTCGTCAATAGCCTTCTGAGCAAAATAAATCTCCGCAAGAGTGGCCGCAAACTTCGACGACGACGTCCACAGAAACCAGAGCCGCTCATCATCAAGCGTCAAAATCTTCGGCAAAAACCCCGGATCATCCAACGAGTCAATCATCTGGGCGATCTGAGACCTAGCCCTATTAACATACTTCTTGCGACCCTTCGTAGTGTGCATCTCCATCATGCGCTCACCCGCCATGATCGCACCGAAATCATCCTGGTACCGCGTCGGCACCGGCATCCGTTTCGGCGTATACGTAGGACCAGCCGCTACATCCAGATACGCCCTACGAGGCCGGAAATCATGATCATAGTCCTGCACCGTGATATCGCCCATGCCCGGTACGAGAGTTCCACCAATCTCCTCATGCTCCTTCGCATTCCACTCATTGTGCCTCTTGTACCCGTAATAGGCGCGCGCCATCGCCTGCTTACTGATAATGTCGCCCTTCCGAGCGCCCCGGTAATAGCCGACGACATTGCTGTTGAAATTCTCAAGCCGCTCAATATGCTTTTCCAACTGGCGAGTCGTCATCCTATCGATATTGGCCTTCCTAGGGTCATACTTAGTGCCCGAGATATCCACACCGTACTGGCCGTTATCAAGATCCCAATCAGTACCACGCGGATGGTACGTGCCCGCCTTAATCCGACCAATCTTCGTAGAAGCTTTTCTCTGCAACACGTGCGCCCTCGCACGCAGATCCTGTAGCGACATAATAAATCACCTCTCCTGCCCCTCCATCGGGGCAGGAGAGGCGATTTCCCCTTGTGCGCGAATCTCTATAGCGCCCGTCTAGCCTATCACGCCAGGGACAGCGTCAGGTACCGGTACATAGCATTCCGACGCGTCGGCTTCTCCTCCACCGTCACCTTGAGCGGAGCCTCCCAGGTCGACGGGTGACCGAAAATGCCAATGATGTTCCGAACCGCCGAGAAAATCCCGTTCGACGTTGCCGAGTACACATCACCCGACGCGGTAATCAGGCACGTCCGAGGCTGTTCCACAATCTCGCCCTCCTCTGTCTCGACATCCACGTGCTGCACGATGATGTCCCTGACGGTCAGAGTCTCGCCGACGACGTCGCGCAGGGGCGTGGCGTCGTTCAGGGCCTTGTAGACGGCCGCCTTGCCCTCCATGGTGTTAGCGTCCACGGTGGAGAAGATACCGGTCTCGGCGATCTGGCCGGCGATGTTGGTACGAGTAGTGATATCGGTAGACATTGTCTCTTTCTCTTTCTTGTTGATATTAATATTGGTCAGAAAAGCGGGTCACTAAAAGCAAGTGACTCGACAACCGCCTCCGGGACAACGTACGTGCCTGGAGTCTCATTGGCGACAGACATGACGAGAGCAATCATAGAAGCCACATCACGCTGAGTAAATGCCATCGCATTTCGGGTGCACGTAGCGAAGACGGTAAATGCATCGATGTACTGAGCGATAACCGTGCTGTCAACCATATACACCCTGATTATTGCGACAGAACCGTCGATAGCACACTGTGCGGTTTTCTGATCGTCCACGGTCACCCTGACGTCCATGGACTCGCCGTTAGGGTCGCGCAGGACCACACTGAAGAAATCGCCGGATTTCAGTTCCTTAGTCATAGTTGAATCTCACCTCTCCGTAGTTAGCCATCTCGTATGCCATCTTAATGAGTGTCAGAACGTGCTCAACTCTCAGTTCCCGAGCATACGCAATGATCTTAGCGCTATACTCCAACACGCTGTCGAAGAAAAACTCGACGTGCCAGTAGCCACCTTCAAGCCAGATCGAAACCTCCTCATTCCCGTCGAAAACCGCTGAACAAACATTATTATCGAAAAACGTGAGCACACATTCACGCAGTTCGTCATTGATCCACGCGTTAAGAATATTCTTACTCCTGACAGTCAAAGCCCATCATCCTCAAACAGTTCTCAAACACGTCCTTGAAAGTCAAGGAAGCATCGGCAACGCCCTCCACACAAAGTTTTCCAAACGACGCCCGGAACGCAACCCCAACATACCGCTTGGCCCTGAAAATCAGTTGGTGCTCACCAATATCAGCAGTGTAGTAGGCAAAGTTACCCGACGCGGAAATATTCAAATCGTAGGCGTAGTCCCCGAGTTCAACTTCAATCTTCACAATTCCACCTCAATATCCAGACGCACGCGAACGCCCGTCATGAACATCGTCAGCGCCTCCAGCAGGGCAGGAACCTCGTCGTCCTTCACAGGCGGGTGGCCCACAATGACAGTGTCTTCCTCGTTCGGCACGTACTTCACGAGATAGTTCGGGTTCTCGTAGATGGCGAAATGAAGGTTGTCGTCAAAAGTCTCAGAGTAGACGACCGCACGGTCGACATTCGTCTTGTTGTCACGCTCATACGTCGCAATGGTCTTAGTGTACGGATCAAGAAAATGCATCACAATTCCTTCGAGAGATAGGTATTAAGTTCCTCAAGGTTCTTAAATGAAATCGCCGACCCCTTCGTCATCACCTTAATTCCTTTGGGCTTGATCAAAATGATCTTGCCAGGCACAAGAATCGATATCTTGATCGATGACCTGTACTGTGCGAGCAGACACACCATGTACCGCATCTGCACCGTAAATCCACTCAGCATTCATAACCCCCATGTAAAGGCCGATATTGAAAAGAACGTACAAGACGACAATGACCGTCATAATAGACATGAAAATGAACATCAGAATGTCGCCAATGCTCCATCGCATCAGAAACCAACCTCCCTCTGAACACGGCACTCGATGCGCACCATCTCAACGATCTGCCTATGAGTCACCGCATGCTTCCTGTCATCAATGACATAGAAAACACCATTAACCCTCCCGATCCACTTGTCCGTAGCAGGCAAGTACCAACCACCCACCGCCCTGAAGGGCTCCAACTCCCTCAAGACCTGTTTCCGATCCATGGCTCCCCTCTCCGACGCCTCCCTGACGTCCTGATACAAG
>ERZ772960.1682-NODE-1682-length-17278-cov-8.602566_pt1 | contig 17278 bp, 13 predicted proteins | sample MGYA00580678_ERZ772960 | MGnify/ENA primary metagenome ERZ772960 (study PRJEB29015, sample SAMEA2737930) | human oral metagenome | biome: human oral; feature: human-associated habitat; material: dental | place: China | collected 2059 ... | reverse complement strand
AGTCAAAATGCGCTTTTTTGTTCTTTGCGATAATTTTTATCGGCTCTCCGTCCATTGAACCTATTATATTCATCTGAAAATACTTGTCAACGTAGAGGCAAAATGATACTGTATTCCCAAAAGATGGGACGGCATCCTTTATGCGGGAATATGCCGATTTTGATGATAAAATAGGTTTTTTATGTTTTTTCAACGGTACAAATTTACTTCATATACTGAACGGCGGGAAAAGCGGTTTAAAACTCTCCGTATTTTTTTTATTATTTTCTTAATTTTCATAATATATCAGCTTATCAGCTCATATATTATCACCACCTACCGCATTCAAGCCGATACGATGCAGCCGACTTTTTCCTCCGGGGATATGATTATCACCGCCCCTTTTTATTCGGCTCAAAAAGATATTGAGCGGGGAACGCTCGTAACAGTCGAACCGATTGCAAGGCCTCATCAAAATTTTTTTGAAAGAACAGCGCAAAAAATCATTACATTCTTTACCTTTCAGCTCATTAATCCGTTTGCCGCCCATCAGCCGTCGCAAGCAAAACCATTTATCAGGCGGGTTGTCGGCATTCCCGGCGATACGGTATATATGGAAGGGTTTGTACTGCATATTAAAACAAAAAACGGCGGGCATTTCTTAACCGAGTTTGAAGTAGCCGACAACGACTATAACGTTAAAATCGAAAACCTTCCGGAAAACTGGGATACGTCGCTGCCGTTTTCGGGCTCATACCCGGAAATCACACTCAAAGAGGGGGAATATTTCGTATTGTGCGATAACCGGATAGCCTCAAGCGATTCCCGTCTTTGGGGACCGTTACAGGCGGCTACACAGATTAAGGGGCATATATTGATGCGCTACTGGCCGTTCTCCCATATTTCAATTTTTTAAACTAAATCGGTAATCGTGAAGCCTTCCGGTCTTTACATCCATATTCCTTTTTGTACACAAAAATGCCGGTACTGCGACTTTTACTCGTTAACGCAGCATTCGATAGCGCAACAGTCAGGCTTTCACCCATATCATCCTAATCCTCACTTTATCGAACGGCTGCTGCAGGATATCCGTTTTTTTAAAGAACGCTATGCTATTGAAGCATGGAGAACAATCTATATCGGCGGCGGAACTCCTTCGCTACTGCACCCCGGCGATATACGCTCCCTTGCCGCCGGCATCCGCGAGGGACAGATGCTGCCGGTTGAAGAATTCACAATAGAAGCGAATCCCGAAGACATTCACGAAGAATGGCTTGCAGCCTGCAGCGAAGGCGGAATTAACCGGCTTTCCATCGGCGTACAGTCTTTTGACAATACCGTACTGGCTGCAAACGGGCGGCGCGGTTCAAAGGAAAAAACAATACAAGCCTTGGAGACTATCAAAAGCCGATGGCACGGCAAGCTTTCCTGCGACTTAATTGCAGGGTTAACCGGACAAACCGCACAAAGTCTTTCCGACGATGTCCGGCGGCTGATAGACTACCGCATCGAACACCTTTCCCTCTACGGACTTTGCAGCAGTGAACCGCTTCCGGAAACCCGCGAAGATTTTATTTCGGAGCTTTTACAGCAAAACACCGCACTCCTCGCCGCAAACGGGTACGTCCGGTATGAAGTGTCGAATTTTTCGTACCGAGATAAACACCGATCCGTTCACAACCAAATCTATTGGAAGATGGAACCGTATGCCGGCATCGGCCCTGCTGCATGCGGCACCCTCGTACACGAAGATACGGGCGGTGGCTTTACCGCAGCGGAACGGTTTGAAGGAATAAAAGATATCGGACGCTGGATGACAGCACCCGACCGCACATCGGTATATACATACGAGCGCATCAGTCGAAAGACCTTTTTGGAAGAAGTATTGCTGATGGGGTTTCGGCTTTCGGAAGGGATTAACCGCGGAGACTTTTCCCGGCGGTTCGGTGCGGATATTACCGCCTATATCGGCAACACCCTAAGCCGCTGGGAAAAAAGCGGACAGTGTCGCATCGAACCTGAGCGGACATATCTTACGGAAGAGGGGCTTTTATTCCTCAACCGCTTTTTAGTGGATGCGCTGTTGGAGCTGGATACAAATGCAGCACGATGACAGATTGCCGCACTAACTTGCAGAAAAGTTAAAGCTGCTGTCTGCTATGCCCGCACTTTCCCCTACCGGCGTTTTGCGAGCGCTGTGCTGAGCCTTGTGCCGAAAAATTGGATAAGCTCTACCATCACTAAGATAACGATTACCGCAGCCAGCATAATATCGCTGCGGAACCGCTGATAGCCGTACCGGATTGCCAAATCGCCGAGACCGCCGCCGCCGATTGCACCCGCCATTGCCGAATACCCGATAAGATTGATAATAGTAAGCGTAATGCCTGCAACAAGAGGCGGCAAAGCTTCCGGTATCATCACTTTAAAGATAATCTCCGCCGTGGAAGAGCCCATCGCAACAGCCGCTTGGATAACGCCGCGGTCGATCTCCAGCAAGGCGCTTTCGATAACCCGTGCAACAAAAGGGGCGGCGGCGATGGATAGCGGAACAACCGTTGCAGCGGTTCCGATGCTGGTACCGATAATAATCCGCGAAAACGGAAAAAGCAAAATCATCAATATGATAAACGGGAATGAACGCAGCACATTTACAACCCTATCGATAAGCTGGTGCAGTACCGGCTTAGGCATCAAATTTTCTTCCGCCGTGATACACAGCAACACGCCGAGCGGCGCCCCGAGTATAAATGAAAACAACGTAGAAAAGAATACCATTATAAGCGTTTGCGCCGTCGCCGTTCCTACCAGCTGCAATAATGTTGACCATGAACTCATCTGTGCGTCTCCTCTACTTTGATGCCGTTTTGATTAAGATAGGCAAAGGCTTTTTGCATATTCTCCGGCGAACCGTTTATATCGACAAAAAGGGTTCCGACAACGGTGTCGCCGACTTTCTGCATACCGCCTGCGCAGATATTAAATTCAATACCGTAATCGCGGGAAATTTTACTCAAGACCGGCTCACTCGTCAATTCGCCGGAAAAGCGGAGAGTATAGGCGCCGCCGCTTTTAGACCATCGGATAAGTTGCGTGTCTTCGGGATTTAACGGGTTGATATGCATTAAGAAATCTTTGGTTACTTCCGACTTGGGCGCGGAAAAGATTTGGCGCACGGAACCTGTTTCTGCGACGGCGCCGTTATCGATAACGGCAACTTGCTGGCAGCAGTCGCGCACAACTTCCATCTGGTGCGTAATCATCACAACGCTTAAATTCATATCTTTTTGCAGCCGTTTAAGCAGTTCCAAAATTGAGCGTGTCGTCTGCGGATCGAGCGCGCTGGTCGCTTCGTCGCAAAAGAGAATATCGGGAGAAACCGCCAAGGCGCGGGCAATCGCTACCCGCTGCTTTTGTCCGCCGGATAAGGTGCTCACCCGTGCATCGCCGCGGCCTTCAAGCCCTACGACCTGCAGCATTTCTTCCACCTTTGCAGCAATGGCACGTTTCGGCATCCCTGCAATTTCGAGCGGATAGGCGATGTTGCCCGCCGCTGTCCGCGATGCAAATAAGTTAAAATTCTGAAAGATCATCCCGATTTTCTTATGCTGATTCCGTAAGAGCTTGCCGGTTAATGTATCTACGCGGGAGTCCCCGTAGTAAATCTCTCCCGAATCCGCCGGCTCCAAAAGACTTATCAGCCGCACAAGCGTTGATTTTCCTGCGCCGCTTTTTCCGATAATTCCGAAAATCGTATTTGAAGGAATTTCAAGGCTGATATTATCCACCGCCTGAAGCTCCCCGTACCGTTTGTTCACATTTACTAACCGTATCATCCGTACATACAAACAAAATATAAAATCTCTGTCAAGGTAAACGCATCAGGCCGGTTTTTAACGACCCCGCGGAAAAATTGATACTATTCGACCGAACTGCCAAGGATGGCAGTGGTTCCATACAGTAGTGATGTTTTGTGCACGCACAAATCTCGCCTTCAACTGATGTACATGGACGTACAACGTGGTGCCGGATACAAGGCGCAAGCAAAAATAAAGCGGAGGCGTACTTGTTGTACGTTGAGCATTTATTTTTGTGCGGCAACGCCGTAGACGGTATGCATATTTTCAAAAGGCTATTAAAAGTTTCTTAAATGATATATACTTCTAACCGATAATTGAAAGCGATGATGTGTATAAAAAAATTTTTTGCAGCGATATTTTTTTTCTCAAGTGTTCTTACAACTTCGTTTACCGGTAATGCGGTATTTGAATTAGGCGGGAAGCATGGCTGGGGGATGCTGCAGTATACCGAAAATATACAGATGTGTCCGGGAAAATACGGGAATCCGGGTATTTCGCTCAGTAGCAGTGTGCCGAAGATAACGCAGGAAACCGATCTTTATCTTAATTTCGATTCTCCTTCCATTATAGAAGAAACGAGTTCATATACGGTTGTCTCCGCAAATATGCGTTTTGCGGGGGTGGAACAGGCAAAGCTCGGCGCCGGCGCTGCAGTATGCAGTCCTCATGTAAAAACAGCAGGCTTGGTTTTAAAACCGCAGGCCGGATCTTTTTTTGCAGGCGAAGGTTCTGCAGGATCGTTTACGATTGAATTTTGGGTAGCGCCGGCGGTTACCGAAAGCGGCAGCGTTATTCTGCAATGGTATTCGGCATATTTTGAAAAAGAGCGCTTAACCGATCAGCATATTATTGCACAAATTATTCAAAATAAACTGCAATGGGATTTCTTTAATATTTGGCAGGATAAATACAATAACGGTATTTCTATTCAGCTGAAAGGACGCACCAATTTAATTCCTTCCCAATGGTCGCATCATCTGATTACGTATGATGAAGAAATCGGTCTTTTGGAGTACCGGATGAACGGTCATACGGAGAATATCGTCTACATTACCGAGAACGGGCGAGAGAGCGATGCAGTCCTTTTATCAAAATTGGGACATGCCGCCGACCTCTCAATCGGTGTACATTATTCGGGAATGTTGGACGAAATGAAGATAACCAAACGGTTTGTCGAACCGCCGAGCTTTGCCGAACAAGCGGCATTGTTTGACCGCTATCACCTTAATGGGGGGCGATTTGAATCCCTTATTATCGATTCAGGCGGTTCAATGTCGCAAGCAAAGAAGCTGACCGTTTCTGTAGATACTCCGATGCAAACGGATGCGGTATTCTTTATTCGATCCGGCGAGAATCGCTATGCGTGGACGGCTTCGGAGCCCGCATGGAAACCGGTACGCAGCGGACAAGCTATTACAGGTATGCACGGGAGGTTCTTTCAAATTGCAGGGAATCTATATCCTGATGCGGAAGGGCAAACAACACCGATTATACATTCCGTTAGTTTTGAATATGAAAAAGATTCCGAACCGCTTCCGCCTGCACGCTTATTTGCAGCGCCGAAAGACGGCTGCATCGAGCTGTCGTGGACGCCGTCGATCGATTTTGATGTAAAAGGTTATATGGTATATTACGGAGAACGCCGAGGCGAATACTTTTCGGCAGGCTCACCGCTGAATGCAGGTAAAGTCCTCTCCTATCGCATACCGAATTTGGATAACGGCAAAATTTATTTTTTTGCCGTTGCAGCGTATGATGATGAGGAAGGTACACGGGTGGGCGCCTTTTCTCAAGAAGTATGGGCGAGACCGCGAAAGGAATAGCGGTTAGAGGAATTATGTCGGAATCACTTGATTTTGTCTTTGAGCGTGCAAATTCAGCATTAATTACTCAAGACTTTGAATATGCCGAATGGTTATTAACCAATGTGCTAAAAAAATATCCTGATATATCGTTGGCTGACAAAGAAAAAATCGAAAATTTATTGGCGCGTATCTATGGGGATGAAGGCGATCTTGAGCGATCGTTAGAAGCATATCTTCGTTTATATGAACGAGAACCCGATAATGTTGAGTTGATGTTGCGTCTCGGCCGTATTTATCGGCATTTGGATCGCTATGAAGACGCTCTTAAAATATTAGAAAAAGCAAAAAATATCGGCGGCGACACTGATGAGGTGTTGTACAGCTTTGCAAAGACCTATAAGCGGATGCATGACTATGATAAGGCTGCCGACTATTTTTCCCGAGCAATCGAGATAAAACCCGACCATGCTCACGCTTATGATCGGCTTGGTAACCTGTATGTTTTGACCGGTAAAACGGATAAAGCGATTGAAGTATATAAAAACGGTTTGCAGGTAGACCCTAATCATCCCTATTTGAATTTTCACCTTGCCGAACTATTGCGCCAAAAAAAGCGATATGAAGAAGCTATCATATATTATAATTCGGCGCTTCGTATTAATCCTGCGTGGGCTGAGGTTTTAGCGGGCATTGCCGCTGCGTATTTGCAGTTAGCTAAACTTGACGATGCGTTGAATACCTATCGTTCTTTACTTCGCGTAACAGGTGAAAATGCGACTTTGTATACACAACTTGGTTTTCTTTTTGAAAAGAAACAGCTTCAACAAGAAGCCGAGCAATACTATTACGATGCGTTAGCGATTGATTCCGGTTATGCCCCGGCGGCATTTGCGTTAACCCGACTTTTGGAAAAGAATCAACGCTACAACGAAGCGCTTCCGATATTACTTGCCGCGGAAGCTGCTCTGATAAATGCCGATAATCATGCCCTGCGGCTTAAAGCTATCCAAATGTGCATGTATGCTAAAGATTATGCAAAAGCTCATGAACTTTTCGGACGGTTGGATACGGAACACAGCAACAGCCTCGATGCGCTCAAATTGCGGGGTCAACTGTATGCCCTTACGGGAGAACGCGAGCAAGCCGAACAAACATTTAAAAAAATATTACAAGCTACCCCAGCCGCAATAGAATTCCGTCAAGAGCTTGCAGAGCAATACCTGATGGCGCGTAAATATAAAGAAGCAAAAGAACAGCTCGAACTCTTTCTACGGCAAAGACCTATCGATATTCCTGCGCTGATGGCATTGGGAAGAACCGAGGAATTATTGAATAATCCTCAGGCAGCATATCAAGAATATCAGAAAGTACTTGAGTTAAAACCGGATGCTATCGAAGCACGCTCTGCTCTTTCGCGGTTATTTCAGAAACGGGGCGACACCATCGAGGCATTAAAAACCGCAAATGAAATTATCAATTTACAAAGCGGTTCCGAAACGGACGAGCATGAGCAGGATATGGCTGCATCACTCGACTTATATGAACAGGCTGCGGAAAGTTATACGACCGATCCGCTGCTGACTAAAAATCTTGAACAGCTCAAGCCGGACGATTCGTCTCTGTATATGTCTCCGGCAGAGCTGGGTTTCGATTCGGACTTAACCCGAAATATTCCTTCGTTACGGGATATATCAAAATCAGAACAGGATCTCCCTTTTGAGATGTTAATTGAGGAGACGGAAGAAGTAAAAGACTTACCCCCGGAAAAAGACGATATATCCATAGCAACTATGCAGTTGAACGATCAAATGCAAAATGCAATGCTTCCTCGCGCTGCATCTTCGAATTATGTACCGTCGCCTGCAGCTCCTTATGCAGACAGTATCGGACATGCCGGCACTGCAATGCCCTCCGCTGCCGTTACGGGAAATCCTATCGGTGTCATACCCGCTCTTAACAATACACCGCCCATTACCGGCCCCCGTACAGCGGATAGCAGCGCATTTTCGTCCTCTATAGACGAACTTTACCTTAACCCTGACAATACCGACAATAATGCGGCGCTCGACATAGACGGAATTTCTCAAAAAAATGTACAGTCATTGCATAAACGTCAGGATTTGCTCCGCGATGATGCAATGCAGGAAAGGTTAAAGGAACTGGATACCTACGGTACGTCTATAGGATTCTTGCAGGGCATTATTTCGGATGTCGATAAACAGTTTGATGAAAACCGATATGCGCAAGTAGTTGAGGTTTTGGCTGAAAGGATTGCCGAAAACCTTAGTCGAAAAATACCGCTGCAACCGGTTGCCCCAAAAGAGGAACCTGAGGAGAGGCAAGTTCAACCGGAGTTGCAAGTATCGCAAGAACCGGATGAAATGTCCCAAGCAGCTGCCACTGCAGCAGCAGCAGCAGCAGCAGAAGAAGAAGAAGAAGAAGAAGAAGAAGAAGGGCTGCAGGTTGCCGAATTGCAGGAAGCTTTCCCTGCGGCGGAAGAAGATGACGTAGCGGTAAATGAGAATGTACCGGTGCATGAGGATATTGTTCAAGTCATCGAAGCGCCGGAAGAAGCGCTCCTTGGTACCGAAGAAAATGAGGCAATTCCGCTTGGAACCGACAGTGTTCCGATTGAAGAGATTACAGATGAAGATGTTGCCGCATCAACTATCGAAGAGTCCAAGGAAGAAGAAACAACGGAAGAAGAATCAACGAAAGAAGCCCCTGATGTTCAATCCAATTCTCATCACGAAAGCAGCGATGAAATTACCATTGATGATGATGTCGAGTCGCTTATCGAATATTCTGAGAGTGAAAATGAATCGAAACGGAATGGTGCGCAAGAACCGTTTATTCTTGATCAGGAACAGCAAAATCTGCTCTGGTGTCATGCAAAACATCAGGTTAAAAACTCTCCTTCGTTTGAAGAGTACCTTAATATGGCTGATCCCGAACGGCTTGCACAATTGTTTTTGTATTTGCGTGATTTATTCATCCATCTGCCGCAGGAGGAACTCGAAATCTTCCTTAATAGCAGCGAAAGAATACAGATTTATTATATTATTGCCCGGCTGTCGGGAGAACTGGGGCTTAAAGAACGGGCAAACCTTATTCGGCAGGCATACTCTGTTGTAGCAGCGCCTCCCCCCTATAATAATGAGGCTATTTTTAAATTGCTTACTTATCTGCGCGATTTAAGTATTGACTTGCCGGATCAGGAATTAGGAACAAGGGTGCGGCAGGAGCTGGAGCAGCTGATGGCGAATATGTCGTCGGTTTTGCCTAACCTATAATTGGAGATAAAAAGATACTGCGTAGGTATCTGCTATTTTTTAGGAGAAAAATGGAATTGAATAAGTATATTGATCATACTTTATTAAAGTCGAATGCCGTAGAGTCGGAAATTATTGCATTGTGTAAGGAAGCGAAAGAATATCATTTTGCTTCTGTTTGCGTGAATCCGTGCAATGTTGCATTGGTAAAGAAAGAACTTGCGGGGTCCGATGTTATGACGTGCAGTGTTATCGGTTTTCCGTTTGGAACGCAGACAACCGAAGTGAAATGCGCTGAAACGGAACAAGCGTTGAAAGACGGCGCTGACGAAATCGATATGGTGATTAATATCGGGAAGCTGCTGGAAGGCAATACCGGCTATGTTGAAAAAGAAATTGCTGCGCTTGCATCAATCTGTCATGCAAAAAAGGCTCACTTAAAGGTCATTGTGGAGACTTGTTATTTGTCCGAAAAGGATATTGCGAATGTCTGCGCTGCGGTTGAACAAGCGGGCGCTGATTTTATTAAAACTTCTACCGGATACGGTTCACGCGGAGCGTCGCTTGAGGACATTACTTTATTTAAAAAATATCTCAAAAAAGATACAAAGATTAAGGCGTCCGGTGGTATTCGCAGCCGTGAAGACGCACTCAAATATATAGAGGCAGGCTGTTCAAGAATTGGCACCAGCAGCGGCATCAAAATAATTAATGGATAGATGATGCGCCGATAATGGGCATAATTATAATACAGAACGAGTTTCAACATTCAAGATTTTTCGATATTTACCGATAATTACACTGTCGGCTTGTCTGAATATGCATGTCGGATATCAGTAGAGGCGCAAAAAGGGTTTTAGAATGAAAGATATTGAGTATTTAAAATCGCGACCAAAGTCGGATACGCATAATCATCTTAACTTGAGCATGAGATATGAACGTTATAAGCATTGGTCTGGTGTGTACATTCCGAATTTTCCTCGTAAGATGTCCGGCCTCGACGAAATGCACGAAGTAATCGGTGCTTATACTCGCCCTCGCTGTAAAACGGCAAAAGACGTCAAAGCCCTTTTTGAAATGTCCATACAGGATGCGATTGCCGACAATGTTGTTTGGCTTGAAACATCAATTGATATCGGTTTTATAAAGCATTACAACAACAATATTGACAAATTCTTATCCGATGTTTCGAGACTTGTATCAAAATATAAAAAACAGATTGAAATACGCCCTGAAGTCGGCATTCCCAAGACGCTTGACCGCGACTTTATCCGTACATGGGTATATCCGCTTTTTGAGAGCAAGGTGTTTAAGAATGTTGATTTATACGGCCCCGAGGTTTTTGAAGGTATCGAGGATTTCGGCTACATCTTTAAACTGGCCGAAAAACATAACATCAAAAAGAAAGCGCATATCGGAGAATTTTCCGATGCGCAATCGGTTCGGAAATTCGTTGAATTTTTTGAGTTGGATGAGGTGCAGCACGGTATCGGAGCTGCTTCCGACGATTCGGTGCTGAAATTTTTAGCTGACCGGAAAATACGCTGTAATGTATGCCCGATGAGCAATGTGATGCTGAGCGCTATTCCAAGTTTAAAAGAGCATCCCATCAAAAAGATGATCGATGCGGGAATTCCGATAGGACTCGGCACCGATGACCTGTTGTTCTTCGGTAAGACAAACAGCGATCAGCTCTATGATATGCTCAAATGCGGGCTGATTACGGACGCCGATGCTGAAATGCTGATGGCGGTACGGGGCTAAATCGGTATATCGCGGCTTCTTTTGCAATTTATCAGAAAAAGAAACTAATCTTCTCCTATTTTATCGCGACCATCAACACCATTATATCAGATGGCCGGATGCCGGGGATTCTGCTTGCTTGCCCGATCGTTGCGGGCATTACCCGCTTTAAGCGTGCAAGCGATTCCGTCGACAGCCCCGAAACCGCATCGTAGTTAAAATTCGGCGGGATGCGGCTCGTTTCCATCTTTTTCATTTTATCAATTCGTTTGTCTTGCGCAATAATGTAATGCTCATAGCGGATTTCCAGTTCCGCCGCGTTTTTAATTGCCTCGGAATACTGTGCGCTTGCAGGATCGCATCGGCAGATCAGCTCAAGCGGGATAAGCGGGTCGTGCAGCGCGTCGGCGAGGGATTTACCGAGATGGCACTGCAACGCGGGCTCCGCCTCCACAATGCTGCCGGTAATTTTCAACTCCCGCCAGTGTTTGATAAGCTCACCGCGCTGCACAAGTTTTTCCTGCAAGCGGGTAAAGGAACTCTGCTTTTGCAAGCCGATGCGGTATGCCCGTTCGGTGAGCCGCTCGTCAGCTGTATCGTGCCGGAGTTTGAGCCGGTATTCGGCGCGAGCGGTGAACATCCGGTAGGGTTCGTCTACCCCCTGCGTAATAAGGTCGTCGATCATTACGCCGATATAGGCTTCGTCGCGGCGAAGTGTGAACGGTTCGTAGGTCGCCGGGTGTGCGTTGCCGTGGTTGCAAGCACGGGCGTACAGCGTTGCATTGATACCGGCGATGAGGCCTTGACCGCCCGCTTCTTCATAGCCGGAGGTTCCGTTGATTTGCCCCGCGGTAAAAAGCCCCGCGATCCGACGGGTTTGTAAGTCCGGTCCCAACTGCAGCGGGGACACAACCGCATAGTCAACCGCATACGCGGGACGGGTGATTACGGCATCGGCAAAACCGGTCAGGGTGCGGAGCATTTGATCCTGCACATCCTCCGGCAGCGACGAAGAAAATCCGTTGATGTAAAGCTCATCGCTCATCAGGCCTTCCGGTTCGATATACAGTTGGTGCCGCGTGCGTTCGGGGAACTTTCGTACCTTGTCCTCGATGGAAGGGCAGTAGCGGGCGCCCGTCGCGTGGATTTTCCCCGAAAAAAGCGGCGAGCGGTGAAAGTTTTGTCGGATAACCTCGTGGGTATGCTCGTTGGTGTAGCAGACATAGCACACTGCCGAAGGGCGGAATATCTCTGCAGTGTCGAAGGAGAACGGGCGCATCACCGCATCCGCCTCCTGTATTTCCAGCTGAGAAAGATCGACGGATTTCCTCAGTACGCGGCAGGGTGTACCGGTTTTGAGCCTACTCATTGTGAAGCCCTTGCGTGCAAGGGCGCTGCCAAGACCGATCGCCGCTTTTTCTCCGAGACGGCCTTCTTCCGCTTCGAACTCGCCGATGTAGATTTTCCCTTCCATAAAGGTTCCGGTGGTGAGTATCACCGCCCGTGCGGAAATTGTCCTGCCGCGCGCCGTCAATACCGCCTGTACGCTGCCGCCTTCCACAAGTCCGTTTTCCGCAGTCTGTGAGGAGATAACATCAACAACCGTATCTTGATAAATATGGAGATTTTTTTCTTTTTCGAGGGTGTACTGCGCAGTTTGCGCATACAAGAATTTATCCGCCTGAATGCGAGGCGATTGCACTGCCGGCCCGCGGCTTTTGTTGAGAAGGCGGTATTGAATCATACAAGCATCGGCGAGTTTTCCCATTTCGCCGCCGAGAGCATCTATCTCCCGCACGATATTGCCCTTGGAAACACCCCCGATCGAGGGGTTGCAGGACATCCTGCCGATAGTATCAATTGTTTGTGTAATAAGAAGGGTTTGTGCGCCCATCCGTGCGGCAGCGAGCGAGGCTTCGATTCCCGCGTGCCCTCCGCCGACGACAATCACGTCATAGTCCGAATAACGAAAATTCATAGCGGATATTATAGCGAAACGGTTCCTGTTTGTCTGGCATAGATTTGTATTTTCGGCTAAAAAGGAGAACAACTACGCATCAGCGTTTTTGGGGGGCGTTTGCCCTTATGCCGTTGCAGGCAATCAAGCAACTAAGTTTATTCGTGCGGAGGGGGTGGATTATACAACTTACCTACAAATATAAATGAGGCTGTCCAAAAACTTCAGTTTTTGGACAGTTTCCTTAGATGTCCAATTGCTTCCACCTCGTCTTGGGAACGTTCGGTGACTCCTGCGGGCGGCAATATAAAAGGTATTTCTTGCGGATGGCGCTGAATTGCTTAGTCTCTTTTTCGATTCGGGTAAAATAGGCCTGCGCAGTTTGCGAAGGATCGGTGAGCTGTGTACAACCTGTTAATAAATGCAATCCGCAGTATTTTTTGCCCGCATTGTTTATCATAAACTTTTCAGGGTAGAGGCGCTTGAGTTCGTAGAACATGGCGACTGTCGTTTTAACGGGGGAAAAACTACGGCGGTCGGTAACGGCGATTTGTACTCCTCCGCAGAGCTGCCCCGTATAGAGCGAAAGCGACGGGGTAAAAAACGCGGGCAAAAAGTGCACCCCTTCCAAGCCTAGCCGGTTCAGCTGATCGGCTAGACGGTTCGCATCGATGTAGGGCGCCCCAAGGTACTGAAACGGCATCGTCGTTCCTCTTCCTACCGAAAGGTTTGTTCCTTCGAATAAGCAAATGCCGGCATATACGAGCGCGGTGAGGGGCGACGGAATATTGGGAGACGGCGGCACCCATATCAGAGGCAGCTCGTCAAAGTATGTTTCTCTGTCCCAGCCTTCCATAGGGATTACCGTCAAATCACAGCGAATACCGTACTCGGTGTTGAACAAAAGGGCAAGTTCCCCGACCGTCATACCGTGCCGCTGTACGATGGGGAAATATCCCGTAAAGGAACGGTATTCAAGTTCCAGCATATTCCCCTCAACGGCGCCGCCGATCGGGTTCGGGCGGTCGAACACGACAAATTGTTTTTTATGCCGCGCACATTCTTCCATCGCGTATGCCATGGTGGAAATATAGGTGTAGAAACGAGCGCCGACATCTTGAATATCAAAACAGAGGATGTCGATATCTTTCAGCATCTCCGGTGTCGGGCGTTTGGTATTTCCGTAAAGGCTGTATACCGGCAGCCCCGTCCGCGGGTCGGTACTGTGCCCGATGGATGCCCCCTCCCGTTCGTTACCCTGTATACCGTGTTCGGGCGAAAAAAGCGCCGTAAGCTGCACCGACCGGCTCAACAGCACCGCAGAGGGCGTTCCCTCGGAATCGATGCCGGTTTGATTGGTAATCAGTCCTACCCGCTTTCCGGCAAAAACAGTGCGGTACTGCGGCAACCGCTCAATCCCCAATTTCAGCCGTTTTTCCGCCGCCGCTTCCCAGCATACAATACAAAACAAGAAGAACAATACCGCTGCCGTCTTTAGTTGGCGTAAATGGCATACAGACGTTTTCATAAGGGGATACAATCCAAATATATTTCTCATTGAGAGTATTATAGAGTACCTGCAAGCTTTGTTAAACAGGTATAGCAGAAACCGGCTGTTTTAAGTATACTAGCGCGTAATTATGGAAGATAAAACGCAGGAAATGGAGCGGATTCAAGAACTGCTCGACAATAGGCACTATGTAGCTTTAATTGCGGAACTCGCTGAGATGAATGCGGTCGATGTAGCGGAAATATTGGATAAAGAAAATGCGGCAAATGCGGTGTTTCTCTTTAGAATGCTTCCGAAAGACCTTGCTGCCGAGGTATTCGCACTCCTTTCGAGCGAGCAGCAAAGCGCCTTTATTTCATCGATTACGGATAAAGAACTCGGGCCCATTCTGGATGAACTTGCGTTTGACGATATCGTAGACCTTGTAGAAGAGATGCCGGCCAACGCCGTCAGAAAGATTTTAGCAAACTCCGGCGAAGAAGAGCGTAAGCTCATCAATCAATTCCTCAAATATCCTCCCGACTCCGCAGGCAGTTTGATGACGATTGAGTATGTTAGCCTTAAAAAGACGATGACGGTAAAACAGGCGTTGGACTATATCAGAGAGACGGGGCTAAAAAAAGAAACAATCTATACCTGCTATGTGACCGATGCTAACAGGGTGCTTGAGGGTATTGTTTCATTAAAAGAGCTTGTGTTGGCGCCTGAAGATGAACTGATCGAAAATATTTTTGAAAGCGAATGTATCTATGTGAATACCCACGATGACCAAGAAAGCGTTATCGCAGTTTTTAAGAAATACGCATTCCTTGCCTTGCCTGTTGTCGATGCGGAAAAACGGCTGATCGGTATTATCACGGTTGATGACGTAATGGATGTTATGGAACAGGAAGCGACGGAAGACTTCCAGATAATGGCCGCTATGCAGCCGTCCGAAGATGCTTACCTGAACACCGGCGTTTTTAAACTTGCCAAGCACCGTATCGGATGGCTGATGCTCCTGATGGTGTCGGAGACCTTTACCGGTAAAATTATCGAACACTACACCGAACTGCTGGCAACCCTTACCATACTCACTTCGTTTATCCCCATGCTGATGGATACCGGCGGAAATTCGGGAAGTCAGTCGTCGACGTTGATTATCCGCGGTCTTGCTACCGGTGAAATTCAACTGCGCGATTGGGCTAAAGTATTGTGGAAGGAACTCCGTATTGCAATTATGGTAGGTTCGCTGCTCGGTCTGACTATTTTTGTAAAGTCTTATTTTTTGGACGGTAAACCGATTCTTATCTCTGCCAGTGTCGGTTTAACGCTTGTTGTAACTGTTACGATTGCAAAACTCACAGGCGGACTCTTACCGATTCTTGCAAAAAAACTCCACATGGATCCTGCGATTATGGCAGGGCCGCTCATCACGACGATTGTGGATGCGGTGAGCCTTATTGTTTATTTTAGAATCGCAGGCCTCTTACTGTTTTAAGGTTGACCCTAATCGGAATTAATTGATCGGCATTATATGAAATGGTTTGAACGTTTTCGGTACCGCACTTTTTCTCAAGCTCCCTCTGTCGAAGAACTATTGGTTGAAGTTTTTAGAAAAACCATTCATCTGTCTTCTGCTTTAACCGTTGTATTTGCAGAGCGGTGGTATACGCCTACGGTTATCGGTATTATCGGGATCAGCATACTCTACTGCATTTCCGAATTTCTCCGTATGTACGGTCATGAGCTTTACCTTATCACGAATATTACCCGTTATGCCTCCCGTAAGCGTGATAAAGGGCGGTTCGTTTTAGGGCCGCTGACACTTGCCGGCGGAGTGCTTGCCGCACTGCTTCTCTTTCCGATACACACGGCGAAAATTGCAATATTTGCGCTCGCTTTTGGGGACGGTCTTGCCAGTCTTGTTGGGAAGCGTTTCGGTAAAATCCGCCTAGCGTTTTTTAAGGATAAAACGGTTGCCGGAAGTTTAACCTGTTTTGCAGCAGTGTTTCTTTCGACCTTTGCCGTCAGCGGGAATTTTTGGAAAAGCCTTGTACTCGGCATTGCAGGCGCCGGTATCGAAATGCTGCCGCTTAAAGATTATGACAACCTTTTAATACCGATCGCCATCGGCTTCCTTGCCTCATTTCTCAATGCATAAGTGCAGTTGACTATTACAGAACATATCCAAATATACGTTGCGCAGCCTTACCTATTGCCACAGATAAAATTGATGAATAGCTTTCAGAAAAAAGAAACCTGCAGTCAATAGCGTTCCGATGCCGAGCACGGTGAAAAACCATGAGCCGGTATACAGCAAGAGACTATACGCAATGAGCATTGCCAACAACCGAAACGTAGCTTTTCGATATTCGGTAATACTGCGGTATATACCGACCATCAAAAACGATACTACCGCCAATACACAGACAATCCCGCTGAATGAATACGGAAGATAGCGATAAGAATGGGCAAACGAAAAAAACGAAACCGTATGAACAGTGTCGATTGGGATAGCATGCGATAATGCAAACGCGGTAAAACACAGCAAGAAAACAATGGAACCTGTTTCCCGCGTAAAAGTCTTATGGGCAAAAAGGCTTGAGGTTAAAAGCGCCAAACATGCCAAAAAACGGAAAAAGAAGATAATCCGCGCGATGGAAGCGATAAAAACAATTAATAGCGGATAACGAACCTGGAGCGGAAACAGCAATTGCAGCGACTCAACCGACAAGGCAAAGATAAAGAGGCTGAAGAATGAAATCTCCAACGCATGAGTTTTTTCAAAAAGAAAAAAAACACAAATAAGCAGTATCAACGCTATCAGTGGAAGTGAGGCAATCCCCGCCATAGCTGCATAATTATTATATGCAAAGATCGGCATCCTTAATAACCGAAAGGTACTTACCGGTACTGTCGGCAATCCTGCAAACAAGCTATGCGTAGCAATAGCAATGCAGCAGCTTATGCCGCCTATTACCATGAGGGCTGCAATACAAATACCGAAAATTAAAATTTTATTACGACCGGCTATTGTCATATTGTGATTAGTATAGTTGGAAACGCCTGCCTCTGTCAAATATATACCTTTTGAAAATATGCATACCGTCTACGACGTTGCTGCACAAAAATAAATGCTCAACGTACAACAAGTACGTCTCCGCTTTATT
>ERZ772960.1681-NODE-1681-length-17284-cov-4.772593_pt1 | contig 17284 bp, 16 predicted proteins | sample MGYA00580678_ERZ772960 | MGnify/ENA primary metagenome ERZ772960 (study PRJEB29015, sample SAMEA2737930) | human oral metagenome | biome: human oral; feature: human-associated habitat; material: dental | place: China | collected 2059 ... | reverse complement strand
TCTCTTATGAGTCTAGTAGGCCTGAATTTTATGATTTTGGAGTTGATAAAATTTTGGATATCAATGTTTATCCAGAGATGCAAACCATTATATTTATTAAAAAAGCTCTACAAAAATGAAATTAACTTTTAATGGTTCTATGGCTATTATAAGGTCTTTTGGTTTTTTGGAAGCAGAGAATGTTCCATTAAAATTAAGTGAAAAATACATAAACCAAATTTCATCGCGTGACATCAGTGCTATACTGCTTTCACTAAAAAATGTTACATTTTTTAGCCCTATTTGGCTTGGTAGAGTAATTGAAAATTTAAGCGAAGAAGCGCAAAAGCTTGGCGTAGTATTTGCGATTTGCGATTACAATGAAATTTTTTATGAATTGATGATAAAAACAGTTAAGAATATTTTAAATATTTCAATGTTTGAAAGTGAAAATATCGCGGGCTTGTTTTTAAATAAATTTCTAAACAATGCAAATGACAAAGTTTTCATTTATAACTCAACTGAGCAGTATAAGCACTATTTGGCCAATTATCTCAAAAATCGATCATTTGATGTGGTTGAGGCTAGAGATGCAACCGAGTTTAATAAAAAAAAGAATTTATATAATTATGCAGTATCGCAGCTAAATCATGTGAGATTAAAGCAAAATCAGATAGATACTTTTATAAAAGATGGTGTCGTTGTTTATGCCATAAAAAGTTTTATGGACTCAGATTTTATTGAAGATTTTGATATGTCAGCTCATGACATTATGCTAAAAATCGGATATAAATTTTTTATTTTATGGGTAAATATCGCATGTGCTTTAAATATAAGAGGTGCAAATTTTTTAATCAACCTTGCAAATACTGCTCAAAAAAATGGTGCTTTTATATCGCTTTGTGGTGTCAATGAAGCAAATTTGTCAAACGAATTGACAACAAATTTGAAGGGCTCAAACATATTAATATATAAAAATTTGTATGATTTTTATAAAGATAATTCTGTTTTATATCTTGAAAAGAGAACTTTTGATATAGAGCCAATAAACATAAGTAAAACAGCTACACAAATTTCACCTTATGTTATACAATGTGTGAGTAAGACGATTTCGTCTTTGGTTGAGCAAGACACTTTGTGTGTAGATACAAAAGCCGGCACCTTTGATATAGAAGACGAATGCGAATTCTTGCGTGTTTGTGTCCAATTTTATGGCGATATTGATATGAGAATATTGTTTGGGTTAAAAAAACAAAGACTTGATAAAATTTGTTCAATATTTATGTCAGATGAAGATGATTTAGATGGTTATTTAAGCGGATATTCTCAAATTTTTAGTATCATTACAAATAAAATTTTAGCCCAACTCTTGCAAAAAGAGATAGAAGTAAAAGTTAGCCTACCTAAGTTTCTGGCTGATGAAATGTTTTTTGATCGTAGTAGCGTAGGGATTATAACCAGACTAAATGTGAAAGATGGGGAGACGGGCTTTATATTTATAAGTAAATAAGGATTTAAAATGTACGTTGCACCTAGTATTTTGTCGGCTGATTTTGGAAATTTAGCAGCTGAGATAAGAGCCATTTGCGAGGCTGGGTGCGATCTGGTGCATGTTGATGTTATGGATGGGCATTTTGTGCCAAATTTAACCATCGGGCCAGTCGTGGTAAGTGCCGTTGCAAAGGCCGCTACAAAGCCACTTGATATTCATTTAATGGTTGAAAATAACTCGTTTTTTGCCGACCTTTTCTTGCCACTAAAGCCGAAATTTCTAACCTTTCACATAGAAGAAGAGAAGCATCCAATGAGGCTCATCGATCACATCAGAAAAAACGGCGTAAGTCCTGGCATCGTGCTAAATCCGCACACGCCAGTTAGTGCGATCGAGCATATCATCGATGAAGTCGATATGGTGCTATTAATGAGCGTAAATCCCGGCTTTGGCGGTCAGAAATTTATGCCAGTCGTGCTTGAGAAAACAAGGGCGCTAAGAGAGCTAATAGAGCGCAAAAACGCCAAGTGCCTCATCGAAGTAGATGGCGGCGTAAACGGACTAAATGCGCCTGATCTTGAAGAGGCTGGGGCTGATGTTTTGGTGGCTGGCAGCTATATCTTCTCATCAAATTCTTACGAACAAGCCATTCGCGCCATAAAGCTTGAGTTTTGAAACCAAAAAAACAGCGTTTAGAAAATAGCATTGAAATTTTAGCTAGGGAAAATTTAGGCTATCACGAGTTTATCTTAAAATTTAGCGATATTGAGGAAATTTCATCGCTCATTGACGTGCGTGACCTTGATATGTGGCGAACTCTTGGGCTTGACATCACTAGAAATGAAAGCAACGAGATCGAGCTTGGCACGAGATTTAGAGATATAAGCGAGCAGGAATTTTGCGTCGTGGATATCGAAACGACTGGTGGCACGACAAATGGCCAGATCATCGAAATAGGCGCTATAAAAATGAAAAATGGCACTGAAATAGGGCGCTTTGAAAGCTTTGTGGCAGCTAGTGTGGTGCCTGAAAATATCACGGAGCTAACTGGCATAAAGGCTAGTGATCTAGTCGGTGCGCCAAATTTGCTAAACGTGCTGGAGCGGTTTAAAATTTTTCTTGGAACTAGCGTTTTTATCGCGCACAACGTAAATTTTGACTACGGATTTATCTCGCATAGTCTAAATGAGATCGGTCTTGGCATACTGCTAAATAGAAAACTCTGCACCATCGATCTTAGCCGCCGCACCATCGCTTCGCAAAAATACGGCCTTGGCTCGCTAAAAGAACTCCTTGGCATAAATAATACTCACCACAGAGCCCTAAATGACGCGATAGCAGCGGCTGAAATTTTCAAAGTCTGCTTAACTCGTCTGCCATTTAGCATACAAACGACAGAGGATCTCATAAGCTTTAGCAAAAATGCCCCAAGCGTAAAGCTAAAACCAGAGCCAGTTTTAAAAGCCTTGGAGTAGGGCGATTTTAAATTTAAGCCACTTGGGTGGAAATTTAGAAATTTGATTTGGCTGAGGGTGTTTTAAAAGAAACTATCTATCTTAGCACGGTTTGTAATCATTGTGCTTTCAAAAATCTCGCAGTCTATCGCCCTGCAAGCGCTGATCTTTACAAAATCCCTGAAACAACGTTGTCATTGTGATAAATTTCTCGTGAATGCCAGTTTTTGTATGCGTAAAATAGCCAACCGTCGCCACTGATGACACAATTTGCTAGGTGGGTTGCTTTTGTGGCTAAATTTAGAGTTTGTACCAATGTGAAAATTTATTTTCGTTAAAGCTGTGGGTTAAATTTGAGGTTAAATTTACGATTTTAAGCAACGATAAACTTTTGGCTAAATTTCAAAGCGTTTCGCCAAATGTTAAGGGGCTTAGGCAGTTTAAAAAGCAGAGTAAAACGCCTATTTGTGTGATTAAATTTGAAAAAGATCGCCCTGTAAAAGAGTTATTTTCTAAGCTTTTGGAATTTAAGGAGTTTTTCAAGCTTTTAGTCGTAGTGGATATGCAAAACTACCTAGAAAATCCATATATGCTGCTTTGGCGCGTGACAAATAACATAGATGCCTTGCGTGATATCTATATAGATGGCGAAAATTTCTGCGTGGATGCGACGAGCAAGGACGAGTTAGAGGGCTATACTCGTGGCTGGCCTATGCAAACTGACTGCGAGCGCGAAGTGGTGGCTAAGCTTATTAGGCGTGGCGTAGTAAAAGATGAGCCAGAGCTTTTTCATAAATTTGAGATATTTGGATAGGTTTTGACTGCTGTAATGTTATAAATTTAAAAATTAGGCAAGCATATAGCCTGCCTAAACTACGAAAGTTTTTTGATAGCCTCAACTATGAGGTTGCACTTTTTGACGACTGAGTTTATCTCTAGATACTCGTTTTTCGTGTGCATGTTGCCACCACTTGGACCAAGACCATCTATCGTAGGGCAACCAGCCGATGCGCTGATATTGCCATCGCTTAGTCCGCCAGCATCGACCCAAGTGACCTTTGTGCCAGTGGCCTTCGCTGCCTCGTCAAAGACTTTTTTGATATTTGGTAAATTTACCTCGTCTATCATCGGCCCTTCTTCGTTTGTGAGGATGCGCTCACAGCTCACTTCTGGCACTATCGGATGAGATAAAATTTCGTCCATTTTCTTATACAAAAACTCCACCGAGCTAGCGTGGCGATATCTCATCTCAAATGTCACGCTGGCAAAGTCTGGCACGACGTTTTGGGCGTCGCCACCTTTTGTCATTATGCTATTAAATGTATGGCCTGCCTTAAAATCAGTGAGTTTTGAGAGCTCAACGATGAAATTTGCAGCCTCCACCACAGCCGAACGACCGCGCTCTGGGTGGTTGCCAGCGTGCGCGCTAATGCCACGGAAATTTAGCACATAAGAGATCACGCCCTTTCTAGTAGCCACCATCGAGCCATCTTCTCTTGCAGGCTCGACGACTAGGGCGTAGCGAGACTTCTTGGCTAGCTCTCTTATGGCGTCTTTGGCGAAATTTGAGCCAGTCTCCTCGTGTGAGTTTAAAAAGAGACCGATCTTTAGTTTGCTAAGATCAAGCTCTTTGATGACGTAAAGCGAGAGCAGGCTGCCGCCTTTATCGTCGATCGCGCCAAGTGCATTTATGCGCTCATCTATCTTGCTAAATGGCACTTCAGCCTTTGTGCCCACAGGAAAAACGGTGTCCATGTGCCCGATGAATAAAAAGTCGTAGCTTTTTGCCTCAAGGTCGTTTGAGATGAAAATACAAGGAGCGACCTTGTCGGTGCCAAGCTCTATGCTCCTACTTTTTAGGCCTAAAATTTCAGCCCTTTTTTTAAACCAAGCTGCAACTTCATTTACGCCATCGATGCTTGAAGTTGGGCTTTCTATGTCGGTTATCTCCTTTAGATCGGCCAAATATTTGTCTATTTCACTATCTTTCATCTTTTATCCTTATACGAGCAAGCTCATCACAAACATCGCTAAATAGGCATTTAAGATGCAAATTCCAAAAAGTACGAGATAGTGTCTGCCTGGTACTTCAAGCACGCCTAAAACTCGTCCCATGTACTGCACAGTCGAGCCAACTAGCGCCATGCCAGGAAGCAAGACAGCGATATCGTTTGCATTTAGCGTACCATCTCCCACAAGTGCAACTAGCACGCCTGCAGAGCCACCCCAGCTCAAAAATGCAGCCATGAAAACGGCTATGGACTCACCTGGAAGACCAAGTGGAAGCATGATAAATCCTAGAAATTTGCCTATCACGCTAAGCGCGCCAGATACTTTTAGGATGTGGATGATGACAAAGGCCATAAGCACGTTTGGGATGGTGTTTTTTACGGCGATGTCCCAGCCTTTTCTAGCGCCCTCTACAAATACGTCGGTTATTAGTTTATTTTCAGTCATCTCTTACTCCTCATCATCTTTGACAAATTTTTTGACATAAAGTCTCATCAAATTTGCTCCAATAATTTTAAAGACAAAGACTATGCCAAGCACCATGGCTATGGTAGCAGGGGCTGTGTTGCCAGCTTTGTCAGTCACTAGTAAAACCGGAGCAAATGAAGATAAGAAATTTGTGATCATCGCACCAGCGCTAAACTGAAACGCTGCAAAGATGAGAAGCTCTTTGTGTGAGATGAGGCCATCTTGACGCAAAAATTTAGCCGTTGAGCTGCCTGCGTCGGTGCTTTGTGTGCTTGCTATCAAAGAGATAGAGCAACATCCTGGTATGCCAATAAGTGGCTTTAAAACAGGCGTTAGCAGTCTTGAAGCTGCGTAAAGTGCATGGTATTTCTCAAAAATAGCGACAAAGCCAAGTGCGAGCATAACGGCAGGGGCAAGGCTAAGGGCAAATAAAAAGCCACCTTTTGCGCTAGTGCCGCTTCCTGTTTTAAACCATTCTGGAAATTGACCAGCAAGTTTGCTAAAGTCAAAGATGCCACCATAGGTGTTTTGTAAAAAACCTCCAAAGAAAACGATCGCAATTGCAAGTGTGATCGTACCGATGACGAGTTTTTTAGTATCACTACTCTCTTTCATAAAGTCTCCTTTATTGATTTGGATTTGGTTTAAATATATAGCCTAAAAGCTTAGGTAATATTTAAAATATAAAAATACTTACTTGATTGTAACTTTTCTTGCTAAATTTACCCATATTAGGTCTTTTGAAGTGACCGAAATAATAAAATTTATTATTAAAATTTGTAATTTTTAGTAGAAATTTGTAGGAAAATGGCTCTTAAACTTAAAATTTAAATTTAAAAGCCATTTATCTTTTAGCTCTCTTTTAAAAGCTTGCTTGCAAGCATGTCAGCTTTTGCTTTGTCGGTGTCTTTTTTGACGGATTTGTAAATTTTAGAGATGTAGTTTTCTAAAACTTCGTGGCAAGAGATCACTTTTTCGCCCTCGCGTCTAGCTACTTTTACGTATTCGCCGTTATTTTGTAGCTCAAATGCTAGGTCGTTATCGCTTAGCTGAAGCTCTAAAATTTCAAGCAGTCTCTCTTGAAGCCTTGGCTCAAAGATAGGTGTCATAAGCTCCAAGCGGCGCTCTAAATTTCGTGGCATCCAGTCAGCGCTTGAGATGTAAATTTTTGGATTAGCGTGCTTGAAATATAAAATTCTAGCGTGCTCTAAGTATTTGCCGATGATCGAGCGAACTCTGATGTTTTCGCTTTTGCCTTTTACGCCAGGTCTTAGTCCGCACACACCACGAACGATTAAGTCGATCTTCACGCCTGCGTTTGAAGCGCGGCTAAGCTCGTTTATCACGTCTTCGTCTATTAGCGCATTCATCTTAGCGATGATCCTGCCCTCGCTGCCTTTGCTAGCCTCCACTCTTATCTTTTCGATGATGCGCTCTTTTATCTGAAAGGGCGACATGCTAAGGGCGTTTAGACGGCGGTTTTTGTTATATCCTGAGAGGATGTGAAAAAACGAGGTCGTATCTTGGCTAAATTCTTCTTTGCTCGTAAATAGGCTTACGTCAGTGTAAATTTTTGCTGAGCTGCCGTTGTAGTTGCCAGTGCCAAAGTGCATGTAAAATTTGAGTTTATCGCCGATCTGGCGGATCACTTGGCTAACTTTTGCATGGACTTTAAAGCCTGTGATGCCATATATCACATGTGCGCCAGCATCTTCAAGTGCCTTTGCCCAGTGAAGGTTATTTTCTTCGTCAAACCTCGCTTTTAGCTCGACCATCACAGTTACTTGCTTGCCGTCGCTTGCGGCGTCTATTAGGCTTTGGATGATCGGTGAGTTTTTATCGACCCTGTAAAGCGTCATGCGTATAGAGATCACCTTTGGATCTTTGCTCGCTTCTCTTATAAAGCTAACGACTGGATCAAAGCTCTCAAATGGATGAACTAGCAGCACATCCTCTTTGTCTATGGCGTCAAAGATCGAGACGCCGTTGCCAAATGGAGGCAGGGTTTTTGGGGCATAGGGCGGGTTTGCTAGGTGGCTGAAGTTCTTGCTCCCAGCTATCTCCCAAAGAGAGCTAAGTGTGAGTGGGATGCTTGAAAAGTAGATATCTTTGTGAAAAATTTTCATGTGAAAATTTAAAAACTCTAAGATATCAGCGTCTGCATCTTTATCTATCTGCATACGCACAAAAGCCCCTTTTCTGCGAAGCTTTAGCCCTTGCTCAAGTATCATCATAAAGTCATCCGCCTCTTCTTCTTCGATGACGATATCAGCATTTCTTGTCACTCTAAAAGCAGCCGAGCTAATAAGCTTATACCCTGGGAAAATTTCTTCTGCGTGGCGGTGCACGATCGTCTCAATCGGCACAAAAACGTTGCTACTTGGCTGAGTAAATCTTGGCAAAACTCTTGAAATTCTTATCATGCCGTATTTTAAAATTTCAGGATGCTCTATGTCAGCTAGCTTAACGGCGAGGGAGAAGCTAAGGTTGTTTAGGTGCGGAAATGGATGTGTCGCATCAACAGCGATTGGCACGATGACTGGCAGGATGTTTGAGAAAAAGTATTCGTCGCATTTTTGCTTTAAGCTATCATCAAGCTCGTCATAATTTTTGATAAAAAGACCCTCTTTACTAAGTGCATCAACGGTGTTTTTATAGTGAGCCTCGACTAAATTTTGCTCATCTTGCAGATACTTTCTGATCTCTCTTAGCTGATCAAGCGGACTCATGCCATCACTACTACTTGTTGTCACTCCAGCTGCAAAAAGCTGCTTTAGACCAGCCACTCTTATCATATAAAATTCATCAAGATTTGTCATATAAATGGCTATAAATTTTAGCTTTTCAAGTAAAGGTATGCCCTTTTCACACTGAGCGAGCACCCTTGAGTTAAAGCGTAGCCAGCTTAATTCGCGGTTGATAAAAAGAGTTTCATTTTCGCTCATCATTTTCTCCTTATAATTTTTGATTATTTTATGATATGTACGGTTATAAAGTTCTTATTTTGTTAAAAATTTAGTTACAATAGTGCAAATTTTAAACGTAAAGGTTTCTTATGTCGGATTATATTATTTTAGTTGGCATTTTTGTTGTGGCGGTTGTTGTCTTTGCGCTTATCAAAAAGGTCTCTTTTTAGCCTTTAAATTTCTCCCACCACAAGTAGGCAAAGATGAGCCCAAAGCCCTTGACCTTGCTCTCGTCAAAGGCAAATTTCATCATATCTTCTCGTTTTATAAAAACTAGCTCGATATCTTCGCCATCGACGCCACCGCCTGCATTTACCTTCATGCTCTCATCGATCTTTGCGTAAAACATCGTTTGCATGTTGCCACCAAAGCCAAAAGCGCCATACGTCATCGTGATGCGCTCCATCTCTTTTAGCTCGTATCCAACCTCTTCGACTGCCTCTTCTCTAGCGGTTTGCTCTTCGCTTAGCCCCTTATCCATAAGCCCTGCGCAAAGCTCATAAGTAAAACCTTGCTCGTTTGTTTTGATGCCTTCTTTTTCTTGCGAGTACCAAACGGCTGGACGAAACTGCTTGACAAACAAAAATGCATCTTTTTGCTCGTGATATAAAAATATACTGACGCTATTCATCACCTTGACGCAGTCCCAGTCCCTTTGCAGGCCATTTTGTTTAAATTTCATCTTAAATGGCTTTAGGTATTTTGACTCACCAAGAGGTAAAATTTCTAAATTTGTTATAGTAGTATCCATTTTGCAAGTCCTAAAAAGCTAAAAAATCCTATCGCATCGGTAAATGTAGTAAGAATGACTGCCGAGCCAACGGCAGGATCGATGTTAAAACGCCTTAGCGTCAAAGGTATGATCGTGCCAAAAAAGCCAGCAAAGAATAAATTTGTAACCATGCTAAGGCTAATAACCACGCCAAGCATGCCTTTATCAAACCAAACAGCGGCGATGACACCCATGATAGCGCCAAAGATGAGGCCATTTACGAGTGAGATAGTCACCTCACGCTTTAAAACGCTCTTTGCATCTTTAAATTCTATCTCGCCAAGTGCCAAACGACGAACCGTAACAGCAAGTGCTTGCGTGCCAGTGTTGCCACCCATTGAAGCAACTATTGGCATAAGCACGGCAAGTGCGACGTAAGCTGCGATCGTCTCGTCAAAAAGTCCGATGATAGATGAGCTAAAAAGTGCTGTTAGTAAATTTACACCAAGCCAAACCGCACGGCCACGACCCGCTTTAAATAGCGTATCGTCCTCTTCTGACTCGTCATCAACGCCGGCTAGGTTATAAATTTGCTCTGTTGCGCTCTCTTGGATGTAGTCGTGGATATCATCAGCCGTGATACGACCAAGCAGTATGCCAGTGCTACTTGTAACTGCGATAACGTTTAGATCGTACTCTTGAAACATATCAGCGACATCTTGCATGAGATCCATATCGTTTGCCATGTGAGGCTTGTAGTGGTCGATCTGGGTTGATTCGATATTTTGTTTTAGCGTCTTTGTAAAGTCAAATAGAATGAGATCTTCAAGCGGGATAGCGTATTGCAAGACACTATTTTTATCGATGATAAAAAGCTGTGAGACATTTTCTAGTTTGCCTTCTTGCTTCTCTTGTCTTAGTCTTGCGACTGCGCTGCCAAGCTTCTCTTCAAGATGAGCTGAAAATAGCTCTGTTTGCATGTGCGCACCAGCTCTATCTTCGTCGTAGCTTCTAAGTCTTAAAATTTCGTTTTGATTTTCTTTATCTAGCTCGTTAAAAAGCTCTCTAGCCTTGTCTTCATCGATATCCTCGATATATTGAAGTAGGTCTGTCGCATCGTCACTCTCTAGCTCTTCAAGCGCTTCTACGATCTTTTCAGCTGGGAGCGTGTCGATCACGTCTTTTAGCATGTGATCAGGTAATTCTATCGCCACATCACCCAAAATTTCAGGATCTAGCTTTTCAAGGTACTGAGCAAAAAGCTCTTCATCGTGCTTTTTAAGTGTTTTAAGATGCTGGGCTAGCTCGTAAGGAGAGAGCTCACCGTCTTCTAAATTTTCAGCTAAGTGCTGATCTATCAGTTCTTTTGCTTCTTCTAGTTCTTGGCTCAAGTTTTACCTTTAAAAATCTATTACGTTAGGGAAAAATTCCACCTTGTGATACTCTTTGTCGTTGCTTAGAGCTTGTCTTATCAGCTCATCATTTCTATTTATGACTGCTTTAAATTTAGCCGACTCTTTTTTGTCTTCTATATTTTTTACGACTTTGATGGCGCTTTCTGGATTGATCGGCTTGCCACCTAGATAGAGGCCAAAGTGCAAGTGAGGGCCAGTGCTCATACCGCTTGTACCAACATATGCTATTAGCGTGCCTTGTTTTACTCTAAGACCGCTTCTTATGCCCTTTGCAAAGCCATTTAGGTGTGCGTAAAGCGTCTCGTAGCCGCCAGCGTGAGAGATGATGACGGTTCTGCCATAACCACTCTTTTGTCCGACAAATTTGACCGTGCCATCGCCTGCAGCCTTGATCGGTGTGCCTTTTGGAGCACCGTAATCAACTCCAAGGTGAGCTCTATATCTTTGAAGGATCGGATGCCATCTTTTTAGAGTGAAATTTGATGTGATCCTAGCGTTTGCAAGAGGGCGAACGAGCAAAAATTTATCATTTTTCTTGCCGTTTTTATCATAAAATTTATCTTCAAATTTATACATCACGTAGCGTTTATTTTTAGTTTCTATCATCGCTGCGTAAATTTCAGGCGTGCCAAAAGAGCGTCCCATGCGTAGTTTTTGGTTATATACAATAGCGATCGTATCGCCTTTGTTTATCTTTTTAAAATCGATCCCGCTGCCGCTAAAAACCTCTTTAAAGCCAAGCGCTAGCGTGCCAGAGCCAGTGTAGTCAAAGATATCTTCAGAGACTGATTTATCGACTTTTAGAGCTAAAACTTTATCTTCGCTTTGGTATAAGATCGGGATAAACTCAAGCTGAAATTTACCCTTGTCATCTCTATAAATATGTATCTGAAGCTCGTCACTAACGGGGATGAGGGCTTGTTTAACCTCGCCGTTATCGTCTTTGTAAATTTGATATTTTGTGCCAGCGATGATCTCTTCTGTTAGCTCTTGATCTTCGCTTGCTAGGTTGTAGTAAAGTGAAAGTGGGATTTTATTTGTCTCTAGGAAATTTAAAAAGCTGCTGCCATTTGGCCAACTAAGCTCATCGACAGTTGGTTTTATGGCATATAAATTTATACATAATATTGCAAAAATCACAAAAATACGAGGCATCGATATCCTTTTAAAAAGCTGGGAGGGATTTTAACTAAAACTTGCTTTAATTTTGCAAAAGATAAAGCATTTTAGGCTATAATCGCTCTAAAAATTTAAACTTAGGAGATATTTTTGAAACGTATATTTGTGATTTTATCGCTAGTTTTTGGCTTTGCTTTTGGGGCTGATTTTTCTTTAAATGAGTATAGAACTCCTATAATTAGCGTCGATAGTGATGGCACAGCGACGATAGTTGATAGTCCAGAAATTTTAATCGGCTCAAGTGGCGTTGTGCTTCATAAATTTGACACTGATAGCTCTATCATCGCAAGAGTTAGTGTTATCTCAAAAAATTCTGGCTTTGCTAAGATTAGATTTGAGGTGTTTGATCTGCTTGAGCAAAAGGCGCTCCCACTTCCAGGCATTGCACCTGCAAATGGCGATATGGTCGTGCTAAACTATCTTTATAACCGCTCATTAATCATCGTGCCAAATAAAGAAATTTACGAAGAGATCACATCTGCGTTTCCAAATATGATATTTATTCACCCAGATATTATAGGAGCGTATCTAAGCTACGAATACAAGCCAAATCCAAGCAGAGATGACTTTAGAAAAATGTGCGCTCAAAGTGCAGCTGGACTTATCTTTGTCGCGATGGATGGCAGAAGCGTTTTTGCTGATTGCCAAAGCTTTAAGGTGCTAAAAGAGTTTAAAACTGGCGAGGTTGAGTACTATCAACTGCCATTTTACACAAGAGTTAGCGACATAGACACTGTATTTTGGAAGCTAAATAGCGAGCACATCAACAACTACGACGCTCACTACGAAAAACTTTTTGAAGAAGACAACTGATAAATGAGCCGTTTGTCCTTAAGCAAGAGCGATTTAAAGAGTGGTTTAAATTTGCTAGCTGCTCTTAAGGACAAAGAGCTCTTTCACTACGCAGCAAGCCTTAGTTTTCACACGATCTTATCGATCATACCGATACTTCTCATATCGTTTTCTATCTTTACAAAACTGCCTAGCTTTGAGGATTATTACGCCAAAATTCAAGACTTTGTCTTCTCAGCTCTTTTGCCAAGCAACCAAGAGATCATCTCAAACTACTTGCAAAATTTCCTCCAAAATAGCGGAAATTTAGGCATAGTTGGCTTTGTGGCGATGATATTTACTTCAGCTATGTTTTTTAGCGATTATGAATACGTAGTCTTAAAAGTGACAAGAGCTAGTAAGGCTAGGGGATTTTGGTCGGCACTTAGCTCGTACTGGACGCTCATCACGCTTGCGCCACTTGGCCTTGCTGGCAGTTTTTACCTCTCAAGCCTTGTGCAAGAGATGCTAAACTCGACTAAATTTACAAGCTGGATAAATTTCTTAAGCATCGTGCCATATCTCATCATCTGGGTGATATTTTGCGTCACATATCTCATCTCTGTAAATGACGAGATAAAATTTAAAAGCGCGTTTTTTAGCTCGTTTGCCGCCTCGCTCGTTTGGTATCTTGGTAAGTCAGCCTTTGTCTATTACGTCCTTTACAACAAAACCTATCTAAGCGTCTATGGCTCGTTTTCAGCTGTGCTTTTTTTCTTTGTGTGGATATATATCTCGTGGATCATCTTTTTGTATGGGCTTAAATTTTGCGCCTATCTCTCAAATAGCTCTAAATTTAAAGGATAAATTTATTGCTAGCTGGCTATTTTAAATTTACCAGCTAGCAGGATATGTAATATTTTACGTTAAATTTTTATGTATCTAGCGTTTAAACTCGCAAATTTCTATCTTGATATCAAGCTCTTTGCTAAATTTGCTAACAGCCTTTTCAAGCTCGTCTTTATCAAAGCAGATAAGATCAACATAAGAGTGCTTAGTGCCAGTCGCTGCGCCCATACTCTCGCAAAAAGTACTAGTTTCAAGCTCATCTTCTATCTTAGTTTTGCTATCAACACCAAACTGCACATCGCCACCGTGATCAAGGGCTAAAAAGCAGAAATTTATGCCAAGCTCGTAGGCTTCATTATAGATATCGCTTTTGCCGTCATAGTATTCATTTAGTAGCGAGGTTAGGCTCGTATATCCCATAAATACATCATCTCTTAGTGCGTCTGAGCGGGGTTCAAGCTCATAAAAGCTAAACTGCTTTAGCGGTTCGCTCGAGGCCTCTTTGCCAAATTTATCATCTATAAGATCGGCAAAGTCGGTAAGCGCGACGCCTTTTTCTCTTGGCTCATCTACGATCTCAAAGTCGCCAAGCGTGTTTATCATCGCTGTCTCGCCAACAACATTGTCGCAAAGTATAAAAGCTAGCGTGTAGACCTTGTTTTCATCTTCGCTTTTTAGCTTACTTAGAGCCTCGTTATATAGGCACATATCCACGCTTTTTTCTTCAAAATTTGCATAAACCATGACCTCGTTTGCATCAACACTCACGCCATACATCTGTATAGTGGCTACTTCGCGCGGTGCACGTGGTTTGCCAAGTGTGCAAGTAAGTTTTGTTTCAAACTCTTTTGGCATGCGTGATTTGATAAATTTAAGCCAAAAAAGCCTATATTTCATCCCTTCTGGAGTGAGCACTAGATCGATCTTGTCATTAACAAGGCCTATCATAAAAGTTGGATCTACTAAACATAAATTTAGCGCTTCTTCAGTCATTTTACTTGCAGTTTCGTAATTTTTATCCTCTAAATTACGCTTGATAACGTCTAAATTTTTACCAAGTTCGCTCCAAAATTTATCAACCCTGCTAGCAAAACTTGAGTTGTTATGATGTGAAAATTCCATATTCTTTCCCCCTTTCAAAAGACTCTACATTTCTTTGCGTATAAATTTTCATCGATGGAAACTCTAACGCACTTAGTTTATCAAAACCAACTTCATTAAAAACGCAGCCTGTGTCGATATCTGCGCTATTTTTATAAAATTTTACCTCTTTTACTGGCGTGTGCCCATAGACGTTAAATATGCCCTCTACTTGCATCTCGTCGCCTCTGCCTGAGAGCAGGTGCCTTCTAAACTCTTCACTAGCATATTTATCGTTTCTTAGCTCCCACATATTGCCAACGGCCGAGTGAGAGACGACTAGATGCTCGCCATTTTGGGTTTTATAATCTTTGAATTCCAGATAAACTGGCCTGCTTTCTAAAAAATCCACATGCCTTTGCTTAAACTCCACGCTTTGCCCAAGATATGATCTATATGTCTCTTCTCCGCCGTTTCCAAAGAACCAGCTCCTATCAAATGGCACTTTGTTGTTTAGAAATTCAAATTTATTGCTAAGTAGCCTTCGCTCGTGATTTCCCATTACCATTTTATAGTCATTTTGCATGATAAGCTCGACCACGTCGCAGCTAAAAAGCCCCCGATCTATCACGTCTCCGACAAAGCAAATTTGAGATTTTTCTTTGTTTGGAAACTGCTTTATAAGCTCTAAAAGTGTGTTAAAACAGCCGTGAACGTCGCCGATAATGTAAATTTGCTCGCTCAAATTTTCTCCTTTGCGCCAAATTTTAGTCTATTAAACTTAAAAATAAAGATTGTTAATGCTTATAAATTTAGAAAGAAAAATTTATTTATGAAATTTAAAGAAGTAGGGAGCCTAAGCCCCCTAAAATCATTGTGCGTAAAAGCCGCTGACCTTGCCAGTTAGATCTATCATGATGTTTTTCATCTGAGTGTAGTGCTCAAGGATGATCTTGTGCGTCTCACGGCCGATACCTGAGTTTTTATATCCGCCAAATGGGCTGCCTGCTGGGATTTGGTTGTAAGTGTTGATCCAGACCCTGCCAGTCTCCATAGACCTTGCAACGCGAAGTGCTTTTGTGATGTCTTGCGTGAAAATTCCGCCACCAAGACCGTATTCGCTGTCATTTACCATTTTGATAAGCTCGGCTTCATCTTTAAATTTGATGACAACGCCAACTGGTCCAAAAATTTCTTCTTGAGCCACTCTCATATCGTTTGTCACATCAACTAGCAGCGTTGGCTCGACAAATGCGCCCTTGTCGCAACCATTTGCAGTGTAGGCTTTGCCGCCGACTGCCACTTTTGCACCTTCTTTTTTGCCGATCTCGACGTAGTTTAAGATTTGCTCGGCTTGTTTTTTATTGATCTGAGAGCCCATTTGTGTGCTAGGATCAAGTGGATCGCCAACTTTTATAGTGCTAAATTTCTTAACCGCAGCTTCTATAAATTTGTCGTAAAAGCTCTCTTCTACGAAAATTCTCGATCCTGCGCAGCAAACTTGACCTTGGTTAAACAAAATTCCGAGCTGAAGGCCGTCAAGCGCCTTGTCTAAATTTGCATCGCTAAAGAAGATATTTGCGCTCTTGCCGCCAAGCTCAAGTGTGGCTGGGATGATACGGCGAGCCGCAGCTATGGCGATATCGCGTCCGATCTCGGTTGAGCCAGTAAATGCTAGTTTGTCAAGTCCTGGATGGTTTTTGATCCACTCGCCGCTCTTGCTGCCTCTGCCGGTTACTATGTTTATCAAACCTTTTGGCAAAATTTTATCTATCAGCCTAAATAGCTCAAGCACACTTAGGCTTGTCTCACTTGAAGGTTTAAAGACGCTCGCATCGCCTGCTGCGATCACTGGAGCTAGCTTCCAAGCTGCCATTAAAAATGGAAAATTCCAAGGCACGATCTGACCTACGACGCCTATTGGCTCGCGCAAAACGATAGAGAGTTGCTTTTCGTCAAGCACATTTGCGCTGCCTTCTTCGCCCATGATAACGCCAGCAAAGTACCTAAAATGCTCGGCTGCAAAAGGGATATCGACATTTAGCGTCTCACGGATTGGCTTGCCGTTATCCATGCTTTCAACTTTTGCTAAGTGCTCTTTGTGCTCATCGATGATATCAGCGATCTTGTTTAGCAGCTTTGCGCGCTCGCTAACTGTGGTGTGTTTAAATTTATTAAAAGCTTCACGTGCAGCGCGAACTGCGTCATTTACATCTTCTTCGGTAGCATCAGCGATCTTTGCAAGGTGCTCGCCGTTTGCTGGATTTTTGGCATCAAGTGTAGCGCCGTCTTTTGCGTCACGCCACTCACCATTTATGAAAAGCCCGTATTTTTCAAGTAGTTTCATACTTTTCTCCTTGATTAAGATTTTGTAAAAGGATTATAATATTAATAAAATTTATCAAAAATAAATTTTGGATATAAATTCTCTTTTTTAATAAATTTTATTATTTAGAGCAGGGTGGTTTTAAATTTAGCTCTGCCAAGAGAGCAAAAACGTAGTCTCGCCATCAAGCTCGCTTTGGCATTTTACGGTGATGCCATTTTTCTTGCAGCACTCTTTTACTAAATTTAGCCCTATGCCAAAGCCACCTTGATCGTCGTTAAATCTCGTGTAGCGATCAAAAATTTTCATCTGATCCTCTTTGCTGATGCCGCGTCCAGTGTTGCTTATACTAAAGAAATTTGGCTCTAAAACTATACTAACCTTTGAATTTGGCGCTGCGTATTTGGAGGCGTTGCTAAGAAGGTTATCTAAAATTTTACTCACATCCTCAAGGTCTGCGTTTATGAAGCTTGGCTTTAAGCTAGCCTCTATCTTAAGCCCACGTTTGGCAAAAAATGGCGAGAAGTAGCTAAGCCTTTGTGTGGTTAGTAAATTTAGATCGATTAGCTCTTTTTTACTTGGT
>ERZ772960.1678-NODE-1678-length-17292-cov-5.519058_pt1 | contig 17292 bp, 13 predicted proteins | sample MGYA00580678_ERZ772960 | MGnify/ENA primary metagenome ERZ772960 (study PRJEB29015, sample SAMEA2737930) | human oral metagenome | biome: human oral; feature: human-associated habitat; material: dental | place: China | collected 2059 ... | reverse complement strand
GCCTTGCCGACGTAGATGACGCGGCCCTCGCCGTCGAGGAACCGGTAGACGCCGGGCGAGGTGGGGATCTCGCCGGAGGCGGGGCGGTACGTCGAGGGGTCGGCCATACAGGGCAGACTAGAGGAGTCGGATCAGGTGCCTGTTGCGGACTCCCGCGCGCGGGTAGGTTGCCGGTGATGAGCAGCGCCACTCCACGGGCCTTCCGGACGCTCTCGGGTCCTGGCCCCCGAGGGCCGAGACCATTGCACGAGGAGGCGTCCCATGCGCGCAGACTCCCGCGTCCCCGCCGCTCCGTCGGCCCGCCGACGAGTCGTCCTGGTCGACGTCGACGGCACCCTGGTCACCTACACCGGCGCTCTGCCCGACTCCGCCGCCGACGCGGTGCGCCGGGCGCGCGCCGCCGGGCACCGCGTCTACCCCACCACCGGCCGTTCCAAGGCCGAGATGCCCGGTTGGTTCGACGAGCTCGGCCTCGATGGAATGATCGGCGCCAACGGGTCCTACATCGAGTCCGATGGCGAGGTGGTGGCCCACCGGCGCATGGAGCCCATGGACGTCGCGGCCGTCCTCGAATGGCTGACCCGGCGCGATCTGCCCTTCTACCTCGAGGCCAACTCCGGCCTGTACGCCTTTACCGGCTTCCGTGAGTCCGCCCTGCCGGCCGTGCGCGCCTACGCCGCGGGCAAGGGCCAGGCCGACGCCGAGACGGTGAGCGTCGACGAGGCCCTGCACGGGCTCGTGGAGACCGCCGACCTCGCCCGCGACGACGTCAACAAGATCAGCTGCGTGCTCTCCGGCGCTGCGGACCTGGTGACCGACGACGTCGAGGCCGACGGCCTGGCGAAGGCCTTCGCGCATCTGAGCCTGCTGGGCCGACGGCGGGCGCGCCACCAGCCCCGGAGGAGGCGCGCGGCGCCCTCCTGGTCACCAATCCCGATCTGCCCTCGCAGCAGCCAGAGGACGGGAGGATCTATCGCGCGTCAATACGTCAATACAAGGGAGAAGGTCGAAGAGAGCAGAGCCCGGTGCGCATCCCGCAGCATACAAGGCGGGGCCCGCGCACCGGGCCGGCAGTGGGCGATACTGGGATCGAACCAGTGACCTCTTCCGTGTCAGGGAAGCGCGCTCCCGCTGCGCCAATCGCCCGAGGTGGGTACCGGATTCGAACCGGTGTGAACGGCTTTGCAGGCCGGTGCCTAGCCTCTCGGCCAACCCACCGCTGAAGATGCCGGGCGCCGGCGGCCCCCCGCTCCTCGGAGCGGATGACGGGACTCGAACCCGCGACCCTCACCTTGGCAAGGTGATGCTCTACCAACTGAGCCACATCCGCATGCCCCAACCGGCTTGTGGCCGGCGGTGCTCGATCACTATAGCGACGCGCCGCGGTCCGTGTCCAACTTACGCGCCTGAGGCGCACGCCACGCCGCACTGCTTTGCTTCGCTCCGTCGCCCGCGCTATTCTCATGACGCATTCGACGGGCGATTAGCTCAGGGGTAGAGCGCTTCGTTCACACCGAAGAGGTCACTGGTTCGAACCCAGTATCGCCCACCGCGTCAGCCCGTGCGCCGCGCGCGATGCGACAGCCCCTTACGCCTATGCGTCGCAGGCCCTCCCCTCTTCGCACGGCCTTCCCGCGCCCGGGAGATCCGACTCCGAATGAACGGACGCATCCGGCGAAAAGATGCGAGAATTGTCGCATGCAAATCTGGCCTGGACATTCTTATCCCCTGGGCGCCACGTACGATGGCGCAGGGACCAACTTCGCTATCTACTCGTCGATCGCCGAACGCATCGACCTGTGCCTCATCGATGACGACGAGCGGGAGAAATCCATAGAGTTACGTGAAGTCGACGCGGGCGTATGGCATTGCTACCTGCCGGGAGTGCGGCCCGGGCAGCAGTACGGTTTCCGCGTGACGGGCCCCTACGATCCCTCCCGGGGCCTGCGGTGCGACCGTTCGAAGCTCCTGCTCGACCCTTATGCGAAAGCCATCCACGGCGCGATCAAGAACGAACAGTCGCTCTTCTCCTACGACTTCGACGACCCGTCCAAGCGGTGCGAGCTCGACTCGGCCCCCCACACGATGACCTCCGTGGTCATCAATCCCTTCTTCGACTGGGGCCACGACCGCCCTCCGAATCACGAGTACAACGACACGATCATCTACGAGGCCCACGTACGCGGCATGACGATGCTCCACCCGGACATCCCCAAGGAGTACCGGGGGACCTACGCGGGCATCTGCCATCCGGTCATGATCGACTACCTCTCCCGGCTGGGCATCACGGCGATCGAGCTCATGCCCTGCCACCAGTTCGTCAACGACACCGCGCTGCAGAGCCGCGGCCTGTCGAACTACTGGGGGTACAACACGATCGGCTTCTTCGCGCCCCACAACGGCTACGCCTCCACGGACACCCTGGGAGGGCAGGTCGACGAGTTCAAGACGATGGTCAAGGCCTTCCACGAGGCCGACATCGAGGTCATCATGGACGTCGTCTACAACCACACGGCCGAGGGCAACCACATGGGGCCCACCCTGGCCTTCCGCGGACTGGACAACCCCTCCTACTACCGGCTCGTCGAGGACTCCCCGGAGCACTACTTCGACACCACCGGAACGGGCAACTCGCTCAACATGCGCTCGCCCAACACGCTGCAGCTCATCATGGACTCGCTGCGGTACTGGATCACGGACATGCACGTCGACGGATTCCGCTTCGACCTCGCCTCGACGCTCGCCCGCGAGCTCCACGCGGTGGACAAGCTCTCCAGCTTTTTCGACATCATCCAGCAGGACCCCCTCATCTCCCAGGTCAAGCTCATCGCCGAGCCGTGGGACATCGGCGACGGCGGCTACAACGTCGGCGGCTTCCCTCCCCTGTGGACCGAGTGGAACGGCAAATACCGCGACACCGTGCGCGACTTCTGGCGCGGCGAGCCGGCGATGCTCTCCGAGCTGGCCGGGCGTCTGACGGGCTCCTCCGACCTGTACGCCTCCAGCGGGAGGCGCCCGATGGCCTCCATCAACTTCGTCATCGCCCACGACGGCTTCACGATGCGCGACCTCGTCTCCTACAACGAGAAGCACAACGAGGCCAACGGCGAGGGCGGAGCGGACGGCGAGTCCTACAACCGCTCGTGGAACTGCGGCGCCGAAGGCCCCACCGACGACGAGAACGTCAGGAAGCTGCGCAACCGGCAGATCCGCAACTTCCTGACCACGCTCCTCCTCTCCCAGGGCGTCCCGATGATCGCCCACGGCGACGAGGTCGGCCGGACCCAGCGAGGCAACAACAACACGTACTGTCAGGACAACGAGCTGTCGTGGATGGGCTGGGACCTCGACGACGCCGCCATCGGCCTGCTCGAGTTCACCCGTCAGCTCATCGCCTTCCGCAAGGCGCACCCCGTGTTCAGGCGGCGTCGTTTCCTCGCGGGCGACTCCGAGAAGGGCGGGCGCTCGGAGATCGGGGAGATCGAGTGGTTCCGACCCGACGCGACCACGATGGAGGAGTCCGACTGGACCACCGTCTACGCCCGCTCCCTCATGGTGTACTACAACGGCTCCGCCATCGGGGAGCCCGACGTGCGCGGCGAGGACATCCACGACGACGACGCGCTCCTCCTCTTCAACGCGGACACCACCGAGCAGACGTTCACCATCCCGGAGGCGAAGTACGGCGGGGCGTGGGTCGACGTGCTGGACACGGGCAACCACGTCAACCCCGACCGGAGCTACTACCCCGCGGACACCGTGCTGGTCGAAGCCCATTCCATGCGGGTCTTCATCCGCATGGACGGCCGGATGCAGCGGAGCATCATGGCTCAGATCAACGAGGACTCCCGGTGCGTCAAGCCCCACTTCGCCTATAGTCCCGACAGCCACCCCCGCTATACGCCGACGAACAATCCCGCTCTGGGGGAGATCGAGCAGGTGGCCGTCGACGCCTCCGCCGCCGACGCGCCGGACGGGGAAGGCGAAGGCGAAGGCACACCTTCCTGCGAAGATGATGTGCCGGCGGGAGGCGCGGAATCGGCCGAGGGCTCTGAAGGGGGCGGCGAAGCGCCGGCCGGGGATCCGACTGGGAACCCGGAAGGCGCGGCAGAGGAGGGCGATGCCGCGGACGCAGCCCCCGCCTCTGCGGCGGGCGGCGGCTCGCCGACCGCCGAGGGGACCCGAGAGGCCCCCGAGCCGAGGCCGAGGAGGCATGCCCGCGGGCACGGCGCCGGCGGGACGAGACGCGGCGGTGAGGGCCCCGCCGCGAAGCCGTCCCGCCCGGAGGCATCCCCGCAGGGCCCCGAATAGCCGACTGCGGCGCCGGATCCGCTCCACCGGGTCCGGCCGGCGCCGCCGCTCCCTTCGCCGCGCTCTGGGCAGCCCCGGAAGGCAGTGGGAGGTCGCAGGCAACCTCCCACTGACGGCGGGATCGCCCGGCCTCGCAACGGCGGCTCGGTGGCGGACTCCGCGCAGGCATGGGACGGCTAGGACGATGCTCCCGGCGCAGCCGAGTCCGGTGCGCTCCGCGCAGGCATGGGCTGAGCGACGCGAGCGGCCCGCCCGCGGGACAGGGGTGTCGGCGGCCTCTCAGCGCGAGCGGAGCCTGGCCCCAGGCGAGGCATAGGAGGGCGAAGGTTGTCTGGACCTCTCAGCGCGAGCGGAGCCTGGCCAGGAGTCCCCGCTTGGCCGCGAGGGCGGCGACGAGGATCCTGTATCGGAGCGGGTGGACGGGCACGTCCCAGGCGCCGGCCACGTCGACGACGTTTTCGCTGAACTTGGTCTTGAACCCCCTCACGCCCGCCAACTGGGGGGCGCGGTCGGAGTCGATGCCCATGAGGTCGAAGGACCGCACGCCGTCGGAGCGCAGGAAAGACGCCATCGACCACACGAGGAGGTCGGGGGCGCCGGCCTTGCGGCCCTCCTCGTTGGACGCCGCGTAGTAGTACGTCGCCTGGGTGGAGGTCGTCGTCACGATCCCCCAGCACAGAGGCCGTCCGTCGCGCCTGACGGTGTAGAGGCGGCAGTGCTCGGGCCCCAGGGAGGCGAGCATGCTCTCGTACACGGATCTCTCGGAGATGCCGAACGAGTCCCTGGCCCCCGTCTCCACGAGCAGTTCGTACAGCTCGGGGAAGACCTCGGCGGCCCGCTCCGTCTCCTCCGCGGCGACGAGGCTGGTGTCCCGCAGGGCCTTGCGCACGTCGCGCCTGCCGCGTTTCTTCATCCCCGCCATCAGGGCGTCCTCGCCGGCCGTCAGGTCGAGTACGACCGTTCTGTCGAAGGTCACCGACTGGAGGAGCTCGTTCAGGTCGGCGGCCCGGTGGGCGGCGTGCAGGCGGACGAAGACTGCGGAGCGGTCCAGGCCCGCGACGAGTCTGACCAGATCCGAGCGGAACGCCGACTCCTCGGCAGCAGTGGGCTGCGGAGCGGTCCAGACCGGGCCGTGCTTGGCCCACAGATAGGTGAATCCGCGGCCTCGCATTTTCGTCAGGGCGATGAACGCCCGGGGCGCGCCGTCGACGCACCAGACGAGTTTGTGCCAAGGCTCACGGCCTTCGATCGCGCCGTCGAATCCGTCCCATGCCGAGGTCTGTTCGAGGGGGAGGTCGACTCCCGCCTGCCGCGCCAACCGTTCGAAACCGGCGCCCGTGTCTTCGAATCTGCTTCGCGTCATGCCAGTAGCGTACCGCGCTCCACGGCGTGGCTTTCGACCCGTGGGCGCCCCGATGCGGCTATGGTAGACGGCGTGCCGAGAATCGAAGCGCCAGCCGAGTTCTTGACGGCGCTCGACTCTCTCAGGGGTCACGCCTTCAGACGAGAACTCCACATCAGTCAGATACCGCCGCCGGCGAAGATCGCCCCCTGGGCGGTCGCACTGCAGGCGGAAGTCAACGACTCCTTGAAGCTCGACCCGGATTTCTACCGCGGGAACACGCGTTTCGTGTTGCTATACGATCCGGAGGGCCAACCCGCCTGGGATGGGACCATGAGGGTCGTCACGTTCACGAACGCACCCGTGGACTCCGACATGGGCGGCGATCCGCTGCTCGGCGAGGTAGCCTGGGCGTGGCTCGGCGAGGCGCTTCAAGCGCATTCGGCCGACTTCTACAATCTCAGTGGAACCGTGACCCGCAATTACAATGAGACTTTCGGAGGTCTATACCTTGCCAGCTCGGCGATCGACTTGGAGGTGCGCGCCTCGTGGACTCCCGCGAGCGCGGACGTGTCCGCGCATCTGACTGCGTGGGCGGAATTCGCGGGCATGGTCTGCGGTCTCGATCCCGAGGGCGTGACAAGTCTTCCCCGGCGCATCGAGGTCGTGTGACGCCCGACGCCGTCGACATCGAGCCGCTCGACGTGCCTCGGGAGGGGATCCCCGACGTCACCCACGAGGACATCGACGACGCCGTCGCCGCGCTGACGGCGGGGCACGGGCCGTTCTCCATCGACACCGAGCGGGCCATGGGCATCCGCTACTCGGCTCGCGCCTACCTCGTCCAGATTCGGCGCGAGGGGGCGGGGACGTTCCTGATCGACCCCGTGGGGATCGAGGACCGCCTCGGACCGCTGGCCGAGGCGCTCGCCGCCGACCAGTGGATCCTCCACGCGGCGGACCAGGACCTGCCGTCTCTGCGCGAGATCGGCTTGAATCCGCCGGACGTCTTCGACACCGAGGTCGCGGGGATCCTCCTGGGCCTGGAGCGGGTCTCCCTCCAGGCCGAGATCGCGGAGATCCTCGGGTACGGGCTCGCCAAGGAGCATTCGATGGCCGACTGGAGCCAGCGGCCTCTCGGCCCGGAGCTGCGCGCCTATGCGGCGTTGGACGTCGAACTCCTCCTGGAGCTGCGCAACGCTCTCATGTCCATGCTCCGGGCGGCCGGGCGGCTGGAGTGGCTGCACGAGGAGTGCGAGGAGATCCGCCTGCGCGAGCCGAAGCCGCCGCGCGCCCAACCCTGGAGGAAGGCAGCGCGCCAGGTCGGGGTCAGGGATCGCAGGGCGCTCGGCATGCTGGCGGCCCTGTGGGACGCCAGGGACGGGCTCGCCAAGGACCGCGATCTGGCCCCCGAACGGGTGCTCCCGTCGAAGGTGATGGCCGAACTCGCCGCCCGCAAGCCCCGTTCGCGCAGCGACGTCGAGCGTTCGCCCCTCCTGCAGTCCCGCATACGCCGCAAGGACGTCGACGTGTGGTGGGCTGCCGTGGAGGGGGCGTGGGCCCTGGACGGCGACGCCCTCCCCGAGCGGCAGTTCCACGAGGGAGAGGCGCCCTACCCCGCGGTGCGCAACTGGGAGCGGACGAATCCGCAGGCCGCGCAGCGGTGGCGGGTGGTGCGCACGGCCGTCCTGGCGCGCGCCGACGATCTGGGGATACGCCAGGAGCTCCTCCTCAAGCCCGCCTATCAGCGCGAGCTGGCGTGGGAGGGGTGGGCGCACCCCGAGCAGATCCCGATCCTCCTCGCCGCGCTCGGCGCCCGGCCGTGGCAGATCGAGAACGTCGGCCAGGCGATCGTCTCCGCCGTGCAGCGCGGGGCCCGCTGAGCGGCGGAGCCCTTCAGGCGCTCCGGGCGCCCCTCGGACGGAGCAGCGCGGGGCCGTCCGCCCGGCCGGCGGCCGATATCCCGGACAGGACGTCGTCGGCCGTCATGCCTTCGCGGGCGAGGGCCGAGGCGCGCGTGCGGTGGTCGAGGAACTCCCGGCGCACGCCGATGTGGGCCTGCCCCCCGGTGTAGCCCGCGCGTGCGAGGGCCAGGGCTATCTCGGATCCGACGCCGCCGTCGACGAGCCCGTCCTCGACCGTGACCACGCCGCGGTAGCCGCTCATCAGCTCGTCCACCAGGCCGTCGGCGACGGGCAGCGCCCACCGCGGGTCGAGGACGCGGACGGGGACGTCGCTGCGGCCGGCCGCCTCCAGCGCGACGGGAACCATGGATCCGACGGCGACGACGGCCACCTCCGGCCTCTCGCCGGAGAACAGGACGTCCCCCCAGGAGTGCGAGGAGAGCGCGGGGATCGGCTCGGGCAGGGCGCCCTTCGGGTAGCGCAGGAGGGCAGGGCCGTCGTGGGCCAGAGCCTCCCGCAGAAGGGCGGCGAGCTCCTCGCCGTCGCGCGGGGCGGCCGTGCGCAGGCCGGGCACCATGGCTGCGATCGACAGGTCCCACACGCCGTTGTGGGAGGCGCCGTCGTCGCCCGTGATCCCGGCCCGGTCGAGCACGACGGTCACCGGCTCGCGGTGGAGCGCCACGTCCATGATCAACTGGTCGAATCCGCGGTTCATGAACGTGGAGTACAGGGCGAGCACCGGCCGCATGCCGGCCCTGGCCAGACCCGCCGCCATCGTCATCGCGTGCTGTTCGGCGATACCGACGTCGATGACCCTGTCGGGGAACTCGTCGGCGAACCGCCCCAGGCCGACGGGGCGCGTCATCGCGGCGGTTATGCCCACCACCGTCGGGTCGGCGCGGGCGATGCGGGCGATCTCCCGGGCGAAGACGCTGGTCCACCCGAAGCGCTCGGGGGCGATGGGCAGGCCCGTCTCGGGATGGATGGCCCCGATCGCGTGGAACCGGTCGTGGACGTCGCGTTCGGCGGGCTCGTAGCCGCGTCCCTTCTCGGTGATCGCGTGGACGACGACCGGGCCGCCGTAGTCCCTGGCCAGCGTCAGGGCCTCGATCAGGTCGTCGAGGTTGTGCCCGTCGATCGGGCCGATGTACTTCAGGCCGAGGGAGTCGAAGATGCCCGCGTCGACGAAGATGTCCTTCACGCCCTTCTTGATCGAGTGGAGCGCGCCGTAGGCCATGCGTCCCGGGGGGCCCGCGTCCCGGAGCGTGCGCTTCGTCCAGTCGAGGAAGGCCTCGTAGCTCTTAGACAGCCGGATCGAGTCGAGGCGGCGGACGGGGTCGAATTTGCGGACGAGCCCTCCCACGGTCGGGGCGTAGGAGCGGTCGTTGTCGTTGATGACGACGACGAGGGGGCGGTCGGAGTCCTCCGCGATGTTGTTGAGGGCCTCCCAGGCCATCCCGCCCGTCATCGCGCCGTCTCCGACGACGGCGACGGCGCGGCGGCCCGTCTGGCCGGAGAGCTGGAATCCCCGCGCGATCCCGTCGGCCCACGAGAGGGCGGTGGTCGCGTGGGAGTTCTCGACGACGTCGTGGGCCGACTCCGCGCGCGAGGGATAGCCCGACAGCCCGCCTTCCCTGCGGAGCGCGGAGAAATCGTGGCGTCCGGTGAGGATCTTGTGGACGTAGGACTGGTGGCCGGTGTCGAAGAGGATGGCGTCCGACGGGGAGTCGAAGACGCGGTGCAGCGCGATGGTCAGCTCGACCACGCCGAGGTTGGGGCCCAGGTGGCCGCCCGTCTTCGACACGTTCTCGACGAGGAAGGCCCGGATTTCCTCGGCCAGCTCCGGCAGCCGCGGCCCGGGGAGCGCCTTGAGGTCCTCCGGTCCAGCGATCCGGTCGATCAAGCCCATCCGATTACCTCCTCACGATCGGCATCATCTTACCGGGTGGGCGCGTCCCCGCGGCAATCCGGGGGATGCGCGAAGGCCCGACCGCGAGCGGGCGGCCCGGGAAGGCGACCGGCCGGCGGCCTGGCAGCCCGGGAAGGCGACGCGGGCGACCGCGCGGGCTTCCCGGGCGCTTCGGACTCGTCCGAGGGGGGTCAGCCGGGCATGGCGTCCAGGACGATGTTCAGCCCCTCGGCCATCGTCGGGTGGGCGATGACGGCGTCGCGGACCCGCTGCCAGGTCAGGCCGCCGAGCATGGCCATCTGGACGGACGCGACGACTTCGCTCGCCCCGTCCCCGATGACGGCGGCGCCCAGGATCCGGTCGGTCTCGGCGTCGACGACGACCTTGTAGAACCCGCGGGTCTGGCCGAGGGTCTTGGCCCGCGGCACCGCCGCGGTGGGGGCTTTGGCGACCCGGACGGCCCGGCCGGCGGCGCGGGCCTCGTCCTCGCCCATGCCCACGCGTCCGAGCTCGGGGGTGGTGAACACCGCCCAGGGGACGAGGCGGCCCTCCGTTGTGGCGTCCCGGCCGGCGAAGGCGTCGCGCAGGACGCGGAAGTCGTTCCAGGAGACGTGCGTGAACTGGGGGGAGCCGGCCACGTCGCCGGCGGCGTAGACGCCCGGGACGCTCGTGCGCAGGCGGGAGTCGACCTTGACGAAGCCGCGGTCGGTCAGCTCGACGCCGGCGGCCTCCAGGCCCAGACCCGTCGTGACGGGCGTGCGGCCCAGGGCGACGAGCAGGCGGTCGGCCGTGTAGCGGCCGGCGCCGGTGGTCACCGTCACGCCGTCGCCGTCGGATTGGACGCCGGCGGCGCGCTCGCCGGTGACGATCGCAACCCCTTGCCCGCGGAGGTTCTCGGCGACCTCGGCGGCCACGTCCGCGTCCTCGCGGCCCAGGATGTGCTCGCCGCCCTCGATGAGGGTGACGCGCGAACCGAAGCCGGCCATCATGGAGGCCATCTCCACGCCGACCACTCCCCCGCCCAAGACGAGTAGGCTGTCGGGGATCTCGGTGAGGCGCAGGAGGTCCTCGCTCGTCCAGTAGTCGGCGTCCGCCAGTCCGGGGATGGCGGGCACGGCGGGGGCCGTCCCGGTGTTGATGAGGACCCTGTCGCCTTCGACGGTGCGGACGCCGCCGCCGTCGAGGGCGATCTCGACGGTCTTCGGGCCGGTGAATCGGGCCGTTCCCCGCACGAAGTCGAGGCCGGGGGCGTCGAACATCCTCTCGTGGGCGGCGACCATCGCGCCGACGACGCCCTCTTTTCGTGCGCGCAGCGCGTCCAGGTCGATGCGGGCGTCGGCCAGGTCGGCGCCGTCGACCGCCACGCCGTAGCCGGCCGCGGTGCGGACCTCGTCGAGCCTGCGCGCGCTCGTCACGAGGGTCTTCGTGGGGATGCAGGCGACGTTGATGCACGTGCCGCCCACTTTGTCGCGCTCGACCATCAGGACGCTGTCCCCGAGCCCTGCGCGGAGCATCGCCAGTGATTTGCCTGCTTTCCCGCCGCCTACGACGACGATGTCGAAGTGTTCGGTCTCTGCCATTGTAGGGTTCCTTCCGTCGGTGTCCGCCGGGCGATCGTTCGCGCAGCACCAGGTCGAACGCCGCACGGCGCGCCGTCATTCCCGCGGCAGGCGGGGCGCGGCCGGACGGAGACAAGCGCTGCAGAGCTCCGCCGCCCGGCCCCTCCCCGGCGCTTCGCCCGTCCGGAGGCGAGGCGGTGGCCGCGCCGACGCCGCCGGCCGGTCAGCTCGCGGGGCGCTCCAGGACGGTCACGCACTCGAAGTGGTGCGTGTTCGGGAAGAGGTCGACGGCGTCGAAGCCGGTCACGACGCGGCCCGCCTCGTGCATGGCGGCCACGTCCCTGGCCATGGCCGCGGGGTCGCAGGAGACGAGGACGATGCGGCGGGCCGGCCCGGCCGCGAGCGTCGAGGCGAGGTCGCGCCCCAGGCCGGAGCGGGGCGGGTCGGCCACGAGGATCCGCCCGCCCAGGTCCCGGGCGAACCGGGCGGTGATCGACGCCGTCTGAACCCTGGCCCAGGGCAGGTCGCGGAGGTTCGCCCGTGCGTCGTCCGTCGCCTCGCGCATCCCCTCGAAGGCCCACACCCCGCCGGAGTCGCCGACGGCCAGGGCGAGGGGCTGGGTGAGCAGTCCCGCGCCGGCGTAGAGTTCGACCACGCCGTCGCCGGGTTCGACGCGGGCGGCGCGGAGCACCGTCCGTATGAGCTGGGCGGCCCCGTCGCGGTGGACCTGCCAGAAGCCGGATGCGCGCACCCGGTAGGGGTAGAGCCGGCCGTCGACGACGACGTCCTCGCGCACGTAGCGGTCGGCCCGGAATCCCGGCGCCCACCAGCAGGTCTGCCCGACGGCGATCACCGGGTCGGAGCCGGAGGGCGCGACCGCCCGCACGCGCTGGCCCGGACGCCAGGCGCGCCGCCACGCCCCGAAGAGGTCGAGGTCGCCGACGTCGGCGACGGCCAGCGGGAAGCCTGAGACGGGCAGGAGGTCGTGGGTGCCCTCCCGGTGCATGGAGGGGGTTCCGTCCTCGCCGACGACGAACTCGACCCGGGTGCGGGTGGCCCACCCTCCGGTGCGCGCGTCGCCGTCCATCGGCCGGACTCGGCAGTCGACGCCGCGGTCGGCCAGGTGCGCGGCGAGGCCGGCCCCGCCGACGCGGGCGAGCGTGGCGCGCAGGACGTGGGTCTTCCATCGGGCCTGGAAGTCGAAGGCCACGTGGCCCAGCTCGGCCCCGCCCACGCCGAGCGGGCCGGCCTCGGGCCAGGCGGTCTGGACCCGGTGCTCGGAGGGACCGGAGAGGACCTCGACGACGTCGCCCCGCACGAGGCTGGAGCGCTCGCCGGTCACCTCGACGCGGACCCTCTCCCCCGGCAGGCCGAAGCGCGCGAAGACGACGCGCCCGTCCGGGGCGCGTCCGACGCATGCGCCTCCGTGGGCGATGTCGGTCAGGTCGATGTCAATCATGCGTCTCCTCCGGAGCTTCGTAGAGGTAGGGGACCTCGGCGAGGATGACCCCGCGCTCGTGGCGCAGGTCGGCGACGACCTTCGGCAGGGAGCGCCGCAGGAAGTAGCCCTCCCACACGCCTGCGACGAGCAGCCTCGGGTAGAAGACGGTGACGACGTCCTCGGGGTGCTCCTCATGCAGGGAGTGGACGAAGTCCACGATGTGTCCTCTCGTGGCGGCCTGCGGGGTCCCCAGGACGGTGAGGTCGACCGGCAGGGCGGCGGCCCGCCAGTCCTCCCGCAGGCGTCTGGTGCGGGCGGGGTCGTAGTCGACGGTCACCGCCGTCAGGCTCGACAGCCGCAGGGAGCGGGCGTAGCTGAGGGTGCGCAGGGTCGGGTCGTCCACGACGTCGGCCAGGACGACCCCGTGCACCCGGGTGGGCAGCCGGCGCCCCCGGGACAGGTCGGTCACGGCCAGGCTCCGGACGACCCTGCCCATGCCGCGGCGGAAGAAGAGCATCAGGACGGCGGGGATCGCCAGTCCGACGACCGCGATGAGCACCCACCACGGCTCGACGACGAGGGTGACGGCCAGGATCGCCAGGGAGAGCGCGGCCAGGGCGAGGAACACCCACCGCGCGGCGCGGGCGTGCTTGCGCTCGTCGCGGTCGAGCGACTCCTTCAGGACGCCGAGCGAGCGCATGCTCATGGCCAGGCACGTCAGGGCGAAGTGGACGAAGGCGCTCACGACGAAGATCGTCGCCCCCGCCTGGGTGGAGAGCAGCATACTGGACAGGACGGCGGCGAGCACCGCGGTCAGCCCGACGATGGCCAACCGGGGCTTGAGCGCGTCCCGGGAGGCGAGGCGGCGCGGAAGGATGCCGTCGTAGGCGAGTTCGCGAAGCAGCTGGGGCAGGCGTGCGTACGCGCTCAGGGCCGTCGCGCACCCGAGCAGGACGTAGACGACGGCGACGATCCTCTGGCCGGTCTCCCCGAACAGGGCGGAGGCCATCGACAGGCTCGGGACGTCCGGGGCCCAGCCGGGCACCCCGACGGAGACCGAGAAGTACAGGGTGAGGACGATGGCCGCCACCGTCGGGACGAAGGCGCGCGCCAGCCACGCCGGGCCGTGACGGCGCCCCCCGTGCGGGACGAGCACCCGCTCGGCCAGGAGGACGAGGAGCCCGGCCGGGAAGAGGGCGCCGATGGAGGCCTCCACGCTCCGCCACTGCATGCCCTCGCCGAGCCGGACGGCGGCCGCGCTGCCCACCACCCGCGCGTGGACGGCGGGAAGCCCGCCGGCCAGCTCGCGGACGAGCCCGACGGCCAGGACCGCCAGGAGGGCCGTCGCCCCCAGGGCGGCGACGGGGGCGTAGATTCGCGAGTCCACTCCGCGCCCCACGACGACGGGCAGTGCCAGGAGGGGGATGAGGCAGACGAGGACGAGGCGCGCTCGCCCGTCGGCGAAGGGGAAGACCGTCAGCCCGGAGGCCACCAGGCCGACGCCCAGGACGACGAGGAGCACGTAGCACAGGAAGCGCCCGGCGGCGGCGACCACGCCCATCCCCGGCCCGATGTTGTCCCTGACGAGCTGATGGGACCGGCGGCGGGGCGCCAGGCGCCCGATCCACGTCGAGCCGCCGAAGGCGAGGACGAGGGCGGCCAGGCCCGCGAGCGCGGCGACGGCGACGGTGCCGGCGTTCTGCCTGGGGGCCGCGACCGCCCGGAGGACGATCTGCGGCGCGATCACCGCGCATGCCACGACGATCGTCAGGTCCGCGAATCCCGACCGGGCGGCCGCACGAGTGGACGGTTCTCTAGACATCAGTGCTCAGGCTACGCCACGAGCGTGTTTGAGGTAGCGTTCTCAGCGTGCACTTCGTCATCATGGGCTGCGGGCGCGTGGGCGCCACGCTCGCCACCAACCTCTCGCAGTACGGGCACTCCGTGGCGGTGATAGACCGCAACCCCGAGGCCTTCCGGCGCCTGCCGGAGGGGTTCACGGGCCAGAGAGTGACCGGGACGGGGTTCGACCGCGACGCCCTCGTCCACGCCGGAATCGAGGACGCCCAGGGCTTCGCCGCGGTCTCCTCGGGGGACAATTCGAACATCATCGCCGCGCGGGTGGTCCGCGAGACCTTCGGCGTGACGAACGTCGTCACCCGGATCTACGACCCGGGCCGGGCAGAGGTCTACGAGCGCTTGGGCATCGCCACCGTCCCGACCGTCAAATGGGCCGCCGACCAGGTCTTCCGCCACCTCATCCCCCTGGGCCCGCACTACGAGTTCGTCGACGACAGCGCGGGCGTGGCGCTGGTCGCCATCGACCTCGACCCGGATTGGTTCGGGCGCGACGTCGCCGGCCTGGAGGCCGCGACGGGGGCGAGGGTGGCCTACGTGACCCGGCTGGGACGGGGCATGGTCGTCGACGAGCGCCTGATCCTGCAGGACGGAGACGAGGTCCGGCTCATCGTCCCCGCCGATCGGGCGGGGTCGGTCCAGCGCATCGCCAACCATCCGGCGAAGGAGGACGCGTAATGAAGGTCGTCATCGCGGGGGCGGGGTCGGTGGGCCGGTCCGTCGCCAAGGAGCTCACGCACGCCGGCCACGACATCACGATCGTGGACAAGCAGCCCTCGGCCATGAAGATCGCCTCCGTCCCCGAGGCGGACTGGATCCTCGCCGACGCCTGCGAACCGGAGACGCTGCAGCGCGCCCAGGCCGGGGAGGCCGACGTGGTCGTCGCCGCGACGGGGGACGACAAGGCCAACCTGGTCATCTCGCTCCTGTCGAAGACGGAGTACGGCGTGGAGAGGGTGATCGCCCGGGTCAACGACCCCGCCGACGAATGGCTGTTCGACGACTCGTGGGGCGTGGACGTGGCCATCTCGACTCCCCGAGTCATGGCCCCCTTCGTCGAGGACGCCCTGTCCAACGGGCGCCTCGTGACGGTCATGCGGTTCTACCGCTCGGGCGCGGCGCTCCTTCAGACGACGCTGCCCGCCCACGCCCCGCTGGTCGGCATGGCGGTCTCCGACGTGGTGCTCCCCCCGTCGGTCGTTCTCAACGCGATCGTGCGCGACGGGGTGCCCTTCACGGCGGATCCCGACCTGACGATCGAGGCGGAGGACCAGGTTCTCTTCCTGTACGTCGACGGCGAGGGGGACGATCTCGACATCGTCCGCGAGCTCATCGGCGACGAAAGCCTAAAGGACGGCGACGGCGGAGGCGGCGAGGCGACCGAGGCCTAGCCCTCGCCGTCCCGGCCCGCGGCGCGGCGGGCGGGGACCGGCGGCAGGCCGCGCACGAGCAGCCACGTGAACCACGCCAGCAGGGCGTAGACGGGAGGGCCCATGATCAGCCGCACGACCGCCAGGGCCTCGGTCGCGTCCGTGTAGTAGAGGGGGGTCTGGACGGCCAGCCGGGCCGCGAAGAGGCCCGCCCACATCCACGTGATGACCGCATATCGGCGCCGGGTGGCGCGGCGGTCGTCGGAGCCGCCCGAACGCCACCCCGTGGCGTCCCCCCTGGCGAAGCCGATGAGCAGGCCGAGGGCGGGCCATCGGACCGCCAGCGAGAGGAGGAGCCCGGCCAGGTAGGCGGCGTTGGTCATCAGCCCCAGCGTGAAGTAGTCGGAGGCCCTCCCCGTCCGCCACGCCCACAGGGCCGAGGCGGCGATGCCCAGCAGCCCGCCGAGGACGGGCAGGACGTCGATGCGTTGGGCGAGCCGGACGGCCAGGCAGCCGAGGGCCACGCCGAGCGGGGCCACCACCGAGAGCCCGACGTCCTTCGTCACCGTGTAGACGACGAGGAAGATGATGCCGGGGACGGTCGTCTCGACGAGCCCTCGGACCCCGCCGACCGCCGCCCACGGGTCGAAGTCGGCGGCCAGGGCCGCTCCCAGCCCCCGTCCGCCGTTCAGTCGCCTTCCGTCCGCGTCAGCCATCGTCTTTCCCCCTCGGGGTCACCGTGTAGTCGGGATTGTAGAGGATGGCCGCTCCCCTGCGCCCGGCGAGGATTCCCCGGACACGCAGCGAGCTGCCGACCTCGATGCAGTGGATGTCCCTGCGACCGAGGAAGGCGAGGGTGACAGTACCGTCCTCGGTCCGCATGCTCATGCGCAGCACGGGGGACGATCCGAGCCCCGGATACGTGATGGCCGTGACCGTGCCCGACAGCTCGCGGCGCCCGGCGGTCACCGGACCTCCGAGATCTCCGGTCCCCGCTTGGGGAGTTCGAGCGCGGGCCGCTCCTCTTTGACGGGTCCGGCCTTGGGAATGCTCAGGGGGAGGATGTCGCGCGGCGGGAACGCCGCGTTTCCCCGCACCACGACGGTGTCGTCGAGGACCAGGTGCAGGAGGGCCCGCGAGGCGTCGTCGTCGACGGCGGCCTTGCCCGTGAGCGTCGCCCGCAGGAGCCACCGCGACCCGTCGATCCCCACGTAGCGGACGGGATTGATGGAACGGTGGCCCTCGATCGGCATCTGGGCTCTGATCTCGGTGCCGTAGTCGCCGTGGCCCTCGCGCGAGGAGCCTCCCTGGGAGGCGATGGACGAGATCATGTCCGCGCGGACGTCGGCCCAGATGCCGCGGGACTTGGGCGCCGCGAAGACCTGGAGCTGGAGCGCGCTGTCCCCCAGGATGTAGACGGCGCCCAGGACGAGGTCGCGGGTGCGGTCGACGGTGAACTGCAGGGTCGCCGCGTCCAGGACGGGAATCCTCAGCGCCCCGCAGTCGAGGAGATCGTCGCGGTGCGGTGCGTCGGACTCGTCCCACGGTCCGACGCCTTGAGGGGCGGGCGTCGAGGCGTCCCGGTCCTCGTCGGCCGGG
>ERZ772960.1668-NODE-1668-length-17353-cov-2.616603_pt1 | contig 17353 bp, 14 predicted proteins | sample MGYA00580678_ERZ772960 | MGnify/ENA primary metagenome ERZ772960 (study PRJEB29015, sample SAMEA2737930) | human oral metagenome | biome: human oral; feature: human-associated habitat; material: dental | place: China | collected 2059 ... | reverse complement strand
ACGTCTTTGTGTATGACGGTGCTTATTTCGCCCAGTCGTTCATTGGTATAGAAACCGAGTGAGAACATTTTCAGTTTCAAGATGATTTTCTCACGGATGCGTTCCACAAGGTCGAAGCCGGCAAAGTGCTTGCTCATATCGGCTACGGCATTGGATAGGGTTTTCAAAACCAGAAGACTACCAAGTATCCACGCTGCCGAAACGAGGGAAACGCTTTCGCCCGAAATATGGCGGTCGATAAGAAATAGGACGGTAAGCATAATTGCCGTGCCACAAAGAGCATAAACCACGAAAAACAGTGCGGAGATTATCAGATGCCGCACTCCGCAGGCGGTCAATTCATTCAATATATTGCGTATCATTGTTTATACCTCCTCTTCTTTCAATTGCCATTTGCTTACTCGTTCCTGCGTTTCCGTCATGTCACGATACAAGGAACAGTCGTTCATCAGTTCTACGTGCGTTCCTGTTGCCACGACCACTCCCTTGTCCATCACGATAATGCGTTCCATCTCTTGAATAGTATTGAGTCGGTGGGCAATAGTGATGACGGTTTTGTTATGTTGCAACTCGCCCAAAGCCTCTTGGATGAGTTTTTCATTCTCTCCATCTAAAGCTGCAGTGGCTTCATCGAGAATGATGATCGGCGAGTCTTTGAGCAGCATACGTGCAATGGAAATACGTTGTTTTTCTCCACCTGAAAATTTCACTCCCGCTTCGCCCGCTAAAGTATCATAACCGTTAGGCAGTCCCATGATAAAATCGTGGATACGGGCTTTTCGTGCCGCCGTCTCCACCTCTTGCTGTGAGGCTGAGGGTTTGCCGATACGGATATTGTCCCGAATACTCGTGTTGAAAAGGAATACCTCCTGTTGCACCATAGAAAAGAAATCGGCAATGTTACGTTCGGAGAGTTCCGCAAGATTTTCTCCGCCCAGTCGAACGGTTCCCGACTGCGGTTGCCAAAAACCCATCATCAGGCTTGCTTTTGCCTGAACCCGATTCGCCCACAATAGCCGTATGGCTGCCCTTGGGAAATTGCAGACAAACGTCACACAAAGCACTGTCCTGCTTGTTCGGATAGGCAAATGTAACGTGCTCGAAACTGACATCGGTATGCATGAAGTCCGTATCCCTGTCTACCATATCTTTTGCTTGTCTTTCTGTAATCGTCTCCACCCTTGCCAAAGATTGCCCATAGACAATCCTGAAATGCTGGAACGTAGCCAATTTGGCAAATGAGGATGAAAATAATCCGCCCAATATCAAGGCAAGGATAAAACGTGCCACGGTCAGTTCGCCCGAACTCATCAGCCATAGACCGACAAGCGTCATCATCACAATACCGCCCTCTAAAAACATCGTGATGAGCGTCATCGGCACAGTAACATTGAACATGCTTCGCTTCACCCAGCGGATATAATTTCGCATACCACCAAGTACCTGTTCCGTACGGGTTTCCTCGTGGCTGAACGCCTTGATGACCGGTATCGTAGCCACATACTCTAAAAGGTCTTCTGACATCTTTTTCGTGCTTTCCATGAAATGGTGAAAGCTTTTACTCCACAGACTCTTGACCGCTATCTGTAAGAGAAACGCCAACGGTAGCAGCGATACGAGTGACAGTCCCAGCCGCCAGTCCAATACCATGACAATTCCCCAGAGTAAGGTTGGGAAAAGCGTTGCCGAGAGGATTTCGGGCAGTCCGTGAGCCAAATAAATCTCGATTTGCTCCACGTCATGATTGATAATGTTCACCAAATCACCCACTTTCCGTTCTTGAAAGAAACCGAGAGGTAACCGTCCGAGATGGCTCACGATGCGCATTCTTAACTGTGTGAGAGCGTTGTAAGCCGAACGATGCGCCCTCCAAATCGAAGTTCCGTAGAAGATGCCATGAAACAAGGCAAACAGTACCATTGCTACCCCGATGCTCCCGACCATGGTAGTAGTAAGCGTGCTATCTATCAGCCTGTCCACCGCCCACACCACAAGTAGTAGGGGCAGCGTACCGAAGACAAGATGCAGTATGACCACAGCATTGGAGAGCAGGCTGCGGCTCTCCCGTTCCTCATCGAGAGGCTTGATTTTTTGTTTATCCATATATCTGTCGTTTTGATTTTCTGAGGAGCAAAAGTACGGAGACATACATGGGTAAAATACCCCGAATGAATACAATACTGCCCGAAAACGACATATTGAAAGCAGAATGACTCAATAGGGGTATAGGTGTGGATGATTGGGGTATTTCTCACAGGGTGACCATCTTAAATTTGCAGAAAAAATCAAAGATGAATAGATTGCATGAAAATTTCAACGTTTAATCATATTAAAAGAGGTGTAAGTTTGATGCTTGTTTTGGGGATATTGCCACTATATCTTCATGCACAGACAAACACTGTCGAATTAAAAGTAGTCGATGCAGAAAATAGAAGTATAGTTGAATCTGCGACAGTCCAATGGAAACCTGTAGGTGCAGCCAAATTCAAAGATGGAGCTTTGACGAACCGGCATGGTGTGGTTCATATATCAATGAAAGAAAAAAAAGCGTATGTAGTTTTGGTTCGATACGTTGGATATGAAACGGTTACAGACACGTTGAAATACCCAACAAATAAACATATGATACACCTTCGCCCAAATGCACAGCAATTGGACGGAGTTGTTGTCACAGGTAAATCAAGGGCTCAAGTTATGCGAGAATCGCCTGAAGCTATTACCGTTATCAGTGGAAAAGAATTACAAGGACGTTCTGTTTCGTTAGAGTCCGCATTAAATAAAACAATCGGCTTGAAAGTAGGACAAAGTGGTGGTTTAGGAAGTAATTCAAGAATTATTGTTCATGGCTTGGAGGGCAATCGTATTCAAATTCTATGGGATGGCATTCCTATGAGTACCTCAGATGGAACATTTTCTCTTGATGAGATTCCAATAGACATTATTGAACGGATAGAAATATATAAGAGTATTATTCCTGCTCGCTTTGGATGCGATGGTTTAGGAGGGGCTGTTAATATCGTTACGAAAGAGTTTAGTACGGACTATTTGGATGCTTCATACGAACTTGGCTCTTATCAAACGCACAAAGGAAGTGTCTTTTCACGGAAGAATTTCCCTAAGAGCGGTATTCTGCTCGGTGCGGGAGGTTATTATACGTCTGCAAAGAATGATTACTCTTTCAGAGTTCCCGAAAGAGAGAATCTGTTGGTGAAGCGAGATCACGACCGTTTTCGTTCGTATATGCTGAAAGGGAAAATAACTTTCACAAAACTTTGGTTCGACGAAATTAGTACCGAGTTCGGGTATTACAATCGTTTTAACGAGATACAAGGGGTATTGAAGAATATCCAGCACGCGGAGAACAAATCCGGGATGTTCATGCTCGAAAACAAATTGATAAAAAGTGGAATGCTGAACAATCGCCTCAACTTCGAATCGCATTTCTCCCTCTCGCATACGACGAACAATTTTGTGGATACTGCACGGGTAAATCATGACTTCGAAGGGAATGTTTATCCCGCTCCCAACGGTCAAGGAGAGACGGGAAGTGTTCCTCATGCTTCAGACGATAAGTTTTTTGAACTCAATGAACGTATCAATCTCGATTACAGAATTTCGTCCAATCACAATCTCAACCTCAATGTCTTGCTCAATTACGCACATGAAAAACCGAAGGATGACCTTGCCAGCAAACATGCAGGATTTGAAGTGGCTGGCTTTCCAAGAAAGAAAACAAGTGTTGTGTCTGGGCTTACTTATGAAGCAAAACTGTTCAATAGTAAACTAACTAACATGTTATCTGCAAAACATTATTATTTGCATTCGAAAATAGACGATTTGACTTCATATGAAATTTCAACACCTCCAAAACAAAAAGAGAACACAGCTTTGCAGTTCGGCTGGATTGAGGCGATGAAATACGAACCTTTCAACGGATTTCATCTAAAAGCATCTTACCAACGGGCAATACGCCTTCCCAATTCAAAAGAGTTATTCGGGGATGGTATTATTACATTCCCTGCTGCGGGATTGAAACCTGAAAAAAGCCACAACTTTAACTTGGGATTCCTGATAGATAAAAACGAGGTTTTTGGGATGTCAAGACTTCAATTCGAAGTAAACGGTTTTTATATGCAAGTTAGCGATATGATAAAACTCATACATCAGCACATGGCAGCAGGATACGTCAATGCAGAAAAAGTCCGTATTAAAGGCTTTGAAACGGAATTGAAAGCAGATATTACTCCATCAGTATACGCTTATGCCAACTTTACCTATCAGGACGTACGTGACGTGCTTGACTATTTGCCTCATAGCACTACTCCGAATCCAACAAAGGGGATGCGTGTGCCAAACATTCCCTATTTATTTGCCAATTTCGGAGCAGAGTATCACAGTGATAAATTGTTGAAAAATTGGCATGTCAAAGCTTTTTGGGATGGAAAATTCACTGAAGAATTCTTCTATTTCTGGGAACTGACTGAACAACAGAAGCGTCGTATTCCTCGTAGTTTCACCAATGACATCGGTGTTTTAATGACCTATAAGAATAGATATTCCATTTCCTTGGAATGCCATAATATGGCAGACAAAGAAGTGTGGGATCAGTTCCGGCGTCCATTGGCAGGACGCACCTTTCACATCAAATTTAGATATGTATTTTCAAAAGGAATTTTTTAACTCAATAAATAATAAAGTCAATGAAAACAACAACATTTCAGCACATAGCTTTGTGGGCTATGTTTATCGGAGCATTCGGTTTAACATCATGCGATAAGAATGATGAGCCAACCCCAAAACCTGAAGAAACGAAACAGCATTTTGTTTGTTTCAACACGGTCGATCAGAAAATCGATTACTTAGGTACATTTGCAGACCTTACTCAAAAGGCAGTGGACAACAAAAAAGCTTTTGAATTTGCTTTCGGTGCCTACCCTTTTGCACAAGGAAATACGGTGCTTGTCGCTGATGGAAACGGAGGTGATAAAGTTCATAAATTCACACGTGATGCTAATGGTTATCTCATGAGGGGAGAATCCGTGACTTTCGGACAGGGGTCAGCTCCCGGAGAAATCACCTTTTCTAATGATGGGAAAGCTTATGTCGTACTCAGCCAACGTGGTAAAATCAGCATTCTCGACATCCAAACGATGAAGCAAACGGCAGAAATCGATCTCTCTGAGTATGCTTATAAAGATAATAATCCAGATCCAGGCTGTGCAGTTCTCTCCAAATCAAAGGATAAACTCTATGTGGCACTTCAACAGAAGCAAACGCGATATACTGCCTATCCGGGCATTGGAGCGGAAGTAGCCATCATCAATTTGAAAACCAATCAAGTAGAGAAAGTTATAAAAGACGACCGTGTTGGATTTGTTGGTTTGTTCCGACACACGATTGCTTTCACTGACGAATTGGGAGATATATATTTCTACAGCCTTGGCATGGAAGGCAATAATCCTTTGAAGGATGGTTTTGTACGTATCAAGAATGGAACAGATGAATGGGATAAGGATTACCACTTCCAACTTTCAAAAACCCCTGCAACAGGTATTGACAAACCACACAGTTGGATACTCTATTATCACTATGCAGGTAATGGGATTGTGTACGCATGTGTTAATATCCCTTCTCTTACAACGCACGACGACCCTATGCAATCATCTATTCTTGACTTTAATTATCAACCTGTCAAAATTGATGTACGGAATAAAACCATTGAGAAAATCAATCTTCCTCTAACTACAAGTATGGGATGCTTTACTTATGGTAAATGGAAAGATGAAATAGTTTTTGGCATGACTTGCAAGGAAGGAACAGGTTACTATACCTATAATCCAACAACAGGGGCATGCTCACCTAAACCTGTGGTTACGACTGTTGGTGTACCGTCAAGTCTACTCGTATTCGAATAATGAACAAAAGAGGGAGATTGTTGCTTAGTGGTTCTATCTCCCTCTTTGTTTTATCTTTATATTATCAGTGCGGGTAAAAATCAGCAATTTCTTCATCTTTTATCCTGATTGATCATTATCTTTGCAAAAAAAACATATGACAATAGAATTTTGTGCGATCAATAAACCTGAAGATTGGATTGAGATGGTTGCTGAACAATTCGGCACATCGGTAACGAACGATGGTTTTACCGTTCCATCTTCGGTGGGCAGCGGTTTTTTCAAACAATACTACCCGTTGCCGTGGCTCACATTGACCTATATCAGTTTCATGTCGTATGAACCGATGACAATGGTGCGTCGCTCGGTGGAAAACTCGAAATGGATTCCCGTGATGTTCTATATCAACGAGCATAAACATGAACAGATTATCGGCACAAGCACGAAAACGGTCGGGGTGGACACGCTTGACGGTATCTTTATGCCTTCAAGCAATATCCTTACGGAGTGGACTTTCGCCCCTAAACGACAGTATGAAAACATCACACTGACTTTCAACAAGGATTGGATAGAGCAAATGGATACGGCTTGCGAAACCTATATCGGTCGGTTGTTCCAATCGGACAAGTCTTTTTATCTCTTCGAGACTATCACACCTGCGATGCAACGAGTATTGTATGGCATCAAGGCGATAGCCAAAAGCGATGCACCTTTCTCTCCCCTCCATCTGCACGGAAAGGCAATAGAACTGCTGACGATATTCCTTGAAAAACTCGAAAAGCGTTCGGAAGTAAAATCTCTTTCCAACTTAAATTTGAACGATGTGGAGGCTGTCTTCCGTGTCCGTCGTCAGATTTTACAAAGCTTGAGCAACGTACCGAGCATTCCCGAATTGGCACGTGAAGCGGCAATGAGCAGCTCCAAACTACAAAAATGCTTCAAGCAGGTTATCGGAAAGGCGATTGCCGAGTATGCCCTATCCGAAAAGATGGAATGGGCAAAACGATTGCTTTCCACTCGTCTTTACTCTGTATCTGAAGTCGGTTATAAGATTGGATATGCCAATCTCAGCCACTTCACGGAGGCTTTCCACAAATATCACAGAATAAAACCCAAGCAATATCTCGATTCCCTGTGAGTTTAATGTAATAGGGATATTGCTTGCCATTTAATGGTTATTTTACCCTAAACAGTCTTCCAAACTTTGCCTGCAAAAAGGTTCATCGACATTTCGCGTGCTACGGCAATCATGCAATGCGTATAGTCTCGAAAAAGTCTCATGCCACAAAATATTGATTGGACCACTGAAAATCGACCGTGCCGCCCCCGATTTTTATGGCATACGGTCGTTGTTATTTACAGAAAAGCACTATCTTTGTACCTTAATTTTATTCATAAGGAATGACTCTTTCTGCTTTGACAGCTATATCTCCGATAGATGGACGCTATCGGAACAAGGTAGAAGCGCTGGCTGCCTATTTTTCGGAGTTTGCGCTGATTCGGTATCGTGTACGCGTAGAAATCGAATACCTCTGTTTGTTGGCGGAGGTTCTGCCACCTGTACAAGCTTTGAATAAGGACCATGTCAAAACGGCCTTGCGGAGGATTTATCTTGATTTCTCGTACGACGATGCGCGACGGGTGAAAGAAATTGAGCAGACGACAAACCATGATGTGAAAGCCGTCGAATATTTTATCAAAGAACAATTCGATACGCTCTCGTTACAGGCATATAAAGAATTTATTCATTTCGGACTGACTTCACAGGATATAAATAATACCGCCGTTCCTCTTTCGTTGAAAGAGGCGTTGACGGCGGTCTATTTCCCCGGTATCGAAGCAGTGATCGCCAAGCTGAAAAACTATGCTGAAGCATGGAAAGACATTCCGATGCTCGCGAAAACGCACGGACAACCCGCTTCTCCTACCCGTCTGGGGAAAGAGATTCAAGTGTTTGTCTATCGGTTGGAGCAGCAATTGACGCTGCTCAAGGCCGTACCTATCTCGGCCAAGTTCGGCGGAGCAACGGGTAACTTCAACGCGCATCATGTGGCTTATCCGCAGTATGATTGGCAGAAATTCGGACATCGGTTTGTAGAAGAAACACTCGGACTGAAACGTGAAGCATGGACGACCCAAATATCGAACTACGACAATCTGGCAGCACTTTGCGACGGCTTGCGACGCATTGATACGATCCTGATCGATCTTTGTCGGGACATGTGGCAGTACATCTCGATGGAATATTTCAGGCAGAAGATCCAAGAGGGTGAGGTCGGCTCGTCGGCGATGCCGCACAAGGTCAATCCGATCGATTTCGAAAATGCCGAAGGAAATCTCGGCATGGCCGATGCCATACTTACACATCTGAGTATGAAGCTGCCGATCTCCCGGCAACAGAGAGACTTGACAGACTCGACCGTATTGCGTAACATCGGCGTGCCGCTGGCTCATATCGAGATCGCACTCAAGAGCTTGATGAAAGGACTCGGCAAATTGCTGCTGAACGAACCGGCCATATCGCGCGAGCTGGATACGCAGTGGGCCGTCGTGGCCGAAGCCCTTCAAACCCTTCTGCGCCGTGAGGGGTACCCCCGACCGTATGAAGCACTGAAAGCATTGACACGCACCAACGAAACGATCACCGCCTCATCGATTGCACAGTTTATCGACTCGCTCGATCTGAGCGAGTCCGTAAAACAAGAGTTGAGAGCTGTGACTCCACATAATTATACAGGAATATAAAACAGAAACAAAAAACAGAATAACCATTAAAAAACAGTCGGGAGACTGTACAAATACGTTTAACAATCAATTATTACTATTTAGTATGGATTTAGAAGAAAAAGACGGACGCCAACCTCGTCCAGAAAGTGAAAACCCGGAAAATCAAAATCAACGGGACAGCGTTTCGCGTAACGAAAAGGAAGAACGGAGGCCTGCTTACCGCGCTACGAGAGATGGCGGAGGCTATCAGATGGAGGGAGCAAACCGCCCGGTCGCTAAACGCCGTCCGCGTATCAGAGACAGTCGTATGGCTGATTATAACCGACCTTCGTACGGTAGCCCTTTCACGGAAAGAACTTCTTATCGGCAGGCCGACCTTTATTCGCAGGAAGAAGAACGGCCGCTTCACAGCGCCGATACGGAGGGGAACGAACGCCATCCTTATATGCCGTCCTATTCGCAGTCGCCCGAAGGCCGGCCACATCGTCCCTATGTGCCGAATACAGGGAATGAAGGCGGGCATTTCCGTGCACCGAAAAATAACGAACGGCGTCCCGGAGTACCCGGAAGCAACAACCGACCGGGAGGCAAGCCGAAGAAACAAACGAAGAAAGGTGCACGCCCGAACATGAAGTTCAACTTCCAGAAACAGGTGAAATATGAAGAAGAACTGACCGATCCGAACGAACCGATCCGTTTGAACAAATTTCTGGCCAATGCCGGTGTATGTTCACGCCGCGAAGCAGATGCATTTATCCAGGCCGGCGTCGTAAAAGTAAACGGTGAAGCAGTGAAAGAACTCGGCACAAAGATTACACGGAAAGACCAGGTACGCATCGAAAGTAAAATCTACCTTTTACTCAACAAGCCGAAAAACTGCATGACCACCGTCGATGACCCGCAAAATCGCCGAACGGTCATGGACCTTGTCAAAAATGCCTGCCATGAACGTATCTACCCCGTCGGCCGTCTGGATCGTAACACGACCGGTGTACTGCTGTTGACGAACGATGGCAATCTGGCTTCGAAACTGACGCACCCGTCGTTCAAGAAGAAGAAAATCTACCACGTGTGGTTAGATAAGGAAGTGGCCGTAGAAGACATGGAAAAGCTGGCCACCGGATTAGAGCTGGAAGACGGTGAAATCCATGCCGATGCGATCAGCTACGCCAGCGAGACCGACAGAAAACAGGTCGGGGTCGAGATTCACTCGGGACGAAACCGTATCGTTCGTCGTATGTTCGAGGCACTCGGCTATCACGTGACCAAACTTGACCGCGTGTATTTTGCCGGGCTGACGAAGAAGAATCTGGGCCGTGGCAAGTGGCGCTATCTGAACGAACAGGAAGTAAATGCTCTGCGTATGGGAGCATTTGAATAAGTATTACAGGAGGTAACTAACAATGAAACGAACAAAGATTACAGACTTATTAAAAAGCGATGCGTGCGGCGCAGACGTAGATGTCTGCGGCTGGGTACGTACGCGAAGAGGCAGTAAGCAGGTGACTTTTATCGCACTGAACGATGGCACGACGATTCATAACCTGCAAGTGGTTGCAGACATCGAGAAGCTGGGTGAAGAAAACCTGAAGCAGGTCACGACCGGATCATGTATCCGTGTCAGCGGAAAACTCGTGCCGTCGCAGGGACAAGGACAGCATGTCGAGGTGCAGGCCGATCGGATCGAACTGCTCGGCGCTGCCGACCCGAACTCATACCCGTTGCAGAAGAAAGGACATTCACTCGAATTCCTGCGGGAGATCGCTCACTTGCGTCCCCGCACCAACACCTTCGGCGCCGTATTCCGCATCCGCCACCACATGGCCATGGCCATTCACACGTTCTTCCATCAGAAAGGCTTCTTCTACTTCCATACGCCTATTATCACGGCCTCCGACGCCGAGGGCGCAGGGCAAATGTTTCAGGTTACGACACAAGACCTGAAGCAGGTAAAAAAGGACGAAGACGGGTCTGTCAATTACGACGACGATTTCTTCGGCAAGCAGGCGAGCTTAACGGTTTCCGGACAGTTGGAAGGTGAATTAGCGGCCATGGGATTAGGAGCCATCTACACGTTCGGGCCTACGTTCCGTGCTGAAAATTCGAACACTCCGCGCCACTTGGCCGAGTTCTGGATGATTGAGCCGGAAGTGGCTTTTAACGAAATTGAAGAGAACATGAACCTTGCGGAAGAGTTTATCAAATATTGTGTGCAATGGGCTTTAGACCATTGCCGCGACGATATTCAATTCCTCAACGATATGTTCGACAAGGGACTTATCAACCGACTGGAAAGCGTGTTGACAGACGATTTCGTACGTCTGGCTTACACGGAAGGGGTACGCATCCTCGAAGACGCTGTGGCCAAAGGACATCAATTCGAATTCCCCGTGTATTGGGGAGCCGATCTGGCCTCGGAGCATGAACGCTATCTCGTGGAAGAGCATTTCAAACGTCCCGTCATTCTGACCGATTATCCGAAAGAGATCAAGGCGTTCTATATGAAACAGAACGAAGATGGGAAGACAGTTCGTGCCATGGATGTACTGTTTCCGAAGATCGGCGAAATCATCGGAGGGTCGGAGCGTGAAGCAGACTACGACAAACTGCTCCAACGTATCAAAGAACTCCGCATCCCGATGAAGGATATGTGGTGGTATCTCGACACCCGTAAATTCGGTACCTGTCCTCATGCAGGATTCGGACTGGGCTTCGAGCGGTTATTGCTGTTTGTCACCGGAATGTCTAACATTCGCGACGTGATGCCGTTCCCACGCACCCCCAAAAACGCAGAGTTTTAAAAAATCCCCCTTATTTTTATTCGTGCTCTTCCGAACACAGAAAAAAATAGGGGGGGGGTATTTTAGCAAGTACTTTCATTCAGTGCTCCCAACCTTTAAATCTTATCATTCAAAAGAATTCGAGTAATTATAGAAGTTCGAAACCTTATGAATGGCAGAAAGATAAGCATCTGCTTGTTGAAAAAGCTGCGTGATTAAACCGGGATTATCTTTATTATTCTGTGTGATATCAGAATACCCAAACTCTTTTTGTCTGGATATAAACGGATAAAGCACCATTTTATTGTTTGAGATTTGCGAGATCACTCCATCCGCCGTATCATTTTCTTTAAACGCATAATCCAGAATTTTCCGGAAGAACTTTTTATACACAACGATAAACTGCGTACACCAAAACCAGTCTACCCAGTAACGGTTTCTTGCGATGGGAACAGCATAGCCGAAACCTCCGATACCGCCGGAGAGAACATCAGCTCCTTGTTCATGTGCTTCAAGAATATTTTCAATTAAAAATTCTTTAGAGTAATTTTTGGTAAAATAATGATCGTCTTCACAAATGACGATTACATCATCTTCGTTTTCTATGGCAAGCCTGATAATCCTTACGATACTGTTCCAAAGTCCGACCGCTCCGATCGTATGCGTACATGCATCCATATATGTCACGTCAAATTCATCCCGCCCTTTGAATTCGGCTATGATATGTTTTTTGCGGTCGAGACGCTCTTTCATATTAATGACATAAGTCGGGATATAGAAATCCGATCCTTTTTTCACTGCCTCCATAGCAATCTTCATTAAATTAGTACGATTTGTTGTAATGCTCAATAGGTAAAATATTCTTTAAGAAATTGGAACTTTGCCATATCATCCGGGGTATCGATATCCATGAACGGAACATTATTCTTTATGCAACGGAAACGCCCCGTCCAAAAGGCTTTGTTCGGATCTGTCGACATAGCGACCTCACAAATAAAAGCCGACTTAATCAGATATATCGCTCCGTCTATCATGGGAATGGTTTCGCATAAGGCTCCTTTTCTCTTCACGTCTTTATTTCTGAATGCCGGAACGCTTCCGGTAAACTCCAAATAAAACCGTTTCCTGTCAGGGATTTCGACAAAAGACGTAACAAAATCAATCTCATTTTTCACTTGGGCATATAACGAACAACACTTCCGAATCAAATCTATTTCCCTGAATGGCTGTGTGACGGGAAGAAGAATAAATGCTTCATAATCCGAGTTTTTAATAAAGTTGAAACAGGAACTCAATTCGTCTCCTCCCTCTTTTCTTATTTCTATATTTATCTTGAATCCCAATGTCGAAGCAAAATCACCTAATTCTTTATCATCAGATATAACAACAGCATCCTTTATTAAATTTTGTCGTAACAGATAATCGGTTGTATACGGAAGAAGTTTTCGATTTTTACCGGGACATCTCCGGCTGATTCCTTTTACAGGAATCAATATCGGAATATTATTCATCTCTGACTCGTGTAATAATTCCATGATCGATTAATTTCTTCAGGTAATTTTCTTCATATGTTCCCGCTCCCTTGTGCCAATTCCAATACGGATTATGATCGATTAGTTCAGCCCGACCTTCTACATCGAGACAAGTAATGTGAATGTCATAATGTTCCTTCCATCGTGAATTCAGCAGGTAAGCCAACATAAGGACGGCACTCGTCGGGCGCTCAAAACCGATTGCTTTAATCGCATCTCTATCGTTTATAATTTCAACCGATTCGTATTGCCTTTTTGTCAAGAAAGTATCCCATTCCCGAAAATGCTCATACCAATATTTATGCATAAAGATATTTTGAGCTTTTTTGATTTCATCCTTGTTTTCTCCACCATGAAAAATGTATTTAAACACATTATTTGCCTCTATGTATATACCGTCGATCTTACGGCCGGCTGCACCCAGGTTATTCATCCGTCCTATCCGGAGTACATAATCGAACGAATCGATCAATGTATGCAATCCGATTCTATACGAAGGCTTATTTCCCACTAAGATGAGTGTCTTTTTTATCACTTCCATGTTTGGATATATTTGCGAAGTTCTTCGGTATTCATTTTGCACACTTTTATGAGTTCTTTCAGATTGTTCCTATCCCTCTCATCGTGTCCAAAGGTCGAATTGATCCCTCTCGGATGGTATAGATGAAACAGAGGACCGGAGCCCCGTTCCACAGGTTCCTCCAGAATCTCCATACGTTTGACACGTTCGGCATCTTCAGGCCCCCATCCGTAAATGTTTTCATTCTCACCGCCGGCCTGCAGGTAACGCTGTTTATTTATGATAAATACTCCTCCGACAGAGGAACGGCCCAATAGAGGTATTAAGCTCTCTTCTTCACAGTTATTGATATAACGATATAGATTCTTTCGGGCGTTTATGCTATCCTCCGGAGATAAATAAAATGCCCGTCCGTCGTATGGTATACACATCGTAACCCCTTTCTTCACCCACTCAATCCCTGCCTTTAGCTGAGATACTGTCAGAAAAACATCCGCATCCCAAATCGCAACGATATTCGTCTCCGATCGTATAAGTAATTCATTTCTGTACCGGGTATAATGAAAAATGACATCCGTATCTTTTTGGAAATAATATTTTATTCTCTTATCTGTGTTCTTCAGAAAAAACTTCTGCTCTTCATCTACTTCCATAACCAAGATTGTTGCATAGGTATAGGAAATAAGATAAGGCAGGATTGCTCTCAAGTTTTCTTCCCGTTCCTTACTATCCATACGTACGGGAATGACAATCGTAAGTTCCGAGGTTATATCCATGACTTTAAAATTTTCAGTGATTCTATTCCCAATAATTCATACGGATCGGATATGCGACAGTTAAAATCAATCAGCTTCCGAAGACAAAGCCCCATCATCCGCTCTATCTTGTGGTTAAATACATCCAACCGATGCAATCGGCACAACAGGAAATAGGCATCGTTATAGTCATCTTCCTCTTTCGTTTTCAGCAATAACTCTTCTATCCAATCGATCAGATAAATCAGGTATTCTTTGAATTTAAGTGTTAGCATGCTTTCGTCATTGTCCGGTTTGTTCTTCAGTCGCCGGTATAAATAATATCCCACACCGCAAACGCCGTCTTGCAAAGGGAGGGATTCTATCGGTCTTCTGTCGACGATATTTCGTGCGACAATATCTATCTCCGCAAGAATTTCATCACTGTCTCCTTCGATGAATCCGTGTTCGATCATATATTCGATACCGCATCCGATCCCCAACAATCCGTCACCGTAAAAGAAAGAGGTTCGTTCGGCCAGTTGTTCGTAAACCATATCCATAAATTCATCTGCCTGACGTTCGTAATTCTCCTCTCCCGTTATCCGGGCAAGATGCAGCAGATAAACGGCAATCCCCATTTTACCGTCCCAAAGGCCGATATTGGGGAAACATTTTCCTTTCTCTATCAGACGATCGGTATAATTCTTTAAGAACTCACGTTGTTTTTCCATGTTATTGTTGATTTTTTAATAATTTCTTTATCGGCATAAGGAGGCGTTCGATTAACCGCAAATCTTCGGTAATAATATCCGCACTTCCCAACATCTGGCGGGTGATGGGCAGCGTCTTTCCGTAATTCGTATCCATTCCTTTCGGAAAATCTATTTCCACCACATAAAACCCCTCTGCCGTAGGGACATTTGAAACACTCTCCACTCTCCCGATAAGATAACCGAACTCCTGGTCGGGAAAATTGTTGATGCGCACATTGACCCGTTGACCGACTTTTACTTTCCCTGCTCCCTGAACGGGTAGCAACGCTTTACCTTTGGGTTGGTCTTGTCGTGCGGGAATAACCGTGAAAACGGTTTCTCCCGTATTTACGTTCTGGTTGTTGCTCCACACGCCCATTTGATTAACAGTACCTGCAATGGGGCTTACCAATAAATAATTCTGCTCCCACGTTTTGATTTGCGCACTCAATGCTTCTACGGCATTTTGGAGCGATAGCCGGTATTTCCGTTCCAACTCGGTTGCCTGTTGCTGCAAATCGAGCAAATTCTCTTCTCCCTTCATCAATTGAACTTCCGACTGTTTCAATGAAGCGCTGAAGGAGAGATAAGACTGTTTGTTTTGCAGGAAACTGTTTTTGGAGACGTCATATTCATTCTCCGAAATAACGTTTTTAGACAAAAGAATAGAATCTCTGTCAAAGATATTCCTTGATGTCCGAAACTGTTCGCTCATGACAGGCGCCTGTTTGAGAATGCGATTATAATATTCTCTTTGAGTAACCAACTGCTCTTTTTGGGATGCGATCTTTTGAGGATAATAGTTCAGCGTTTTGTAGTTTCGATAATCATTTAAACTGCTTAAAAAAGAGGCGTAAGCAGCCTGAATATTCCCTAATGACAAGGAGGGGCCGTTAAAGAATCTTCGCACGGTTTCTTCCGAATATCCGTAGATATTCCATGCTTTCATCCTACTTATCAGTTCCAGCATGTCTTCGGTTTTTGCCGGATTTTGGATCACTGCCAATATCGCCTGACATTCAATCGCCTCATTGTTTTTGATAAAGATATCATCTATTTTCCCCGAAGAGCGGGCAATAATGCTGACGGGCGGGTCGGACGAGGTTACCGTTATTTCTGCTTTTATGGTGTCGGGGTATTTGAAAAACCAACTGCCGGTCAACAGAGCCATCACGATAACAAAAAGTGTGGTAATCCCCCATCGGAGAATCCACGGTGGAATTTCGCCCATAACTTCCTGCACCTCCTCGCTACGAAGCTCGATCTCTTTGTATTTCTTCTCTTCCTTTTCCATACTCCATTCGTTATCTCCCCAACTCCAACTGGTTCCTCACCAATTCATAATACTTCCCCTTCAATGCCGTCAATGTTTCGTGTGTACCTTCTTCAGCTACTTTACCTTGATCAAGCACCACGATCTTATCCGCATCTTTTACGGTACTTAATCGATGCGCAACCACCACAACCGTCTTACCCCTGTAAAACTTGTGCAAGTGTTTCATGATTTCTTTTTCATTGTTGGCATCCAACGCGTTGGTGGCTTCATCGAGAAAGATAAATTCGGGGTTCTTATACACGGCGCGGGCGATCAGGATACGTTGACGCTGTCCTTGACTGATGCCGTTTCCTTCCATCCCGATTTTAGTGTTGTATCCCAACGGCAGAGAGTCGATAAAGTCCCGGATATTGGCTACGGTAACCGCATGACGCAGTTTCTCAATATCCACATAATCGTCGCCCACACCGATATTCTGTGCGATGGTGTCGGAGAATATAAATCCGTCCTGCATCACCGAGCCCGATTTACTGCGCCAGAGGTGCGGATTGATAACGGTCAGCGGGGTCTCACCGATTTTAATGCTCCCTTTATTGGGTTCATAGAAACCCAGCAAGAGCTTAATGAGGGTCGTTTTCCCGCTGCCGCTGGCCCCCACAATAGCCGTAACTTTGTTCTGTGGAATATGCAGACTGATGTCGTCCAATACATAATCACGGTCGGCACCGTCGTAACTGAACGACACGTTTTCCAATGTAATATCGCGTCTGTCCGGCAAAATCGTCAGTTTATTTTCAATAGTTTCCTCCTCATCTTCTTTTCCATGTACCTCATTCAACCGCTCTAAACTGATTTGAGCATCCTGGAATGAACGGGCAAAGCCGATAAACTGTTCCACCGGAGAGGATAACTGGCCGATAATGTAAGTGAGCGACATCATCATACCGAGTGTCATCTGTCCATCCACAACAGCTTTGGCTGCAATAAACGAAATAATGATACTCGTGGTTTGAGTAAAGAAGACTGAGCCGACTTGTTGCATTTGTCCCAAAGCTAACCCTTTAACACCTATCTTAAACAGCTTTACCTGGATTCGTTCCCATTGCCATCGTTTCTGCTTCTCACAATTATTCAG
>ERZ772960.1667-NODE-1667-length-17354-cov-8.679635_pt1 | contig 17354 bp, 13 predicted proteins | sample MGYA00580678_ERZ772960 | MGnify/ENA primary metagenome ERZ772960 (study PRJEB29015, sample SAMEA2737930) | human oral metagenome | biome: human oral; feature: human-associated habitat; material: dental | place: China | collected 2059 ... | reverse complement strand
CAAGATGCCGATAAGAAAATAAAAGATGTTAGGAAACAATACCATAGTAATAAGAGCTATGCTTTTGTGGTCTAATGACCGCATTTGGGATTATATTAATCCCTTCTAAATATATCTCTTGTGTACACTTTTTCCTTTACATCATCAAGGCATTTATCGTATCGGTTGGCGATAATGGCATGACAACGCTGTTTGAAGTCAGCAAGGTTGTTGACAACAAGGCTACCGAAGAAGGTTGCTCCGTCTTCGAGTGTAGGTTCGTAGATGATGACTTGCGCACCCTTTGCCTTAATACGCTTCATTACTCCTTGAATTGAACTCTGTCGGAAGTTGTCACTATTAGATTTCATAGTAAGTCGATAGACACCAATGACGCACTCTTTCTCATCTTCTGGGCTATAGTCACCACGGTCGTAATAGTCGTAATATCCAGCTTTATGCAATACTTGGTCAGCTATGAAGTCCTTGCGTGTACGGTTACTCTCAACGATAGCCTGGATAAGATTTTCAGGTACATCGGCATAGTTAGCAAGTAACTGCTTAGTGTCCTTAGGCAGACAATAGCCGCCATAACCGAAAGAAGGATTGTTGTAGAAGGAGCCTATACGTGGGTCAAGACATACACCTTGAATGATGTTAGAAGTATCAAGACCTTTTACCTCAGCGTAGGTGTCTAACTCATTGAAGTAACTTACGCGTAGTGCAAGGTAAGTATTAGCAAAGAGTTTCACCGCTTCTGCCTCTGTTAGTCCCATAAATAGAGTAGGGATATTCTCTTTAATAGCTCCTTCTTGCAATAACTGAGCAAATAACTGGGCTGCTTGTTCCAAGCGTTTGTCACCTTCAGGTCGACCAATGATAATGCGACTTGGGTAAAGATTGTCATAAAGAGCTTTGCTTTCACGTAGGAATTCTGGAGCAAAGAGAATGTTATTACACTTGTATTTTGCTCTAATATGCTCAGTGTAACCAACCGGAATCGTAGACTTAACAATCATGATAGCATCAGGATTCACCTTCATTACGATTTCGATAACTTCCTCAACACGTCGTGTGTCAAAGTAGTTCTTCACAGGATCATAATTAGTTGGCGTAGCGATAACTACAAAGTCCGCATCCCTATAAGCAGTCTCTGCATCCAATGTGGCAGTAAGATCTAAATCCTTCTCTGCCAAATACTGTTCAATATAATCATCTTGAATAGGCGAACGTCTGTTGTTTATGAGGTCAACCTTTTCTTTTACTACGTCAACAGCTGTTACATGGTGGTGTTGACTCAGCAGTGTTGCAATGCTGAGACCTACATAGCCCGTTCCGGCTACAGCTATTTTTAAGTCTTTAATATCCTTATCCATTGTCTTGTTCAGATTCTTTGCAAAGATACGTATTTCTATTCGAATAAGACAATGGATAAGGATAAAATCCTTACTAAATCCCTTCTTATTGCTTTTTGTTTATCCATTAACTATTCTGTATGTTTTCTTCTTGCAATGAAGGGGTATCATACCGCAATTATAATTTACAGAAGGGAAGCTAAACCAAATGATAGGTTTCCTCAAATGGACGGCGATAACGATCTCCCCACACACCATCTGGCATACGAACGCCACAGGTTATAACCATGTTTATTTCTGTATTGTAAGGTAGATTCAGTGCCTTCTTTACCAACAGACTATCGAAACCTTCAAGTGGACAGGTGTCATAGCCAGCCTCACTCATAGCCAACATAAATGTCTGAACAGCCAAAGCACAACTCTTGTGTACACTAACTCGCATGTCACCCTCACTTACTTGACGCATGATTGGGCGGAAAAGACCAATCGTTTGTGCTAAGACCTTACGAACAAGTCCCCATAAACCAAAGCAACGTGAATAGAGAAACGGCATTACTTTTGTATGATATAGTTCTAACTTCTTTATGCGCTTTTCCTTCTTCTCAGTTGGACTATACTTGTTGATATTCTCCTTTTCAAATGCAAGTGTCGCTTGCGCATGTTTCTTATAAAGGTCCTGTCGAGTCACAAACACAACAATCTGTTGTGCAGAACGTGCTGTCAACTGGTCTAAGCATGCTGGTGCCATTTTCTCTAAGACCTTCTTGTCAGTTACATGATACACTTCCCAAAGTTGTAAATTAGAACTTGTTGGAGCCAATGTTGCCTGCTCAATACATTTCTTTACCACTGTGCTATCAAGTGGTTTCTTAGAATCGAAATGTCTAACAGCCCTTCTATGGTCTAATATTTCTTGTAAACTCATAATTTCTTAATCTTTAATAGATTTAAAAGTAGCAAAGTATATGCCATTATTTCTCTTCTGATAGGTTTGTATTATATTTTTGTAATGTTATGTTAAACAAGAGATTAGATGTATATATTACTAAGTAAAACATTTCCATTTAAAAAATCCCAGACAACCTTTTCGTTGCCTGGGATTTTATATTTGGACTAATAGTAGTCACATATTAGAATGATGTTTGCTTTATCCGCAGTGGAAGTATTGGCGAACAAGCTTCTCCATCATCATCTCCTTGCCTTCTATCTCTTGACGTAGTGTACGGTCATTGTATGAGCGAAGCTGTTTGATAATACCATCAATCATTGCAGGAGAGAACACATCATACTCTTCATAAACCTTACGTTGACGTTCCAAGCAGTCAGCCGAAGCGGCACAGCTATCAGGCAACTGAGCCAAGGTAGCATAGCGTTCTGCATTCTTTGGGTCGTGGATATCACCGTCTGCAAAGGTTCTCTCAGCCTCAGCCTCTGCGTTTGCCATCTCAAAACCATGACGACAAGCCACACAAAGACCTGCTAAAAGCTGATAGATATCAGCTGAAGCATCTGGAGAACGCATCTCAACAGTCTGCTTGATAGAGTAGTCACGCGCTGTAAGTGGTTCTATATTATTAGCTTTGTGACACATATCCTCGCCAGAGGTCCAACCTAATGGTACGCGAACAAGTACAGAACGGTTACTCATACCCCAACATACATTTGTTGGAGCTTCCTGATGTGGAACGAGACGGAAGTATGATGTTGGGTTCTTATTGCCAAAGGCTGTGATACTCTCAGCTAAGTCCATCATACCAGCAATAGCACGACGAGCATCCTTAGAAAGTTTTCCTCCTTCGAGCATCATGTTCTTTCCGTCCTTCATTATACGCATGTGGATATGCATACCAGAACCAGCCTTACCCACAGTAATCTTTGGAGCGAAGGTAATATCAAGTCCTTCTTCGTAACCTAAGCTACGAATCACCCATTTAGCAATGAGTAACTGTTCAGCACATTCATTTGCTGGAACAGGCAAGAACTCAATCTCATTCTGTTCGTAGCAGCGTCCATTCTCAATGAAATTACCTACCTCAGAATGTCCATACTTAATCTTACCGCCACATTCAGCAATCAACTGCATAGAACGCATACGGAAGTCATTGCCTTTTGAGAAAGGAGAACTCTCGTGATAACCATGTTGGTCGTCAGCAGGAAATACACCTTCATCCTCTCGGATAACGTAGTATTCTAACTCACCCATAGCATGGAACTCCATACCAGTTACTTTCTTAAAGGCATTCATAGCCTTGCGGAGTGTATATTCTGGAGATGAAGCTAATGGATTACCATCTCGATCGAAGAAAGAACAGAGCATGCAAAGTGTTGGAATCTCTGAGAAAGGATCGATGAACGCTGTAGAGAAGCGTGGCATTACATAGAGGTCACTACTACCAGCAGCAATAAAGTTGAAGAGTGAAGAACCATCAACACGCTCGCCACTTGTAAGTATTGTCTCCAAGTAGTCGGGTGTGTGAAGCATGAAGTTTAGTGTTTTCAATCGTCCGTCACCAGCAGGATACATGAAGTTGACCATTCTGATGTTCAAGTCACTAACAACTTGCTTGATATCATCTTTTGTAAATTCATGTGAGTCTTTGCCCAAGTGTGCTTCCAGTCTATTGGCTGAATGCTTAAAAAGGTTATTCTCCATTGTCGTAGTTTTTTATAAGATTAGTATTTGATTATGATGACAAAAATACATATTAATTTCTTTATTCGCAATTATTTTTCATACTATTTTTCTCTATTTATTATCAGTGTGGTATTCTTTATTTTTCGTTTTGTACAACTTTCTTTTATATTAGGAACTTGATGTTAGGTTTTCTTTGTATTTTTGCATCGTTAGCATTACAAAAGTATAAATCTTATGACAAAGGAGAAAACAATAAATCTGTCGTCTGAACGTACTATCGGCAAAGCATCAACAGATGATTTTACTATAGTATCGAACCTAATTGAGCAGGGGAAAGCAAAGATGTTTAAAGCTGGTAATCCTAATCAATGGTCAGCAAATTATCCTGCTGAAAGTACTATAAGGCGTGACATTGCACAAGGTGATTGTTATCTCCTTTATGAGTGTGGGAAACCTATTGCAACATTTGTAGCTAAGGCAGGTCCAGAACCTAATTACCACCGTATTGATAATGGTAGTTGGCTTGATGACCAACCTTATTATGTTATCCATCGTGTGGCTTCTTTGGAAGGTGTACATGGTGTAATGGCTGACATAATCAACTATTGTTCGGCATTTACCTCTTCTATTCGTATCGATACCCATGCAGATAATCGCCCGATGCAGGCTTCTTTGATTCGTTTAGGTTTCGTTTATTGTGGTATTATCTATGTTGAGAATGGAGATAGTAGATTAGCTTTTCAGCGTGTTTTTTAGTATTTTGTTAGTGGTTATCTACTCCTTGATCGTCTAAATCTTACTCCTTCATTTTAGCAACTTTGGGGGATATCTAAGTCCTACTGCTGAGCTATTTTGTAAAAAGAAGAAGTCATTTACATGAAGAAAACTTTTATAGATAAACCTTTGAAAAATCATTACATAGCTTCTGGTAAAGTGTCTATAAATAACGGCAAAAACAAGAGTAAAAAGCAGGTTTGTAACCAACAGTAAATCAGTTGGTTATGAAGTGGTATAAGAAAAGATGCTTAATTGGACTTCAAAAGGGCGTTAGTAAGGGTCTTAAAAGGCACCTTTTGCAAGCTTAAAGGGCGTCTTTAAGAAGCCTAAAGAGCATATATTAACTTTGAGTTGCATGAAAATAGTTTACAAACACCAATGATGTGGGAATAAGCTATTTGTAGAATACAGAAAGACATAGTATCTATTTGCATTTTATCTTGTAGTTTGTCTTCTATGTAAGACTATCTATTTAGGATAGTCTTACTATGCAAATGTATCAGTCTTTATTCTATTTTCAATCTATGTATTAAACCAAAATCGGCTATTAGAGGTTAAACATCGATTTGGGTTTAACAGAAGAACCATTTTTTTTAGCTCCTATTTACTCCATAGTTTCAACAGTTACGTTTTCAAATTCAGCCATAAAGTTAAGGAGATGATTCTTATAACGTTTCCGCTTGAACTTCATTTCCATCGTTACGACGAAGTAATGACCTGAAGAAGTGTCTTTGCGTGTCATCTCGTAGGAGTCAATAATAATCTCCTTATCGCGTAATCGTTGCAAGACAGGTTGAATGTTTTCTTCTTTTGAAGTACTAAAAGTAACGGTTATATTCCGTGTTCCAAAATGCTGTAGGATAAAATAAAGTGCTTCTAAGCAGAGCAAGACGAGGACAGTTGTTGCAATAGAGAGTACATACATTCCTGCACCTGCAGTCATACCAATAGCAGATGTTACCCATAGACCTGCTGCAGTCGTCAGTCCGCGTACCACATGCTTTTGAAAGATAATCGTTCCTGCACCAATGAAACCAATACCCGTTACTACTTGTGAGGCTATACGACTGGGGTCGAGTGATACTTGCTTGTAATGGCCAAGTACATCATTAAAGCCAAACTGTGATAGAATCATAAACAAACCACTACCTAATGCTACAAGGAAGTGGGTTCGGAAACCAGCCTCCTTGGCACGATACTCACGCTCCAAGCCAATTACACCACCTAACATAGCAGCTATGAATAGTCTCAGTGCAAATTCGTATGTAATCATGTTCATGTTTTTTCTTTATTATATAATGAATAAATCGTTGTCGCAAAAATACAAAAAACTTCACGCATCTCACTCTTTTCTTCCCTAAAAATATTTTTTTCATGAATGAATTTCTATGTTTCTTAGAAATTGATTTGTATCTTTGCGCATATAAACATTAAAGCCTGAAATATGACAGAGAAGGAGAAACAGCAGAAAGGGATGCTTTATCAAGCAAACGACCCAGAAGTTTTAAAAGACTTATACTACTGCGAGAATGAATGTTTTGAAATCAATCAGATTCCTCCTTCACGTAGGGAGGAACGCATGGAACGTCTGAGAAGGTTGTTGGGTAAGGCTGGCGACGGAATGTTTATTGTTGCTCCGTTCTTTTGTGACTATGGTTATAATATTGAAGTAGGTGAGAATTTCTTTGCTAATACTAATTGTGTGATCCTCGATGAGGCTAAGGTGACATTTGGTGATAATGTTTTTATTGCACCTAATTGCGCCTTCTATACTGCTGGTCATCCACTTGATGTTGAGCAGCGTAATAAGAAGATAGAGTATGCACTACCTATTCATGTTGGGAATAATGTGTGGATAGGTGGTAATGTCGTCGTTGTGCCGGGTGTGACAATAGGCGATAATACTACGATCGGTGCTGGTTCTGTCGTGACACATGATATTCCAAGTAGTGTCGTGGCTGCTGGTAATCCGTGTAGGGTGATACGGAAACTGGAAGAGTAAGGTGCTTCCTTAATTACGATTAAGAGCATGAAGATGAAGATGAAGATATGAAAGAATTTTATAGTACTTATGTCATTAAGGTTTTGTTGCTTTTAGTGCTACTCTTTATGGCGATAGTATCGGTGGCACAGAACCGTCTTTCCCCTTGTAATAAGCAGGATTATGAACTCTATGCACCTGTACTTAAGGAGTTGTATAATCCTCTCGCCTCACAACAGTATATTGTTGTAGACGGAGAGTCTGAGAAGTACGCTTTGCAAGTAATCAAGGGTTCGCACTTCTCAGAACGAACATATATACTTGCTTACAAGGACTTAAAAGGCAATAAGAAAGAAATTACGGATAGTCTTTGTCAAATGAAAATAGCATCATTGCTGCGTTATGCAGTGTTTTCTTCTACAACCTTTGTGCGTAAGAAGCTTGGTATTCAACTAAAGACTTGTTTCTTCTTTGACTTGCAAGATGGGGCTGAACACTCTTCACGTAAGGTGGATGTTGGGCGAGGAAGTTTGATTGATATTTTGGAAATATCATGTAATGCAGTGAAGAATAATAAGCCAGAAGTTATTCAACATCTCATCCCTCAAATTGACTCTTTGACACAACACTTTAAGACATTTGAGTTGGCGGAGAGTTGGAATGTCTCTACCTCAGAGGGTTATGCGTATAGTTTTCCTTGTACACAATTATCTACACACTATAACGGATTTCATGTGTGTTTTCTTCGACCATCGATGATGCCCGATGAACTCAGTAATAAGTATGGACAGTTGACGCAAAGAGTTGCAAAGTGGCTGTTCCTAAATTCAAATATATTAGACTTCACGAGGAGTGTATATATCAATGTGTACCGGGATAAACCTGATAAGAACAAAAGATTTTCATATAGTTATGGGCATTACTATATAAATGTAACAGAGGATGAACTGACGGAAGAAACTCTGATAGCTCTATTCAAGTTATATTTATTAAAATAGCTCCATGTGGTTTTGAAAAGTATCTTTGTGTATTAATTAATGTATAATCTTGACAGTAGTAGAATCAGTCTCTTTTTACTCGATTGAGCTTCCTTTGTTGAATAGCATGTTATCCATGTGCCTGGAAGAGCCGCTGTCAGGTCTTGTTTAATGTAGAAAAGTGCAAAAGAATGAATGAATTGTGGTTGTTTTTTTTACAATAAACTAAATAAAACACATATTTAACATCTTTTACACATGTAATTGTAGAATGGACGTTTAAAATGATTTAACTTTGCGATTAATAAACCTAAAAGCATTTTTTTAACCTAAAGTATACTTAAAGCCTATGTACCTAAAAAGAAAAAGGACTACGAGCTTATTGATGGTGGCTTTGTTTAGTACAAGTTTACTGCATGCCAACATTACGTACGAAGCGAATGCAGCTGTTGTTCAACAGCAGTCTGTATGTAAAGGAACTGTTGTCGACAATAATGGAGACCCTGTTGTTGGTGCCTCTGTCTTTGTCGTAAGTAATGGACAGAAGAAGGGAAGTGTGACTGACCTTGATGGTAAGTTTGAGATTGCAGGCGTTGCTTCTGGATCTTCACTTACTATTTCTTATGTTGGTTACAAGACCCAGCAGGTAACTTGGAGTGGTAAGGACCTTAAGGTTACTCTCCAAGAGAACAGTGAGATGCTCGAGAACGTTGTTGTTGTCGGCTATGGTACTCAGAAGAAGGTTAACCTTACTGGTGCTGTCTCTGTTGTAAACTCAAAGCAACTTGAGTCTCGTCCTGTAACGAGTGTTGCTCAGGCATTGCAAGGTGAGGTTCCTGGTTTGAACTTCAGCGTTGGCAATTCTGGTGGTTCTTTGAATAGTCGTATGAGTATGAATATCCGTGGTATCGGTACCATCGGTTCTGGCTCAAATGCTGCACCTCTCGTTCTTATCGATGGTTCTGAGGGTGATTTGTACTCAATCTCTCCAAATGACATCGAGAGTATCTCTGTATTGAAGGATGCTTCTTCAAGTGCTATCTACGGTTCACGTGCAGCCTTCGGTGTAATCCTCGTTACTACAAAGAGCGGTAAGGATTCACGTATGAACGTATCTTACAATGGTAACGTACGTTTCTCTACAGCAACTCAGATTCCTGAGATGCCTAACTCATATGACTTCGCACGCTATTGGAATGATGCTGCTGCTAACAGTGGTGCACCTGCCCCATTCAAGCAGGATATACTGGATAAGATTAAGAATCATATAAACGGTACTCCGAAACCGGGTGATGAGGCGACAACAACATGGGCTGGTTATGCAGCTAATGAACCTTGGAGTATGTATACTGGTTCTTGGAACAATGTTAACTGGTTTGATGAGATGTACAAATCTGGTGTTCCGTCTACCGAGCATAATGTAGCCCTCAGTGGTGGCGGAAGCAAGGTGAACTACTATCTTAGTGGTGCAGTTCTCAGCCAGCGTGGTTTGATTCGTCATGGTAAGGACCAACTCAAGCGTTACAACTTCTCAGGCAAGATTACTGCTAACCTGAAAGACTGGTTTACAGTTACCTATAATACAAAGTGGATACGTGAGGACTATAGCCGTCCTTCTTATATGACAGGTCTCTTCTTCCATAATATTGCTCGTCGTTGGCCAACTAACCCTGTCTACGATCCAAACGGACATTATGTTCATGGTAATGAGATTCTTCAGATGGAGAATGGTGGTCTTGATGCTACACAACAAGACAAGCTCTATCAGCAGTTAGCACTTGAGTTCAGACCACTCAAGGGTTGGAAGATTCGTTTGGAGGGTAACTATAATACCGTTCACTACTACAACCATTGGGATGTATTGCCAATCTACTACTATGATCAGAAGCAGAAACCGATAGCAGCTGCATGGAGCGGTGGCTATGCAGCTGGTAAGTCTGATGTTGGTGATAGTATGTCAAGAAACAACTATTATAATGGTCGTTTCTTCACAGAGTATATGTTCACATTGAACGATAAGCATGACTTTAAGTTCTTGGCTGGTCTGGATATGGAATCTAACCGTTATACCTCTCTTGGTGCAGCACGTGCAGACTTGATATCCCCATTAGTTCCATCACTCAACAATGCTACTCATAAGGATGTGAGACCAAGTTTCTCAAATACTCAGTGGGCAACAATGGGTGCTTTTGGTCGTATCAACTATGCATACGATTCACGTTACCTTGTAGAGTTCTCTATCCGTCGTGATGGTTCTTCACGCTTTATTGGTGATAAGACATGGAGTACATTCCCATCATTCGCATTGGGTTGGAATATTGCTAATGAAGAGTTCTTCAAACCATTGACAAAGACTGTTAATACACTTAAACTTCGTGCTACTTATGGTGCTTTGGGTAACACCAATATCACAGCACTCTACCCTTGGTTCTTGCAACAGCCAGCAAGTGCATCTGCATCTTCATGGCTTGTTAACGGTGAGCGTGTGAATATCTCTAATGTTCCAGGACTGGTTTCACCTAACCTAACTTGGGAGAGCGTTCGCTCATGGAACATAGGTCTTGACTTCGGTTTGTTCAACAACAGACTGCAGGGTACTTTTGACTACTTCGTTCGTACAACGAAAGATATGGTAGGTCCTGCTCCTGTCAAACCTTCTATTTTGGGTGCTACACAGCCAGCTGAGAATAATAGTGATATGCGTTCTAATGGTTGGGACTTAGAGGTTAGATGGCGTGATAGAATTGGTCAGGTTGGCTATGGTATCAAGCTTGTTCTCTCTGATGACTACCAGACAATCACACGTTACTACAACCCTAATCGTCTACTTTCACAGTGGTGCGAGGGCAAGCGCATGGGTGATATTTACGGATACTTAGTAGAGGGTATTGCACAGTCAAACGAACAGATGAACGAATGGCTGGCTAACAACAAGCCTTCATGGGGTTCAAACTGGGCTGCAGGTGACGTTATGTACAAAGACCTTAATGGTGATAAGAAAGTGAACTCTGGTAAGAGCACATACGATGATATGGGTGACTTGACCAAGATTGGTAACTCTTTACCACGTTATCGTTTCGGTATCACTTTGGATGCTAACTGGAAGGGCTTTGACTTCCTCATCTTTATGCAGGGTGTTGGTAAGCGTGACTTCTGGGATGCTTCTCCTTATAGCGTTGGTGCTAATACAGGTATGTGGCAGAGTGCAGCATTTAAGGATCACCTTGACTACTGGCGTCCAGCAACAGACACCAACTTAGGTCCTAACACTAATGCTTACTACCCACGTCCTCTCTTCGGTCAGGGTTCTAAGAACTTCCAGACAAGTGACCGTTACTTGCAGAATGCAGCTTACATGAGAATCAAGAATATCCAGCTTGGTTATACACTCCCTACTGCTATCGCAAGCAAGATTGGTGCAAATCGCATTCGTTTCTACTTCTCTGCTGAGAATCTCGCAACATTTACAAAGATGAACAAGATCTTTGATCCAGAGGCTACTGGTGGAGATTGGGGACCAGGTAAGATCTATCCACTCCAGAGAACAGTTTCTTTCGGTTTAAATCTTAATTTTTAATTCGTAGCAATTATGAAACATATTATATCAAATATATTGAAGGGAGGATTGCCTATTCTTTGCTTAGGCATGACGGTTACGTCATGTAACGATTTCCTTGACAGACCACCACTCGATCAAGTACCTCCCACTTCTTATTATCTGACAGCAGATCAGTTAGGCACATTCCCTATCAATTACTATACTTCTATTTTCCCAAACAACAGTGGATGGTGGGCTGGTGTAGCAACATTTGATGATGGGACAGACAATCAGGCTGCAAGAGGTGGTAATACTTCAATGTTCTTACAGGATCAGTGGAAAGTTCCTACATCTGGTGGTATCGGTATGAACAACATTCGTAACGTCAATAAGTTTATTAATGAGAATGAGCCGAAGATTGCTGAAGGCAAGGTGTCTGGTGATGCGAATCTTATCAACCAGTATATGGGTGAGGCATACTTCATCAGGGCTATGCTCTATTACGATAAGCTCCAGACTTATGGAGACTTCCCTATTCAGTTGACAGAACTTAAGGTTGAAGATGACCTTGTTACGCCGAATAAGCGTCAGCCTCGTAACCTTGTTGCCCGTCAGATACTCTCTGATATGGACAAGGCGATTGAGAAGCTGCAGGTGGATTTTGCCAAGAAGGTACGTATCAACAAGTATGCAGCTCTGGCTATGAAATCAAGAATGGCACTTTATGAGGCAACATTCGAGAAGTATCACAGAGGAACTGGTCGTGTGCCAGGTGATGCTAACTGGCCAGGTAAGAACAAGGAGTGGAACAAGAACTTCACTATCAATCAGGATGATGAGGTAAACTTTTTCCTTGATCAGGCTATTGATGCTGCCAAGAAGGTTTGCGATGCAGTTCCATTGAAAACTAAGAACAGTCATGTAATGAATCCAAGTATCGTTGGACTGTACAATGGATGGAATGCATACTACGATATGTTTGCCAGCCCAGACCTGTCTAAGTATCCGGAGGTGTTGTTGTGGCGTCAGTTCAATTCAGATATTAACGTGGCTCATCTTACCTCAAATAAACTTCGTGGTGGTGCAGCAACAGGTTGGACACGTGGTCTCGTTGAGTCATTCCTTATGAAGAATGGTTTGCCTATCTACGCTTCTGGCTCTGGTTATAATGGTGACACCACCATTGATATGGTTAAGAAAGATCGTGACGAGCGTCTGCAGCTCTTCCTCTTTGGTGAGTCTGATATACTCGGTATTGACCAAAAGAGCATTGACCTTGTGAACGAGAAGCGTCCTGCCGGTACTGCACCTATTGACAACATCAAGTTCAATGTTGCTGGTCTCTTTGCAACAGACCAGGCAAGTAGAGATGTAACTGGCTATCGTCAGCGTAAGTTCTACAACTATGATCCAGCAATGCAATTGGGTCAGACCTTCTCAGATGTTGATGGTCAGATTATTATTCGTGTTGAAGAAGCTATGCTCAACTACATTGAGGCTTCTTACCTCCGTACAGGTTCTTTGGATGCAACTGCTACTGGTTATTGGACTGCTTTGCGTGCACGTGCAGGTATCACTGCTCCAATCTCAACTACTATCGCTGCAACTGATATGACCAAGGAGGCTGATGTTAAGCGTCCTTCTTACGATTGGGCAGCATTCTCTGCAGGTAAGCCAGTTGATGCAACACTCTATTCTATCCGTCGTGAACGTCGTAGCGAGTTTGCTGGTGAAGGTCTTCGTAATGATGACTTGATTCGTTGGGCATCTTTGGATCAGGTGAAGAACTATCAGGTTGAGGGTATCAACTTCTGGGATCAGACCTATCAGAATTCTGCATTTGTAGATGGAAAGGGAAATAGTCTGATTATCTCTGATGGTGGTGATAAGGCTACGATGTCATCCAAGGACATTTCAAAGTATATCCATCCTTATCAGATTCAGAAGAACAACAATATTCTCTATAATGGTTATACTTTCTATCAGGCTCACTATCTGTATCCATTCTCTTATCAGGAGATGCAGCTCTGTTCACCTGATGGTACTGCAGAGAACTCTAACTTGTACCAGAATATCTACTGGCCAGTTGAGGCAAATGGTGAAGCTATCAAGTAAGTTTATGCTGAACAAAGTATAATCAAATAGATTACAAATAATGTCAGAGGGTGTGTCAAGTGATTGATACACCCTCTTTCTATAGTATGTCGTAAGGAGTTAATGCTCAACCCCATGTGTGACGAGTAACAAGATATATTTCATAAAACAGCCTTATAAGTTGTTGAAGTCATTTTTTTATAGACGCTTCACTTGTATATGTGAGAATAAAAGGATATCTTTGCAAGATATCTTTTATGATATTTATACGTAGGTTTTTGCCACAATAAATTAATTATGTTAACATTTACTATCATAATACTAATTTGTATTCTTGTTCTTGGTGTCTCACTATTAGTGAGTCATTGGAATAATGGTGCGAAGCGTGGGGAAACGGTAAGAATAGATACACTTTACAAAAAGAACTGGATTTCTTTCTTTTGGATATCTCTACGTGTGTTGTCGTTTGCTTTGGTTACTGCCTTTTTGTTCTTAGTGTTATTTGCATCGTTTGCAGGTGATGATGTAGGCGATTTTTGCATTTGGATTATGATATTTGTTATTGGAAGCTGGTTTATTTCAATACCTATTCTTGTTATTTATATCTGCTCAGCAGTGCAAGCTATTCGACATCGTAATTATACGAATAGAGTTTTTTTTGGCTGTCATTGTTTCAATGTCCTTCAGCTACTTTGTTTTGTACTTTTTGGAAGCTTACCTATTTCTTCTTAACCCGATAGGCAATTCTTTAAATCAATTTTCCTGTCACTGCTGTCATTCTTTGTGGAGAGGTAATAGTTTGTTATTCAGTAAGTTTTCTTTAAATGTTAAAATGACAGCAACTTGAAAATAAAAAATCTATGATACTGAGGTATAATAAATGGCTTCTAAGTTAAGTGGGATTTAGCCGTTTTATTAATAAAAATGTTTTAGTTGTTCTCTTGTAATTTCGAAGATAAATAACTATCTTTGTCCAATAATGTCCTAAAAGTTTAATCAACATATAACATGATTATTTTTGCTGTTAACATTTTGCTTTTCTTGATAGTTCTTGGTGTTTGGCTATGGATGGATACCAGGAAGAAAAGTAAGCAAAAGGATGTAGTTGTCGATGCAGAGGGTTCTTGTAAAAGCTATTATCGTTTCTTCTTCTGGCTGTTTCTACGTTTTTTGATATATGTTCTTGTAACAGTCCTGTTGTTTACAATCATGTTGAGCTTCTACGAAGATGATTATCCAGAGGATTCGCTCTCCTGGTTAATGATTTTTGCAATACTTGGTTGGTTCATTTCAATACCTATTGTTCTTGTTTATATCTGTTCTCTTGTACAGTCGGTTTGGTATCGTAATTATGTGAACAATATCTTTCTTGGACTCCATTGCTTTAATATCTTACAGGTGTTGTGTATTACGGTATTTGCTGTTGTTCCACAAGAAGAATGTACTCCTGAGACGATGGAGGCGTCCTACAAGGCTAATCGGCAGAATATAGAGAGACTTATTAAGGTTACAAGAAGTTGGCTACCAGATAGTACTGGATTCTCTGTAGCGTATTCGAAGCATGGAAAACTGACGGATTGGGGTGTATCTTCAAAGCAAGACGTTAATTTCAAAGGTGATGAGATAGAGTCGAAGAAAGAGCAGGAAAGAGAACTACAAAAGATAGGATTAAGTATAGAAAAGCTTGATTCTGTTCGTTTAGCCTTGCAGAAGATGGGCTATCGAGGCTTGTCTGTCAGTAGAGGTGGTACTGTAAGTGACTATACAGAAATCGTTTATGGGGTGACTGGAAATAAAGAGTTTGATTATAGAATCTATGATAAGCCGCTCACAGACTCACTTGCGTATGAGTTAAATCGGCATTATAGCCTTGTTGTCTACAATCGATATGTAGTGTTTAGTTGTGTGGAATCAATTGATTATGATTGTCCTTTCCCTGGTAAATATGACTATTTGCAGAAACATGCAAGGGCTAAGCGTGTGCAATAGTTTGTAAGAGAGTATATGTATAAGGGTTTTAGTACATCACTACTGATAGTAAAAAGCCTTCATCTTCTGCAAGGACAATAATGCTGCAGACGGATGAAGGCTTTTTATGATTGTGTTTTGTTTACTCTTTAGAACTTGTAAGTGACTGTAGCTTTTATGTTCCGTGGAGCACCAGGGAAGGAGCGGAGTTTGTCGTATCCGCCCACCCAATAAACTTTGTTCAGTGCGTTGTCGAGATTTAACTGTACCTGCAGGTTACGGAGACGATAGTAAAGAGCAGCGTTAATGAGACCATAGCCAGGGTAGATCGTAGTATTCTCACGTCTTCCAACTTGTCCATAACGTTTTGTAACAGCATTCCAACCAAGTCCAAAACCGAAGTTACGTAGCGTACCAGTCTGTATGATATACTTTGACCAGATATTAAAAGCATTACGAGGAGTGTTAGGACGCTGCATTCCAAAGTCTTTCTCAGAATCAGTTACAGTCTTTGTGATAGCAGCATGGGTATAGGCATAGTTTGCAACAACACTCCAATTAGGGAGGATGAAGCCTGCCACATCAAATTCTATACCCTTTGACGTCTCTTCTCCCACCTGTTCTAACAACTCAGGGTTGTTTGCGTCGTTGGCATTATAGAGTGTGTTGCGTTTCTGAAGATGGAAGAATGAAAGCGTTGTACTAAGTCGTTTGTCAAACCATTCGCCTTTCAAACCCGCTTCCAACAACTGGCTATACTCTGGGTCGAATGGTCCACCGGTGTTAGGGTTACCCTGTACGGATGCACTCTGTGGCTCAAAGCCTTTTACCCATGTACCATACACATTCAGATTCTTATTGATTGAAACGACAGCACCAAGGCGTGGAATGAACGCATGCTGCGTGGTACGGGTCTCCTTATTGGTCTTATAATTTAGTACATCAGTGAATATTTCCTGGCGAATACCCAAGAGAAGCTTCACTGGTCCTACTTCCATCTGCTCTTGAAGATAAATGCCATGAGAATACTGTAGGTAAGGAGAGAGTGCTGTTGATACAAAGATATACTTTGAATAATCACGCTCAATGTTGTTATTATTACTTGTCAAGTCATAGTAAGGCACATTCGTTTGTGGATTACCATCCTTGTCGAGTACGTATTTAGCAATGTTGGCAGGCTTGAAAGCCGTTGTTGTCGTACCGTCCTTCAATAGATAGCCTCCAGCAGTCATTGCTGATGAGCCTGCTTGTTGTGCCATTTGGAAATAGTCATAGCCCAAGAGGATTCGATGATTGACTGGCCCCGTGCTTACGTTATAGTTAAAATAGGTATTGAAACTATTGTTTCGGAAGTGACGCTGGCGTACAAGACACTGCATAAGGATGCGTGACGGACTCTGTGTACCATCTGCTAACTTCACGTAAGCATTGGCTTGATTGTGCTCACGAAGGTCTTCATCATAGGAAGAGTTCAGATAGGTAGCATTGAAAGAGAGGTTATCCGTGAACTTATGGGTTACACCAAGCGTAATATTCACGAGGTTCTCCTTTAGATAGTCATTTGTTGCAGAGAGCGAACGAGTGATAGGAACGGATTTGAGGTCGCCATCTCCAAAGATAGGCTGACCACGGTCAACCTTACCATCGGTGCGCTGATAAACGATGTCGACGTTAAAACGAGTCCTTTGTGTTGGGAGAAATGAGAAAGATGGTGCAACGATATAGTTCGTATTTGCCTGTAAGTGACGATAAGAATCAGTATGTTCATAGCCGATATTAAGGCGATATAGCAGGGTGTTCTTCTTATCTAATGGACCTGTAAAGTCTCCGTAGGTGTTGAGAGTATTGAAACTTCCAACGGTTGTTGATACAGTGTTGCGTTGATAAGGCAACGGCTTTTTTGTCACACGATTGATCACACCACCCGGTGCAGCATTGCCGAAGAGAGCAGAAGCAGGACCTTTGATAACTTCAACACGCTCGATATTTGCTAAAGACTGCTGTTTCCAAAGACTTGTCTGTGCTCGCATACCATTGACAAGGTTACCAG
>ERZ772960.1663-NODE-1663-length-17366-cov-5.717694_pt1 | contig 17366 bp, 19 predicted proteins | sample MGYA00580678_ERZ772960 | MGnify/ENA primary metagenome ERZ772960 (study PRJEB29015, sample SAMEA2737930) | human oral metagenome | biome: human oral; feature: human-associated habitat; material: dental | place: China | collected 2059 ... | reverse complement strand
ACCCCTGACCTCCGCCGTGACAGGGCGGCATTCTAACCAACTAAACTACCGGGCCGTATAGACTTCATGCCGCATTTCGCGACAAGCAGTATTATACTGGATATTTTATGGCTTGTCAACACTGCCTGACGCAAAACGGCCAAAACCGCGCATATCAGGCTTCCAGCTCCTTTTTCACGCAGTCAATCAAGATGTGTCCGCTCTTTCGATTCGTTGCGAGCGGAATATTGTGGACGTCGCAAAGGCGGAGCAACGCGTTGATGTCTGGCTCGTGTGGCTGCGAGGTCAGCGGGTCACGCAGGAATACGACACAATCGATCTGCTCCGTCGCGACCATCGCGCCGATCTGCTGATCGCCGCCGAGCGGGCCTGACATCATGCAGGTTACGTTCAAGTCAAACGTCTTGTTGATGAGCGTTCCCGTCGTATGCGTTGCGACGAGCTTGCACTGGCGCAATGTCGCCTCATGCTGCTTGACGAATTCGAGCATCTCATCCTTTTTCTTGTCGTGGGCAATCAATGCAATCGTTTTCATTGTAAACCTCCTCATATATGGAAAAAATTCATGCACTTCATGGTCAATTTCTTCGCGTCGTCCTCTTGATGTTTGAGCAAATAGCTGAGTGTGTAGACGTAGAAAAACGAGGAAATCGGGACGTAGCGCCGCCCTTTCTGGAAATCGCCCCATTCCATGAGCTTCCTATGAAGGCGCTCGAAGTCCTCCTGCTTGGCATCGTACTTCTTCATCACGCGACACAGCTTCCAGTCGCTTTCGCAGTAGCGATAGATCGCCTCAATGAGCGCCGCGCGGCGCGGTGCAGCGAGTGTCCCCGCATACTGCTGGATCAAGCGATTCGTCTCGGCAGAGCGCCTCAGAGAATGACGCATTTCCAGTGCGAATAAGGCGCAGAGCGCGCCCAGTAAGAGAATGAGCAGTACCGTCATCATACGTTCCCCGCTGCCGCTGCATAAAGCGCAATTTCCGATGTACCCTCAAGCCCGAGCGCGGCGGTCAGCCCTGCTTGCTGGAATGTGCCAATGGCGCATACGCCGACCTCGATTGCCTGTGCTGCCAGATAAAGATTCTGGCAGGCATGGCCGGCACTGATCGCCGCATAGCGATAGGCGTCTGCCATAGAGCCTCCCGCCATGCGCTCCATCACAGCGCTCCATACGAAGGTCACGGCACTTTCGCCGACCATTTCGCTATCTGCCCCGTCAAAGGCGCGCTCCGCCTCCCTCAAGTCCGTGCCCTGTGCAAGCAGGGCATGCTCAAATGGCAGGAAACGGTAAACGCCCGCTTCCAATCCCTCCATGCGCCGCACGAGCAGGTAGGTCTCGAGAGGGTGCGCGCCGCCTGCTGCGGGGACGTTGCGAATCGTCCTTCCATCCGGGAGGAGCATCTTCACCCCCTGCGAGCACCATAACAGAAACGAGAGTTCCTTCAGGCTCATCGCTTCCTGCACATAATGGCGCACGCTGGCGCGCATTTCCACGAGTTCCAGGAAGTTGACCTGCATATCCGGAAAGAGGTCGGGTTCCGGCAATACGATTGGATTCAATCCGGCCGCTCCTTCCTCACTCACATATCCGGGCGCACGCCCGTCTTACCCGTAAACTTATGATAGCTGCCCCCTTTGCGGCGACTCATAAGCTCATCGAAAAGCTCTTCCGGCAGGATATTGTGATAAGCGAGCAGGACGAGGCAGTGATACCAGAGGTCGCCCATCTCGTAGAGGACTTCGCTCTTGCTGTTGTTCTTCGAGGCGATGACCGTCTCAACGGCTTCTTCCCCGACCTTCTTCAAGATCTTATCCTGTCCCTTCTCGAAGAGGTAATTCGTATACGAGCCTTCGACGGGATTCAGCCGCCGATCCTGGATGACCTGATAGAGGCTGTCGAGCACTTCTGCGAGCCCGGACTGTTTCTCTTCGGGAACGACGGCAACGCCCTTCTCGTCGCCCTTTAAGAGGTCGCGCCCGCTAAAGCAGGTATAGCTGCCCGTATGGCACGCGACGCCCGTCTGATGGACGCGGACGAGCAAGGCATCGCCGTCGCAGTCATACGAGATTTGCCGCACCTTCTGCACGTTGCCGGACGATTCGCCCTTCTGCCATAGCTTCTGACGGCTGCGGCTGAAGAACCATGTATAGCCCGTTTCGAGCGTCTTTTTGAGGGATTCCTCATTCATATAGGCGAGCATCAAGACCTGCCCGTTCTCCTCTTGGATAATCGCAGGGACAAGCCCCTTCCCGTCGAACTTGACGACGGAGAGATCAAAATCTTTTTCCATCAGAATCGTACCTCCACTCCGCGTGATTTGAGATATTCCTTGACCTGGCGCACGGTAAACTGCCCGTAGTGGAATACGGATGCCGCTAGGACTGCATCTGCCTTGCCGCGCGTCAAAACTTCATAAAAATGTTCGAGCGTGCCCGCCCCGCCCGACGCGATGACGGGCACGGAGACCGCCTCGGAGACGGCACGCGTCAGCTCGATGTCGTAGCCGTCCTTCGTGCCGTCCGCGTCCATGCTCGTCAAGAGGATTTCCCCCGCGCCAAGCCGGGTAGCCTTTCGCACCCATTCGAGGCAGTCAAGCCCCGTCGGCGCGCGCCCGCCGTTGATGCAGACTTCCCATTTCGCGTCACCGACGCGGCGCGCGTCCACGGCAAGCACGACGCACTGGCTGCCGAATTTCCGTGCGCCCTCGCGTATGAGCTCCGGATTCTTGATTGCCGCCGTATTGAGCGAGGTCTTGTCCGCCCCTGCCTTGAGCATCCGCTGCATATCGTCGACAGTGCGTATGCCGCCGCCGACGGTGAACGGAATGAATACCTTCGAGGCGCAATCCTGCGCGACCTGCACCATCGTCTGGCGGTCGTCGATCGATGCCGTGATGTCGAGAAAGACAAGCTCATCGGCGCGCTCCATATCGTAGCGTGCGGCGAGCTCGACGGGATCGCCCGCGTCGCGCAGGCCGACGAAATTCGTTCCCTTTACGACGCGCCCATCCTTCACGTCAAGACAGGGAATAATGCGTTTCGTATACATCACTGCGCCCCCTTCGCCGTCTCGATTGCCTGACGCAGGTTGAGCGAGCCGGTGTAGATGGACTTTCCGACGATGACGCCCTCGATGCCATCCGCCTCATGCGGCAGGAGCGCCTCGATATCCGAAATGGACTTCACGCCGCCCGACGCGACGACGCGGACGCCGCTCTCTTTCGCAAGGCGCACCGTCGCGGGGACATTGACGCCCGCGAGCGTGCCGTCGCGCGCTATATCCGTATAGATGATCGTGCGCACGCCTGCGTCCGCCATCCGCCGCGCGAGCTCCGTCGCCTCGACATCGCCCGAGACGCCCCAGCCATCGACGGCAACGATGCCATCTTTCGCGTCAATCCCGACGACGATACGCTCTCCGTACGTTTTGCACGCCTCTTTTACGAGTGCCGGACTCTTGACGGCGACCGATCCGAGAATGACACGCTGAATTCCGAGCGCGAGCAGCGCGTCGATATTTTCCATCGTGCGGATTCCGCCGCCGAGCTCCACGGGGATACGGACAGCATCTAGGATCGCCTTGATTGCCTCCATATTTTGCGAGTTGCCCGCAAGCGCCCCGTCAAGATCGACGAGGTGCAGGTACTCTGCGCCCTCTCCCTGCCATTTTTCTGCCATTTCCGCCGGGCGGTCGGAGTAGACGGTCTCTTGGGCAAAGTCGCCCTTGAAGAGGCGCACGCACTTGCCGCCGCGTATGTCGATTGCAGGAAATATAATCATTCGTTTCCTCCCTCGATAAAGTTGCGCAAAATCGAAAGCCCCACATCGCCCGACTTCTCCGGGTGGAACTGTGTTGCCTGAATGTTGCCCTTTGCGACTGCCGCCGTGATTGGCTCGCCGTACTCCGTCCGCGCCGTGATGCACGCCGCATCGTCCGGGACGGCGTGATAGCTATGGACAAAATAGACATAGCTGGGATCAGCAAGCCCTGCGAATAAGTCAACGTGCTGGCGTGGCTCTGCTACGGCGATGGAGTTCCACCCCATGTGCGGCACCTTGAGCCCCTCCGCCCGAATCTTGCGGACGCGTCCTTTTAGCAGTCCCAATCCCGGCACATCGGGCGATTCCTCACTCCCCTCAAAGAGGATCTGGAGCCCGACGCAGATGCCGAGCAGCGGCTTCTCTGCCGAAATGGACTCCCGCAGGACGGGGACGAGCCCGCTCGCCTCGAAATTCTTCATGCAGTCGCCGAACGCGCCGACGCCCGGCAGGACGATGTGATCCGCCGCGCGAATCACCGCCTCGTCGCTCGTGATCTGCGCATCTGCGCCGAGCGCGGCAAATGCTTTCTGCACGCTGAACAGGTTGCCGACGCCGTAGTCGATAATGGCCACCATAGACGAACCCTCCTCAAAGTGTGCCCTTCGTCGACGGGATTCCCTCGACGCGCGGATCGATTTCCGTCGCAATGCGGAGTGCATGGCCGAGCGCCTTGAAAATCGCCTCGACCTTATGATGCGAGTTCTTGCCGTAAAGAATCTTGACATGAAGCGTAATCCCTGCATTCATTGCGAAAGCGCGCAAAAACTCCTCGGTGAGCTCCGTATCGTAGTCGCCGATCATCGGCGCCATCTCCCCGTCATCGTAGACGAGGAACGGGCGGCCGCTGATGTCGAGCGAGACGAGGGCAAGCGCTTCGTCCATCGGCAAGTAGAAGGAACCGTAACGGCAGATTCCCTTCTTGTTGCCAATCGCCTTGGCAAACGCCTGTCCGAGCGCGATTCCGATATCTTCGACGGAATGGTGTCCATCGACCGCCAGATCACCATTGCAGGCGAGCATGAGGTCGAAGCAAGCATGTGCCGTCATAAGCGTCATCATGTGATCGAAAAATCCGATGCCAGAGCGGATCTCGCTCTTGCCCTTCCCGTCAAGCTCCAGATAGACGTTGACCTCGGTTTCGTTTGTCTTGCGGTCTACTGCTGCACTGCGCATCTTCACTTGCCTCCTTCAACGAAATCACGGACGAGCTTCAGCCATGTATCATTTTCCTCGCGACGCCCCATCGAGATGCGCAAGCAACTCGTGAGGCGCGGCGCACTCCCAAAATGGCGGACGCCAATCCCGCTCGCCTCCAGCATATCGTTGAGCGCGCTCGCCTTGTCATAGTGAATCAGAATGAAATTCGTTTCAGAAGGGTAGACCGTAAGACCCTCGATTTTTTTCAGTTCCTCATACATGCGCTTGCGCTCAGAAATCATGATCTGGATATGCGGAACGAACTCCTGCCGCATCTGATAGCAGACGTCGGCGGTCACGAGCGAAAGCACGTTCATGTGGTACGGCATATACGACTTGTCGATCATCGTGACAATTTTTGCATCCGCGAGCATATAGCCGACGCGACACGAGGCGAGCCCATACGCCTTTGAGAACGTCCGCGCGATGATGAGATTCGGGTACTTCTTGAGAAGTCCCACCGCCGTCTGCCCGTAGAACTCGATGTACGCCTCATCGAGCAGGAAGGCGCACGGGATATTCTGTGCCAGATACTCGACTTTGTCCAAGGGGAGCGCATTTCCCGTCGGGTTATTCGGATTGCAGAGGACGGCAAGCGACGCCTTTGACGTGCGAACCGTCTGGATAAACTTGTCGAGATCGAGCGAATAATCCTCCTCAAGATCGACTGGCACGCCTTCTGCCTCGGCAGCCTTCGCATAGATGCCGTACATGGAAAACGACGGCTGCGGGTAGACGATCTTGTGCGACTTCGATCCGCCGAAGCAATAAAAGAGCTTTTCAATGATCTCGCTTGACCCGCTTCCGATCAGCACGTTCTCTCGCGCGAAGCCGAAGTTCTTTGCAATCTGGTCGCAGAGGTCATCGTACTCCTCATTCGGATAGCGATTGAATGCCACGCGCGACAGGCGCGTCATCACGCGCTCCTCGACGAGCGGCGGCATGTTCATATTGCACTCATTCGCATTGACTTTGATTTCCCACGGGCGTTCGACGACATCATACGACGGCATATCCTTCAGCCCTTTTCTGTAATTTAGCATAACGATCCCCCCGTTACTGCCGCAAGCGAATCGCGTTCGCGTGCGCCTGCAATCCCTCCGTCTCCGCAAGGCGGATAATATCCGCGCTGACCTCCTGCAGGGCGGGCTGCGTATAGGAAATGATGCTCGTGCGCTTCATGAAGGTCTCGACGTTGAGCACGGAATAATAGCGCGCCGTGCCGCCCGTCGGCAGGACATGATTCGGTCCTGCGAAATAGTCGCCGAGCGGCTCGGGCGAGTACGCGCCGAGGAACACCGCCCCCGCATGGCGGACGTAGGGCAGCAGGTGGAACGGATCTTTCGTCAGGAGCTCCATGTGCTCCGGTGCGGACACATTCGCAAAGTGCATTGCCTGCATGAGATCGTCCGCAACGACGATGAGTCCGTTGCGCGCAATCGACGCCTCGGCGATCTCCCTGCGCGGCAATTTCACGAGCTGCGCCTCGGCTTCCTTCGCAACCGCCTCGGCGAGCGCAGCGCTATCCGTGATGACGATGCTCGAGGCGAGCGGATCGTGCTCCGCCTGACTCAGCATATCTGCCGCCGTATATTTCGGGTCTGCCGTCTCGTCCGCAACGATCAGAATCTCGCTCGGCCCTGCGAGCATGTCGATGTCGACGTGACCGTAGACTTCTTTTTTCGCGAGCGTGACGAAAATATTCCCGGGTCCCGTGATCTTGTCGACGCGCGGCACGGTCTCCGTGCCGAATGCCATCGCGGCAATCGCCTGCGCGCCGCCGAGCTTATAGATTTTCTTGACGCCTGCCGCACGCGCCGTGAGAAGGACGTAAGGATTGAGTTTCCCGTTCTTCGGCGGGACCATCATGATGATTTCCTTGACGCCCGCGACGCTCGCCGGCACGGCGTTCATAATGACGGACGACGGGTATGCCGCCGTGCCACCCGGCACATAGATGCCGACGCGGTCGAGCGGAATGACCGCCTGCCCGAGCAGGGAGCCATGCGCGCGGTACGTCATCCACGCATTGGGCTTCTGTTCCTCATGGTAGCGGCGCACGTTCTCAGCCGCCTTCATCAGCGAGCGGACGACGGCAGGATCAGCCTCGCGCTCTGCCGCCTCGTATTCCGCCTCCGTCACGAGGAAGTCCTGCGGCGCTAGCTCGACCTTGTCAATGCGCCTCGTGTAGTCGATCAGCGCCTTATCCCCATCATGGCGCACATCCGTCACGATCTGGCGGACGAGCTCCGCCGCCGTCATATCCTTGCCAAACGTCTTTTTATTCGCCTCGCGAATCTTTGGGTTCAGCTCCACTTCATCAAAAGCTGCCTTTGTCAGCAAGCGCTCCACCTCGCGCTCCCCGACTTCACTGGCACGAACGATTTTCATGTCACGCTTCCTCGCTCTTCAATATTACGCGCAAATCCTCGACAAGCTCATGAATACGGTCAAACTTCAGCTTGAAGCTCACGCGATTGACGATGAGCCGAGCCGTCGCGTCGACAATCTGGGCGATCTCCTCAAGGTCATTTTCCTTCAGCGTCGTTCCCGTCTCGACGATATCGACGATGCTCTCCGAAAGTCCCACGATAGGACCGAGCTCGATGGAGCCATTGAGCTTGATGTATTCCATCTGCATACCGTTTCGCGTGAAGAACCGCTCGGCGATATGCGGGTACTTCGTCGCGACGCGCGTATGGTCGTAGTCGGTGAGCTTTTCGCGCTTCTCCGCCTTCGGTACAGCCACCATCAAATGGCATTTGCCGAAGCCCAAGTCAAGCAGCTCGTAAACGTCCTTATTCGCTTCGAGTAGGACATCCTTGCCGATGATTCCGATGTCCGCCGCCCCGTAGTCGACATACGTCGGCACGTCCGCCGTCTTGGAAACGATAAAGCGAATCTTCTTCTCCTCATTCGTGATAATCAGCTTGCGCGACTTGTCGGACAGGGCATCCGCCGTATAGCCGACGCGCGCGAGCAGCTTCGTCGAGAGGGAAAAAAGCTTACCCTTCGGCAGGGCAATCGTCAGATAGTCGTTATAATTTGGTGTCATGTCTGACCTCCTAGATTTGTTTAATTGCGCGCATCTGCCATGCGCAGAAACGCAAGCTCCGCCGCGTCATCAGGTGCGGCAGGCAAATGGTGGCGCGCCACGATGGCGGCTTCCGCCAAAAGGCCGATTTTCCGCAGCTTCTCCGCGCCGATTTCGGCGTGATGATGGGAAATATACAGCATACGTCCGAGCGGATAGTAGAACCGTTCACGCCCCGCCTGCATGAGAAGCGCCGCGCAGCGCGGGGCGAACTTCATCGCAAGGACGGCGAAAACCTTCCCCCATATATTGAGATCGCCTTTTCGGCGCCCGACGTCATGGAGCAACGCCGCACGAAGCAGCAGATCGCGATCCACTGCACGCCCCGCGGCATCCTCTGCGAGTGCAAGCGCCGTCCGTGCTGTCCGCAGCGCATGAACCTGATCGGAGACGTGCATGGCATAAAAGAGCGGCAGCGCATCTGTCGGAAGCGTCCCCTGCACGAATGCATGGTCTTCTTCTCCCATCGCAGCAAAGAGCGCGCGGAAAAATTGTCTCACGCGCTGCATCATGGCAGATAAATCAATTCCTTGCAGCCTTTTTTCGCTTGCGCTTCTGCCGCTGCCCTCGCGTCCTGTGCCGAAAGCGCAAGCTCGACCGTCTTGCCCGCCGCACGGAGCTCCAGCGCTTTCTCGATCGCCGTTTCAATCGATCCATGCGCGTAGGCAATGTAAATATCCTTTTCATAGACGGGAAGCTTCTGGTCCTGCCGCGCGAGTGCGAGCAGAATCCGCTCAATGCCGAGTGCAAAGCCCGTCGCGGGGCACGCGCTGCCAAAATCCGAAAGCAAGTGATCGTAGCGACCGCCGCCTGCAAGCGGAAAGCCAAGCCCAAGCGCGTATATCTCAAATACCATGCCCGTATAGTAGCTGAAATCGCGGATAATGCCGAGGTCGAACCGAACGTATTGCGCCACGCCGTACGATTTCAGCAGACGGTAGATCGCGCCGAGATTGTCGAGCGCGCGGCGGCTCTGCTCGCTCAAGGCGAACGCATAGCTCTCCTGCAGCACTTCCTCGCCGCCATTTAGGAGCGGCAGCCGCTTTAAGATCGCCTTTGCCTGCTCCGCAAGCTCAAGCTCGTCAATGGTCTGATCCGCTGCGACGAGATCGTGTGCCTCAAGCGCCGCCTTCAGCTTCTCCTGCACTTCTTTCGTCAGATGATATTGCTCCATAATGCCGGAAATGAAATCCACCTGTCCGAGCGATACCTGAAAATCCTTCAGACCGACGTGCAGAAGGCTCTTGACGGCCAGCGCGATAATCTCCGCATCTGCCGCCGTGCTCGTGCTGCCCATAAGCTCAATGCCCGCCTGATGGAACTCGCACTGACGTCCCATCTGCGTCTGCTCATAGCGAAATACGCTGCTGCTATATGCGAGCTTCAGCGGCATCGGATAGTCGCGCAGACGGCTCGCCGCGAGGCGCGCAATCGGCGTCGTCATCTCGTGGCGCAGGGCGAGCGTGCGCCCGTCCTTGTCGAAGAGCTTGAAGAGGTGCGGCTCAAGCGCGTGGCTCGCGCCAAGTGTCAGATTGTCGAGATATTCAATCGTCGGCGTGACGACCTCCTCGTAGCCCCATGCGGCAAAGAGTCGTGCGAGCTCCGTCTCCACGAATCGCTTGCCCGCCGCCTCATTCGGCAGGAAGTCGCGCATTCCATACGGTATGTCGAGCACGAGTTTTTCATTTTTCATGCAGATTCTCCTCTACCTCTTTTCCCTCCAAGCGATCCAAGACGAGGCGATAGCCGTCCGCCCCGTAATTCAGGCAGCGCTTCACGCGGCTTATCGTCGCCGTGCTCGCGCCTGTGCGCGCGACAATCTTCTCATAAGTGTTGCCGGCGCGCAGCATACGCGCCACCTCCAGCCGCTGCGCCATTGCCTTGAGCTCGCCAATGGTGCAGATGTCCTCAACGAACTGATAACACTCTTCTTCATTTTTCAACGAAAGCATTGCCTTGCAGAGCTGATCATTCAGTTCATCCTTCAGCCTGGGATTTGTCATGTTGCTTTCCTTTCCTTATCTTTCATTCTTTATTGCTTTAGTTAAGAAAAACATAATGTTATTATAGCATACGCTATCTGAAAAAGAAAGCCCTATTTCGATTCATCTATTCCGTTCTTCGAGAAGCGGTTTTAGGAACTTTCCCGTATACGATGCAGGATTCTTCGCAATATCCTCCGGACGCCCCTCAGCGATAATCGTGCCGCCATTTGCGCCGCCCTCCGGTCCGAGGTCGATGATATGGTCTGCCGTCTTGATGACGTCGAGATTATGCTCGATGACGACGACGGTGTCGCCCCCGTCGACGAGGCGCTGCAAAATGTCGAGCAGCTTGTGAATGTCGGCCGTATGAAGCCCCGTCGTCGGCTCGTCGAGTATGTAGAGCGTCTTTCCCGTCGAGCGGCGCGAAAGCTCCGTCGCGAGCTTCACGCGCTGTGCCTCGCCGCCAGAGAGCGTCGTCGCGCTCTGCCCGAGCTTGATATAGCCAAGCCCGACGTCCTGTATGACCTGCAGCTTGCGCGCAATGCGCGGCACATTCTGGAAGAATGTCACCGCCTCGTCGATTGTCATGTCGAGCACTTCAGAGATATTCTTCCCCTTGTAGCGGATCTCAAGCGTCTCGCGGTTGTAGCGCGCGCCCTTGCAGACCTCGCAGGGAACGTAGACGTCGGGCAGGAAGTGCATCTCGATTTTCAAGATGCCGTCTCCGCGACATGCCTCGCAGCGCCCGCCCTTGACGTTGAAGCTGAACCGCCCCGCCTTGTAGCCACGCATCTTCGCCTCGGACGTCTGGCTGAAAAGCTCTCGAATCGCGTCAAATACGCCCGTATACGTCGCTGGATTCGAGCGCGGCGTGCGCCCGATGGGCTGTTGATCGATGTCGATGATCTTGTCGATATGCTCGAGCCCCTTGATCTTCTTGTGCTTCCCCGGCTTTCCCTTCGCATGGTAGAGGCGCGAGGCGATTCCCTTGTATAGAATCTCATTGACGAGCGTCGACTTTCCTGAGCCCGAAACGCCCGTGACGAGCGTCAGCGTCCCAAGGGGGAACTTCACGCTAATCTGTTTCAGATTATTCTCTGCCGCGCCGACGATCTCAATAAAGCTTCCATTTCCAGGACGGCGCTTCGCGGGCACGGAAATGAACTTTCGCCGCGCGAGGTATGCGCCCGTGATGGACGCTGGCTCTGCCATGATCTCCCGCGCCGTGCCCTGCGCGACGACCATGCCGCCATGCGTCCCCGCGCCCGGCCCGATGTCGATGATATGATCCGCCGCGTACATCGTGTCCTCGTCGTGCTCGACGACGATCAGCGTATTGCCGAGGTCGCGCAGGTGCTTCAGCGTCGCGAGAAGGCGGTTGTTGTCGCGCTGATGAAGCCCAATGCTCGGCTCATCGAGGACGTAGAGCACGCCCTGAAGCCCCGATCCGATCTGCGTCGCAAGGCGTATGCGCTGCGCTTCGCCGCCAGAGAGCGTGCCAGCAGAGCGCGCGAGCGTCAGATAATCGAGCCCGACATTGAGCAGGAACGAGAGGCGCGCATGGATTTCCTTCAAGATCTGCGCCGCGATCTTCATCTCGCGCTGCGTGAGTGTCAGCCCCTCGAAAAACGCATCCGCCTCGCGGATCGTCATCTGCGTGACCTCGTGAATATTCCTGCCGCCGACCGTAACGGCAAGCGTCTCCGGCTTCAGCCGCGCGCCGTGGCACGCCTTGCACGGGATCTCGGTCATGTAGTTCTCATACGACTCGCGCATCTCGTCGGAATCCGTCTCATGGTAGCGGCGCGAGAGCAGCGCCATCACGCCCTCAAACGGCACATGGTACTCCTTCAGCTCGCCGAACATATTCGTGTAACGGAACGTATAGCGCTCCTCGCCTGAGCCGTGCAGAAGCGCGTCCTGCGTCTTCTTGTCCAGCTCGTTCCACGGCGTTTCGAGCGTATAGCCGCGCGCCTCCAACAGGGCGCGCATAATGCGCATCGAGTAGGAATGGACATTCTTCGAGAGCGGCGCAAAAACGCCCGCGCCGACCGAGAGCGTGAGGTCGGGCATGACGAGCTCCTCGTCAAACTCCTTATGGCTGCCGAGACCGGTACAGACGGGGCACGCGCCATAGGGATTGTTGAACGAGAACATGCGCGGCGTGATTTCGGGCAGGCTGATGCCGCAGTCGACGCAGGCAAAGTTTTCGCTGAACATCAAAAGATCGCCGTCGACGACCTGCACATAGGCAACGCCTGCGCCGAGCTTCAGCGCCGTTTCGAGCGAGTCGGCGAGACGCGTCTCCATCCCTTCGCGCACGACGAGCCGGTCAATGACAACCTCGATCGTATGCTTTTTATTCTTTTCGAGCGCGATTTCCTCATTGACGTCCATGACCGCGCCATCCACGCGCACGCGCACATAGCCCTCGTGACGGATATGGTCGAGGATTTTCTTGTGCCCGCCCTTCTTGCCGCGCACGACCTGCGCCATGATGAGCAGCTTCGTCCGCTCCGGCAATTCCTTGATCTGATCTATCATCTGATCGACGGTCTGCTGCGTAATCGGCTTGCCGCAGTTTGGGCAGTGCGGCCGCCCCGCCCGCGCGAAGAGCAGGCGCAGATAGTCGTAGATCTCCGTGACCGTGCCGACCGTCGAGCGCGGATTGTGGCTCGTCGTCTTTTGGTCAATCGAGATAGCGGGCGAAAGCCCCTCGATATTGTCGACGTCGGGCTTGTCCATCTGCCCGAGAAATTGCCGCGCATACGACGAAAGGGACTCCACGTAGCGCCGCTGTCCCTCCGCATAAATCGTATCAAACGCAAGCGAGGACTTCCCTGAGCCCGAAAGCCCCGTCACGACAACGAGCTTGTCGCGGGGAATCTCCACGTCGATATTTTTGAGATTATGGGCGCGTGCGCCTCGTATCTTGATGCTGTTTTCCATACATTCCTTGCTTCCTTTATTTTGCTTGTTTCGGCAGCTCGCCCTCAAGCTCCAGTATCATATCACGAAGCTCGGCGGCGCGCTCGAATTCGAGGGCGCGCGATGCCTGCTGCATTTCGCGCAGGAGCGATTTGACGAGATTGTCCTTCTGCTTTTTGGAGAGTTTCTTTTTCTTTCCGCCTGCCTCATACGCTGCGGCGCTCTCGGCGACGAGCGTCGTCTCAATCAGCGGTTTTATGGGCTTTACGATAGTCTTAGGCGTAATGCCGTGCTCCTTATTGTACGCCTGCTGGATCTCGCGGCGGCGCTCCGTCTCGTCAATGGCGCGCTGCATCGAGTCGGTGATGCGGTCGGCATACATGATGACATGGCCGCGCGCATTTCTTGCGGCACGCCCAATCGTCTGAATCAGCGAGGTATCGGAACGCAGGAATCCTTCCTTGTCTGCATCGAGTATCGCAATGAGACTGACCTCTGGCATATCAAGTCCTTCGCGCAAGAGGTTGATACCGACGAGCACGTCGAACTCGCCTGCGCGCAGGTCGTGAATGATCTCGGCACGCTCGATCGTCGCAATGTCCGAGTGAAGATAGCGCACCTTGACGCCGACTTCCTTCAAGTAGTCGGTGAGATTTTCCGCCATCTTCTTCGTCAGCGTCGTCACGAGGACGCGCTCATCCTTCTCAATCCTCACCTTGATTTCGCCGAGGAGGTCGTCGATCTGTCCGTCGAGCGGGCGCACTTCGATCTCCGGATCAAGCAGGCCCGTTGGTCGAATGACTTGCTGGGCGACCTGCTGCGCCTGCCCAAGCTCATACTTGCCCGGCGTCGCGGAGACGTAGACGATCTGATTGATTCGTGCGGCGAACTCCTCAAAGGTCAGCGGTCGATTGTCGAACGCTGACGGCAGGCGAAAGCCGTTTTCGACTAGCGAGACCTTGCGGCTGCGGTCGCCTGCGTACATCGCATGGATCTGTGGCAGCGTGACGTGCGACTCGTCAATGACGATGAGAAAGTCCTCCGGGAAGTAGTCGAGAAGCGTATAGGGCGCCGCGCCTTCCGCGCGGTGCGTGAGATGGCGCGAGTAATTCTCGATGCCGGAGCAGTAGCCCATTTCCTGCATCATTTCGAGATCGTAGCGCGTGCGCTGACCGATTCGCTGCGCTTCGACGAGCTTGCCTGCCTCCGTAAACGCTTTCTCCTGCACGAGAAGCTCCGCCTCAATGTCCTGCATGGCGATTTTGAGATCCTCGTCCTCCGTGACGTAGTGCGAGGCCGGAAAGACCATCGAATGCGTGCGCTCCCCGTAAATCTCGCCCGTCACGACATCGAACTCCACGATGCGCTCGATTTCATCCCCGAACATTTCAATGCGAACGGCGCGGTTATTGTAGCCTGCAGGGAAAATCTCAATGACATCGCCGCGCACGCGGAACTTGCCACGGTCAAAGGCAATATCGTTGCGCTCGTAGCGGATGGCGACGAGCTTGCGCAAGATGGCGTCGCGGTCTACGCTCTGCCCCTTGTGGAGCGAAAGCACCATTTCGTGATAGCTCTCCGGCGAGCCGAGGCCGTATATGCACGATACACTTGCGACGATGATGCAGTCGCGCCGCTCAAAGAGCGAGCACGTCGCTGAGTGGCGCAGTTCATCGATCTCATCGTTGATGGACGCATCCTTTTCGATGTAAGTGTCCGTCGAGGCGATATACGCCTCGGGCTGATAGTAGTCGTAATAGCTGACGAAGTAGCCGACATAATTGTCCGGGAAAAACGCCTTGTACTCGCTCGCAAGCTGGGCGGCGAGCGTCTTATTGTGCGCGATGACGAGCGTCGGTTTCTGCACCTTTTCAATGACCTTCGCAATCGTGTACGTCTTGCCCGTTCCCGTCGCGCCGAGCAGCACCTGCGCCTGCTGCCCGTTCTCGATGCCCGCCGCGATCTCTTCAATGGCGCGCGGCTGATCGCCCATCGGCGAGAAGGGCGCAACGACCTTAAATGGGATTTCCTTATCGAATTGCGTCGTATTGAGCTTCGGCACCATCGCCATCTGTTTTCCCCCTGTCAATCAGAACGTATATACGATTCTAGTATCATTCCTATTATAGCGCATATCAAGCACGGCGCAAACTTTTTACGTCCATGTATAGGAAATCGTATAACAATATGCTATAATATGCTAAAAAGTTATATTGATAATGGTTATTCAGGAGGATAAACGTATGGCAACAATCAACGATAATTACCAAAAACTCGCTGGAAGCTATCTCTTTGCCGAGATTGCGCGCCGTGTCGCGGCGTATAAGGAAGCGAACCCCGACGCCGACATCATTCGCCTCGGCATCGGCGACGTGACGCAGCCGCTTCCCGCGGTCTGCATCGAAGCCATGCACAAGGCAGTCGACGAAATGGGCAAGGCGGAGACATTCCACGGCTATGGACCGGAGCAGGGCTACTCCTTCTTGACGGAAGCCATCATCAAGAACAACTACACCAGCCGCGGGATCGAGATCGCCCCCGACGAAATCTTTGTCAGCGACGGCTCCAAGAGCGATTCCGGCAACATACAGGAAATCTTCGGCACGGACAACCGTGTCGCCATCACCGACCCGGTCTACCCCGTCTACCTCGACACGAATGTCATGGCAGGGCGCACGGGCGTACTGAAGGAGGACGGCCACTTCGAGGGCGTCACGTACCTTCCCTGCACGGCGGAGAATAATTTCACGCCGGAGCTGCCGAACGAAAAGGTTGACATCATCTATCTCTGCTGCCCGAACAACCCGACGGGCACGACGATCTCGCGCGCCGATCTGACGAAATGGGTCAAATACGCAAAGGAAAACGATTCGGTCATTCTCTTTGACGCAGCGTATGCGGCATACATCACCGAAGATGACGTTCCCCGCTCCATTTATGAAATCGAGGACGCCAAAGACGTCGCAATCGAGTTCCGCTCCTTCTCCAAGACAGCAGGCTTCACGGGCACGCGCTGCGGCTATACGATTGTTCCCAAAAGCGTCAAGGGACGTGCGGCGGACGGCAGCCTCGTCGAATTCAACAAGCTCTGGAATCGCCGCCACACGACGAAATTCAACGGGACGGCATACGTCGTACAGCGCGCCGCCGCTGCCATCTACACCGAGGAAGGAAAAGCGCAGGTCAAGGAACTCATTTCCTACTACATGGAGAACGCCCGCATCATCCGCGAAGGACTTCAGGCGGCAGGCATAAAGACGTATGGCGGCATCAACGCCCCGTACATCTGGCTCAAGACGCCGAACGATATGAGCTCGTGGGACTTCTTCGACAAACTGCTCCATGAAGTCAATATCGTCGGCACGCCAGGCGCAGGCTTCGGCCCATGCGGTGAAGGCTACTTCCGTCTCACCGCCTTCGGCAGCCGTGAGAATACAGAGCGCGCCGTCGCACGCTTCGCAAAGCTGAAATTCTAACCCCATCGCGTATATGAAAAAGCCCCGTCATTTTCTGGTGGGGCTTTCGTATGTGGATAAAATGTTATCGCAGTAGATTGAGCAAAAACCAAATCACGACGCCGACGCCGATCAAGAGTGCGACGGACGGGAGGACGACAAAGAAGAGAAAGGCCGCGATTGCAGCTGCGCCCACTACCATGGCAATCTTCATCAGGAAATTATAGCGGCCGGAAAAGAGTGAGCTGAGATTCAAATGAAAGAGTTTAGGACGACTGGAATAGCCATAGCGATAACTTTGCCCACGATTTGTACTGCCATACGAGGCATCGTTATGTTGCTCGTCAATCGTAATACCTTGATAATTGTTTCGCTCTTCTGCCGACATTTCACGAACCGTCGGATTTTCACGTTCTGCCATACGTTCCACCTCCATAAATATACGCAAAAAACCTCCTTTTCCGAAGAAAAAGAGGCTCATCTTTCGATGGCAGGGGCAGTCAGCGGCACGGTCGTGACACACGCCCCGTCCTATGTCATGTGGCGCGAGTTTGTCTATATGCCTTGCGCGTAAAAAACTTTCCCCTTCCATAGAACGTACGCTAAATTTCGCGTATTGTCAAGTGAAATTTAGCGTATCTGCGAAAATTTTGCACAAAAAAGAGCTCTCAGCCATGGTAGCCGAGAGCTCCCTGTTTTTCTTGTCAACTATGCGGAATCCTATGCGGTTATGCCTTGACGGTGTTCTCGAGCGTCTTCGCGAGCACCTGCTTGCCAAGGTAAACGAGCGCGCGCAGCGCATACGGCAGTACGATGCCGTCGCGAATCTTATCAAAACGGGCGTAAAACCCCTAGCTTTAGCTATGGGGATATAAGCCCGCTT
>ERZ772960.1662-NODE-1662-length-17381-cov-19.206453_pt1 | contig 17381 bp, 9 predicted proteins | sample MGYA00580678_ERZ772960 | MGnify/ENA primary metagenome ERZ772960 (study PRJEB29015, sample SAMEA2737930) | human oral metagenome | biome: human oral; feature: human-associated habitat; material: dental | place: China | collected 2059 ... | reverse complement strand
AAGCGCGACCAGCTACCCATTTGGATGGAAAAAAATGGCAAACCCTACTTGGTTAACTACATGGCTGCGCGCGATAAAGCAGGCAACTATGTCGGAACAGTAGAGGTGGTGCAAGACATGTCGTTTGCAAAAGACCACTTTCTGCCTTCAAAATAAAAAGGCTTGATGCCCATAAAACATGATGAAATCTTGCAGAAGAGGGTGCTATAGCCTCAACCACAGAGGACTATAGCACCCACACTACACACCAATGAAAACGGATAGACGTCAACGCGTCTATCCGTTTCTATTGTCCTTTATTACCAATCTTTACCTTATAAGCTTACCTTATCTTAGTTAGCAGCCTGCGTTGAGCTTGTGATAAATGTTTACTGCCTGTGAAACTACTGCTGCAACGACTACTGCTACAATCATCAATGTTACCATAATCTTCTTACCTTTTTAAAAAACTAATCGATGTCCCTTTGACATCTTGTTACCTATTATCCTTACTTTTACGCTGCAAAGATAGCACTTTCCCAAACAGACACGAACCAAAAAGGCCATGAAAAGCGCAAAAAGGCACAAAAAATTGCGATAAATCAAGAAGTGGCGGCTTTTCATTTGCAGTGCATCCATTGCGTTAATGCCCACAATAGCCCCGTTTCATGCAGCCGAATAGCCTGCAATTCTCCCATTCGTTTCATTACAATGGCAGCGCATCCATTCCCCACTTCGCTATCAACTCATTATCAAACCGTTACAAATGCTTTCATAAAAGCATTGCTTTTGCATGCAAAAATGCACCATTTCGTCGCGTAATCTCAGCCATATTCTTCACTAAAGTGGCGCAGTTTACAAGGTGAAAGGGTGCATTTTGCAGACGAATACCGCCGACATCATCTGTCAGAGACAGTTATTTCACGACGAAATCATAGCTGCCGGCAGGCAGATTCAGCGATTGCTTATCGCGGATTGCAGGACCCAAGACAACGCCTTTTGTTGTTTGAACAACCTGCTTTCCATCAAGATAGATGGCTTTTCCACCCGCTGTGGAGAGCCAGAGCGTGGCCGAAGTGTTGGCAGGAACCACGAAATGATAGTGCGTTTCGTGAGTGGTTTGTTCCCATTGGCTTTCAATTCGGCCATACATGGAGTCGTAGAACCCCTCGGCATGCGTAAGTGTGCCCGTGGGATCGGGCGTGGGTTGCAGGATGAAATGCTGAAAACCGGGCGTTGTTTCATCGCGGGCAATGCCGAGAGAATACTGCATCAGCCAGTTGGTTACCGACCCAAAAGCGTAGTGATTGAAGGAGTTCATGCTGTTGTTGCCGCCAAATCCGTTTTCCTTGGTGTAGGAATTGAGGCGTTCCCAAATGGTTGTTGCGCCTTGTGTGACGGGATAAAGCCATGAGGGGAAGCGCGTGTTGAGCAACATCTTGTAGGCTTCTTCGCTGTGTCCGCATTCAGAAAGTGCCTGATTGAGCCACGCAGTGCCAATGAAACCCGTCATCAGTGCATGTCTTGGATAGGTTTTTCCGTCGTCACCCGTGCTTTCTCGTCTCACGGTTTGCAGGAAAGCGTCGACAAAGCGGTGGCGAACATCGGGCGAAACGATGTGAAAGACCAGCGGAAGCGCATAAGATGTCTGTGCATCAATGGCCACTCCTTTGCGTTTAGGCCCATCCATGCCTCCAAAAGGATTGGGCTTTTCTTCGCCCAACCCCGAGCCTTCGGTTCTCCCGGTGGCGCGGTTGATATAGTGATGGTTGATGAACTGAATGCGTTTGTCGCGCATTTGGGCGTAACGTTGGGCATCGTTGGCGTGGCCAAGTGCCTTTGCCGCCTGCGCCATGATATCGAGTTCGTGCACCAAATAGCAGTCGAAAAGCAGTGAATTGTCGTTCTTATTCACCTCGAAGCCCAACCAATCGCCCAAGCCGATGCCATCGGTGAAATTGTAAAAGCCCTGCTTTGCATCGATATATTTCGTGGTTTGCAGATGGATGAAGCGCTGCATGGCCGGATAATGGGCTGCCAAAGCCTCTTTATCGGCATACTGAAGATAGGTCTGCCAAGGCATGATGATGCCCACAGAAGCCCACAACGGTCCGCCAAAACCGCCGCCAACGGGGGCAATAGCGGCAAAGTTTCCGTTGTCAAGCTGCGTGTCGCGCAAAGCAATGAGGTGGCGTTTGAAGAAGTTTGCACCGTTGAACAAATAAGACATGGCAGGCGAAAACACGCTCAAATCGCCCGACCAGCCCATTCTTTCGTTGCGTTGTGGACAGTCGGTAGGAATGCTTAACACGTTGGCAAGCGTCGACCAAGTGACATTTTTGAAGAACCTGTTGAGCTGTTCGTGATTGGTTTTGTAACCGGAAGCAATCGAATCGACCGTGCTGAGCACCCATCCTTCGACCTGATGGGTGGGCAACGGCGCGGGAATGCCCGTGATTTCAACATACCGATAGCCATGATAGGTGGCACGAGGCGAGAAGGTTTCGGTGCCGCCTTTGGCAATATAGATGTCTTGTTCCATTGCGCCGCGTTGGTTTTCCATCATCACCATGCCCACGTTTGCTTGATATTCGGGCAAGTTGGGATAGGTAACTTCGGCATATCGCATGTAGACCTTGGTACCGGGTGCGAGCCCTTGGAAGGTAATCCGGGGCACACCGGCCATGTTCTGCCCCATATCGTAGACAAAAACACCCGGCCGGGGTTGGTCAACACGTTGCGATTGCAACGTAGTGAAGTGTCTAACGGGCTTCCCCACCTGCGCCATGAGTTTGAAATCGGCATAGTTATCGGGCGTGGGCCAGGCAAAAAAGCCACTCGGTTGTGCATGGCTGATGGTGCCTTCGAGGGGAATTTGCACGGCGTTTTCCCATGTGCGGTCGTCGAATGCAGCGGTCGACCAGCCTTGAACGGCTGCTTCTTGCAGTGCATTGTACACCTCGCCTTGGAAGAACGAACCCAATCTGACGGGGCCATCGGTGGTGTATCGCCAGGTGTCGGGTGACGAAACGACGCGTGTTGTGGTGCCATCGGCATAGGTAATGATGGCTTGTGCCAACACCGATTGGCGGTCACCGTAGAAGTTCCAGTTCTCTCCTGCAAACGTACTTGCACCACTCCACCACCCTTCGTTGAGCATGATGCCGAGCGCATTCTGCCCTTTTGTGAGCAGAGGGGTGATGTCATAGGTTTGATAGAACAGCGTTTTGTTGTATTGTGTGCACCCCGGATTGAAATAATCCCGGCTCAAAAGGGTGCCGTTGACATAGCAATCATAGATGCCTCGCGCCGAGATATAGAGGCGAGCATGGGCAATGGGCTTGTCGTTGAGTGCGAAACACGTGCGCAATAGGGGTGCACCGTGCTCACAAGGAGTTGTGAACGGGGTGGAAGCAACAATCGTAGTGTCGTTGGCAAAGGTAGCAATCACGTTGTTGGGTGAGCGATAATTGCGAATGTTGGCCACGCCAAAATGTGCCCGTTTGCCCTTTTCCACATACAAACCTACATCGCCCACGCAGGGAAATGAAATATAATCGCCGCCCTTTCCCATGGGATTGAGGTTGAGATCAGCAATGACTTTTTCGGCGGCATCGTCTACATAAATCTGCGTTGTGCCGTGCATGGACAATAATTGAATGCTGTGGGGCGCATAACGGTTGGCCTGATTGATGACCGAAGTAGGCACTTTAGCGGTGGCAAACGGCACCGATGCCCGATCGTTGCGCGTGTAACCAACGCGGTAAATCTCTATTCGGGCGCTGTCATGTTGATCTAATGGCCGGGTGTTGAGCACCACTTTTATATAGGATTCGTTGGGTTTGTTGGCCACGCCGAGGATGTTTTTATTGGCATTCAATAAGCGAATGTCATTGGCTCCATAGAAAAAGCCGGCCTCTTGGGTGTGGGTTTCCTGGTCGAGCATCAACGAAACATCCATCGAAAAGACGGGCAAATATTGGCTGAAGAAGGTGTATGCGTCTGCTGTTGAGGCGCCAATCCACTGCGCTCCGCCCCACTTTGCATCGCTATCCGAGGTGGTCATGAGCCCCGTTTCGAAGTATGCCGAAGCTTTTTGCACCTCATTGGCTTCGTTCCACACGGCGATGGTCCACTGATAGCGTGTGGTGGGATGGAGCTTTTCGCCTGCATAACGAATGTTGAGCGACGTGTTGCTCATGACTTTTCCCGAATTCCACACCTGTTTTCCGGCGGGATTGGTCACCCAAAGCTGGTAGGCTGTTTGGCGGGCACCGCGCTTTGTGTCGCGCATTTGCCATGAAAAGCGAGGCGAAGTTGCGTCAATACCGATTGGATTTTCCTCGTATTCCACCCTCAACGCATGGAGCGTGAAGGCATTTGCAACTTGAATGGCAAGGAGGAAAAGAGCGGAAAGAATAACTTTTTTCATTTTCTGGTGTTGGTTTTTGAAATGAATAGAACGGCCTTTGGGGAGCTAAAGCACCTTGAGTTCGGCCGTTTGAACGTTTTCTGAGTTATCACCTACCATAATATCATAGCTGCCCGGCTCGCAGACATATTGCAAATCGTGGTTGAAATACTTCAGGTCTTCGGGCGTAAGCGTGAAGTTGACGGTTTGCTTCTCGCCTGCTTTGAGGTTGATTTTCCTAAAGGCGCGCAGCTCTTTCACGGGTCTTGTGCTCGTGCTTTGCTTCGCATGAATGTAGAGTTGCACGGTGGTCATGCCCTCACGTGTGCCGGTATTGGTGACATTCACCGTGGCTACCACGCTTCCTTTATCCCTGTTCATCGTGGCATGGCTAAGCTGAACGGGGGTGTATTGGAACGAAGTGTAACTCAATCCGTAGCCAAAGGGATAGAGCGGAGCATTGACTACGTCGATGTAACAGCTCGTAAACTTGCGGTAAGGGGCATGGTCGGGATGCGGACGACCCGTTGATTTGTGGTTGTAATAGATGGGACACTGCCCCACTTGGCGCGGAAACGACATCGTCAGTTTGCCACTTGGGTTGACCTTTCCAAAGAGAACGTCGGCGATTGCACGCCCGGCTTGGTCGCCTAAGCTCCATGAACACAGGATAGCGGGGATGTGATCGTTTTCCCATGTGAGCGTTAACGGGCGTCCGGTTGTGAGCACTAACACCACGGGTTTGCCCGTTTCCTTGAGCGAACGCAGCAACTCGCGTTGCGGTTCGGGTATGGAAATGTCGGCTCTTGAGGCGCCTTCGCCATTCATTGCATTCGATTCGCCAAGACAAGCCACGATGATGTCGGCCTCCTTGGCAGCGTTAACGGCTTCTTGTATCAACGCTTTCAATGGGCGTTCGTGCACGGCCACGGGCTTATAGTTGGGGATAAAGAAGCCTAAAAGGCCATTGACGAGGGTACTTTCGGTGAGGGAATCGCTCACCATCCACGACCCTTGGGCAGTTGTTACGCTGCCTCCGGCCTCGGCAACCGCTTCTTTTATGCCTTCATAAATGGTCACACTCTCTTTCGAATGCGACGACATCGCCCACGAACCCTGCATGTCTTCGGCATTGTTTGCAAAGGGACCGACGACCGCTATCCGCTTATTGGGAGCAAGAGGCAGCAGCTGTTGGTCGTTTTTGAGCAACACCTGGCACTCTTGTGCCACGCGTCTGCTGTGGGCTTTCATCTCGGTTGTGTAGACATTTTGCCGTGCTCTGTCTTTGTTAAGATAGCGAAAGGGGTCTTGAAAGAGGCCCAATCGCCACTTCATTTCGAGCACGTGGCGACAGGCTTTGTTGATATCTTCCTCGCTAACCTTGCCTTCTTGCAGTGACTTCTTCAGTGTTTTGAGAAATCCTTGACTGTTCATATCGAGATCAACGCCTGCTTTTAATGCCCGCGCTGATACCTCTTGAAGGTCGCCTATGCCATGAACTGTCATCTCTTGAATGGCCGTTGCGTCGGTAACAACTAAGCCCTTGAACCCCCATTGCGTGCGCAACAAATCATGAATCAAGTAGTGATTGGCCGTCGCCGGAACGCCTTCAAACTCGTTAAAAGCGGTCATATAGCTGCCTGCTCCGGCCTTACATGCTTCGTAATAGGGGCGCATATAAAGGTTCATCATGGTTGGACGATCCATCAATACGGTGTTATAATCACGCCCAGATTCAGCTGCTCCATAAAGCGCATAGTGCTTAACGCAAGCGATAGCACTATGGATTGGCATCGGGATTTGGGCCGTTCCTTGATATCCTTCGACGTAAGATCGTGCCATAATTCCACCGAGATAAGGGTCTTCTCCGGCCCCTTCTGCCACACGACCCCAACGTGCATCGTGCGCAATATCGACCATAGGAGAGAACAACCAGTTGATGCCTAACGAGGTAGCTTCCATGGAAGCGTGACGCGCATAGTCGCGAATCAGGTCGGGATTCCACGAAGAAGCCATCGCAAGGGGGATGGGATAGGTGGTCTCTAAGCCATGGATTACGTCCATTCCAAAGAAGAAAGGAATCTTGTTTTTACGCTTCATTGCCAGCTGTTGCAGGCTTCTCATGCGGTCAATATCTTTCAAACCATAGAACGCTCCAACCTGTCCTTGGTTGATAAGTACTATGTTTTGATCCTTGGCATTTACCGTTTTAGCTGACACAAAGTCGTAAGCGCTCATCAAATTCAGCTGTCCTATCTTTTCATCGAGGGTCATTTTAGCCATCAATTCATCAATAAAACGCGTGCCATCGGTCTGTGCTTTTCCTGCCAAAGCAGCAAGCAACAGGAGCGAAATGAGTTGTATTTTCTTCATCTTGTTTCTTTTTTATCCAACGGTTGGTTGGTCATTTTACTTATATTGCTTAACTCTGCTGTCGCGAATGATGCCACTCCAGTTCAAACCAAAGGCGAAATCATATTGATTTCCATCGCTATCGGTGTAGGGAATCATGTCGCGTGGCCGATCTTCTGCTTGCATTTCAACGGTCTTCATGTCGCGTGGAAGTTGGCAAGGGAGCAGTCCAAAGGGCTCGTTTTTGCCGCTGATAAGGTCAAGAAATGGACGCTTACCGGTGCCGAAGCTCACGAGAATGGCATCCGAATAGGGCTCAAACTCAGCAAAAACAGCAGGGCGGCTGATAGTAATGGCTACGATAACAGGTTTCGATCCCATGGCTTTCTTGGTGTCAATCACCATGAGAAGGTCGTCTTTATTGGCCGTCTTGACAGTCTTTCCTCGATAGGATCGGTTGGTAAATGCTTCCTTTGGATCACCTCCCGCAAGGCTTTTTGCACGTGCATCGGTGGCCGTATAGTCATGATATTGCAGGCTAATGGGCACATATCCGTTACCTCCCGCCTCAGCATCTGCACGACTATAGCCCGTTCCTGCCATCGGATCTTGTATGAAACAGAGGGCAAAGTCGGCCTCTTGTGGCGTGTCAACGACTTGATAATACGTGCTCATGAGTTTCAAATCAACAGGATAATCCCAATAATCTCGGGTCTTATTACCAAAGAAATCGGTAACAGACGGGAAGTGACGCTTAGGGATATACACCTTCATTCGCGCGTCTTTGAGGGGCAAGGTGTGGCGATGATTCTTCACCATCACAATGGATTTCACCTGCGCCTGATAGCCTTTGAGCATAAATTCGCGGTTTCCTACGATAGCTTTACTCTTTAAAGGATCAAGATAAGGGTTCTCAAAGAGACCCGTTTCGAACATAGGAAGCAACAAACGACGCGCTGAATCGTGAATGCGTTGCGCCCATTTCTCGTGCCCAAACTCTTGATAACCCAATTTAAACGCCTCTAAAACAGGACCTTTTTCATTGTTGCCGCCAAACTGATCGACACCTGCTTTGAGGATTTCATAGTGGCGTTGAACCTCCGAAAGATTTTCAACTCCCCAGCATTTCCCGTCAAAAGCATCAATCGCTTTGTTGTCTTTGGTCACCATCCAATCGGTACATACAATGCCATCGAAGCCGTATTGATGACGCAATAAGTCGGTAACTATGTAGTGACTGAAGCTCTCTCCGACGTTCTTTCCCGACGGATCCTGACCATAAGAGATGTTATAAAAGGTCATGACGGAGCCTGCTTTCTTCGTCGGTCCGTCCAATTTAAAGGCGCCATCGATAAAACCTTGCATCTCTTCTTGAAAGTTATGGGTGGGATAAACGGCATACTTACCATAATTATAGTGGCTGTCTCGGCCACCTTCTAACGTGCCTCCGCCCGGCCAATGCTTTGCCATTGCAACAACACTTGCATATCCCCAGCCATCTTTGATAACCTTATTGCCGGTTGATGTTTGGAAACCATCGATATAAGCCCGGCTTAAATCGGCCACAAGTGCAGGGTCTTCGCCAAACGTTCCGGTGAAACGCGTCCATCTTGGCTCCATAGAAATGTCGACTTGTGGCGATAAAGCCGTCGTAATTCCCAACGCACGATATTCCGTTGCTGCCACTTTTCCAAACGCTTTCACAAGCTCCGGCGAAAATGTTGCAGCCAAACCGAGCGCCGTTGGCCATTGAGAAATGTCGCCTCCCGCACCATAATTATACTCAGCATTGGCCGAAACCTCGTGCCGTGGATCGGAAGAATTGTTGGCAGGAATGCCATGTCCGAAACTTTCGCAGTAGCTTTGAAGATTGTTACTCCACTCGGCGGCCACCTCAGCGCTTTGCACTTTCGTCACAAGCACTGCGCGAAGATAATCGTCTTTGAGAAACTTTTTCTGCGCATCGCTTAGCGCAGAAGGTTTCATACCGCTCTCTTCAAAGGGCTTTCCGTTGTAGGTGGAGGCACCATAGCCAGTAGATTTTGCCGGAATTTGCTGGTGTGCGGAGTACAACATGAGCCCTGCTATCTCTTCATCGCTTAGCTGTGAGGCCAAATCGGCTGCGCGTTCGCCGAACGAAAGGCGCCAATCTTCGTATTTATCCAACTTGCCATTGCGATTTAAATCCTTGAATTTGAAACCGCCAACGGTTAAAATCTTCACGCCCGACGCAGGAGAATAGCCCAAAGTGGGGCCTCCTTTTTGTTCGATAAGGGTGTAGATGCCCTTCTTGGTTTCCTTGAATTTCTGCTGGGTTGGGCCGCTTGTTGCCGCCAAGAGCGTTGCTGCTGTGAGCAAAATAAAACTTGTTTTCATTGCGTTTAGGATAGAATTTTGTTGTGTTAAAGGATGAACACACAGCGAATTGATTTAGGGTGCCATGCGAAGCAGCTTTGCTTCGAAGTCGCCAAACATCAAACGCTGGTCTAATTGGTAATAAACCCGAATGGAACGACCCTCATGATTGAAAGCATAAGAGCCATCATCATTGATATGAGGAGCCGCCATGTTCACATAAAACGATGAAGAAGGGTCTTGTTCAAAGCCCGTTTGCAAGGCCGAAAGCAACACCAACGGACTATCGCCTAATATATAAGTCTCGCCCATTCTGAGGCCAAAGTCCTCGCATTTGCCGACGGTTTGCATGAGCGACTCGTAGAGATAGCGCCCCACTTTGCCGTGAGTAGCCACCTTAGTAGCCACTTCATCAAGCCCGTATAAGCATAGTCTGTAGGCATTTCTCGGCACTTGCCAAATGCGAATGCGACTTTGATTGAACACCACTTGCGCCGCAGGAATGCAGAGATTGAGGTTGTATTCCACCCGCGAATAGCCCGGAGGCGGATAGGAACCCACACCCGTGTATTCCTGACCACCAATCCATATCAAAACAATCTTGTCGTCAATGCTCGGGTCAATGAGATGAGCTGTGGCAATATTCGTGAGACTTGCCCCACAAAGCACCAACAAAGGCTTGTCTTGGGTGCATTGCTTCGCTTCGTCAACGATGAGCCTTGCCCCCTCGCTGTCGGCCGGTTTGTTGACCGATGTCATACCTTTCTCGGCACCTGGAACCACCTTTATGGTGCCTTCCCGCCCCATGAGTTGCAGCACTTTGCGTGCTTTCTCGCACGATTCCGTGGCTTGATCGCTGCGATTGGTAAAGCCGGCGTTGGCCGAAAGATGCCCACCCACGATGCCACGGATATCACATGTGGTGCAAAGCAGTTGGTGAACGAGTTGGAATAAGCCGTCGGGGTCGCCGCAAAAGTCATTGTCAACAACCACTTTCACCTTGGTTTTGGCGTTTGGTGAGGCTGCCTGTGCCATGCAAAGTCCACCGATGGCGAGTACAAAACAAAGAATTATTTTTTTCATTGTGTTGCGTTTTAAAGGGTTTACTCTACTTCAAGAATGACGCGTTTGTAGTGCGTCAGCGCAGGTTCGCCGTTATCAGTTGCTTCAAGAACGGCGTGATAGGTTTGCCCCGGCTGCGCATTGGCCGGTACAATAAAGATGGGCGAGGGCGTGTTGTCGCGCTCAATGCGCAGCTTTTCGGCCGGATTGCCCACGTGGAAGGGATGCCATTGCAGCTGAACGGCGTTGCCATCGGGGTCGCTGACTTTAAATTTTGCCGAAACATGCTGCCCCGGTTTCACGCTGATTTGCGCCGGCCCGTCAATCGAAGGCTCGTGATTACAGTCTTGATAGCGCGGTGTTGTCGACCATTTCATGCGCGCAGCAAAACCATTTTGCACGGCAGGCATGAAGCGAGGCAGCCCTAATTGCTGCTTCACATAGGCCGGTTTCTCTTCACTTTTGATGTCTTTGGGCATCGAAATCTTGGCACCTGCCCAGCCGCCCCACGTTTGATTTTTCCACGCATCCAGCCCATTGTCGATGAGATTCAGATAGCAAAAGGTGTCACCCTCGGAGATAAAGCCACCCGATGGCAGCAAAGGCATCCACAGAACGTAACCCCTTCGCTGCAGCTCTTCTTTGCCAAGGTAGCACAATCCGAAGAAATCAAAGATGTCGTCTTTCACCATTTGCTTGCCATCGCCCCACACACGATAGCGCTTTCCGAACGCTCCCTGGCTGAGAACATACTTCTTTGTCCACTCGGGAGAGTAGAAAACCTTGTCCTCTTCATTGGCACGAAGCGGTCCAAAGAAGGTGAGATCGACCTGCATTCCGCCTGTTTCGAGCGTGCGAACATGCGGCCAAAAGGGTTTGATATAGCGTGCATAGGTGTCATCTTGGTCGCCCGAAATGCAAAGAACAATCTTTTTTGACAGCTGGTTTTTCCATTCCTCGTAGTGCTTTTGCGCGCCATAAATATCTTCAATCGATTTCAATGCGCGGGCAATGGTGCTGCATCCGCCCCACGCCTGAATGAAAAGCGTCGACGTGTCGGGCGAAATAATCTCCTGTTTGATGAGTTCCGAGCCCGGTGTGTCACGCGAAAAATCGCCGTCGAAAGCCACATTGCCCTCGCGGATTTTCGATTTCAGCAGCGCAGGCGACGGATAATGGGCGTTGTGCTTGACGAGATTGGGATAGACCTGCGCATAAACGGCCACGTTGTCGTCGATGAATTGTTCGTCCTTTGCGTAACGATAGCTCGTCATAGGCGTGGTTTTGCCAATGCGATCATACTCTCTTCCGGGCACCCACCACGTTGTTCCTTTGCCGTCTCCCTTCCAATGAAACTGACTACTGGCGTAGATCAGTCCGCGAATGTCGAAGTCGGTGCTATAAAGCAGGAAGCGAATGAGCGAGTTGTTGTCGTCGAGTTCGGGGTCGCAAGTAATGATTACACGGGGCTTTTCAGTTGCAACAGTCGCCGCTTTTACCTGCGCAACGTGGCAGAAGTTCATGCAAACAACCATCGATAAGGTGGCGATGGCCTTGCAATGTGTGCTGAATTGTGTCGTAATTCCATTCATATTATGGGATAATTTGCGTTGAATTGTCGGGTAATTGCATGCAAATTGTTTTGCAATGTTTTACGAAGCGGGAGACGAGGATGCATCAGAAAGAGCCGTTAGCCCTGTACAAAGGGTTCTGCTTCTGTTTCGTTTGGGTTTGCCGAGACGTCGAAAAAGCTCAAAATTTCTATTTCTTGTTTGCCGAAATGTCGGCAAGTCACAAAATATTATTTTGGCGTTTGCCGAACTATCGGCAAGACGTTTTTTATTTTTCCGACGTTTGCCGACCGTTCGGCAAAGCTCTTTTTTATTTTTTTCGTTTGCCGAAACGCCGGCAAGTCACCAATTTTCTTTTTGATGTTTGCCGGAACCTCGGCAAGGTTCAACATCTTTTTTTGACACTTGCCGAAGCGTCGGCAAACCCTTTCATGCTTTTTTGTGCACTTCTTCCCCCGCAGTTGAGCGTTATTTGTTCATCAACCACCGGTCGATGGTGCGGTAACGGGCTTCGATTTTGGGCGAAACCACTTGACGTGTGTGCAGATCAATATACATCACCGGTGCCACTTCCTTGCCATTGATGGCATCCCATTGCGGAAGCCCCAACCCGTTTGGATTGCCCGTCTTAACGAAATTGAGATAGATTTGCTGGAAGATTTCAGACACTTGATAGTCGTCTGCATTCCATTTAAACATCGGATTGGTGGCCAGATTGCCCATAGCATACTCAATATCTGCCGAGTGAACGGCTCCCGGATTAGCAGGCATTGCGGGCTCGTTGGCTTTCTTTTCGGTTGTTCCTCCTGCCAAACCGGGTTGCTTATCCTGCACGGTCATCTCGGGACGCGGGTGACAATAGAGGTAACGATAGACGGGTTGCGGGTTGTTTTTGGCCAACAGGTCGAGCCATTTCCAAGTGGAATAGGCAATGAAAATGTCGCCACCCAACTCGTATCCCGGCCGATTGACGATGTCGGCATCGCTGTGAATGTTGTAGAGTGCCAACACATCGTCGGGATTGGTGTTGAAGAACGACTGCACATAAGGCTTCAGATTTTCGAGCGTCGGGGCTTTTCCGAGCATAAATATCACGGGCAACTCGCAGTTGTTGAAGCCAATCAATGCGGGCACTTGCGCCTGTTGGTTCTTCTCATAGGTTGCAATAGGCTGCTCAACGAGAAACTTTCCGTCGATACAAGCCATTTGAAGGCCCACCGTTTGATAGAGATCGAGGAGCTTCTCGGCCGGCATTCTGCGCAACTCTTCTAAGTTTTTGCAGCCCGCTTTCTTCATGAAAGCATCGCCAAATTGCTCGGCTTCTTGCAGCGAAGCCACATGACGTGTGCCCATAAAGCTGCCGCTTGAGGCCATGACTTGGCTGAAATAGCCGCGCGACATGGGTGAAACCATCTGCGCACTCACTGAAGCTGACCCCGCCGACTCGCCGTCAATGGTGATGCGTTTGGGGTCGCCTCCGAAGGCTTCGATATTGTTATACACCCATTTGATGGCCGCAGCCTGATCCATTAAACCCTGATTGCCCGAACCTTGATAGCCGTTTTCCTTGCTGTTTTCCTTGGAAAGCGCCTTGGTTGAAAGAAATCCGAACACACTTTCGCGATAGTTTGCCGTAACGACAATGATGCCTTTGCGTGCCAAAGTAAGCCCCTGATAGCGGGGTTCTGAACCCGATCCGGCCACGAATCCGCCACCATTGAAATAGATAAGCACGGGGAGTTTCTCGCGATAGGTGCGTGTGGGGGTCCAAACATTCAGGTAAAGGCAGTCCTCAGAGAACGCTTTACTGCCGAAAACCATATCACCAAAAACATTCTTTTGAAGGGGATTGGCCCCAAACTCCTTGGCCGATCGCACGCCTTTCCATGCCACTACGGGCTGAGGTGCTTTCCAACGGAGGTTGTTAATGGGCGGTGCAGCAAAGGGAATGCCGCGAAATATCTTCACACCTGATGAGTCAATGCCTTCAATAATGCCTCCTTCTACTTTCACTTGTGGGCCTTGTGCCCATGCCATTGCCCAGCAAAGCAGGGCCAATGTGCTTAAAAATAGCTTTTTCATACTGCTGAATGTTGATGCGTTAAAAATTGATTGTTGTTGACAAAGATACTTCAAAAGGCCGGATATACGAACCCGACATGAGATAATTCTTATAGGATGACGTGTCAGTAACGAGGTCAGCGGCACTGATTGAGCCCGTTGCGCCACTCTGATTGAAGATGTTTACAACGTTGAGGGCAAAGTTAACTTTGCTGTTTAAAGCATAGTTGATGCCGCCAAACGACTCCCAATGGCCGTTGAAATGCAGGGTGTTGGTTTTGTTGATATATTGTTTCGAGAAGTAACGAAAACTAAAATATACTCTCCATTGGGCGAAACTGTAAGATGGATCAAGCTCAATGAGCGTCTTAGACATCGCCGTTACGGTGTTGTTGTTAAGGTTTACGTCGACCGTTGCACCGCTGGGATAGGTTCCTTTGATGTGGAACTTCTTATATTGTGGGTTCTGAAGAGTGAGCAACGCATGCAAAACAGCACCTTTAAACGGCGTAATCACGGCGTCGGTTGTCCATCCTATGGTCTGCACATTATTCGTAATGGGGATGGTTAAGCTCTCTTCTGTGCCCAAAGCTGTGGTGTGATAGAAGGTGGTTCGGCTCTTATAATTGGTCTGTGTGATGAAACTTACCTGCGAAACCAACTTCATCCAGGGGGTGTTCCAATAGATACCGCCGCGCAACATGTTGATGTTCACGGGCGAAGTGATGGGCAATTCAGCGCCGGCATAGTCCTGAAGGTTGGGCCGTTGACGCACATATACATACTCACCATCCACACCAAAGCCCTTCAAAACCTTGTAACGAAGGCTATAAGTGAGGGCAGGATTGAGCCAATCGCCTGCAAACCGATTCAGTTGTACGCCCGAACTCTTCAACGACCAACCCATGGTGCGCGAATTATAGGTGGCTCCTGTCGGTTGATTGAGCGCTGCTTCGCCACCCACTGCATTATATTCAAGGCGCGCACCAAGGCTCATCCACAAGTATTTATTCACGTCCCAGTCGTCACTTATGAATAAGGCTGTCTTCACATCATGCCCATCATAATACTCACCTGTGCCCGGATTGAGCGCCATATAAGGCAAAAGGCGCGTGCCATTCCTCACATATAACTGTGCAGGATCGGGCTTAACTTCGTGCGCCATGATAGAGTTTGACTGCTGAACTCCCGAGCGGCTCCACCAAAAGTTGGCCCCAATGCGCCATGAATGCTTCTGGTTGGTGGTCTTTCCGCTCAAGATAGCTGTCGTCATCCAGCTGCGTTCGAAGCCCGGAACATACATCATCCAGCGGTTTTGTATTTTATTTCCGGTGAAAGGAGTGCCGTCAGCGTAGAAGAATCCGCCAGGATTATTTACAATTCCCGACACAGCATTCATAGCCATACTCACGTCACCGCTCTTCAATTTACTGGAAACATTCAACTGTTGTCCACCATGAAAGCGATAATCCAAGTTGAAAGTGAGTTGATGATTGTCGGTTGTTGCCCCGTCTTTCCAATCCTTTTGCACGATTTCTCCCGTCTTAATGTCTTTATAAAAGAAGGAAGATGCTTCATTTCCATAGTAGGAATCGGTTCCGAATTTGAAGCCGTTGTACTTCTTAACGCTACCGTCTCCCACGAAAATAAAGGGTGCATAGGCCGACGATGTGCCTGTGTAGCGGCTATATTGATAGAGTAATTGCAAGTAACCCCGGTTGTCATTGAAATGTTTATCAATGGACAATTTGTAGCTTTGCGTGCGATTTTGCAGGCGTGCAGCTTGCAAATGTGCCGATCCCGGATCCCAAATTTGATGCGAACTAACCATGTAACCAAATCCCTTTCCGATAGGTCCTGCAAGCGTAACGTCAACGGCTTGGCGGCCAAATTGGTTAAGTTGGTAGTTCACTGTGCCCCCAATCGTTTGAGAAGAGCGACGATGATGACTCGTCACGGCATAGCCAACAGCACCATATTGCAGCGCTGTTTCCGACAAACTCATCACGCCCATGCGGCCGAAAGAGGCGCCACCAAACCACGAAAAATAGGGCATGTCGGGCCATGTGCTATAAGAAACCGGGAGATTATCCTCGAAAATAGTGGCCGAAAGCGATGAAGGCAAACCGATATTAATTTGCCTTGGTTGGTCGGCACTTGATGCATTGAGCATCACATTGCGGTTTTTCACCTCTTTATGTTGCTCGGTTGAGTCTTTCTTTGTCACTTCCTGAGCATACGAAGCAACGGGCAATACGCTGCTCATGAGCAGGAATGCCATTAATTTCTTTGCGTTCATTGTTTATATATCACTTAGGTTGGTAATCTTATTTCTGTGTCAATACGTTGAGTTTCACCTGCGGTGCCAACACATTGTGCACCTTATGCTTCATTGCTTTCACTTTCAACGAAGCACTTTCCTTGATGTCTCGGCTCGAAGTTCCTACCTTAAAGGTATAGATTCCGGCATCAACCACCCAGGCACTTTGGCTCGTAACGAACGACGCTAAATCAGCTTTCTTCACCTCCATCGTGAGGGTTTCGTGCTCATTGGGTTGCAAAATGCGGGTCTTTGCAAAGGCTTTCAACTCTTGTTCTGGCTTTTCTACTGTGCCGCGAGGTGCTGAAACATAAACCTCTGCCACTTCTTTTCCGGCACGATTGCCTGTGTTTGTGATGGTTATATTCACCAAAATGCGATCGCCTTTGTCGGTCAATTTCAAATCTTTATAGCCGAAAGTGGTGTACGAAAGACCATAACCAAACGGATAAGAAACCGGCTTTTTAAAGGTGTCATAGTAGCGATAGCCCACGTAAATATCCTCTTCGTAATTGGTATAGCCTACGTTTTTCACGTTCACATCCTTCGAAGCGTCGCGGTTAAAAGTATCAATGTCATACCCAACCGTGTGTGCCGGGAAGTTTTTTGTCGACGGATCGTCGTTGATATCAATAGGCCACGACATCGGAAGTTTGCCCGATGGCGTTGAAACGCCCATCAAAAGGTCGGTAATAGAGTTGCCAATCTCCTGCCCACATTGCCAAGGAAGCAAGATAGCATCGGGCAGATCTTTCCACGAAGCAGTCTCCATCACACCACCAACATTGAGCACAACAACCACTTTCTTGCCTGCTTGATGATAGGCTTTGCACACCTTTTGCAACAAATCCCGCTCCTTTTGCGTAAGATTATAGTGCGATTCGGTGCGGTCTTTCCCCTCACCCGACACACGAGAAAGCGTGATAATCGCCACATCATTCTGTGCAACTTGTTCGGGAGTAACGTCTAATTCCATCTCTTCGGGCAGCACAAGCGCACGCAAATCCAATGGTCCGGGCTTGGGATTCTTCTTATAATATTCATCCAAATAGGGACTATACTGATTGATAACCGTCTCGTCTACGTGGCAACCTGCATTGCGCATGCCCTCAACCAATGAGATAGTGTAGGCCCTATTGACGTTTCCTGAACCGGTTCCGCCGGCAATCAGGTCATAACTTGCATTGCCATAGAGCGCCACATGCTTCACGTTTGTGAGGGGAAGCGTTTGCTTGTTCAACAACAAGACCGTGCCTTCTGCCGCTGCCTG
>ERZ772960.1660-NODE-1660-length-17390-cov-2.651399_pt1 | contig 17390 bp, 21 predicted proteins | sample MGYA00580678_ERZ772960 | MGnify/ENA primary metagenome ERZ772960 (study PRJEB29015, sample SAMEA2737930) | human oral metagenome | biome: human oral; feature: human-associated habitat; material: dental | place: China | collected 2059 ... | reverse complement strand
GTAGTGGTGTAGTAAGTACTATGACTAAATTAAAGGATTACTATGGTCGAATAAAATGGATTAACCCAGACCTCAATCCAACGATTGGCGGAGATGCCACCACAACATCTAAAACAAACAACGTCATGTTCGCTGGAATGGTCATGGCATTTATGGGCGTATTCAAGAAAGGCACAAAGAAAGGAAAATATCTCTGGAAACCATTCAAAAGTGTACAGACAGCTCCTGGATGTCTGCACTCTGTAGACCCCCAATACATACCCACAGCCATGGTTGCCAAAATCAAACCAGACACTACTACCGCTCCGTTCATTGGCACAAATATCATCTCAGCTGAATTTCCAAACATCGACTGGTTGATGGAGAAAAAGACCGATGGCAACTACGAATACTGGCAGGTACTGAAAAACGTCTGGATAAACAGGAACGTGGTTACCAGAATTTGGGACAGCAGGTTCCTGACAATAGATCAAGACACCGTTCCTTTGATTGGCTACCCAATGTCAAAAAAGCCCATGATGATGGACATTGACGATTGGGCTGGGGATGCTGCCAGTGAAGTTGGGGACATTGCTATGACTAACCCCTTCTATGATAAGACACTCAAGCAGTGGATTGTCATCGCTGCTTCCGCCCAGATGAAGAAGTTCTATCGAGTGGACGTTGAAGTAGACGAGAAAGGACGGTATGTCACCCAATTCCTCAGGGTTAGGGACTCAAAGGAACTGTTTGATACCCCCTATGGACGGATCGTTGAAGTGCTGGGTATATGCCAGACTCGTGATATCCACTACTTTGATGGGACTGAAGATGATCACTTGGTCATCTATGGACGAACTGAGCTTGATGAGAGTGCACGAGTCAAAGGTTCTAACTTGATTATTGCCACATGCCGCACTTATATGGAGTGGGACGCCCATAAGGACAGCATCTCCAGAGTCCGCATCAGTGATGTCCTGCCTGAGGACTTCCAGATTTCCGATGATATCAACTGGCCCAGAAGCGTTGCTGTGATGTACCCCTACATCTACATCCTTGGCTTCTGCTACAGTAACACTCCAACTAAGCCTAAAACTGATCCACTTGTTGAGGATGCGATTAACATCACTGGAGAGGGCTGGCAGACTTGTCTTTGGAAAGTCGATATCACTAGCGGTATCATCAATGATGTCATTCCGTTGATTGATGTGTGCAGCCTCAGGTTCACCTATGGAATACCGGCACGACATCAAGAGGCCTATCGGTTGTGGAGGAGTGACTACAACACCTTGGGTGGAGTTATGAAATATGCCTTTGGTGTTGATAACTTCCACAAACTGCCGGTGTCGGAGGACCTACCAAAGAAAAGCAAAGGCTGGGATTTACCAAGCATTGCTGGGTTGTGTCACGTCTCCGGACAGCTGATGGCGTTCTGCAATTATGGAGAGAAGCTGTGCCTGATCAACCCAATCACTGGATGCTTGGAAGAGATGGGAACAAACATCTTCCCCTTCACATACCCCTTCAACTCCAACGTGTCCTCCAATGGAGAGATGGTATCGGCTATCTCCAGATTCGGGGGTAAGAACTTCTACTCCGTCCATCCCTTCTTCCACGTCTGTATTGGAGATGGACTGCCGCCTAACAAGTATGGAGCCGGTATTGACGTTCAGGATGTCACTCAGAAGCACAAACTGCTTCGGATGCTGAAACTGAAGAACAACCTTCTCAGAGACCGTCTGGAGAAGGTAGAACTAAGTGTTCCTGATCCTTCCGAGTTGCCACATAGTGAGATGCTGTGGCTATCGCGTACAGGCCTTCCGGATGACAAAGTCAAGAAACTAGTAATTGAAGAGAACATCCCACCTGCTGGGACGGCCATCTTCTATCTCCATGTTGAGCCTGAGGAAGAGATAGACGGAAGTGTTCTACTGTACCTCAATGCCAAGTTTGGACGTGTCACTGAGTTCTTTGGCTACAGGCTCAGGATTGGTGAGGTCCAGTAATGTACACATCCTGGCCTTACTTTCTGAGCAAGGAGGAACGGACGCTGGTAACCCTCTCCTGCGGGCATATCTACAAGCTGATGCCACAGGATGATACGGAATCAGATTCCCCACTCAACCTGTACAAGGATGATGAGATCATTGCCCATGTCAATGTAGACATAGGACACGTGGTAGATTTTGCTGTCAGCAGGGATTTGGTAGCTATAGCCACGGCCAACCCTGCTGGCCTTTACATCTGCCGAACACTGGATGAAGAAGGGCACGTGATTTACACGAAGTTCCCTGTCGAACCTGTGGATAAACAGTCCGTGACATCTATCACGATTGGGAACTACGGGGCGAACATTATTACACTGTGGCACAGCTCAACACCTGGGCCTGTCTACGTTGGGATGATCTCAGGCAAGGATGCCTTTAGGTTTGATTACAAACCCCTGACTTACTATGATGACTATGGCAGGCAGAGGATGTACATCAAACAGGAGAATGAGAATGTGCTGGCCATTCCACACATGCCCGGTGAGTTTGGAACGATAGCAACTGTATCTCCTTTGGGCATCAAGTTCTACAGCCTCAAACCCTTCTATACCATGAACAAATTCACGGACCATCTAATGAACGCCCCCTTGATTTACAACACAGGGTGGACGGACCCAACGGTACAAGGATTCCCAAAGAGAGTCCAGTTCGACTGCTGGGACATGATGGTACAGATCAACGAGAACCACATGGTAATGAAGTATGATCCTCTAAACAAGATCAAGAAGATAGAGAAGGACTGGATTCAGCTTAGTGTGAATGGGCAACAGCTGAGCTCCTCTGACATCCTCTACATGAACCCTCTAGGTGTAGACCAAGAACTTCGAGTAGAGGCTTTAGAGAACCATCCATGCCGACCTTCCAGTATCCTTCAGATTGGCTGGACAGATACCTGATGATGCCCTCTCAAATCTGGGGCTTCGGTATCTGCCAAAAGGTTCGGGGCTTGATATACTTATGAGGCCAATGCAGTGCTTAACTCCTTGGCAGTTGGCACGCTTTATTGAAAAGTTTAATGTGAAGATCAGAGCTGAAATCTGGTCTTAGAAAGGCTGGTGTCAGTAATGGCTGTATCTACAGGCAATCGTGGTATCACAGAGTACGGTATTGACGTGCTGGTAGAGAGTGAAGATGGAAGGCTCAAGGCCAGCAGTAGAGGACAGGGCATCGCTCAGATCAATATGACTGTTGATCGTGCTGCTGTGGGGGCTCTGAACTCCATCCGAATGAACCCCTTGGTGATTTGTTTTGATGCACAGGTGCCTGAGAATCTACCTGGCACGAAGAAGTGCATTGAGATGGCTCAGCCCTTGTATATGGTGAGCCGGAGTGTCCCAACCTACAAGTACTCCATTTCCATCCAACAGGTTCCTGGATTCCCTGTGAATCTCAAGACGGAGCTGTTTGATATCAACGCTCTGGATGCCGCTGGCCAGTTGTTGGTAGCTACCGTAACTGAGAATGGGAGCATGGTTGGGGATGTAGATTCAGCTGTTTCCCATTATGATCCTGAAACTGGCAAGTGTGAGATCACGTTCACTAAGCCCTTGAAGTTTGGGCAGGGAGTGCAGTACATCAAGAGGTACACTCAGCCTGCTACGAATCCCAACCCTCCAATGAAGGTAACCATCCCTAACTTGGTACCCTTTGAGAGTGAGCGCAACTACTCGTTCTCGTTGAAGGTATTTGATGTCAACCTCAACAAACACTTCCCTGTGGCTCCTGGAACGGTCCTTATCACAGCCATCACTCCAGACAAGACCACTCTGAAAGTTACCGATGATGGGAATGGCAAACTGATTGGGCATGTTGATCCTTCTGGTAAGAACTACATCAAGTATGACACTGGAGAAGTCAACGTGACGTTCTCTGGATATCTCAGAGAGGGTTCCCCAATACAGGCTGAGCATGGGTCATTCGTGGAAGTCAAAGAGTTCCAAAAGGATTCCAGTGTTCCTGTAAAGCTGCGGATTGTGCTTGATTGGGAAGACTTAGCGCGGATAGTTAAAGCCACAGAGCAGACAGCTAATAGCGCTGAAGCCAATCTGAAGTACAGAGCTAATACTTGATAAGGTGGTGTAGTAACTATGGCTGGAACTGTGAAATGCTACATGTATGATCCTCGGACCTTTGTCTACGTGGGCTATGTTGATGCCGAAGTCATCAATGGGCAGCCCAACATGCCTGCTTTCTCTACGACAACTGCTCCGCAGGAGAAGAGTCAGTATGAGGGGCAGAGCCTGGCTCCATTCTGGAATGAGAATACACAGGCATGGGAGCTTCGTCAGGACTTCTATGATAAGACGTTCTATGACATAAAGACGCTACAGCCTGTGCAGTTGCTCCATGGAGAACTACCGGACTTTAAGAAGGTCTGTAACACCCTTCCTGAGGACCCAAACATGGTGTGGGATTCAGATTGGGTCAAATGGGTCATCCCTCTGCCTGTAGCTAAGGAGTACAAGAAGAAGGAGATCAAAGAGGCCTGGTTTAAGTCTACGGGTGGTCCGTACAAAACCGGAGTTGTGGGAAAGATAGCCAATGCAGATACCGGTAAGGAGGAAGAAGTTGACCTCATCGTTAACTTGACAGAGAGTGATCGTGAACTCCTCAAACAGAAACCATTTCTCACAGCTATTGAGTGGGCTAACTATGACAAAATCAAAGCCACTCCTGCTGAGATCAAACAGCTCAAGCGTGGAGTTTACGTTGAGCGAATCATGGACCTGATAGCCGATATGCCGATCGTTGTCAGAGATTACCTCAACCGGTATGTAGCCATCAAAATCTCTGATCTTGATGATGTTCTCTGGGCACAGGTGGAACAGGATGACGCCAACCTTCACCGTAAGTGGGCTATTGAAGAACTCATTGACCAGTGCACTCAAGAAGCTGAATTGAACTTTATCCACTGGGGGATGGACCTCCCGGAAGATGAGGCGTAGCCATGGCTGTTGGGCGTAAAGCAAAGGCTAAATCTGCTGTTAAACACCGTGATGTCAAGGCTTTACAGACAAAGGCCGGGTCATCAAAGAACCTTCAGGTGAAGAACGATGACGCCTCCATCCACCAGCGGAAGAATACGCAGAAGAAGAATTATCAGGCCAAACGTAGGAGCAACAGGGACCTGAAAGAAAAGGTGTAGGTAGGTGATTTTAGATGGCACGGACATTCAGTGAATATACAACGCCATCATCCGGTAAAGGAGGATTTCCGATTCCGGATTTCCTCAGGGACTTATTCAACAAAGTCTTCAGGAAGGAACAGAGCCTCTACACTCGCCAAGAGGAACCTGCGCTTATGATCCCTGAGTTCAGGACGTTCTCCTACAGGAATGTACCCGTCCAGTTGTTGTCACGTATCATCTTTGTCTATGATGATCCTGTTATGCCGACTGAGATTTACACCATGCATAGGACAGGTGCAGAGGGTACATTACTAAAAGTCACAAAGGTCCTGACAAACAAGACACTCAGGCAGTTGAACGTAAAAGAACCACCTAACGACGATCTCCTGTCACAAGATGCAGTATCAGAGGGGCCATAACGGCCCCTCTTTCTCTACCAGAAGAACTCAAGGAATCTCCTATCCGTCTCTTTAACTTCCCAAGCATGCAGGGTCTTGAAGTGCAACTGAATACCTTCTGCTCTTCTGGGAGGACCAACCCATCTCCACCAGATGCCCGACCAAGACTCCCCCATGATACCTGGGCCTTCATGGATCACCTGATTCCGAACCAGAGAAGCATCAATGTGAGTTCGGCTACCAACCATCCGGTAATTCAAAAGAGGTGTCATACCAAACCGTGGCTTGTCTATGTTGTAAAGGGTATCGTTTGTCTTTGGGTCCCTTCTACGCCTAAGGGTATCAGAGTCAAACTCAGCATAGACCAGCTTGCTCATGGCTGACAGAGAGTTCAACGATCCAGCCAGATATGGGAACAAATTATCCGGTTGATCTCTATCACTCTGAAGGAACTTCATTCCTGATAGTGCTGTAACCCCTGTCAAATATGCCATCTGTTACACCTTCTCAGACATGGTCACGATCGTTAAAGGCCTTGTTTCACCATCAGCATCCTTCACTCTGATCGTTTCCCGAATCATAAGCAGCCCATCCTCTATCAACCGGTCTACATGGCTCCATATCTCCTCAGTCGAAGCATCCCTCTCCGGAAGGAAGGTAGTATGCCCCTGAGGATCAGCGATGTCATCATTATACTTGCTATGAATATACTCCCGCACCTTGGCAAAGGCATACTCTCCTCCATAAGTCAGCCTGAGGATATTCAAGTAGGAAAGCCACATCAGATTGACTATTCGGTCTGTCCGTCCATCATCAATATCATCAAGGAGCATGGGGAGATAACGATCCTGAGCCTTCTCTGCCTTCTTAATCAGAGGCTGAAGGGTGTTTATCAGACCCCTCTTGAGGAAAGGAGGAATGACAACCTTTCCAAGAGTGGGTACCTTCTTCTCCATCTCCTCTACAAGAGGCCCAAACTTAGGATTGCTGTAATCACCAGCTAGAGTTCGTTCCCGTGCCTCCTGCATGGCCTCACGAAGTTCCAAAAGCTGTTGGGTGATCTCGTTCATTGACATTCCAGGGCTCATTCGATTCCACCTACTTCTGCAAGTGTTGCGGCGATATCATTAAACTCGCCTATGATTTGATCCTTCAACTTGGGGTTGGACTGATAATAAGCACTACTCGTCCCATCCATATAAGCAGCCAGCATCTCTTGTGGAGCCTGATCCACCTTCATCATACTAGCTGCCTTCAACGCCTGAAAGAATGATCGCTTCTCTGGAGGTAACACAGAGATAACACTCATACCATCCAAAACGCCAGAATAGAGTTTCTGAATACAGCTCCTGCACTTATTTGCCTGCTGTTGTTTGATAGCACCCTCTACACTAACTTGAACTTGGTAGTAAGTGTTCTCAGCTGGAGATGGGAGGGCCTGTATCAGATTCTTCAACACCTCGTCTCCACCTTCAATAGTAACTGACAGCTTACTGAGATAAAAGTTCCTATGAAAGGGGATGATCTGGAAGTCACGAGGATTCTCCAATGTCCAGCAGCCAAAACCACGGGTGAGCATTGGGTCCACATACCTGATCTGGTATGGGGCCCCCAAGAGATACACGTTGGATGCCTCCCAGTACATCGGCGTGTGAATGTGCCCACACAGAGCCAAGTCCTTGGATGACAGCTCATCTGGAGTAACAGCATCTGGGCGCATCCCATAAAGGCGCGTGCCATACAAAGGCGCTGTGCTGATTCCCTGATGGAGGAAGACCTGAGGATACTGTGTGATCTTCTTCCGTGTATCAGGATCAAGGTACCTACAATAGGGAACGAACAGCATGTCCATGTAGGAGGTTGGTTCATAGAAGATGCGGATGTTACTAGCTATGTCATCGAGATAATCTATGGCTGTACTCTGCGTCGTTGCATCAATGTCATGATTGCCTGGAATCATCAAGACGTGCTCTACATTCTCAGCCAACTTCTTATACCAGAGGGTAGCATACTCAATGACCAATGATGAGGGCTTCTTGCTATTGAAGACATCCCCAAGACATATTGCAACGTCTGGCTGGATGTCCTCAAGCAACTGGTCAAGGAATCCATCCAGCATCCAGACCATTCTCTCATCAAGAGAATTGGTCCCTAAGTGCGTATCAGTCCATGCTACAGCAACAGCCATCGCTATTCGTTATCCGGATGCTCAAAGAAGGCATCAGGCACTGCAAGACGATCTGCATGGTCCTCAGTCTGACGGCACAGAATCTGATTGAGCTTGGACAGCAACAGGCAACGGGCCACATAAGACTCAGACCTATCGTTGTTAGCTGCAATTCGCGCTATGATCCCCTTTATGTCCTGAGGAATCCTGATAGTCAGCCAGCACTCACCCTCCCGCGCGTACTTGCCAACAGTAGTACGCTGGGTGCGCTTAACCTTGCGGACTGGAGCCCCCCGGTCACCAGACTTCTTTGCCTTCTTCTGAACCACTTGAAACACCAAACCTTTCTCTACCTATGGACCTTTGAATTTACAGCACTCTGCTGTCTTTCTGCTACGTACTGGAGAAACTCCTCAATACTATGTGGGTTAACGCTGTCCACACCACCACGATGATCGAAGTCCGTTGGCACTCCAGACAGCATATCAGCTGCATACATCTGATGAACGATGACAGACAACACCTGATCTATGGACATGTCATTGTACTGTGCGATCTCCTCAAGATAGAGGTAAAGGTACTCTGGGAGATTGACAGTCCAAGAATGATACTCAAACCCCTCTATCTCAGGCTCTGTTGGTTCCTCAATACTGGATAGTTCTTCCTCTAATCCTGAGGCCACAGCTGAGTCACCACCTTCACCAAATCCTGATAGAAGTCATGGATGTTTATCATCTCATTAACGATCTTGGCGTCAAAGTGATGATCCTCCAGCCTACCCTCAGTATCTGTCGTAACGATCTTCCTATCTGGCACTACAATCCTGACAAACTTTGCACCAAACCCAGCCAGCATGTCATACTCCTCTGGTAAACGAAGATCATCAATAACAACGTTTTCAGCGGCTGAGTTCAAGATGCACATAGAAGCAAGATCAGCGAATATCCTCTGCCCATAGTGATCCCTAAGGGTCTTCCCCAGTAGACACATAATATCTCTAGGAGTATCACCATCAAACTCCAACATGGGTTCGTTCTTGATCTTGTTGTAGTCAAACAAGGACTGCCCATCATGATAGAGATAGAGGCTCTTGACCATATCCTTAAGAGGCTCAGAAAAAGACACAACCCTTCCAAAGTACCTCCAAGTATGTGTCAGCCACTTAGCAGCAGTCGTCTTCCCAGAGGATGGATATGGACTGTAAAAGGCCAGAATCTTCCTACCATCAAAGGCCCTGAACCTCTTATCCAAAGCCTCCCTCAGGTGCACCATCTCGGCGTAGGACATCTTATCCACAAGATCAACAGAGTTCATCAGGATTCTTGCCCTCCTCAAGGACAGCTACATACTGTGATTTAGTGATCTCTTTCAGTCTGGAGTCAAAGACTTTCGCGCTCTTGTTATTCGTAGGCCATGGAGCCACTACCAACCACCAATCCCTAACATCCAGAGCTATCGTCTTAACAAGGTAGAAGTCACCTGTTAGAAACTCAATATGAGCATCAAGGTGCTCAATCACCATCTTTGAGAGATCACAATACAGTTGATTTAGCTCCTGCAGGTAGTCATGATACTTCTTAGACTCTTTAATCTTCTTTGCTGCTGGCATGTAAATTTTAAGCAGCCTTCCATCGGGGAGTTTGTCATCGTGCGGGTACTTAGAATAAGCCTTCAACCCCTCTGGAACTTCACAAGTGATATCAAAGTACCACCCTGTGACTCCATTGAAGTTGTTGATTGCTACCCCGTAAGCACCCATCTCATTTGAGGACTTTCTATCCAAAGCCCAGAACTTGTCCATCTGTTCAACATAAGGAGCCATGAACTCATGTAACTGTGGCTCATCCTTCCGAATCACGAAGTAACGACAGGGCATTTCCATTTCTGATGGCACGGGAACCGCCTCCAAAATAAAATACTCAGCCTAAACATCTAGGCTGAGTACATATTACCACACATTACATCATTCTTCAACAGTGAACTCATACGTGTCTGGATTGACCTTACATTCCTTGAGATCACCATAGTTTGGGCCTATCTCAAGGTCACCACGCATGTTGATGTAGTTCTCAGGCCCAAACAGTTCACTGCACCACTCGTTCATTGTCTTCATTGCCTGATAGTAGTACTTTACCACTACAGATTCTATACCAGGTGCCACTTCAAAGACAATGGAGTCATGAACCGTGTTCACCATCTTCACTCTGTCCCTGTAACCTTCCTCCTTAAGGGACTGCATCATGAGGATCATCAGGAAGCAGTTGAAGTCAGAGGCAAAGTTCTGGATTGGACTATTACCAGCTTGCCTCTTAAGATCGGCTAAGTCACTCTCATTAGAGAGGTAGGCTGGTAACCTGCGCTTCAAGCCCCAAATACCCAGAACAAATCCTTGTGTGTCTACCTCATGTGCCCTCTCCTCCATCCAAGGTCCAACCTTGCTGTAGAAGTCAAACCACTTATCCAAAACCTGCTGTGCTTCATCTAAAGGAAGTCCAGAGTTTGCTGCGATTGTAGGTGCTGAGGCACCATAGCTACATTGTTATTGTTCAGGCTCTTTATCCTGAACTTCTGCACCTTCATCTATTCGTGCAGGTCAGAATACCTTTTAACAGCAACACGCTATCCTGCGGCCTCTTGGAGGGATTATATCCAATGATGTATCTGGCTTCACCCTCTACTCGTTGCCCCTGACTGAGCATTACCTCAGCCTTCGGTTCTGGTTAGCCCATCGGCCATTCCAGCTTAATTCCGCAGTTTAACGTCGGCCTATCTCCTCAGCAAATTACCGACGCAAAGTTCACCGTCTTAGCGATGGACCTTTGATGTTTTACAATCTCCTCCATTGGAGTGTGGAAGATGTTTGAGGCTGTATATGTGTGCAGGTCCAAGCCCTCATCATAGGCTTTCTTAAGGTTCTGGTCCCCTGTAAACGATCCAAGTCCTCTAAGCTCAGCCTGTGAAAGGTCAAACTGCATGAAGTTCCAGCCTTTGGTCCGTGGAACAAACATCCTCTTAATCCCCTTGGCTGTATCTCCTCTAGGTATCTGCATCAGATTTGGTCTTGCAGCAGCAAGTCTCCCTGTAGCAGCCCCATCCACATTCCACTGTGACCTCACAGACCAATCAGACCAAGTATGCCGAACCATCCCTTCAAGATATGTACCAGATATCTTCGTGAGCCTTTTAAACTCGCTCACCTTTTGCATGCCTTCCACCAAATGGCTGTACTTTCTACCAAGGTCCAGCAGACCGTCGTTCTGTGACAGCATCTCGCAGACTTTATCCAAGTTGTCCGCGTTCAATGATATTTTGCCGGACTTTGTCTTGCCCTTACGGCCCAATCCCTTTACCAATCGAAGTTTGGATTTATCATCCAATACAGCAGCAAGGAGAGCACTCAAATGCTGCGTGGAGTTGGGATTGAAGACATCCTTCTCAGGATCATACTTCTCCACAAGAGGGAATGAGCACAGAGATTCCGAGATCGCCTTCTTCATGTCCTTGTCCATCTGATTGATGGAAGCAATGATCCTCTGATAGAGCGGCTGCTTGAACCACTGGCGAATCTCCTCCATCTTGTCCTCGTACTCATGCATGAGATCACCCATCACTCGGATGTCTATCTTCATCCCATTGATAGACGTCTGAAGAAGCTCTTTGTTCAAGGTATGTTTGAAGTCTACATAGTACACCTTCCAGTAGCCGGAAACTTCCTCTTCCTTGCACATATCAGCCAAGTGGTAGTAGAGCTTGAGGTTCCAATAGAGGTCTCCACGGTGGTACTTCATCAGCGTCTTCATAGGAATCTTACTGAAGTCCAGCTTACCCTCAGAATCTTGATGCACATTCAACTCCATAGACCAATCTGGAACTCCAAAGTACTTGCCTACGAGGAACTTCAGCTTGTTATCTTGGTTGTTCTCATCAATGAGTTTGTGCATAACTCTGGTATCCCGATGATCTGGAAGATCATCTACACAGTCATAAATCTTCTCCTTCCAAGACATCATAAAGTCAAACCAAAGGTTGTGCCCACAGAGTTTGTACCCCTTATCCCTGAGACGTTTGAATATCTCTCCTAAGGAACCAATAGCGTTGTCCAAGAATTGGAAGGTGTAGTTCTTAACAGCTCCCAATCCTGCCACGATGATGTAGTTAGTAGGATCAGACGTGGTGATGGACTTCGTCTCAACGTCGTAAGACAAGACTTTGTCCTCCACATCCTGATACAGCTCATCAATAGCTCCAATGAGCGTATCAATCTCAACAGGGGTCATCATCTTCTCGTAGACAACAGCGTTGATGTCCTTATCAAGATCAATCTCATTCTCTGCACGGCCAACGATGACACTCTGGCCTTCCTCCAAGTTCTGTAGCCTGGTGTACGTCTGGTACACCTTCTCGAAGTCCTTGATGATCTCCGGAAGACGATCAGGATTGTGCATACCGGCTGCTGGATGAAGCGTTGGTAGCACTGGAAACGTACGGGTTACATTGTTGTACGTGAAACTCAGCTCCGTAGGTGTACCATGCACTGAAGTGATCGTGCTGGCGGTAGGCTTACCATCAGCTATGTCATGAATCATCTTATAAGGCACTGATCCAGTGACGACAATCAAGCAGTTATCACCTATAAGATCAGTATCTGTCAGTATTCTTGGCCAAAAGTTCCCAGAGCAGTTCCTGTACCACGAAGCTGTTGGAGTTTTGTTGTCCCTTGGCCAGCACAACACAGAGTTGCCCAACATCAGTGGAGGCATCTTATCCTTCCACATCTGAGTCAGCATGCTGAACAAAAGACGGCCTGCTGCTCCTACATAACCAAGACCAATCTCGTCCTCTGTAGCTCCTGCGGCCTCCCCGCATATTAGCAATGATATAGGGTCAATAGAGCCCCTATAGTCCTTAGGAGTGACAATAGATGGAAACACATACTGCTGCTTATGCCCATCCAATTTGCACTTGGCGCAGTGGGCCCACAGGTCCACACCGTTCTCCTTGGGACCGCTCATCTCATACTCAAAGATCGGAGCCAAACTACTCATCTCAACAGGATAGCCATCTACTTCCTTGAGGTAGTCGTTGTAGTCTGGATAGAACAGCTCTCCAAGCATATCGGTTGGAAACATACCAGACATTACTCTTCATCCTCACTATCAGAGAGAAAAAGATTGATAAAATACTGCTGCCCTTTTCCAGTAATCATGGGTGTTTTCTTGATGTCTACACCCATATCACCCATATCAACCTTTACTTCCTTCACAAAGAACAGGCCAAGCTCCATCGCCTTCTGCGTTGGCAGATTGTAATTGTTCCCGCGTTTGGCGAGGTAACCATTCTCCCTAAGCCATTTGAACAGCCTGTTCTGCCCAATATCTACACCATTCTGTTTAAGAATCTTTGCCAAAGTCCCAACCAGGATATGAGACTTGCTAGCTGTTACAGCATCAGCAAACTGCACCTTCTTTGAATCTTGAAGCCTCTGTAACTTCAGTGTCATATTGCGGGAGGACAACTCACTGTTCTTGTCTTTAAGCTCAGTATTCTGCTCAGCCAAGCTCCTAGACCTCTCTTGCTCAGCCTTCAACTCCTGAAGAAGGCCAATCATAAAGTCCGGATCACCAAGTACTCTCTCAAGTACGTCAGGGGTCATATATGCACCATGTTTACGGATAGAGGGCACAACCTCACCAGCAATCCACTTCTGATATGGAATGGCCTTCGGTTTATCCGAACGTCCAAGGAAGAAGTACAAGCCCTGTTCAGAAAGACATAACATCTCCTGTTCCCCTCCAAGGGTACGAATCCGTTTCGTACCCTTCCACTCATCAGGCACATTCAGAAGCAAATTTGAATCAAACCTTGAGTAGCCCAAAGCATCAGCAACATCTTTAGCTACGATCCAAGGCTCACCATCAATCATAGTCACACGCGTCTGCTTACCATCAAACGAGAAAATCTGCAAACTCTGTTCCATCTCTATTCCTCCTTTAATTTAAGGGTGTGAAACGGTTTCACACCCTTCTTCAAAGCTCCTACTACTACTTACCAGCCGCAGTAGCAAACAGATTCAAGAAGTAAATCTGTCCAGCACCTGACAGATAATAGGTTGTGATGTGGAGGTGCTTGCTGGGAGGAAAAGTGATGTCTTCATTACTTGTACAAAACCAAGCATTGTCCTCAGACCACTGTGTCAGGATAAGGCGATTACTACATTCAGGATCAGATGTCATGTAGCCATTCTCACAAAACCAATCCATTAACTGATCCACAGAGCGGATTGAAACATTAAAACCCCCAAGGATCATGAGGAACTGATCAAGGCTCATATAGACAGGGCTATCCTCAAGAATCCTGGCAGCCTTCAAGCGGGCGGCATCATCATTCTCGACAATGTACCCAGAGGATGCTGTGTTAACGCCATTCCCATATACCTTAGGAAGTACCTGAGTGGTAGCAAACTTGAGAAAATTACGGGCGTTCTTGCTGTCCCAAAGGCTAACCACAGTAGTCAGCCCATACAGGTTTATCGCTAGCGCTTCCGGTGATAAGCCATGCTTAGAAAGATCAAAGAACACCATGTCCTCATCATCCACTTCATCAATTATGGAGTCTTGATCCACGCCTAAGATGTCGCAGATATCATCCAACACAAACCACAACTCATCATCCTTGTTCACCACAACATGAACATCCTGACCATCAAACTTGAACTGCTGCACATGCAAACCTTCCACCACAACTACCTCCTATGAGATAAAATTACTGGGTACTGATAGTACCCAGTAGCTAAGATTATTGTACACCTACCCACACTAGAAGTCAATCTGCCCTGAATCTCGAAGCTCCTTCAAATGATTCCGAACCAGCCAATCAATATAGTTGGAGGACGATCGATTCGACTCCAAAGCCAACTCATGAATAGCATCCGCATCCGTTGCCAACAACCGCACCATAATCTGTTTCCTCTCAGTGGCCATCTCATAATCCACCTTTCATAAAAATAACCCATTGGGCGTCCTTCTTCCCACTACGCCTGTCCCCAAATAGAGGAGGCACAGTGGTCAGCTTCAATACTTCACTCAGTGGTATCTGCACTGAAGACCACTTAAACACCAACGTTCCAAAGGGGCGTAACACCCTGAAACACTCATCAAATCCCCTCTTGAGCTCCTCCTTCCAATCCTTAGGCAGAACACCATACTTCTTTGCCTGCCAACCCTTCTCACCAGCAACTTTCAGATGAGGGGGATCAAAGACAACCAAATAGAAGCTTTCATCTGGAAATGGCAGGGCTTTGAAGTCACAAAGCACGTCTGGCTCTACTCTCAAGGTCCTGCCATCACACAGTGTATCTACTACTATCCGGTTGTCACAGAACACAGTGTTAGGGTTCTGCTTATTGAACCAAAACATCCGTGATCCACAGCATGCATCTAGGATCGGCTTCATCTTTTGGGCTCACTTTCACACGTTAATTCACGACTGTGTACTATATATTTCGTGAATCCACAATCGCAAAGAGAGTGTCCCAAACTTAAGCAGGGCAAAGGAATTTTCACTCACCATACCCTGTTCGTCGCCAAGTAATTTGGTCAACTGATCCACAGAGCCAGTACTACGCCCGAACGAAATCTCTGAAACAACCTGAGGGAAGAAGTTTATCAGGTAGAGGAGCCCAGCTTTGATTGGATTGGTGGATAGAGTAGAAGCCAACCATCTATCAAAGTGCAACGAGCTCTTCGGGAAATCAAACTGCTCCTCCCCACTCTCTGCCCCAACCATCAGATCATGAATCTGTTCCCCCAAGACCTCAAACACACGGAGGCTGTCACCAAGCCAGTAGGAATCAATAGAGGGTACAAAACTCAAAGGTTTGCCGAACTCCCTCTTAATCGGCTCACTGTAGGCATCTACCAACTTCTTCCGAGGCCGGTCCTTGATGAACACCTTTGGGATAGGCCACTCTCCATGATTCGTGTACTGGTTTGCATACTTGGGCAGGAGGTGTAACACTCTGATACCATCCCAATAAGTAGGGAGGGTACCCTTCTCCTGCTGGTAGGCATAGTACAGCATAGGGAATTGGTAGTAGATGCCTGTGATGCCATGATCTCTCAACGCACCAGCCATCATGAAGGAGCACCGTAGCATGTCCTGAACTGTCCTACTGCCCCCATCAACACCGAAAGGTTTATGGCCCAAGTCTGCATGAGATGCCCTAACACCATCAAGGATGTTCAAACCTAAAGAGATGTTGGGGTCCACATGAGAGTTGTTCATTTCTTACCTCGACCTTTCCGCAGGAACATGATCAATGATTCTGGGCTGCCAAAGTGCATGAGCGTAGTTGTTACATCACGCCACTTGCCCTTCGTAGAGAAGTAGTCCACATCTGGAGCCTTAGGCCAACCATGCTTTCGTAGACGTAACACCCAGATACCAGCAGATGGGACGTACTTCACTCCTGGAGAATCCTCAGTAATCCCATACTGGGCAAGGACCCTTCTAGCCTCTTGAGCTTCTGGGTTGTTCCCAACCGCTACCGCCTGATCAGCCAGTGATGGAGCATCAGGGAACTGAGGTTGAGCTTTAGGCTGGGGCTGAATCTGAGGTTGCTCTACTATCTCCGATTGGGCAGTAGCACAGGCCATCGCACAAACCAAACACCTCGTCTGCAAAGATGCACCTCTCGTCATCGAATGTAGGCTTGCGGCCTAGAGCCTTTCTTGAGGGCCTGTAGAAGATACAGGCCCTCATATCATCCAATGACTGAGCTTTACAGAATGTGAACTGCGTCTGATAGTTCCCAGCCAAGGAAGGCATTAGTATGAACCTTCCCGGCTATCCCTCTGAGTTGGGATAACCTCAGGCTTAGAAGCCTTGGGCTTAGCCTTCGGAGATGGACTCGGAGCTTTAGCAGCGGACACCCCAGTATAATAATGATCCTTCAGGGTCTGAACCAACTGCTTCCGCTGAAGCTGATTCTTCATCACGTACTCCGCTTCAGAAGCTTGGAGCTGCTTCTCAACCAAGCTAATCAGCTCCCCATCATTAACAGCAGGGGCCACACCAAGCACTTCAAGATTGGCAGTAGAGTAGTCCATAGTACACATATAGTCATAGAACTCGCTACCATACCGATTCTTGATCGTGGACAGAATACCCACAGCGACATTGGGGTAATCATGGCTGCGCATCATAGACAATCCAAGAACGTAAGAGGCATCTTGAAGAACCTCTTTAGAACCATACAGCTGATTCCCCCGCAGAGGCTTAAATGCAGTACTGTTAGTTGAGGTAACTGCGTGGGCGGATTCCCCACCAGCCTGAGCAGCTACCCAAATCACCAAGCCATGCTTCTTAGCAACAGCGGTGAGCTCCTTAATAATGACACCGGTGTACCCCCAACCAATATCCTCACGAGTAGCCCCACCATTAGTAACCATAAGGGCCGCGTAGTCCACAATCACAACATCAACATCCAGCTTATACCGTGCCTTGAAGTTCTTGAGGTAGATATCCAGCTGAGCCGCAGACGCTGTAGAAGCAGGAGCATCAACAAAATAAATGTTATGCTCTGCCTTGGTATACTCCTCTGTACTCCGAAGAATCGGCTTCATCTCATTATCGTCCCATGCCTGAGGGTTCATAAACACATGGTTAGCCTG